>Ga0102851_10002757_pt1 | contig 10709 bp, 8 predicted proteins | sample Mud3Dept3metaG_FD_79558 | JGI IMG/M metagenome (GOLD analysis project Ga0102851, IMG submission 79558) | Freshwater wetland microbial communities from Ohio, USA, analyzing the effect of biotic and abiotic controls - Mud 3 Core 4 Depth 3... | ecosystem: Environmental > Aquatic > Freshwater >...
CCCTGTTCGTGGGATGGAAGCCTGCTGTGGCGATTTATCTTATCATACTTGCTCTTGTTTTCCTTGTCTGTGTGGGCTTAAACAAGATCATGCGCGGCAAATCCACAGGACTTGTCATGGAGATGTTCCCGGTCAGGATGCCAATAATGTCAAATATATTGAAAAAGACCTGGTACAGGTTAAAGGATTTCGTTTTTGTGGCCTTCCCGATAGTTCTTATTGGTTCTATGTTCCTGGGCGGGCTTTATGAAACAGGTTACCTCTGGAAACTGGCCTCGCCCCTATCGCCTGTAGTGGAAGGATGGCTTGGTCTTCCTGCTGTTGCAGGGCTCACATTGATATTTGCAGTGCTTCGAAAGGAACTTGCCCTGCAATTGCTTGTAACCCTTGCAATGGTCATGTACGGCGGGGGAGCAAAGAACCTGCTGCTCTTCATGACACCTTCGCAATTATTCGTTTACGCGCTTGTGAATACGATATATATCCCATGCGTTGCCACTATCGCAGTACTTGGGCGGGAGCTTGGCTGGAAGCGTGCGTCAGGCATCATAGCTTTCACCATAACTCTTGCAATACTTGTGGGCGGTATAGCTTTCAGGATAATAGGATATTTCCAACTATTATGAAAACACAATGTCCGCTTTGCGGTGCAAAATTTGACGAAAAAGATAATGAAGGCTGCAGGTTTTGTCCGAGTTTCATGAAATGCAATATGATACTGTGTCCTAATTGCGGTCATGAGTTTCCAAAAACAAGCTGAAAACTATTGCCACATGAGTCATTGGTTAAGAAAAAATTCATGATATGGAAAACGGATGACACAGATATAACCTGACTTTGAGGATTTCACAGGCTATGAAGAAACCGCGGAGTGCACAGAGGACACAGAGAAACATTAACTCTGTGATCTCTGAGTCCTCTGTGGTTGATTATCCTTTTCTGATTTATTTTCTATTGATTGTCTCAAATATTCTGAAAATAATTTTGTAGTACATATATATACCACAAATAAAAACAATGAATCGAGCTGCGTAGGCTTATTTCTGTAAACATAGCCCACATAACTCGGAATCTCAGGATATAACGGATTTTCGCGGATAATCCAATCCGTGCGAATCCGCGTTATCCGCACAATCCGTGTTCCGGTGATTATTTAAGAAATCGAACGGTACAGGTAGGGCGGTCTTCTCTACCCACGTTATAAATAACACTGTGCTAATTTAAACACCCATGCGAATAGCCCTGAAAGTTGGATACATTGGTACGAATTATCATGGTTTCCAAACGCAGCCTGATGTAAGAACGGTTGAAGGTGAGCTTTTTGCATCTTTATTAAAATTGGACATTATAAAGAACCCGCATGAGGCAAATTATATCGCTTCAGGCAGGACTGATAAAGGAGTTCATGCTCTTGGCCAGGTGATAGCATTTGATACGAAAAGACCTGAGCTGGCAATACCCGGGGCGATCAACAGCAATCTCCCAAGGACAATATGGACATGGGCAAGAGCGCAGGTCCCTGATGATTTTGATCCGCGGCGTTTTGCAAAATACAGGGAATATATGTATATCATACCGGAAAAATTGGATATTCCCATTCTAAATATTGCCTCAAGTTTAATAGAAGGCAGGCACGATTTTTCAAATTTTATCACACCTGAGAAAGAAAGAAGCAGTTCAACAATCGTGTATGACCTGAATATCCGCACACTCGGTGAGTTCACGATCATTGAGATCAGGGCAAGCCATTTTCTATGGCACATGGTCAGAAAGATCGCAGCCGCATTGAAAATGATAGGAAACGGGAAAAAAGATATCCAATGGCTTGAAAATATGCTTTCGCCCGGCGAATTCCATGAAGCGCTGGAGCCAGCTGCGGCTAATGGTTTGATCCTCAAGAACGTAGGATACGCGGATATTGATTGGAAAGAGGATGCTTATGCAAGAAAGAAAGTATCGCAAAATCTTGAGGATCAATTCTTATGGCACAGCGTAATGGCGCAAACACTAAAAGAACTCAGGAAGAACATGACGTCATGACAGGAAAATCAATATGTTGATAGCATTTGAACTTTCAGGGGAACACAATACCATTCCAATATCAGAAGTTTTGTCGTGCCTCAGGCAGCTAAACGCTGATTTTGTGGTTTGTCATTCACTTGACGGATGTCTTGTTGTTGATATAAAAGCCAGGATAGGGGAAATAATTGAAGCGATCTCAAAACGGGCTGCAATGACACATCATATCATCAGGGTACTGGGGATGGGAGGACCGGGTGAACAGGAAATACTGGACATGGTTGAAAAAAATATGCCGGATTTTGATGGAACATATAGCGTCCGGGTCAAGCGCGTTAGAGATTATTCAAAAATAAACACAGAATTTATGGAGGGGGAAATAGGACGAATTTTTCATGAAAATGGAAAACGAGCAAACCTGAAAAATCCGCAAATGCAGTACAGGCTTGTCCTTACGGAAAATAAGAGCATTTTCGGATGCCTTTTGTTCTCGATCGATAGGGGTATATTCGAATCACGAAAGCCACATAATAAGCCTTTTTTTTATCCCGGGGTCCTGATGCCAAGAGTAGCAAGGGCGCTTGTAAATATTTCAATGCCGCAGGAATATCTCCTGGACCCTTTTTGCGGAACAGGAGGAATTCTTGTAGAAGGAGGACTCATCGGTTTTAAAGTGATAGGCGGGGACATGCAAAGAAAGATCCTGCTTGGCGCCAAAATGAATCTTGAACATTATAATGTTGACTATTCCCTAATGTATGAAGATGCATGCCGCCTTGCGCTTCGCGATGAGAGTGTTGATGCTGTTGTTACTGACCCTCCCTACGGGAGGTCCGCGGCAATTAAAGCGGAATCCCTTGAATATATGCTTGCCATATCAATGAAAGAGATATATCGTGTTCTAAAAAACAACAAACGTGCTGTCTTTGTGTCCGAGCGTCCCATCGAAGGGCTTGCACAGGATGCTGGTTTTAATGTCATTGAAATGCACCTGCAAAGGGTTCATAAGAGCCTGACCCGGCGTATCCTGGTGCTTGAAAAACCAGGCTAGATATTAATATAGGAGTGAGTGGGCAGGAAGGGGATTATGGTGGTGTTTTAAAAAAATGTTTTTCTGCCCACAATTCGTATATATACGAACAATCATATTTATAGTTTACGATTGGTGTAAAATAGAATGAATATTTCCGAACATTGATCTATGCTGAATTCGGAGGAGGTTAGTGAGCAGAAGTATTATGGTGGTATTTTAAAAAAAATTCTGCTCACAACATTTCGTACATATACGAACGGTGGTATATATAGTTTACGATTGGTGTAAAACAAATTAAAATGTTTTGGTCGTACCATAACCCTGAGAAAAGGAGTTCCTGGAATTATCATACTTGTCATTCTTAATTTTTTCTCATGAGCATGATTAGGTATATAAATCATACGGTTATTTTTATATAATAGAATGGGGAGTTTTTTTATGTTAGAAAAATCGAGGGACAGGGTAAAACTATTAAAAAAAGGTATGGATCATAAGAAAATTGAACAACTTTATTTATCAAGTAATAATTTTGTTATATTGCAAAAAGATGATCCCTCACAAAAAGTAAATTGTTGGGAGTTTATGAATTGTGGTAGAGAATTAGGTGGAGAAAAAGCAGACAAATTGGGCGTATGCCCTGTGGCAACCGATATTTCTGCTGATGGGCTAAATAGGGGAAAAGTTGGAGGAAGAATATGCTGGGTTGTTTCAAAAAAATGTATGGGGAAAAGAAAAAAGGAAGATTCTGATGAAAAGCTAATATCTTGTAAATCTTGCTCTTTTTTCAAATTGGTCAAAGAAGAAGAGGGACGAGTTTGTTTTGTTTCGGCAAAGCCCGAAAAACTCAAATTGAATCAAGCGCATTTTCAAAAATCCCAAGACCCTCATCAAGCTCACTCTTCTTGATTATCAAAGGCGGTACGAACCTTATGACCGAATCACCTGCCGGCAGTAATATCAGTCCACCTTCAAGTGATCTTTTAATGACAATATCTCTTTTTTCAATGGCCGGGTCCTTATTTTCCTCCACAAGTTCAACGCCGGTCATAAGACCGATTCCCCGCACATCCCCGATTACCGGGTATTTGCTTTTTAGTTCGTTCAAACGTCCAATGAGATAATTTCCTTTCTCAACTGCTTTTTCACCAAGCTGGGCGCTCTGCATGAAATCAAGAGTCGCAAGCCCTCCGGCGGCGGCAAGGAGATTTCCCCCGAATGTGTTTGCGTGTGTTCCGGGCGGCCAGTTCATTATCTTGCTGCTTGATAGCGTTGCTCCAAGCGGTATACCGCCGCCGATTGATTTAGACATGCAGACGATATCTGCCCTCACATCAAAATTCTCAAGTGCCATGAATTTCCCGGTTCGAAAGCCTCCGCTCTGGATCTCATCCGATATCATCAATACATCGTTCTCATCACATATTCTTCTGATCTCTTTATGGAACTCAGGCGGCGGGACGATGAATCCACCTTCTCCCTGTATTGGTTCAACAATGATGGCAGCAGTATCCTTCGGGGAGAGTTCCCGTTTGAAAATAGTCCTTTCGATCTCTTTTGCACAGGAAATGCCGCATCCGGGATATTCAAGGTTAAGAGGACAGCGGTAACAGTAAGCATAATCCGTATGCAACACCCTCAAAGATGGAAAATGCTCCTTGTGCTTGATCTTGGAACTGGTAAGAGATAGAGCACCAAGAGTCCTTCCATGGAAAGCCCGGTAAAAAGCTATCATGCCTGTCCTTCGAGTATACCAGAAAGCAAGTTTCATGGCAGCTTCTACTGTTTCAGTTCCCGAGTTGGAAAGAAATACTTTTTCGTATCCTGTCATTTCACAGAGTTTTTCGCATAGTTTTACGGGTTCCTCTGCATAAAAATCTGAATAACCGCAGTGAACCATTTTTTCCATCTGGGTAAATACTGCCTGTTTCACTTTCGAACAGTTATATCCGATATTCATTACCGCAACGCTTGAAGCAAAATCGATATAGCTCTTTCCTTCCATATCGAATATTGTCGAACCTTCTGCGTGGTCGACAACCAGATCAAAGGAGCGCGTAAGGGATGGAGAAGCGACTTTATGATCACGGCTTATGATATCTCTTGATCTTTGGCCTGTTTTTATCATGTTTTTCTCCTATTCAATGTCCATCTGAGCTTTCTGTAGTTTTCCGCTATAATCAAAATAAACCGTTTTTAACTCCGTAAACTCCTCTATTGCTGTCGTTCCAGCTTCACGGGTCCCGTTCCCTGTGGATTTGGTGCCGCCAAAAGGTAAATGTATCTCTGCGCCGATGGTAGACGCATTGATATATGTAATCCCCGCTTCAATTTTTTCAATAGCCTTAAATGCATTAGTCATATTTTTACTATAAATGGAAGAAGAAAGACCATATTCAACCGAGTTGGCAATATGGATAGCCTCATCAATACCCTCTGCCGGGATCAAAGAAACAACAGGCCCGAATATCTCTTCCTGCGCTATCCTCATGCCTGGCGAGACATCTGTGAATATTGTGGGTTCAAAAAAGTAGCCTGGCAGCGGTTTTATGATATTCCCGCCCAGTACAAGTTTTGCACCTTCGTTTTTTCCGATATCCACATATTTTGCGATCTTACGAAGCTGTGAATCATTAATAACAGGCCCCATGTCGGTATTTTCATTAAGACCATTACCAATTTTTAATTTCCTGGTTCTCCCGATAAGTCTTTCCAGAAGGGTGGGAAGGATTTTCTCATGCACTATCACCCTGCTTGCTGCAGTGCACCTCTGCCCGGTCGTTCCGAACGCGCCCCAGACTATCCCGTCAATAGCGAGGTTAAGGTCAGCATCATCCATAACAATTATGGGATTTTTTCCTCCCAGTTCCAGCGACACTTTTTTCATATCCCTGGCAGCTTCCCCCAGTATCCATTTTCCGGTCTCAAGTGAGCCTGTGAATGAAACCGCCCGTATCTTCCTGTTATGTACGATCTCACTGCCAACTGTCTTTCCTTCGCCTGTCACAAGATTCAAAACCCCTTTGGGAAGACCTGCTTCTTTGAGTATCTTTACAAGTTCGATCGAAAGGATGGGTGTATCGCTTGCCGGTTTGAATACGAGCGTATTTCCTGCTACCAGGGCCGGCATTATCTTCCATGCAGGGATCGCTATCGGGAAATTCCAGGGTGTTATGAGCCCAACCACACCTATGGGGCGCCGTATAGTCATACAGAATTTATCCGGGAGTTCTGATGGTGTTGTCTCACCTGTCAGGCGCCGGCCTTCTCCTGCGGCATAATATGCCATATCGATAGCCTCCTGTACATCCCCCCGCGCTTCTTTTAATACTTTTCCCATTTCCATGGTCATGAGGCGTGAAAGCTCTTCTTTTCGTTCTTCAAGCATTCTTGCCGCCCTGAATAATATCTTGGCTCGCTGGGGAGCGGGCTTGCTGCTCCATGCATCAAATGAATCCTGGGCGGCATCAACCGCATTTTTCACATCCTCTTTATTTCCTTTGTGCAGCTTCCCGATAGATTCAAGAGTTGCAGGATTGATGTCCTCGAACATCTCGCTACTACTTGATCCTGTCCATTCTCCATTGATGAAAAGTTTGTATTCTTGCATTTTCCTCACTCAATTAATAAGTTGTAAGCTGACATATTTTAAAGTTTTGTATCCTCAAGACTTTCAACTTATCGATTTGCAAAACTTATTTTAATCCTTCAGTGATAATAGCCGTCATGTGCGGAATAGCAGGCGCAACAGGAAAAGATGCCAGAAATACAGTCCAAAAAATGCTTGAAGCCATCAAACACAGGGGACCTGATGGCAGCGGCATATTTGTGAAAGATGATATCGCTATTGGCAATGTCCTGCTTAAAATAACAGGGGAAAAAGAACAACCCATCTCAAATGGCGGTGCCCTCACCTATAATGGGGAGATATATAATTTCAGGGAAATGGCAAACGTACTTGGTATTAAAGCCGATTCCGATAGTGAGGTCCTGTATGGGATGATCTCATCTTTTGGCATCGAAGCGTCTGTTGGCAGATCAGATGGTGATTATGCATTTGCTTATGCCCAAAATGGAAAGATATCCCTTGTGCGTGATCCTGCTGGTGTAAAACCGCTTTATTATTCCACAGGCAATGGATTTGCATTCGCGTCTGAAAAAAAGGCATTGACCGCAATAGGCAGGAATGATATTGAATCTCTCAATCCGGGACACATGCTAACTTTTTGCGCCGGGAATATAATTGAAAAAAAAATTGCCGCTTTTTCCACAGGGCCAATATTGACAGAAGAAAAAACAGCACGAGAAATGCTTTTCAAAAGCCTGGAACAATCCGTTCAAAAAAGATATTATAAACCATGTGCGATCGCTTTTTCCGGAGGTCTTGACAGTTCGCTGCTTGCTGCGCTATGCAAGGATGCAAAGTTATATTCCGCTGGTATGAAAGGCTCGCACGATATTGGCCAGACAAAGAAAGCGGCACAGCTCCTCGACCTTCAGGATAACCTGCATCTGCATGAACTTACCATTGATGAACTGGAAACGGCTCTTCCCTGTGTGATAAATGCCATCGGATCAACCGATGCCATGCAAATAAGTATTGCCCTGCCTTTATATTTTGCTTCAAAAGATGCCCATAGTGATGGTAAACGTGTCATCCTTTCAGGCCAGGGTGCTGATGAACTATTTGCCGGATACAAACGGTATGAGTCCATGACTGCTCCGGAACTTGAATCCGCTTTGAAAAAGGATCTTGGGAATATCGCCCGGAATAATCTTGAACGTGATGATGCAGTGACCATGGCAAATTCAGTTGAACTCAGGGTTCCCTACCTTGACAGGAAAGTCGTGGAACTTGCCCGCAGGATCGTCCCTGAACTCAAGATGCATAATGGGATACGCAAATATATTTTAAGGATGGCATCTTCGATGATCCTTCCTGATGAGCTTGTATGGAAAGAAAAGAAAGCGGCACAATACAGCAGCGGCGTTTATTCGGCTATGGAGAAGCTTGCCAAAAAAAATGGATACAAAGGGGCTCCAGGAATATATCTGGGAGAAATTAAGCACACACAGTTTTCCTTTTAAATCTTGAAACCATGGGTCAAAGATTAATCAGCCTATATAACTCAAATCCTCGTCCTTTTTTTTCTTTTCATTTATTTCTTTTAAATGTCTCTTTAAGCTGTCATCGAATTTTTTTATTTCCAGCTCAATTTTGCCCAGGTCAATATCGACCTCTAATATCTCGGATGCTTTTTTTATCCCTGCGTAACATGCCTTTATATCCAGGGCTTCCGGAAATGCTGTATCGCAAAGGAGAGATATCCCATTTATCCCATTAAGCTTTGCATATTCTATCACAACCCCATTGACACCGCTGATCTGAAGCTGGCCGTCCGCTTTTTTTATCCCTTTGCTCTCAAGGAAACTCAATAGTTCGATCGACGTTGCAACTCCTGATACTTCCGGTTCTTCAACATATTTTTTTATGTGTGTGGCAATTACCGTATAGATCGTTTCAACACCACAAAGCTTTGCAGCCTCCACGATCATCTCAGCAAGCTCATTGTCTTTTTCAGCAATACCGAATTGCATCTCACCTGAGAACATGATAAGATTTTTTTCCTTCGAAAAGAAAAATTTGAATGGACTGACATCCCTGTCCATAGGTATTACAATACCTTTATCAAAACAGGCAACCGAAGGTGAAAAAAAAGGAACGAGGATATCAGCGAACAATTCTGGTTTTAAACTGTCCATAAAATAGTCAATAGTAGTCTTGGCGACCATTCCCATACCTGGAAGACCCACTAGCATGCGAGGTTTATCCATTTCCGGTTTATTATGAAATCTTAATTCCATGTTTTCACATTTTTAAAAAGCTGATCTGATCTTTGCCATTGAAATATTAACTGTTCCTTAATACGTCATCATATTTTAGGATATTGTAGACTTAGAATAGCGCAAGATTTATTATGTATATTCATGTAATATATTTTGATTCCTGGGTGGGAATCGGGAGAATTTATGAAAAACAGTTTGTTAGTGACTTCAGTAGTCATAATTGTAATTTTGGGAGCAGGCGTGTGGCTGCTTTCAAACAACAACGATAAAAATGAAAAGGAAGGACTTCCATCGTCAATTGATAAGTATTACCAGAACCAACCGCCTGTATATCTCATAAACATGTTCGAACTTGGGGCAGCAATGATGGGAATTGGTGTGAATCTACAGCAAGGGGACAAGGCTAACGCTAAAAAATCATATGATGATTTCTTCAAGAAATTTAAAGACAGTTCGGATATGGTTCCTGAATGGAAAAAATTCTATGACCAGGGCACTGTCGAAAAAATAGGTGCTTCACTTGATTCGGGGAATGTACCCGAAGTTTTTGAGAACATTGGAAAAGTGGGTGAAGCGTGTGTAAAATGTCACAAGGAAAAAATGCCCCAAGTATGGAACAAGTATAATTGGAACGATTTTGGTAAACTTACCCTGAACACTCCAAATCCGGAAGAACCTGTATTGCCTTTTCCAGCTGCAAAGATAAAATATCTTGCTTCCGGATTTGATGGCATCGGAGTGAATATCAAGAACAATAACCAGAAAGGAGCGCAGGAAAGTTTCGGCCTGTTCAAGACCATGTTCGATAACATGAATAGTACATGTTCTTCATGCCATGCATCTCCTCGGAAATATTATGTAAGCGAAGACATCCAGGCTATGATTAACACAATGGGAGAAAATATCAATTCCGGGAACCTGTCTGAAGCTGAAGGACTAAGAATGGGTATAGGCATGGAAAGCTGCTACAAGTGCCATGTATTGCATATGCCGGCACAGTTTGCCAGGGTTGCATCGGAATAAAAAACGAAATTGATGCACTATGATAGAAAAGAACGCATTCAAAGAGCAAATCCGGGAAGATATTTGAAACGATTTGCTTTTAGAGTGCTTGACTGCATAAAAATAGCCATGGTTTTTTTTTTACTTCTTATTTTTTCATATATTAATTAGTTATTTCTTCCTGCAGTAATATACTGCGAAAAAATCATCCTTATGGTGAATATCAAATTTGAATCCTGACTTATGAAGCATTTCCTCTATGATCCAATCGAAGGTTGAATATTCTTCCTTAATATGCATTTGAGCTTCCTGTGCAAAATTTCTTCCCGCTTTTTCTTCCAATGTATCGATCCAGTTGTCGATTTTATGGTCATATTCTTCAATTGGAAATGAAAAAATAACATCACCCAAATAGAAAGTCCCGCCATTCTTAAGCAATTTATGAATCCTTTTTAGAGCGATCATTTTCCAGAAGTCCGGCAAATGATGCAATGCAATATTTGAAACAATCACATCCAGGGGATATCCCTTATGCTCATAGCTCAAAAAACCTGCCTGGAAAAATGAAATATTGCCAATTCCCATTTTTTGTGCTTTTTGTTTTGCATAAGCTATCATTGTTGAGGAAACATCAATGGCATATACGTTATTGCAATGCTTTGCCACTTCAATTGCAAAATTACCTGTTCCCGTACCAATTTCAAGTAATGAATGTTCTCTCTCCAAGCTTAAGGCTTCAATAATATCAGTTGCTTCTTTTTTAAAATCTCTGAATTTTGCCATATTAATATCATAGGCTTGAACATTCGAA
>Ga0102851_10002758_pt1 | contig 10708 bp, 9 predicted proteins | sample Mud3Dept3metaG_FD_79558 | JGI IMG/M metagenome (GOLD analysis project Ga0102851, IMG submission 79558) | Freshwater wetland microbial communities from Ohio, USA, analyzing the effect of biotic and abiotic controls - Mud 3 Core 4 Depth 3... | ecosystem: Environmental > Aquatic > Freshwater >...
GTTTATCGGGAACGTGGATGAGAAATAAACTATTTTTCGCTTTCCTCGCCGTTGTCCTGACCGCATTGCTCTCTAACCTCTTATACGAATATTTTGTTACACGTGACTTTGAAGATTATGTGAGCGGCGCAAGGGAGGACAAGCTCTATTGGGTGCTTGCCTCAGTTGAGGGCGGTTATGAAAAAGGCCAATGGGACCTGGTGGACCTGCATGACACTATACACTGGGCAATCATGCTCGGCTTTGACGTAAAGGTCCTCGACTCAGAAAAAAAGGAACTCGCAAATTCAGATATGGTGGTCGGCATGCTCTCCCCGTCCATGAAACGACGAATGAAGAACATCGTCGACATCAAGACAACTACAGGCGATTTCGAACCCTTTCCCCTTTATTATCAAGGCACTGAGATCGGGACCCTGCTGGCGAGGGAGATCGACAGGCCTTCCAGCGTCATCCGGAAGGAAATGCTTTTCAAGAAAAGGGGAAAAGAGTTTCTGGTAATGTCCTTTGCCATTGCCGGCGGGGGCGCCATTCTCCTTTCGGTATTTTTTACGCGTTTTCTTTCCCTGCCTTTGAAAAAGATGAGAGATGCGGTCGATACCATGGCGCACCGTGATTTCAGCGTCCGGCTGCCTGTCACTGCACATGACGAAATGGGGAGCCTGTCGGAGAGCTTCAACTTTATGGCTGAGGCCCTCGAAAGGGAGGAGGCCCTGAGAAAACACCTCACCTCAAACATAGCTCATGAGCTAAGGACCCCTCTCTCTATTATGAAGGCGAATGTCGAGGCCATACTCGACGGGGTCATAGAAGACAAGGACAGAGGGATAAAGAACATACAGGCAGAGGTAGAAAAACTGATCAGTCTTGTTCTGGGGATCGAGGACATAACAAAGGCAGAGGCGAGTTTTTTTGCCAGAAAAGACTATAAGATGGTGGAGCTTCGGGATTTCTTATCGAACATCGTCCAGAAGATGAATCCTCTGGCCTCGGCCAAGGGACTGGAAATGATGATCACCGAAACAAAGGACCTCAGCGTTTATACTGATACCGACAAGCTGGAGCGTATACTCCAGAATATCTTTTCAAATGCCATAAAGCACACGAAAAAAGGACGCATAAGTATCAGCTACGGGTCCGGTGGGGATATGTTCTTCATCAGAGTAAGCGACTCGGGGGCGGGCATAGAAAGAAATGCACTGGAACTTATCTTCAGACGCTTCTATCACGGGGCTGACTCGACGGGGTTGGGGCTTGGACTCTCGATCGTAAAAGAATTGCTGGAAGTCATGGGCGGCAGCATAGAAGTCGAAAGCAAAAGGGGAGAAGGCTCCACATTCACGGTACGACTGCCGAAAGACCAGGAACTAAGAACTAAGAACTAAGAACGGTATGGACATGCAGATCCCTTATAAGAAGACAAAAAACGGTGTAACGATCGAGGTGAAGGTGGAGCCCCGGTCTTCAAAAAGGCAGATCACAGGAATTATGGATGGCACGATCCTGAAGGTTAAGCTCACAGCCCCGCCTGTTGACGGCTCGGCGAATGAACAGTTGATCGAACTCATTGCAGAGGCGACCGGGGTAAAGAAGTCCTGGATAAGGATCGTCAGGGGGCTATCGTCAAAGAGAAAGCTCGTTGAAATCACCGGGGTCGAAAAGATTTGATGATCAGGCGCAGTTCATATTTTCTTCACGAATTTGTTTTATGTTAAGAATGAATAATATAATCTAAGGATTGAGATGTTAAAAAATACCTTCATAGCAGCTTTTCTTCTTTCTGTCAGCCTCTCTGCCTATGCTGGGGAGGACATGGTCACTCCCTATGGGGATTACTGCAGAAAGTGCACTACCTACGGTACATGCAAGGCACCTCTTCCGCCGGTAGAGGCCATTGCCGCGATCGAGCAATACTACATGGACAGGGGCTATAAAGTGGTGCACGTGAGACATAAGGGAAGGTTCATCGAGGCGGAAGTTTATGATAAGAATAAACTGGTAGACAAGGTACTTTTCGACAGAAAAACCGGCAGGATCAGGTCAGTCCTTTAATAAATATACAGCTTGCGCTTTCTTTCGCAGGGTATGCACGGCAGAAAGCCGATCATTGAGTCTAAAAACAACAGGTGCTCGCGCAAAGGCGCAAAGGTCGCAAAGAAAGTCAAATACTAAGGATAACGAACCCATCCAGTGAATGAGGTGGTGTAACCACATTATTCATAAACTATCTTGAGAATAAGGCAGAATATAGCATTCTCGCTCATTCTCGTCCTGGCATTACGCCGGGACTCCGATGGTTTTTGCCTCTTGAATTTATATATGCTGTAGGAATACCTGCCTGCCGGCAGGCAGGTCGGACAAAAAAATCCGCTCGAATACTATATCCCGCCTTATTCCGGGTCGAGTTGTCTAAAATTATGAATTATGTGGGTTAGATAACTGCCTGTTTACTTTGCGTTCTTTGCGCAAAACTGCTTTTTATAAGTTGATCTAAATTCTGGCATATTCATCCTGAATTGAAATTCAAAGGACAAAAAAAAGGCGGCCCGGAAGGGCCGCCTTTTTGTTACACGTTACGGTTTTTAGAAGCTAAGGGTAAGTGAATGCCTGAGGGCAGTCACGCCTTTTGTATCAATATCATAAGCATCTTCATAGAAACCGCCTGGTTTGAAGTAACCTGCGTCGATCTGGTAGACGAGGTTCCTTGCAACTTTGTATTTAAACTTGGCATCAATTTCCCAGCCTGCGTTGCTGGACACGTCATGATCACCAACAGCATCTTCCCATGCGCCAGTTTCAGCAGCCCAGAAGCCGTAAGCGTCTGCGGAAAGTGTGATGTCATTGGTTGCCTTGTAGTCAACACCGAGGTTCACATACATGGTGTTCGCTACGCCGGCAGCATGACCGTCAGACGGGAACGGGCTGTTTAAGCCGCTCTTGTTGAACGTTGTAGTTGCATGGTTGTATTCATAAATAAAGCTGTAGTTCTGGATGTTGCCGACAAAAGGTATGAACTCGTCCAAACTGTCGTCATTGTTGTCACCCTCACCACTGCCATATACAAACGAACCCCTCAAATTAAGAGGAACATTCATAGAAGCGAAATCGTAGTTTCCTGCTGCGGTGACAGCCCAACCGCCGAAGCTCGCATCTTTATGACCATGTCCTACGTCGCCAAACTGGATATCACCCTGTAACTTGTAGCCGAATGCTCCGAAAGCTCCGTCTGCATGCAGGCCGAGGTCAGACATCTGAAGGTCGAGGTCAGACAGATTCAGATAGGTGTAGTTAAGGCCGATTGTGTTCTTGTCGTCCCACTTATATGTTGTAAGGAAGACATACCCGTCAAGATCATTGGTGTTGTCAAATCTGCAATCGCCAACTGCTGTCGCGCATTCATTAAACTTGATGGCAAGCGCGCCGATGTGAAGCCCCTTGATCGGGTCCATAAAGAGCACGAGGGCGTCATCGCCGTACTGCGTGTTATCAAAGAACTCGCCATAGGAAAGCTTCAAAGGCATATGACCGACCTTGAGGCCTGAATTGAAACCAAAAAGGCCCTGGCCTGTGTAGAGTATCCAGGCCTGAAGGACATCAATATATGCACCTGGTTTTGCGTTGGTGCCTGCGGCGCCGGTGCTATGTTTTCCAACACCCAATGTGTTTCCGGTGCCCCAAACGTACTTGTCGCCAGAAAAATCACTATGTGTCTCAAGCTCGACAAAACCGACCACTCCGGGTGCAACAACAGCCTGGACGTTGAGTCTTACTCTCTCATCCCACCAAGCTGCTGAATGGGCGTCGTCCTGGCCTAAACCGCTCTTTAAATTATCGAAGAACCAGCCTCTTGTCCTGATCTCTCCGCCAAGGGTGATCTGGGTGGTGCCCGCTGATACGACGGCCTGTGTCTCGGCCGGGATCTCAGCATGGATAGCAAAGGCTGTTGCTGCCAGACCGAGAATCATCAGTGATGCTAAAACTACTAACAATATTTTTTTCACTTCCTACCTCCTTAAGGTAGTTCAGTATTCTGTCCGCCAAAGGCGGATTTTGCTTCTTGCTTCCGACTTCTTTGTGATCCTGTTTTTACCCCCCTTCCTGTGAATAGCTTCGCTCTTTTAAAAAGAGTCTCCTATAAACTTTTCCCGTTCATTTCAAAGAACCCGTCAATTTAATCATTACAGGGCATCCATTGTCAACACAAAAATGTGTTGCAGGACTGCACCGCATAGTAATATCGTATTTATAAAAGCAATAAACATGCCGATGATAACTACCTGTAAAATAAGGATAATTTATGTAACAACAGGGCAGGTTCTGTGTCTATTTTGCAACAGGGTGTGGTAAATTTAACAAAATATAGTGCAATTGCTCAAAATAAATCCCTCTTCCTGCTAAAGGCACCTTCTGTTGGCTCTTAACCCGAGAAGGGCCGATCTTTACCCACAAGTCCAGCGGGACATAGTTAACCCGGATAATGCAATTGCTCTTTATACGCAGGTACATAAATGTCTTCAAAGTCTTTTAATTTCGACAAGATGTTATTGGGATGCCATGATAAAATTATCAATGCTTCTTAACATAATTATATGCAATCAAGTATTTTATCAAGGCGTGAAAAAGGTGTCGCTGCAAAAGACTTTTCAGTCATCCATGTCCCTGCTAAATGCACTTTTCGGGTTAATATCCGGAATTTGGAGGAAAATTCCCCATTAGTGAAGAGGACGTGGGTGTTGTTTCTCGCTTTCTTCTTCCTTCCCCTATTTTAAGTGGGAATTAATGAAATACTCCTTCTCATATCCAGTGTCCAGCAACAAATGCGGGACATGTCAGTCAAGTTGAGGAGGGCCGCGGGGGTATGAGCCGCTCAATAACGGCGACCACAGCGGAGCAGAACAGCAGTATGTTATAGTATGCATGGAATGATCAAACCCTGGAAATATGATTTCGACATCGCAAAGTTCACCAAGGTCCTCCAACTGGACCCGGCAAACTTCAGGGCATATAAGGACAGGGGCAATGCATATTATAAAAAAGGTATGATCGACCTTGCTATAGCAGATTACAGCAAGGCTATAGAAATTAACCCTCAGTATTTTATCGCATACAACAACAGGGGGAACGTTTATCATCATATCGGGAAACATGAGCTCGCACTACTGGATTACAACAAGACGATAGAACTGGAACCGGAAAACGGCATGCCTTACAACAACAGGGGGTTCACATTCCTGTTGCTGGGGAAGCTGGAGGAAGCGGAAAGGGACCTCAGAAATTCGCTTCAACTGAACGAGAACAACATCTACGCACTCAACAGCATGGCCGAACTTTATTCTGCAAAAAATAATCCTGAGGAGGCCTGCAGATGGTTGAGAATGGCCATTCAAAAGGGATACAACAACTGGAACTATATAAGGACATCGAAGACTTACGATAATGTCCGAAGCTCCAGATGTTTCAGGGAAATAATACTCAGGAGACAGCCTTAGGGCTTTTTGCTGCACACCCCTGCAATATATCCCTGCATCATGAATCTGGTATAATTCAGCATGTTTATTCCCGAAGCATGTGGTTAGCGTCAAAAGTTTTCTTGAAAATGATGAGAAGCCATGGAACCAAAAAAATTAACCACAGAGGACACAGAGAAAAAGAACTTGGAAAGCGTATATTAAAGACTAATGGTATGAGAGCACAGAGAGAAGCGGGGAAGTAATTTTCTCGTAAACTTTAATATGTAAAGCTTTTCTCAGTGCACTCTGTGGTTATTTTTTGCCAATACGATAAGATGAAAACTCTCTATAAATCAATACTCAAGGAACTGCTCGTCAGCTTCCTGCTGACCCTTGCGTTCCTGAACTCCATACTCATGATGGAAAAGCTGCTGCGACTCAGCAGACTCCTCTCAGGGGTAGGGGCATCACTTTTTGACATGGCAAAAATCATAATCCTTTTGCAGCCACAGCTCATGCTGCTGACCATCCCCATGGCTCTCCTGCTGTCCACACTCCTGGTATACGGCCGCATGAACATGGACAACGAGATCATCGTCATGAAGGCGGCAGGGATGAACTTCATGAGGATCTCTTTTCCCGTGATGGTCCTGGGGATACTCTGCTTCTGCGCCTGCATCTCTGTAGGCTTCTCCCTCGGTCCAAAAAGCAGCATTAAGCTAAGGGAGACCCTTGCACAGATAATAACGCTCAGATCGACCGTCTCGGTTGAGGCAGGGACCTTCAACACAGCCTTCAAGAATGTCGTAATCATGGTAAAGGGAAAAAAGGCAGACAATACCCTCGGCGATATTTTCATCTATGACAGCAGACACGCAGACGAGCCCACGGTCTTAATGGCAAAGGAAGGAAAATTTTTCATACAGGAAGGATTTAATATCGGACTTTACCTCAAAAACGGCTACGTCAACATGACTAAAGGAGATTCCATAACAGAGATGTTCTTCGACAGATATAACATGGTCCTGTCTATTGATGCGGAGTCCCCGTCGACCAAAAAAATAGAGTATACCCCCACGCAGCTCCTCGAAGACGCGAAAAAGGCCGGCTCGTCCAAAAAAGCTGCCGGCCTTTTTCTGGAATTCGACCGCCGTATTTCGCTGCCCGCTGTCTGCCTCATACTCATTTTTATGGGGCCGCCGCTGGCCCTGATTGCAGGCAAATCAGGGAGGCTCGGAGGTCTTGCAATCGGGTTGCTCGTCTTTACCCTCTACTATATGCTCCTGATTTACGGAGAAAATATTGTCATGGCCGGCAAAATCTCCCACCTAATAGGCGCATGGGCGCCCTGCATGCTTCTCAGCGTCATCGGGGGCGTCCTCTTTATAAAAGCGGGCTCCTCATGAAAATCATCCAGCGTCTTTATCTGAAGGATTTCTTCAGGCTTCTGATGCTCATCAGCCTGGGCCTTTCTTTTATTTTCAGCCTTATCGATCTGATCGGGGAAATAGACAATTTCATGTCTGCAAAGGCATCTTTCTGGTCATTGGCCCTCTATGCACTCTTCAACATGCCGAGGTTTTTCCTTTATCTTCTCCCGATGTCTGTACTCATCTGCAGTCTTTTCACTTTCACCCAGGCCTTCCGCAGACATGAGATGTCCGCAATCAAGGCGGCCGGCGGCAGGCTGAAGACGCTCTTTTACCCCTTTATCGCCACCGGAATATTACTGAGCATATTTGCGTTCGTGACGAGCGAAGTGGTCGTACCCGACTTTACAAAAAAGGCCTCTGACCTGCAGCACAGACTCGAAGGCAAAGAGAAAAAAACCGTCTTCTCCAACGGGGTCATCTGGCTGAAAGGCAAAGACGGTTCTCCCGTGAAAATCGATCTCTACGTCGAAGACAAAAAGACCGCCCGGGGCATCAGTATTTTTATCTCAGGGGAAGCTTTTCTGAAAGAGCAGATCAGCGCCGAGGAAGCTTTTTGGGACGGGAAAACATGGGTGCTGAATAATGTGAAGAAATACCATGTCGAGACAGGGGAAGTTGAGAAGATCAGGAGTATGGAGTACGCAGGACTCGATTCTCCCGATCTGTTTGCAAGCGAGCTGAATACCCCCGGTGAGATGGGAATTTATGAACTCTATCGCTATACACAAAGGATGAAGAACGCCGGTTTCAGCAACCTCAAACTTATTGTCGACCTCAATTCCAAGATATCCTTTCCCCTGATAAACATATTCATGATGCTGCTCGGCATAGCCTTGTCTTCACGAGGAAAAAAAGGGGGGGGGCTGTTTACAGCCGGGCTCGGACTCCTGATAAGCGTCTTTTACTGGCTGGGCTTTACCTTCACCCTTTCAATCGGATATGCAGGGATCATACACCCTGTTTTAGCGGCATGGGCAATCCCCTTTCTCTTTGGCGCTCTTGCCACATATCTGTTTGCAACACTGCCGGAATAAACAAAAAAATGCAGTTCAACCACAGTGTTGAAAGAGTCCTCTGAGATTGCTTCGTCACTACGTTCCTCGCAATGACAGCCAGTAAGATTGCCGATTTACGTCATTGCGAGCGCAGCGTGGCAATCCCTTTTTGCAGTGATAGAGTTAATAATGCAAGAAGTTCGCGGCTAATAGCCTTTTTCACGGCCGGCTTCTGAGATGTATCTGCTAACTTCCTCCTTGTATAGCGCACGCAGGGATTTCGTGACTTCTCCGACTTTGAAAGAAACCTCTTCGACTTGCGACACAGGCATAATCTCGCTGGTGGTATTTGTAAAAAACACCTCGCTCGCGGTGAAGAGATCAGAGGGATAAAACCGGCCCTCGTTCACCCTGACGCCGCTTTTTTTTGCGATGCTGATGACCAGTTCCCTGGTTATTCCGTCAAGCAGTCCCACCTCCGGCGCAGGAGTACAGAGCACGTTTTCCTTCACAAAAAAAATATTACTTACAGTGCCCTCAGCAATCACATCTTCAAAATTCAGCATGATCGCCTCATAAGCTCCCCGCTCTTTTGCCTCCACCTTAGCAAAGATATTGTTCAGGAAATTAAGGGATTTTATCTTCGGGTTGATAGCAGCGACAAGGTTTCTCCTGGTATTTGCTATGACGAGCTTTACCCCGTTGTTGTATAAATGCTCCGGATATTCACGGAAAGGTTCGGCGATTACGACAAAAGTGGGCTCTTTGCAGAGGCCGGGATCCAGTCCGACAGGGCCTTTGCCCCTCGACACAGTGATCCTTATATATGCCCCGGAAAGCCTGTTCGCGTCGAGCGTCCTGTGGACGGCATCTGTTATAAACCCTGCATCCGGGAGAACGAGTTTTGTCAGTAACGCTGAACGGCCGAGCCTTTCAAGGTGCCTTTCGCGCATAAAGACAATGCCGTCATAGGCGCGCATGGTTTCATAAATGCCGTCGCCGTATAAAAAACCGTGGTCATAGACAGACACTACAGCGTCGGCCTCCTGTACGATCTTATTATTCAGAAAAATATACATATCCTTCTCCCTTTGACTGAAAGTAGTATTATCAAATCATAACCACAGAGGACACTGAGAACAGATATAAAAAGGCTTACGAGAAAGTCGCTTCCCGCTACCTCTCCGCGCTCCCAGAGCATTTGTTCCATCATTCCTTTTAAAAGGTATTCTTTAGAGAGGAACCAAACAACGAGTTCACAGAGCTTTCAAAGAATCTGAAATTCTTATTCTCTGTATCCTCGTCTAAGAGCGCCTGCTTTGGGTTGTGGTGAATTTCTGTGGTTTCATATCTTCTCTTCCCACCTGCCTACTGTTCCATTGTGCCTGAAGGACTGCCGCTTTTGCAATTTGCCGGGACCGCTCCTTGCCCCGCATGCTTATTATTGTGTATCATTTCACTCATGCAATCAGCACACGCTCGGATTACTGCCAAAGGCCATCTTTTGATCATGCTGCACGCGCATCTCCCTTTTATACGATACCCTGAGCATGAAAACTTTCTTGAAGAGAACTGGCTGTATGAAACAATGACAGAAACCTATATCCCCCTCATTAAAATCCTCGAGGACCTTGTTGATGACGGAGTGGACTTCAGACTGTCCCTTTCCCTTACCCCTACCCTGGTAGAAATGCTTAGGGATGAACTTCTGATGAGCAGGTATCAGAGATATCTCGATGGGCTCGTCGAACTGTCCCGGAAAGAAATTTACAGAAACAGGAAAGATATCAGACTCAGTGACCTTGCAAAGATGTATCACAAAAGGTTTCTGAGGACACGGCGCCTTTTTGAGAATGCATATGGGAAGGACCTTGTCTCAGCCTTCAAAAGGTTGAGGGAATCCGGCAGGATCGAAATAGTCACCAGTTCAGCTACCCACGCATATCTGCCTGCGCTAATGACTGAACCCGGCGCAGTGAAGGTGCAGTTGCAATTGGCGGTTGCACATTTCGAAAAATTTTTTAGCGTAAGACCGGCGGGCATCTGGCTTCCTGAATGCGGTTTCACACCGGAGATGGACGTCCTGCTCAAAGGGGCAGGCCTTGGATATTTTTTCCTCGAATCCCACGGTGTTCTGGACAGTTCCCTGAAGAGTAGAAAGAATATCTATTCTCCTGTCAAAACACCTTCGGGTCTCACTGTTTTCGGCAGAGACACAGTATCGTCCGGACAAGTTTGGAACGCTCGGACAGGTTATCCAGGAGATGCTGATTACCGGGATTTTTACCGCGATATCGGCTTCGATCTTGACCTGGATTATATAAGGCCCTATCTCCCTGACGGCCTGCGGACCTTCACCGGCATAAAGTATTTCAGGATCATGGACAGAAAATCTGAGGCGAAAAAACCTTATAACAGAGAGAAGGCCCTTCAGAAGGCGGGAATCCATGCCGGACACTTCCTGAAAAGCAGGGAGAAACAGATCCTGTCCCTGAACAAAAAACTGAAGGTCCGTCCGCTTATAACAGCTGCCTTTGATGCCGAACTATTCGGACACTGGTGGTTCGAAGGCCCTGAATGGCTCAACCATCTGTTCAGAAAAGGGACTGGAAGAGAGAAGATACTCCGGTTCATAACACCTTCCGAATTCATTGCCGAAAGCCCGGCGACAGACACCCTCGAGCCCTCCCTGTCGAGCTGGGGGCAGCAGGGTTACAGTTCGACATGGATAGATACTTCCAACAGCTGGATATATAAAAATATGCACAGGGCAGCAAAAAGCATGACGGAAATAGGCTTCAAAAACCTCAGGGCCAGAGGTCTGGCAAAA
>Ga0102851_10002759_pt1 | contig 10707 bp, 7 predicted proteins | sample Mud3Dept3metaG_FD_79558 | JGI IMG/M metagenome (GOLD analysis project Ga0102851, IMG submission 79558) | Freshwater wetland microbial communities from Ohio, USA, analyzing the effect of biotic and abiotic controls - Mud 3 Core 4 Depth 3... | ecosystem: Environmental > Aquatic > Freshwater >...
AGTTGTATTGCAGCGGCACACTGATCAGGTTAGCAACCGGGTTCGCCAACTTCTTGGCCAGTTCTGCCTGCTGATCCTCCTCTGCCCAGGCCGGAACAGCCTGCGCCAAGACGATCATCACCAGAAAAAGGATCCGTCCGTAGCGTCTCATTGTTTGATACCTCCTTGGGTTGGTTTTATTCAATGTGGTTTCCTTGCGTGTTCGATCAGTTCCAGGCCAATGACGGTGGTCATTTCGAAAGTTCGGCGTCAGGGCCGTCACGAGCATTCAATAGTATTTTCTTCATTTGGTTCTACCTTGATATTTTCTTAAGAAGCATCTCTGCATCTTTGTAGTTCGGAAACTTTTCCATAATTCCATTCAGGATCTTGACCGCTTCGTCCCTGTCGCCCTTCTGGTTGAGATAGAACGCAAGCGTATAGGCATACTTCGGTTCCTCCGGCCTGAGGTCTGACGCCTTTCTGCACCAGTTCACCGCCTCGCCGATGCGGTCCTTCGCAATGATGATGCAGAGGTTATAGGCCGCCTGTGCCATCTGGGGATCTGACTTGAACGCGATCTTGAGATACTTTTCCGCTGCCTGCAGGTCCTTCCTCTCAGCTTTCAGAAGGCCCATGTTGAAGTTCGCCGCGGCATTATCAGGCGCCTGCTTGAGCGCTTTTTGCAGCGACTTCTCGGCCTTGTCGCCCTCGCCCATCTGGGCATAGGCCATGGAAATGTTCACCATCGGCAAAAGCGCCTGGGGATCGAGCTTCAGCGCCGCCTGATAGGAGTCCACGGCCTTCTTTGCCTCTCCCCTGTTAAGCTGATAGTTTCCCAAATTGTAATGGGACGTCCACTGGTCGGGCCGCGCTGTTATGGACGCAAGATACTCGCCATTCGCCTTCCTGAGCCGCTCCTGGTAGGCGGGCGGAGCGGCTATTTTCGGGAATGCTGCGATCCCTGCCGCTGCCCGGACCCGCACCAGCCGGTAGTCGTCGCCGGTTGCCTCGATCAGGGCTTGCAGGCTTTCCGTCGTCGGTATCAGACCCAGCGCCTGTACCGCAGCGCCGCGCACGAGGGGCGACGTATCTTTGACTGCATTGAGCAGAGCGGTAAGGACCCTCTGATCCTGCGATGGCGGGATGAGCCGTATGAGCGATGTGGCGAAGACCTCATCACGTTTCGGATCATTGATATAGGCAAGCATCTCCGGAAGCTTTGTCCAGTCCCGTTTGCGCGCTGCGTCGATAAGTGCCGCACGTTTAAGGACGGGCGCCTGATAGCCCCTCGTGTGCCATTGGCGAACAAGTTTGTCAGCCCACTCAGCATCCTTGTCCTTGTGGCAGATGTTGCAGGCATTTTGCGACCTGTAAGCGATTGTCGCTGCCGGCGTCGGCGGAAGCATGGAATGGTCGCTCCGGTTCATCCTCGCGAATGAGGTCATGGGCATGTGGCAGGAGATGCACCTGCTGCCCTCGCTCGTCGCGGCATGGTGCGTGTGCTCCGCCGGGTTGTTGACCCTCGCCTCATGGCAGGGCAGGCAGGCGTTGTTGAACTTCTCCCGCTTGAACCGGTACCGGCCGCTGGAGGTGTGACAGTGCATGCAGTCGATCTGGCGTGATTTCGCGCAGGGGCTCATGCTCCAGGACGTGAGCGTGTAGTTCTCACCCAGGTCTCGTCCGTCCGCGTAGAAATCAGGGTCCTCCAGGGTAAAGAGGTCAAAGTGGTCGTAGAACCTCTCCTTGGGCTTATACTCATGGGTAAGCGGGCTTGCCTTCGCATGGCAGCTCGAACAGAGATCGTTCCTCTGCTCTTTGGTCATGATCTTGGTCCTGATGAGCCCGTACTCCTTCAGGGGCTGGCCCTTGGGCGTGGCCTTCGCGATCTTGTTGTGCTCTCCCGACAGGCCGTGGCAGGTCTCGCAGTTGATGCCCGGCTCGGTCCAGGTGGTGTGGTAGGTGTCGGTCTTCGGATCGTAGTTGGTCGAAAGCTGGCTCACGTGGCAGCTGTAGCAGGCCGTATTGAACGTATAAGGGTATTCCTTCCAATTGACCGCCTCGCCCCGCTCCCCTCCCGGGAAGTGGCGCATGCCGCTGGCAGCGGTGTCGAACCACTCCTTCCTGTTGACATCGTAGGCAATGGGCAGGGTCTGGAGCCTCCCCTTTTTGAGGGGCGTGAGAAAGTAATAGACGTTCTTTCCGCCGAGCACATGCTCGATCTTGTATTTCTTCGTCCCCTTTTCACGCGTCTCGATCACGACGCCCTCGGCGATATCGGCGCGGTACTTCTCTTTGCCTATCACGATCTCACCCTCATGAGGCCTGAGCTGGATGGCGGCGAATCCCAGCGTATAGGGCTGCATGGCAAGTCCGTGCTTGGACGTGGACCAGAGCTGGTAGAACCGCTCGTGACACTCCCGGCAGCTCGAAGAGCCGGCGTAGGGGGCGGGCTGGTTCTCTTGACCGGTAGCGTTGCCGACGAGATTAAGGGAAAGAAAGATGATGGATAGTAGTCTCATTGTTTACCTTTCCGCGACAATTATAGGGTTCGAGGATTCAAGGGGTCCAGGGTTCAAGTGAGAAGCTAAACAAATCCCTCGACCCCTTGGACCCTTTGCTTGTCTCTTATCTCTTCCCTCGGCCCCTATATTCCGGATCACTTCTCGATCGGGAAGTTCATGTCCGCAGCGTTCTGGATGGTGTCCTGCATCCGCTGTCCGCCGCGGTACCCCGTGGCCCAGGCCGTATAGCCGAAGGCCATGAGATGGGCGTCATAGCCGAGAGCTCGCAGGCCGAGGACCGGAAGGTTCTGGACCTGGCCGGTCCCGCACATCAGGATCACCTTCTTGTTCTTCGGGAGCTTCTTCAGGCTCTCCGGCTTGAACATGTCCTGCACCTGGATCTGGATGGCGCCGGGGATATGACCTTCCGAGAACTCCGCCGCGCCCGGCCGCACATCGATGACCACGAAATCCGTTTTTTTCGCCTTGATCATTTCAAGAACATCGTCCGCCGATACCTGCCAGAACTTCGTTTCCGGCCCCTTGCCCAGCACGGCCTGCAGCTTCGCCGCAAGGTCGTCCGAAGCATCGATCGCCTGCGCAGTTGCGCAGCACCAGCAAGAGAGCGACAGCACAAGAACTGCAAAAGCCAGACCTCTGAACGTTTTCATTGTTGCCTCCCTGCCCACGTAAGGTTTCATGCTGCCGGTCCAACAAGCAGCCTGGTAGTTGAGAATGCGCTGTCCATCGGCCCCCAGACACCTCGGCATCTTCTTATAACGGCTTCCGCATCTATCTCAAATAGCAGTTCCTCCCGGCATACATCGGCTACAACGCAGACTGCCGGAAATTCTGTAAGGCCGCGGTCAGCAGCCATCTTCCAAAAGATCGGAGCATATTCCGGTCTTTTCACAAACGCCGTGGCAGCGGCGATGCTCCTGAGGTCAGCCCCTTCCTGGCCCAGGAGCGTTTCGATCCTGTCGAAAGTGCAGTTGATCTGCGAGCGGATATCTCCGGGATGGAGGCTGACGCCATGCTCGTCGATGGCTGCGGTGCCCGAAACCTGGATGAGCTTCACATCGTCCTCCATCATGACCGCGCCACGCGAAAATGCAGCGCCGTACCGGAAGGCATCTAGCTGCCTTCTGTTGCTCAGTTTTCGTACCGACGGAGCCCTGTCGCTATTTTCCACGACAGCCAGCACGTCCATCGAGGCTGCCGCGCCCGATGGCGCATCCGCGCCTATGCCGGTGCTCGCGGGAAGCAGGAGCCTGTTGTCGCCGGGACCGGGCATGATGCCGAACTCCCCGTATTTTTCGCTCCGCGCCTTGTTGAAGTCCGGGTACCAGTCCAATATTCCGGAAAGATAGAGCCATGTCCGAGCTACATCTTTGTAGGACGATCCATACCGGCGGAGTATCCGATCTGCGCGATCGAACATCAGCCGCACCTGGGAGGGCCTGGACAGAGGATGCGAAGACAACCCCTCCTCGTTCCTCCCCTTAGATAAGGGGATGATGGGTCGGGTTAGAGCCTGTATATTCTGGAGCATGAGATAGGTGGAACCATCCCGTCTCCATCCGCGACCGCATGGCATGCCGTCATCCATGATCGTCCAGGCATCATCAGCACCATCAGGATAAATCGCATGGATGATGATCCCGGAAAGGCCCTCACCCCAGGGAGGATCGCACCCTACAAAGGTCACCGGACCGTCTGTGGTGATCTGCCGCAGGGACAGTTCAGCCTTCCGCTCACGCAGCAAAACGGCTTCCGACCTCAGACTTCCGAATATCCGTTCGTGGACTATCACCATGCCTTGGTCATACAGTGAGTCCGCGATCATGGCATACGATGCCCGTGCAGCCGCCTCGGGATCCTCCTTACCAGTGACCGATGCCACGAGGAATACAGGACCTTGTCCGGCCCCGGTACGATGCAGGGCAATGCTCCCCGGTTTCCGTTCGGTTCTGAACGGATCCTTGGTCCCGGTAATCTGCATGAGATCGACACTGCTCATACTGTTATTTCTTCCCCCTGGCGATTATTTCCTATGACATCACGGCCGGTGGCGATACATAGGTACCGCCCTTCAATACCATTTCAACAGCCGGGACCAGGTCATCCACCGCCCTGCGCTTGAGAACGACGCCGCGCGCACCCGCTTCGATGCACTCGCCGAACGCGACCTGCTCATCATGGATGCTCAGGATGATGAGCCTGATCTGGGGAAATGCCTTCTTCAAACGCCGCACGATGTTGAGCTCCTTGGTGACCGGCAAGGACAGGTCTGCAACAATAAGATCCGGATTGAGCTTTTCTGCGGCTTCCATGAGAGAGGCTTCATCGGCGACCATAAAGACCGTCTCGAACATGTCCTCCAGGAGATTCCGGACGCCTTCCAGCATGGTCTGATGATTATCAGCCAGAAGCACTTTGCCTTGTTTCATGGTTTTCTCTTTCGCACGCTTTTCGAGGAAGAGCGCACAGCGACAGGGTCTTCCGGTAGTCCGAACCGGAGAAGCGGAATAGGAACGCAACTTTACTGAATAATGGTAGATGAGAAACGCGTGGATAGTAACTAGTAAAATTACCGGTTTTACATCAACTCGTAAAATTACCAGTTTTTCGGGAGGTTGCTCTGAAGGCTTCTGACGGGAGGGACCCTACTTCGTGATGATACCATGTCGTACCGCGTAATGGACCAATTCTGCCGCGCTCTTAATGCCGAGGTCCTTCATAATGCGATATTTGTGGAATTCCACCGTTCTCGAAGAGATGTTGAGCACCGTGGCGATCTCCTTTGCCGACTTCCCTTCGGCGAGCAGTTGCACGATCTCGCGCTGGCGCTCGGTGAGCCGTGTTGACTCGTCCCGCTGGGTGGCCCGCTCTTTGGTATGCTGCATGAACTCGCCGGCAAGCAAAGGCGTCACAAAGGTCTTTCCATTCAACGCGCTCCGGATGGCGGTGACCAGTTCCGTCGGGGCCGAGTGCTTGAGGACATATCCCGAGGCCCCTGCTTCAAAGGCGCTGACCGCATAGGTCACATCGGGGTGCATGGTAAGGAATACGACCTTGATCTCTTCGTGAGCCTTCTTGATCTTCCGGACGGCATCAATGCCGTTCAGGAGCGGCATGGAGATGTCCGCAACGATCACATCGGGCCGCAGTTTCTCCGCGGCAGCGAGCAGCGCGCGGCCGTCCTCAACGATCCCGACGAGCTCGAACTCCGGCTCCAGGAGGCCTTTGAGGCCTTCGGTCACGATCCGGTGATCGTCTGCAAGAAGGACACGCGGCCGGCTCATGCCGTTCCCCCTGCAAGCGGCACGCTCACCGTGATCACCGCGCCTTTTCCGGGCTGAGATCGTATCGCAAAGTCGCCCTGGATGAGCTGCATCCGTTCGCGCATGCTGGAGAGGCCAAGCCCCGGCTTGGCCCTCACCTCAAGGGGATCGAATCCGATGCCGTCATCAGAGACGGTCAGGCAGAGGGCATGGTCATCGCCTTTCAAAAAGATCTCGCAGTTCTTCGCCCCTGAATGGGCCGCGACGTTCCTCAGTCCCTCCTGGACGACACGATAGAGGCAGAGGGCGATATCGTCGGAGAGCTCATCGGGGACATGCTCATGCCTGAAGGTGATCCCGAAAGGATGCCGACCCATGACCGCGGAGCACTCCGACTCTATGGCGCGGACAAGCCCCAGGTCGTCAAGGATGGTGGGATGGAGCTGGCGCGAGATCGTGTGGACATCTTCAGATACCTTGATGAGCTGGTCCTTGATCTGCGCCACCGTGTGAACGGTCTCCGGATATTTTTCGGGCATCTTGTTCAGGTCCAGTTCCAGTTTGCCGGCCTCGATCGCGAGGACCGCCAGCCGCTGCGTCAGGTCGTCATGGAGCTCGCGCGACAGCCTCCGGAGCTCTTCCTCCTGTGCGGAGATCAATCTCCCCGCTAGCCTCTGGAGGTCCTTCTTGCTGTTCCTGAGGGCCGCATCGTTTTTCTGCAAGGCTTCTTCCGCCTGTTTGCGTTCGGTGATGTCCCTTCCAAATACCGATATCCCGAATACTTCCCCCCCCATCTTCAGGCAATTGATGGAGAGCAGGAGCACATGGGTCTTTGCCGAGGTAAGATATTCCGTAACAAAGGCGCCCTCCCGCAACGCACGAGCGTAGAGTTCACGCCATTGAGCGGCATATTCCTGCGGCAGCAGTTGGTCCGGGGTCATGCCCACGTGTATCTCAAGACCGCGTCCGCGGGAGAAATAATTTTTCAGGGCGCCATTGAACGTGAGGAGGCCGAACGTTTTCGCGTCCACGGACCAGATCATGTCACTCGTGTTCTCGACCAGCGCGAGAATTCGCTCCTCGCTCTTTTGGAGCGCCTCCTCCGCCAGTTTGCGTTCGGTGATGTCCATGATCATGGACTGTTTGGACATGGTCCCGTCGGCGTGGCGGATGGGGGTGTTCACCACATAGTACCAGCGATGGTCTTTCGGGCTCTGCACTTCCCACCGCGCCGTTTCTCCCTGAAAGACCTTCCCGTTCACACACCATTCGCAGACCGAATCGCTGTCGTGCAAAGCCTTGTAGCACAGCTCGCCGACGGCATTCCGGCCGGTGCGCTCGATCAGTCGCTGGTTCATGAATTCCACACGGTAATCGGGCGAGCAGATGTAGAGGAAGCCGTCAAAGGCCTCCACCACGGCCTGGTACCGTGCCATGCTTTCCCGGCGCGCCGCTTCAGCCAGCTTGCGCTCGGTGATGTCCTTGTCGACACCGCGGTAGCCCTTGAGCGTGCCCGCTTCATCCAGGATGGGCACACCGTTGGTGAGGAGGCAGATCCTTTCGCCATCCTTTCCCACGGTCCAGTTCTCCAGGTCCTTGATAGGCGCCTTCTTTGCCGCCAGTTCTGAGAAAAGGAACCTCACCCTCTCTACTTCCTCCGGCGGCATAAGGTCGAAAGGTGTCTTCCCGATAACGTTGCCAAACAGCTCTTTGCCCTTCGCCGAACTGTAGGTATAGACCCCCTTGTCATTCACTTCCCACACCCAATCACCCATGCTAAATATGATATCCCGCAGCCGCGCTTCGCTCTCACGGAGGTCGTCGGACAATTGCGCCGCCCGCTGAACATCAAGGCTCATCTCATAGGCCATCACCGCTACGATCCCAAGGGAGAACAAGCTGAACGTGATCGGCATGGAGATGACCCCCCAGAAGACCAGCACGGCCTGCGCCAGGCTCGCCACAACAAAGAACACAATGGTATTACTCAGCAAGAACACCTTCTGCCGGTCATCCCGGCGCCGGACAGTGAGTGCGGCATCGACGACAAAGATCGCCAACAGAAACGTGCTCGCCTGGGGGATCAGCATCCACGGATTCGCCACACCCTGGGCGGTTGAGACGGACTCACCGAGAAAACGCATGTGATGCAGGGAGCTTATTTCGCGATAGTTGAGATTCGGGAGGAAGACAAAATTGAGTGCCAGCGCGAGGGTGCGCATGCCGATGATCGTCCATGCAAGCCACGGACGCCCTGACAGCAGGTACAGGCGAACAAAAAGGACCAGCGAGACGATGACAACCCAGACGGGGAAATTGGCCCACCAGAGGGCACGACCAAACTCCGACGGCGTTTCCGCCAGCATCATGGACAGCTCGCAGAACGCGATGCCGGCTGTTCCCGCCGCCGTCATGGAAATGAGCAGATTGACCCAAGACGTGCGCTTTCGGAACCAGACCAGCAAATTCATCGCCGCCAGCGTGAGGCACGCTGACGCGACCATGGACCAGATGATGGTGACCCAATTCATAGGTAAAGGAAGAGGTGATGATTAGATCTCAGCGCAAGCGGAATTCCGGGCATGACGTTGCACCTGTCGGAGGAACCTCTCTTTTCGCGTTTGCCGGGATCACCCCGTTACTCAGAGTACCTTGTTCTCAACACCAACAATGCACAGCAACTTGTTTGACGAAGCCTGTTGCCGCCGCGAGCGCGGCCCTGTTCACGGGATGCAGGGGGTTCTGGAAAGGCACACGACCAAAGCACTTGACTTACCCCTGCGCCGGGCGGCTCTGACGCGATAGCCGCGCCCAAGCATGCGCTCGAAATTGATCGATAAAGAGACAAGCTGGCCTGCACGTGCGCAGCGAAAGTGCGTCTGGATAGCTGATGAGCGTTATTACATCACGCTGCTCTCTGGCATGCTGCGCGGCAGAGCGATGAGCTGCCCAAAAAAAACACGCTTATGCAGAACGACTGACCCTCAATGTTGAAACTCCCTGCCCCCACGGGGGAGGAGAAGACCCTATTTTATCAGTTTTTCATCAGCCAGGCGGTCGAGCATACCGCCGATAAATTCGCTCACGGTCTTCTGGTCGATCGCCTTGAACTTGGTCACCGACCGGGCCACCCAGACCCGTTGCAGGGTCTGTACATCGAACAGAATGATCTCTATATAGGCCGGTTCCCCGTCGGGAATCGTGGCCGGATCGTAGAAATATTCGTAAAAACGCGGTCCCGGGGACTGACCCGCCTGGCCGGCCTTCGCCGGTTCGGGGATCTTCGTCTGGGCCGTCATTTTGTCGATCAGCCGCAGGGTAAGGATGGCGTCCGCCCCGAGGCCGCGGACCTTCTCCAGGGCGGTCTCTTTATCCACCATTTTGTCCGGCGGAATGACGACATACCCCGGCATGCCAACGGTCCCCCGGCCCTTCAGCTGTCGTACGAAATCGTCCTCGAACAGGATCCTCCGCGTCCGGTCATGGGCGATCCAGAAAACGGCGATCTTGTTCGCGGTACTTCGGTATTCCTTGTCCCTCCAGACGTCGGTCAGCAGCGTTTGCGCGTAGGAAGCTGCTCCCAGCAGGAACAGCACCGGCACGACCCACAGGAACACTCTGCTGCGTCTCATAGCATGACCCTCCGTGACACAATTAGATTTCCGCAAGGATACTATCGTTCTTCTGATCGCTCGCTCTCCCCGGGCAAGATACGGAGAATTCGCTCGCTCCTGGATCCAGGGATTCGACACGCCCTCGGCGACAACACCGCTGGCCCTGCCGGACTCCTCTGGTTTTTCCGCCGCATCAGGGACAGCTTGCAGAATACGAAGAATAAACCCTTCCCGGTCTTCTGTCAATGGCGCAGTCCCCGTTTGCGGATCAACAATTCAGGATAAACACGCTATTATGTGGGGCGGGAATGCGAAGGTCAATGGGCATGTGTTCATGCAGGCACTCCAAGACATGTTCCTCGCGAGAGGGCAAAGAGGCATCAGACCGCGCTGGATCACTGGATTAGCCGTTTTCCGCGACCGTCTCTTCATCCTGCACGCCTCCCTTCACCCATGCCTTGAGGAGCGTGTAGGTGACCGCCAGGACAACAGGCCCGATGAAGAGTCCGACGACCCCGAAGGCGATGAGGCCGCCTATTACGCCGGAGAATATCAGCAGCAGCGGCAGGTCAGCCCCCTTCCTTATCAGGATCGGGCGGATGACATTGTCAAGCGTGCCGGCAACGACCGTCACGACGAGCAGCACCGTCCCCCAGACCGGCTGACCCGACCAGTAGAGCCAGATGACCGACGGGACCAGCACCAGGAACGGTCCGATCTGCGCCAGGCAGAGCATGAGCATTACCGCTGTCAGCAATCCCGCTGCCGGAACACCGGTGATGAGCAGGCCGACGCCCCCCACGGTGGCCTGGATGAGCGCCGTCAGGACGACTCCCAGCACGACGCCCCGCACCGCCTTGGCAGCGAGGATCGCGACATTCTCGCCCCGCGGTCCCGCGAGCCGCCGGGCAAAGCTCAGGACGCCGGTCTCCACCATCTCTCCTTTGGCGTAGAGAATCGCCGCGATGATCACGGTCAGCAGGAAATGCAGCATCGTCATGCCAATGTTTCCGGCCTGCTCCACGAACCATGCGATCGCCTTCTGCACATAGGGGACCACCGTGGCCGAGCGTTCCTCGGCACTGAGCGCGGCAAAGGCGCTCCATCGGGCTGCGAGTTTGTCGCCTGCCAGCGGGATGCGCTCGACCCACTCCGGCGGTGTAGAAATGGAGAACATGGTCAGGGACCGGGCCTGCCCCGCGATGGCACCTGCATTGTCGACGATGGTGATGATGGCAAGCGTGATCGGGATGAGAATGATAAGCAGGAGGGAGAGCGTCATCAATGCCACGGCGATCCCCCGCTTCTTCGCGAACCGCGCCTCGA
>Ga0102851_10002762_pt1 | contig 10703 bp, 9 predicted proteins | sample Mud3Dept3metaG_FD_79558 | JGI IMG/M metagenome (GOLD analysis project Ga0102851, IMG submission 79558) | Freshwater wetland microbial communities from Ohio, USA, analyzing the effect of biotic and abiotic controls - Mud 3 Core 4 Depth 3... | ecosystem: Environmental > Aquatic > Freshwater >...
CTTCGCGGGCCGGCCGATCGCATTCTGCGAGAAGTGGAGGAGGCCGAGGTAGCGCACGCCGCGGCGCGAGAACGCCTCGATCGTCTCGAGGTCGCCCTCGAGCGCCTGGCCGCCCTCGATCCCACCGAGCGCGGCGATCTGCCCGGCGGCCTTCGCCGCGCGGACGTCGGCGCCGGTGCGGGTCCATGCGAGCTGCTCGGGGTGCTTTGCCATCGCCGCGTCGAGTGCATCGAGCTGGCGCGTCACCGCCTTCGCGCAGCCGCGCTCCGGGTAGGGCGTGGTCCAGAAGCTGAAGAACTGGCCGGCCATCCCTCCGTCGCGCATCCGCGGCAGATCGACGTGGCCGAACAGATTGACCGCCTTGGGCATCGGTCGCTCGTGGCGCGCGGCGAGATCGTAGCCGAGCTTGTCCATCAGCTTCGCGGTGTCCGCGTGCAGATCGAGCACGTGAACCTCGGCGTGCAGCGCGCGAGCCTCGTCGAGGGTCAGGCTCATCGGATCGGCTTCATGCGATCGCGCGCGACCTCGAGGACGGCGAGCGCGCTGTCGACGCGGTTGAACGGGGGCATCACGTAGGCGCCAGCGACGCGGAGCTTGACCGCGGCGAGCGCCTCCTGCGCGATCCGGATCCCCTCGGCGCGCGCGGCGGGGCCGCCGCCGACCTTCGCCATCCGCTCGCGGTACTCGCTCGGGATCGCCATGCCGGGCACCTCGTTGTGGAGGAACTCGGCGTTGCGGTGCGACGCCAGCGGCAGGATCCCGACCATGACGGGCAAGCCGAGTGGCGCGCAGTCATCGAGGAACCGCTCGAGCGTGCGCGGGTCATAGACCGGCTGGGTCATCACGAGCTCCGCGCCCGCGGCCTTCTTCTCCTCGAGGCGGCGCAGCTCGCGGTCGCGGTCGTGCGCGGCGGGCTCGGCCCCGGTCGCGAGCAAGAACGAGGTCGCCTCGCACTCCTTGCCCGCCGGATCGATGCCCGCGTTGAGGCCGGCGGCGATGCGCAACAGGCCCACCGAGTCGACGTCGTAGACCGGGGTCGAGAACGGGTAGTCGCCCATCTTCGGCGGGTCACCGGTGATGATCACGAGGTTCCGCAGGCCGAGGGCCTGGGCGCCGAGCAGGTGCGCGATGAGGCCGAGGAAGCTGCGATCGCGCGCGCACACGTGGAGGATCGGCTCGACCGCGGTCTCCGCAGCGAGCCGCGCGCACACCGCGATGTTCGCCATCCGCGCCGAGGCGCGCGGGCCATCGGCGATGTTGACGACGTCGACGCCGCCCGCGAGCAACTCACCGACCTGCTGCTTGGTCTTGGTGAGGTCGCTCCCCGGCGGCGTGGTCAGCTCGACCGAGACCACGAAGTCGCCGTTCGCGAGGCGCGCCGCGAGCCGGCTGCGCTCGGCGAGCGGGACCTTGGCGGGCGCGATCGGCTTCGGCGTCCGATGGCTCTCGAGCGACGCCGCCACGCCCGTCGTGCGGTCGCTCCGCTCGGTTCGCTCGTCGATATTCTCGCCGCGCAGCATGCGGACCGCGCCGAGCATCGCGCGCGTGTGCGCGGGCGTCGTGCCGCAGCAGCCACCGACCATCCGCACGCCGCTCTTCAGCATCCGGCGCGCGAACACACCGAAGTGCTCCGGGTTCGCGACGTAGAGGGTCCGGCCCTCGACCGACGCGGGGAGCCCGGCGTTGGGCTGCGCGATCACCGGCTTGCCGCGACCGACCATGCCGATGGTGACCTGGTAGAGCTCGGCGGGACCGATCCCGCAGTTCGCGCCGATCACGTCGGCCCCGGCGGCGATCAGGCGATCGGCGACCTCGTTCGGCGACAGGCCACCTTCGATCTGGCCGTGCGCGTCGAACACCATCATCGCGATCACCGGCACGCGCGGCCCGCGCTGCTTCGCGACCTCGATCGCGACCTCGATCTCGAGGATCGACGCGAACGTCTCGAGCACGATCGCGTCGACGCCGGCGAGGACGAGCGTGTCGATCTGCTCGGCGAGCGCGAACCGTGCCGTCTTGCGCTCCGTCGCGCTCGCCACCGAGAACCGCACGCCGGTCGGGCCGACCGCGCCGGCGACGTACGCGCGCTCGCCGGCCGCCGACCGCGCGAGCTCGACCGCCGCGCGGTTGATCGTGGCCGTCTGGTCGGCCAGGCCGTGCTTCGCGAGCGCGATCCGGTTACCGCCGAACGTGTTGGTCTCGATCAGGTCCGCGCCCGCATGGACGTAGTCCGCGTGCACGGTCTTGATCAGCTCGGGCTGCGACAGGTTGAGCTCGTCGTAGCTGCGGGTGTGGAGGACGCCGCGCTCGTAGAGCAGGGAGCCCATCGCCCCGTCGAGGAGCAGCGGCCCCGCGGCGATCGCCTGTGCGAGCGTCGGGCGCGGTGCGCTCCCCGGCGCGGTCACGACCGGAACTCGCGTCCCGCGAACCCGATCGCGCCGAGCTGGCGCCGGACCTCGCGCAGCGCATCGCTGCGGCCGAGCTGCGCGAGGTGACCCCCATCGAACCACCGCACGGGGACGCCCCAGTGCGCCGCGAGCGTCTCCGCTTGATCCGGCGGCGTGATCCGGTCGCCGCGCCCGGCGATCACCGCGAGCCGGTCGGGCCCGATCCGCGCCGGTCGCGTCGTCGGTGCGTGGACGGCGAACACGTCGGCGAGCAGCTCCTCGGTGATGCCGGCCTTCGCCGCGCGCACGCGCGTGGGGCTGTGCTCGCCGTGGCGCCAGAACAGCTTCGCCATCGACACCGCGGGGATCATCGCGACGGCGAAGTCGAGCCCGCCCGCATCGTCGGGACCGGCGATGCTCGCCCACAGCGAGGTCGTGTAGCCACCGAGCGACATCCCCATCGCGCCGATCGCGGAGGCGCCACGCGAGCGCAGGAATGTCGCGAGCGCGCGCAGATCGAAGATCGCCTGGCCGAAGCCCTCGTTCGTGCGCAGCGGGTTCGGTGACGGGAACAGTGCTCCCGAGCGACCGATCGACGTGCCCGGCGCGCGGTCCCCGTGGAACGGCAGCACGAACGCTGCGACGTCGAAGCCGTGGCGCAGCCAGTACGGGACCATGAACGAGCGCGCGGTGACCCAGTGGTTGCCACCGCCCCAGCCATGCAGGAGCACGATCGTCGGGCGCCCCTTGCCGCTGGTCCACCACCGCGTGTGCGCCGTCAGATTTTCGGTGACCCGGAGGTGGAGGTCGCGCGCGAGCGGATGGAACGGCGCGTACTCCGAGGCCCATGCGAGGTCGACCACGTGGGTGCCGAGCGGTCCGTCGCCCTGCGGCGTCAGCTTGATGTCCGCCGGCGGCGGGGCAGGAAAGAACCGGCTCGGCGCGCCGAGGGTGTCGTCGCTGTACGCTGCGGCGAGCTCGACGAGCCGGACCCGCGCGTCGCCCGGATCGATCCGCGGCGTGCGCGGCGCCATCCGGCGCTCCATGAAGCGCACGACGCCGCGGTCGAGCGCGGCACTGGCACGAGTCAAGAGATTGGCCACTTCGGCGAAACCCTACCGCAAACGGCCGGAGGGCGCCGCACGGATGATCCCTGGGCAGGTGAATTCAATCCGCGCTATCACGTCTGCATGACGATGCGCGCCCTCCTGGCCGCCGGCCTCCTCGCGGTCACCGCCGGCCCCGCCGCGGCCGATACGTTCGGCGGGTTCTCCGGCGTCGATCGCCCCTATCTCGTCAACTCCGACAAGGTGTGCACGCCGCTGGTCGTGACCGGGGGCGCGGCGAAGGGGGCACCGGCCTGCGAGAAGGCGGGCGCCGACATCGTCGCCAAGCTCTCGATCAAGGATCCGATCGCGCAGCGCGGCGCCAAGGCGAGCTTCGCCGCGACCGCGGCGAGCCGCACGCTGACCGTGACCCGCACGTCCGGCGACAAGGTCGTGACCTGGGACGCGAGCGATCCGATCGGCAAGGTCGTCGAGGTCTACGCGAGCCAGTACGACGATCGCGTCGCGGTCGCGTTCACGGTGCGGCGGATGGGCAAGGAGGTCACCGACATCGTCGCGTTCGATCTCGGCAAGCCGTCGCAGGCCAAGCCGCTCCCCGATCCGAACGTGGTGACGCCGACCCCGACACCGGTGGCGTCGACCGAGGATCCGGCGGTGACCAAGGCGGTCGCCGCGGCGCGCAAGGCGGCCAAGGGCAAGGCGCTCGCCGCGTGGAAGGCCGTCGTCGCGCTCGACGCCGCGCACTCCGAGGCCCAGTACCGGATCGCGATCGCGCAGCTCGCGGCGAAGGCGAAGGCCGAGGCGCTCGCCGCGCTGACCACGCTCGCCGCGTCGAGCAGGCCCGATGCGATCGAGTGGCTCGTCGAGGCGCGCTTCGATCCGGCGTTCGCGCCGCTCCGTGCGGATCCGACGTTCCGCGCGAAGGTCGGCCTCGATCGCAAGGGCGCGACCAGCTACGAGCGCCTGATGGGGCTCGGCGGCCAGTGGGAGCAGACCGGCACGTCGTGCGACAAGCCCGAGGTCCGGTTCACCGCGACGCGCGATCGCGTCGTGCGGATCCGCGTCAAGTCACGCTGCCAGGGGCAGGTCTACGATCTGCCGTTCAAGGGCATCTGGCGGCTCGACGGCAACCGCGTCGTCCTGACGTTCCCGACCAAGGGCAAGCAGGTCTCGGCCGCCGACGAGGCCGGCTGTCAGTTCGAGGCCGCCGGGGACGAGGACTCGCTACGCTGCTCGCTCGATCGTGACATCGACTTCGTCGTCCTGCCGACGCGCCGCTGACCCCTGCTACGATGCACGCGTGACCAAGCTGGTGGGGTGGGTCGCGCTGTTCGCGTGTCTCACGCTCGCGGGCTCGATCTGGGCGATCTCTCGCGCTCCGATCGAGGCAGACCAGCTGTGGGCGGTGGTCAGCGCGCTGCCGCTCGAGACGCTCGTGTTGCTGGTCGCGCTGTGCGTCGGGATCTACGCCACGGATGCGCTGCGCTACCGCGCACTCGGCGCCGCGATCGACGCGAACGTGACATGGCGCGCCGCGATCGACACGAGCGTCGCGAACTTCTTCTTCTCGTGGATCACGCCGGGCTCCACGTTCGGCGCGCCCGCGACGATCTACATGCTCGGCAGGCGCGGCGTGCCGTGGGATGCGGCGGTCGTGATCGCGTTCGCGAAGGCGTTCACCGGCGTCGCGGTCATCGTGCTCGCGTCGTTCGTGTTCGTCGCGGTCGGCCTCGGGCCCGACTACGACGGTGGCGTGTTCGCGGTCGTGCTGTTCGGCGGCGCGGTGTTCGCGGCCTTGTTCGCCGTGCTGACGGTCGCGGCGTTCCGCGCCGGGCCGGCCAAGCGGGTGTCCGCGCGGATCTACGGCTGGCTCGGGCGCCGGTTCCACGGAGGCAAGCTCCTCGCATCCGCGGATCGGGTGACCGCGCAGTCGATCGATCGGCTCGCGCTCCTGCGCAGCCGCGGGCTCGCGCCGCTCGCGTACCTCGCCGTGACGCACGCGATCTACTTCGCGATGTTCGCCGGCGTCGGCGTCGTGCTGCTGGACGCGTTCGGTCGGCCCCCCGATGTTCGTGCGTTCGCGGCGGTCGTCGTGTACGTCGCGTTCACGTACCTCGCGCCGACCCCGGGTGGTGCCGGATTCGCCGAGGCGATGGCGCTGCCGTTCTTCGGACCGCTGTTGCCCCCGGACAAGGCCGTGATGTTCGTGCTGTGCTTTCGCGGGCTGACGCTCTACCTCCAGGTCGGCTTCGCGATCCCGTACATGGTGGTCGTCGGTGGAGGGCGCGAGATCGCGGCGCGTGCCGCGCGCAAGCAGGAGCACGATGGGTGATCCGGTCGGCGAGGCCGAGCGCAGGCTATCGACGTGGCGGGCCGACCACGCGGCGATCGCGTCGGCCGTTCGCGCGCGGATCGATCGCCACTACGCGGAGGCCGCGCTCGCCGGGGTGCTCGCGCAGGTGCTCGCCGACGAAGCGGCACAGCGCGCCGAGGGCCGGCGCTCGGAGCTCGAGCGGACGCGGTGGGCCGACGTGGTCGTGCGCTCCGCCGCGGGGGCCCATGCCGACGCGGCACACGCACGCGCCGCGTTCCGCGCCGTGGTCGACCTCTACCTCGACGACATCGCGGGCGGCTTCGATCGTCGGCTGTACCGGGCGGTGATGGCGGTCCTCCCGCGTGCGCTCGACGTCGCGTTTCGCCCGCTCGAACGCCGGGCCGCGGGGCCGCGGTTCACGATCACCGGCCCGATCGAGCGGCTCCGCGCGCTCGCGCAGGACCACACGCTGGTGTTCGCGCCGACCCACTCGTCGAACCTCGACTCGCTCGTCGTCGGGTTGGCGCTCCGGCGCTCGGCGCTCCCGCCGTGCGCCTATGCCGCGGGCAAGCACATGTACCGGAACGCCGTGCTCGCACGGCTGATGGCCGGCCTCGGGGCGTATCGCGTCGATCGCGGCCTCGCGGCCTCGCTGTACAAGGATGTCCTCAAGGCGTACGCGGCCGAGCTCCTCGAGCGCGGCTTCCACATGGTGATCTTCCCGGGCGCCACGCGCTGTCGCACGAACGAGGTCGAGTCCCAGCTCAAGCTCGGGCTCCTCGGCACGACGCTCGAGGTGCGCCGCCCGATCGCGATCGTGCCGGTCACGATCAACTACCAGGTCATCGTCGAAGCGCCGACGCTGATCCGCCACTTCCTCGCGGGCCGATCGGCCGAGCGCATCGGCGGTGACTCACCGCGCGGAGCCGGCGTGGTCGCCGCGCTGCGTCGGATCGCGGCCCTCGACGAGCTCGTCGTGGTCGCGTTCGGCGCGCCGCTCGCGGTGGCACCGGCGCGCGACCGGGGCCCCGACCCGGCGCGACACCTCGGCGCCGCGCTGACCGCCGCCTATCGCCACGACACCGTGCTGTTCGCCACGCACGTCGTGGCGCGGGCGCTGCACGAGCTGTCGATCGACCAGACCGGCAGCGTGGACATCCAGCAGCTCGTGCGACGGGCGCCGCAGGCATTCCGGTTCCCCGCCGTGCACGCCCGGATCGCGCGCGTCGTCGAGCTGATCCGGGCCCATCGCAGCGGCGGCACGCTCGCCGCCACGATCGATCCCGACGACCCGGAGGCGATGATCGCCGAGGCGCTGCGCGCGTGGGCGGCCTGTCACCCGCAGCCCGTCGCCGTCGCGCGCAACGGCGAGCTGGTCGTCGAGGATGCCGGCCTCGTCTACTTCTATCGCAATCGGACCGCGCACCTCGGATCATAGTAGGTTGGGGGCGTGGGCAGCGCAGAGGTGACCGAGGCCTTCGATCCGCACACGCCGCCGCTGGCGATCGCGGCGGTCCCGACGAGCGTGCAGCCGGGCGGAGGCTTGTGCGTCGATCTCGAGGCCCGGTGGTCTCGCCTCCGGCGCGGGTGGCTGCGCACGGTGCGCCCCGGCTACGTGCGCGCCATGGCCGCGAAGCGGCAGGGCACGTGCCCGGGGTGTCCGCACGACATCATCGATCCGCGTGACCTCAAGCTCGTGCGCAACGTCTGTGGGTTCTGGTTCCGCCCCGACGATGATCGGTTTCGCTGGCGCGATCGCGTCGGCCTCGCGCGCCACGGGCTCGCGGAGGTCGTGATCTCGCACGTCGGCGCAGTGCTGCTGATCGCGATCGCCGCGCTGGCCACGCGGGCGACCGGGCACCCGGCAGCGTGGCTCCTCGCCGTCCCCGCGCTCGCGCTCAGCGGCTTCGCCCTGTGGTTCTTCCGCGACCCCGATCGCAGCCCGCCGGCCGACGAGCACGCGCTGCTGAGCCCCGCCGACGGTGTCGTCTCGCACATCGACGAGGTGGATGCGCCCGGGTTCCCTGGGGGCCGAGCCACGCGGATCAGCATCTACCTCTCGCCGTGGAACGTGCACCTCCAGCGGATGCCGCGGCGCGCGAAGGTGTCCTCGGTGCGGTACTTCCCCGGAGAGTTCTTGAACGCGCGCCACCGCGACTGCGTGCAGCGCAACGAGCAGATGTGGGTCGACTTCGAGGAGCCGGGCGGGCGGATGCTCCGGGTCAAGCAGGTGTCGGGCTGCGTCGCGCGCCGCCTCGTGTGCTGGCTGAAGCTCGGCGAGGAGGTCGCCACGGGCGAGCGCTTTGGCCTCATCAAGTTCGGGTCGCGCGCCGACGTGCTGTTCCCGACCGATGCGAAGCACGAGCTGGTCGTCGGCATCGGGAGCGTGGTCTCCGCGGGGACCTCGGTGATGCTGCGATTCCAGGACGGCGCTCGATGACGACGGCGGCGGTCACGATCTACGGCCGGACGTACCTCGATGCCGAGGTGACCGTTCCGCTCGCGGCGCTGTCGGAGGGCAAGGGCAAGGTCGACGTCCGGGTCCACGCCGAGCTCGGTGGGTTCGGCTGCAACGCCGCCCGCGCGATCGGATCGAGGCTCCCGGCCGGCTCCGTCCACGTGGTCACCGTGTGCTCGTCGCTCGATCTGCCCCGGCTGCGCGCTCGGATCCCGGCGGAGGTCGTCCTCGACGCGATCTTCGACGACTCGGATCCGACGGCGTGGCCGCCGATCAGCGTGATCGTCAACCCGGCCGGCGAGTGCCGACTGTTGCGCGGCCGCGGCGAGGAAGATGCCGCGCAGTGGAGGCTCGACCGCGTCGCGGCCGGCGCTCGCACCGCGAACCTGCACATTCTCGGTCGCGTCCCGCTGCCGTTCGTTGCCGAGTTGCTGGCGCAGCGGGCGGCCGCAGCGCGGATCGCCTGGTGCGGTGGCGATGCGATCTCGGCCGAGCTCGAGCGCGAGATCGATCTCATGTGCGTCAACGTCGCCGAGGCGGCGCGCCTGCTCGAGACGACCGACCGCTCGCCGAACGACCTCGCGCAGGCGCTGGCCCGGCGCGCCGTGCGCCCCGGTGCCGTTCGCCTCGTCACCGGTCGGGGCGATGCGCCGGCGGTCGCGGCCGTACGCGAGGGTGGAACCGTTCGCTGTCACGAGGCCATGATCCCCGCGAAGCTGCCGGCCGGCGCGATCCGCACTCTCAAGGGAGTCGGAGACGTGTTCGCCGCGCGCTTCCTGATCGAGGCGTGCGTCGATCCGGAGGGGCAGCCCCGCACGGATCTCGCCATCGCGCAGGCGCTCGAGGTCGCCGCGCAGGCCGCGACAACGTTCATCACCGCGCGCGAGGCGACGTGAGCGACGTCCTGTCGCAGTTCCGGATCGACGGGCGCGTCGCGATCGTCACGGGCGGGACGCGCGGGCTCGGCCTCGCCGCGGCGCGCGCCCTTGCCGCGGCGGGCGCACACGTCGTGATCACGAGTCGCGATCTCGCGGCGGCGAGCGCGGCGGCCGCCGAGCTCGCGATCGCATCCGGCAACGAGGCGCTCGGCGTCGCGGTCGACGTGCGCGACGCCGCGGCGATCAGCGCGATGGTCGAGCGCACGCGGGCGGTGTTCGGGCGGCTCGACATCCTCGTCAACAATGCGGGCACGACCCGGCGCGAGCCACTGGCCGCGCTGACCGAGGCGCAGTGGGACGAGGTCGTCGACACCAACCTCAAGGGGACGTGGCTGTGCTGCCGCGCCGTCGAGCCGATCATGCGCGCGGCAGGCTGGGGGCGCATCATCAACATCTCGAGCATGCTCGGTCAGGTCGGTCTGCCGGATCGCTCGCCGTACATCGCGAGCAAGGGCGGCGTGACGGCGCTGACGCGCGCTCTCGCGATCGAGCTGGCGCCGAGTGGCATCACGGTCAACGCGATCGCGCCGGGACCGTTCGCGACCCAGATGGCGGACGGTCCCTCGCGTGCCACGCTGCTCGCCCAGATCCCGCTCGGGCGGTGGGGCGATCCGGCGGAGATCGAGGGCGCGGTCGTCTACCTCGCCTCCGCGGCGTCGAGCTTCGTCACCGGGGCCACGCTCGCGATCGACGGAGGCTACACGGCGCGATGACGCGAGCGATCATCGATGCGATCACCGGCGCCCGGGCGGTGCGTATCCCGGATCGCGATCGGCTCGTGGACCTCGACCGGATCGACGCCGTCGTCGTCGTCGGCGCGACCTGCGTCGGCAAGACAACGCTGGTCGATGAGATCCGCGCCTCCGAGCTGTGCGCGCGCGGAGCCGTCGACGTGCCGCTGCGGTACGTCACCCGGATGCCGCGCGGGGGGGACAACCTCGTCGAGAACGTGCACGTCACGGCCGAGGAGTTCGCAGCGCGGGTCGCGGCCGGCGAGATCGATCTGCACTGGATCCGCCGCATGGAGGGTGGCCGCGAGGTCCGCTACGGGTTCGCGCGTCCGCGCCCCGGGGCGCTGCCGGTGCTGTCGGCGAACAACGCGATCCTGGCGCCCGGCGCCGGGCTGCTGCCGGCGCGCCGCCTCGACCACGCGCTGTGGGTCGGCGTCGCCGCGCCGCCCGAGCTCCGCGCGCAGCGGTTGCGGCGGCGATCTCCGGATCTGTGGGCACGTCCGGACGAGGTCGCGCACCGGCTCGCAGAGCCGGCGATCGATGCGCACGTCCACCTCGTGATCGACAACCACGGCGAGCTCGAGCCGGTCGCGAAGGCCGAGATCGTGACGCTGGTGCGCGCGCTGGTGGGCCTCCGACGCCGCGGCAGCTGAGGTCCGTGGCCACATCCACACCTACATCGGCTCCGGGCGGTCGACGGGCCGAGCCGGTCGAGCCGGCGACCGGAGGCGGTGTCGCACCGGGGGGAATCCCGAGCGTCGAGCTCCGCCGGGTCGAATGAACGTCGCAACGCCGCCCGGCGACTAAC
>Ga0102851_10002764_pt1 | contig 10701 bp, 7 predicted proteins | sample Mud3Dept3metaG_FD_79558 | JGI IMG/M metagenome (GOLD analysis project Ga0102851, IMG submission 79558) | Freshwater wetland microbial communities from Ohio, USA, analyzing the effect of biotic and abiotic controls - Mud 3 Core 4 Depth 3... | ecosystem: Environmental > Aquatic > Freshwater >...
CATGACCTCCTCAAAGACAAAGCTCTGGGGGTCGTCCTCAGTGCGGAGCCTGCGCTCTTCCGTAACCACGTCCCGCTCGGAAAGCACGGTCTCTTTGGTAAGGATAAGGTTGCGCATGCGGTCTGCCTCAAGGTCAATGGGCAGACTGATGCGGTCAGAGGCGAGGAGCTCAAAGTAGCCGGTGTAGTCCCGGGAGGTGAAGGCGTTGTCTGTGCCGCCTGCCCGCTGTATGGTCTGAGAAAAGGTCTTTGGCCCGTGTTGCTTCGTGCCCTTGAACATCATATGCTCAAGGAGATGGCTCAGGCCGGTCTTGCCGCTCTTCTCGTCGCGCGATCCCACGCGGTACCAGATCTGGAACGTGGCGGTCGGCGCCTTGTGGTCTTCGAGGATCAGCACCTTCAGGCCGTTGTCGAGCAGATACTCATTGATTGGCAGCGAAAATGCCGTTGCAGCAGAAAGGAAAATACAAAAAACTGTTATGGCGATTATTTTTTTCATGCATCTATTTTACCCGGTTGACGGACTACTTGCCAATAAAGGAGCGTGACAATGTATATAAACAGTGCCTTTTCAAAGGTTCATTCCGTCTGAGAGCGCATTTTATGAAATGCGGAGTACACCGACAACATCACACCACCACTGTTTTGGCACGGTGACAGTTACCGATAAAAGTCCTCGCAACAGGGCCACGGCTGAATTTGCGGTGTACATGCCGCAACAAACACTAATTGCCAAATACCCCGCGGGCAAGGCGCCCTTCGTTGAAGAAGGCTCTTGACCAACCCCGCCAATCGAGTACAAGGCTACCAACAGTTACGGAACTATTTCCAGTATAGCCCGTACTTTAACAACGTGATGTTTCCATGTCTCACACAGTGGGATATAAAGGAGTGGCGAATATTCCCTATGGTTAGGGGTGACTTGGGTAATTACAACGTTCACAGCCTTGGACTGGCCCACAATTCTCCCCTAGGAGTATGACATCCTTTCTGATTTCTGAGCTGCAGAAGTCAGCAGAAGGGCGGACACCGGGGCAGGCAACGTCAGCAGGGAGCTCAGCCTGCCACGGGCTTCTATTTACCGCGCAAGACGTTACGGCAGTGCTTTATGACACGATGAGCAGGACACCGTGTCTGTCCACTTGACATAGTAGCCATTGTGACAGGCAACGCTGCTGCATCCCTTTTCCGCACTGTTCCAGTTCGCCGGTGCAAGAGCATCCTGCGCCGTGTCAAAGGATGCAAGCGTACCGCTCTTATATGCAGTTCTGTTCCAGTTGTTCCCAAGCTCAGGAACTGAGACAATGCTGTCCCTCACCTGTGCCCTGGATTTCACATTGATCGCCGCAAACGTTATATCCGGCGCCCCGTTAACGTGCAGTGCCTTTCTGGCTATCGCCGCCACTGCATTGCCTGTCGATGGAGTGTTTTGGTCCGTGTGGCAGGCTGCGCATATGGTGTTCAGTGCGTTGGCTGCACTGGTGACCGTGCTGTTATGACAGACGTTGCAGTTGATTGTCGTAGAGTCACCGTTGCCGTGGCTGCTGTTTAGTCCCGATCCTGCTGCCGCAAGGCCCGTGGTTCCGGAAAAGACATTGTCGTAATGGATTCCCACAACGTGGGCTCCGTGAGATGTGCTGTCAGGCGAGTTCAGATGACAGCCTGCGCACCGGTCTCCGCCAAAGGTCCCCGTCCAGGGAGGGCTTGCAATCGTGAGCGTCCCCTTGCCATCACTGTGGCAGTAGACCCCCGTACAGGTTGAACCGTTCCACTCCGCTGCCCCTGAATTCTTGGATTTCAAGGTACCGCCGTCTGCAGGGTTCAGGCTTATATCAACTGTCCCGTTTCCATGGTTTGAAGTGGAAGCAGGATGACAGTTGCCGCAGCCGAATTCATAATCACCGTCTGTTGAACCAACTGCCGTGCTGCCATAGCCGGTCGCGGCATTGGCATGCAGGTTATGCGCTCCTGTCGCCGGTGGGTTGTCGTGGCAGAAGTTGCACCCTGTTGTGGCCCCTCCCCAGGTCGCCGACCTGTAGTTGCCCTTGCCGTCGCTATGACAATAGGCCGTCGTACAGTTGCCAAGTGGGTTACCAATCGGATTGATCGGAGGATACCCAAGGTCGCCGGGGTTCACATCATAGACATCCACGTTGGCATCAGGATGCCTGCCTGCTATCGCTGTCGTCCCCTGTACTGCCCCATCATGGCAGTTTCCGCAGTTCGCATTGTCTGCAAAGATCGTCAGACCGGTCAGATGCTTCGTGTGGCTCTGTGTCGCCGGCTGCAGTGCATGGCATGTTGTACATGGAGGCATGCTCTGCCCCCATGTCGGCGATGTCCCCGTAGTCGCTGTCCCATCGCTGTGGCAGCTCGTCGAGCAGGTGCCGTACCCATTGCCGGGTGCACCACCTGCTGTGTAACCGTTTGATACATCAATTAGATGGTTCACATGATTTCCTGTGGTGTAAGGGTCTGTCCCACTACCCGCTCCTGTATGGCAGCTCTCACAGGTTGCCCCGCTGCTCAGATGCTTCGTATGGCCTCCGGTATCAATCTGTCCAAGGGTAGTACCCGTAGTCGTCTCGTGACACTTCCCGCAGGCGCCGCTTGCGGCATTACCCCAGGCTGCCGGTTGATAGACAGGGTTGGCATCATTCGCCGTTGGACCCTGCCCAGAACTGTGGCAGTACAGCACACAACCACCATAAATATTGCCCGGCGTCGGTGTTCCACTGTATGCGCCGCCTGATAAAAAAGAGATATCCACAGCATAGTCAGCATGCTTTGTCGTGCCATGGCCACCAGCGTTGTGACACGTCGCGCAGCCAAAGTTGTATGTAGATGTCGTCACATGCTTGGTATGTGACCCTGTGGCGATCTTGTCAGGATCTGTGTCTCCTCCGTGACAGGATGAGGTGCTGCACGCCAACGGTCCTGCGGCACCCCACTGCACGCTCACTCCTGTGTACGCTCCTGTCCCGCCATCGGGCTGGACATTACTGTGGCAGTACAGGTTCGAGCAGTTGCCATAGGCATCAAGCATGGTCAGTGTGCCGTCATAGGTTGCTGACAACCCTATATAAGAAAACACCTTGGAGGGGTCAAAGGCAAAGTCTGCCTGATTGTTTACGTGTGTTGCCAAGTTGGACGGTACCGATGTCGGCGATAAACCGTAGTGGCAGTCATTACACCCAAGACCTCTTCCGGTTGGGCCTGGGCCTGAATGAAACGTATGGCTTCCCCTCGCCGGCGGAGGGAAAAAATAGCCGTGGCAGGTGCCACAAAAAACACTATTCGGAGGAGAATCATCCCAAGAAGGCGTTGTATTTGATCCGCCGTTCGGCGCCATCGTGCTGCCATGGCAATAGATGTTTGAACAGGTCTTCGCTCCAGAGCCTGGACCAGGTGCAGGAACACTACCCTGGTAGTTTGCCGTCGTCTGGCCGTCATAGGTGCCTGACGTGTATGCTCCGCCGAATATTTTGAAGCCCATAGTAATTTTGTTGTTGTTGTGGGTCGCTCCTGAGCCAACGCTGCCGTCATGACAGGTTTCGCAAGGATAATTCTTATAATACACTGATAATGATGTTGCATGCATGCGATGCGTGCCCGCTGTTAATGACCCCGTAGCGTTACCGGATGTGCCGTCCTTGCCTGCAAGCGGAGGAGGAGGATCACCGTGACAGGTGGTACAGGTTCCTCCAACTATGTTGAAACCGGCATTATGCTTGTGGCAGATCGTGCAGTCCGTATTATTGTTGTGCTCGAGTGTCACCTGAGGTCCAAGCGGTCCTGCACCGTCCGGGTCGGCATTCGTGTTATAACGGTGAAAATCAGTGATGCTGTGGCAGGCCTCGCATATCTTATCTGATGTGGTGTGCCCACCGAGGTCATTTCCAAAGTCTGACGAACCGTCCCTGGCATCCCTGAAGACTACCGTGCTCCCCGGGAATGTTCCACTTGGTGTGGTAATAGGGCTGAGTATCCGTTTGATATTGATATTGGTATCGGTCCTTGAGTTTGTATGGCAGGTCTCGCAGCCAAACTGACCATACTTTGTGCCCGGCAAACCCCATCCGCCCTCTGCATCCCATTTGGTCGATGTCATGAAACGGTTTCTGTTATGCAGGAGTGTCGTGTCCCAGGTTGAGGTGATCTTTATTTCCTGGGGGTTCGTACCGCTGACCGTATCAGCATCATTGTATGTCGCCTTGATGGTGTAACAGGTACTTTCCGTGAGTCCGGGAATGGTTGCTGCAAAAGGGCTGGCGCTATGGCCACCGTTTATTGTGTTCTCTAGCGGATAAGCTACATCTGTACAGAGTTTCCATTGGAGCATATAGGTGTTGTCTCCGTTATCGTCACCGCTGTAAGGCATTGTGACCAGTATGGAGGTGGCATCAGCGGCCCGTGCCGTGACTACCCCGGCAACAGTGGAATTGGCTGCTGAGGCCACGCCGCCGAGACTGCAGATAAGAAAAGCGCCGAGCACTGTAATAAGGACAAGTCCTTTGCAGCTAAAGCGGGAAAAGCAACGGTGTCTCTCTCGTTGGTATGTTCGCATCATCCCCCTCCGGTATTGTATTAAGCTGCCAGAACCTTAAGGTATTGACCTAAAAGGATTCCATGGTATAATTTTGAAGCACATTTCATACCAGCATTTTGGCTTGGCACGGTGCCAGAATATTGGGGCATGCTACTGATAAATAAAGATAAAATGCTGTCTAACCACTGAGCAATGGCACAATTTGTCGTTCTTCTGTGCGTGAAATGGCACGTTAATCGGCCAGCATCCTTGAACGTAGCCCCGAGATAGTCATCTCCTAGGTCTTTCATTGGTACAAGGATCTGAAGCAGCAAAAGTCCGATTTATAAGACAAAAGGTTGTCGCTGCCGAGTGTTTTTTAGGCAGATCTTCTCATCGTTGACGAGTCGCCGGTAAAGGTCAATGCCGGCCAGGAAGGTCTCCATGGGCGTTCGACCCTAATAGCGCCTTACCTCATTTGTCCGTTCGATCTCATGCCACGTCATAAACTCGTCGAGGTGGGCCTGATCTCTTCGATGGGACGGCAGAGTTTCTATCTCAGGGTCACCTTGTAGACCTCATCCTGCATTGAAATTAGTGATACTGGTCGGTATAATTGTCCTCATCTGGTTGCCAGTATGGACGATAAATACATGACAAAAGATCAACTCATAGCTGAACTGGTTGAACTGCGCCAGCGTATTGCACAACTGGAAACCATGGAAGCAAAGCTGCGTGCCATGTCAACTACCGACGACCTTACAGGACTATTTAACCGCCGAGGCTTCTTCAGCATTGCTCCGAAACAGTTACGGCTGTGCTGCCGCAATGACAGGAACGCCACAATCATTTATGCCGATGTCGACGGCCTGAAGAAGATCAATGACTCGCTGGGGCATTTAGAAGGGGATAATGCATTGAAAGATGTTGCTGAGATAATCAGGGAGACTTTCCGTGAATCCGATATCGTTGCGCGCATGGGCGGGGATGAATTTGTGATTCTCATGCCGGAGACATCCGAATCAAATGCAGAGAATGTCATTAACCGCCTGCAACAAAACATCAAGAACAACAAGGGTAGAAAACGCAATTATGGTCTCTCAATGAGTGTGGGATTAGCTTATTACGATTCACAAAAGCCCTGCTCGATAGACGAGTTGTTAAGTCAAGCAGATAAATCAATGTATGTTCAAAAGAAACAACTCAAGATGATTACTTAGATTTGCCTGGAGAAAGAAATCCGAGACGTGCACAGTAGAAACGATCAAGAATTACGGCACGCGGCAGCTTGCCCGGCCATTCATGCAGTGCACGGCCACAGAAGCTGAGCAGGCGCCCAAGGGAGAGAGCACTTGGCTGCAGACTCGTTTTGGAATTAGACTAACTGCACAGCTCTCTCATCATAAGCATTGTTAATTTCAACAAGTAGACTTCAGCGCTCGGATTCCCATCGCCTATCAAATTCCCAAAGAAACATTGCTATATGTCGAAAAGGCCTCAGTGCGGTGTTCAGGAAGAACTCTTGCCCGTCAAATTCTGACGCCACTGTCAATCTTTCCCTGTTCTGCTTTGGCCTGTCGGAAGAGAAACAGTGTTGTTGGCAATGCTCTGTTCCAGTTGTTTAACCCTTCTCTTTTGCTCTCGTAAGGCGGAGCTTCTTCTTAATAAAGAAGGGATAGATATGAGTATACCGGCAAGCAATCCCGAAGTGAACACGAGGACCAATATCCAGGCGAGTGAGCCGTTATAATGGAAGAAAAGAAAGCTAACAGTTACAGCAGCGGAGTTTTGGAATGCGAAAAGAACAATGGCAATTGCGATTAAGAGTGCCAGGACAATGAAAAATTGCATTGAAGCATCCCCCAACCCATTTATAAAGAGTTTAAATTAATCTCTCGCATGTGGGTACTACGCCTTGAAATATTAAGCTATCGGTAATTATAACCGAAGTTGTTTTCAGGAAGGACTATTGCCTCCCGACTCTCCATGCCGTTAATTCCATCCTCGATAGTTTCGATCACAGGGTCAATATCAGTAGTTTCGAGCAAAGGGATTTCTATAATTCCGGCGATAATGCGTCCTCGACGCCTGGCAAAAGGTTGATAATAGCTTCATACTCCGGCGAAAACTCGGGCCGGAATTTAACGGTTTTCAGACTTTCGATCATTTTTTTTGCGGCGTGCCAATTCTTATTGATCGCCGCTGTATCTTGCTCGACATCAAGACTGCCAGCAGGCTTACCAGTGGTTTCTACATCTGCCTCGAACAGCCCGTCGCCACCAGTCTGGATCAGAAATGGAACCCCTCTTTCATCGAAAATACGCACGTCGATTTCATACAACGGGGTCTCAGGATCAGCCATCCGCAATTGGAGCGGTGTCTGCGGTCCACGCCTCGTTTCGAAATGAACTCTTGTGCCCTGATATACAAATGTGCCTGAAAGGTATTTTTTCTTGGGGTCGTGTTTCAGTGAGACAAGGCCGTTAGGCAAAGAAGCCCCTTGTGCAAGAACGGCTTTCCCATAAGAATCAGCCGAGAAAGCCAAACCGTAAGTGACGGACAGAAATGCGCAACACAAAGACGCTGCAACTAAAAAAAATAGCATCGTGGCTTCTCTCCGCATATTCAAGACCAACATCTCAAACAACCCAAGACCTGCTCTCATATTTCGTAACCCTTCTTATATCTATGCAAATTCATATCTTTGTTCTAGTGGCCCGTCCAGCCTTACATGTATACGCCACACCATTTGCGCATGCCGTCATAACGGTGACTTCAGGTAGAAGGTTGGCCCTTGTCACTTATTCATTGTACCCATTTTGTCGAGGCAATTTTGTAAAGCTGTAAGGGTATCGTTCGATAATCGCTCAATAACATCCATCCGTTGCATTGCCTTGAGCAACAGGTCGTGCAGATCATCCTCTGTTACGGAAGTATCCACGAGTTCTAACGTTCCCTTTACGGCCAATATGTTGTCGCTGAACTGATGTGCTATTTCGGCGAGCTTATTTTTTTCTGTCATCTTTTCTCCCTGTTCATGAGACCTAATTATGGAAAAAACAACACATTTTGATGGACGCTTATCGAGTGGTCCCCGCTGATGCGGTGCCGCATGATCCTCAACATGTCAGACCATGGCAGCGATCAGTTTGCCTTTTTGAACGAGCCTTTGATGTCGACGCTGACCCCGCGCCAGTTGCTGACATTGCCCATCATGCCGGTAAAGGTCACCTTGTCCCCCGGCTTGAGGCTGCCGCGGTCCTCCTGGTTAACGATCAGCACGACATTGTACCCTTTGACAGGGGTGCTCCCGGGGGTAAGGATAAGGACCTTGCCTGAGGACGAAGTGGGCGAGCGGGAGAGGTTTGTGACCGTGCCGGCACCCGCAACCTTCTTGCCCTTGATCTCATACACATAGTTTCGCTGGTGATCGATGAAATCCGGCGCTGCCCCGGGGTCCTGATAATTGGGCTTCCATTCTGTCTTGCCCTTCAGGGACTCAAGCTTGGTGATCACCTCTTCAAAATTCAGCGGAGCTTCAGCGGCAGCAAAAGGAGAAGCAAACAGGAGAACAAGGAATGTCGGAAATAACCGTACGATCTTCTTCATCTTCCCCTCCTCAGGATGGTTGTTTCTCCATTATATCGAAGAATAAGAAAAAAGGAAGATATGTCCCGGTGAAGGAAGGCGGGAACCCCCGGGCCGTTGTTTCGGCTCAGCCCTTCAGCGTGAACTTCCGCACATCACCCAGACGCAGGGTGACCTTTGCCGCATCGAGGTGCTCGAGGAAGGGCAGGGCATATTTCCGCGAGGTATTCAGCAGGTCCCGGAACTCGGCAACCGTAAGCTCCGGTTTTCCGGAGAAGAACGCTTTCAACGCGGAGGTCATCTTCTCATATGCAGCAGCAGACAGGTAGATCGTATCATTGATCCTGACAACCGCGCGTTCTTTTGAAAGGATATTCAGGATGTCGTTCATCTGCTTCTGGTCGAGCTTGAGGGCCTCTGCCATCTCCAGCTTTGTGGGCGGCTGAAATTCTCCTTTGGTAAGCAGCTCAAGGATCCTTGCCTTATGTGCTTCTGCTGCCCCGGAAAGGGCGACCTTGAATGTCTTCAGCCTGAGTAAATCTCTGTCTACGACAACGTCCTTCAGGGATGCGAGCAGAAAGTTGAAGAGTTTCGGGTCAATGTTCAGATGGGCCCTTACCTCCTCCTTTGCCATACCGGGCTTGAGCGGATGATTCTTATGAAAGGCCCTGAGCAGTTCCTGCACCCTGCTGGTGATAAGCTCGATCGCATGGACATGGAGGAGGATGTCCTCATGCCTGACGACCGTACCTGACTGCTCCAGTGTCTTGAGCGCCTGCTGCAGTGCCGGGCTGTCTGCATTGATCCAGCCGGTGAGGAATGGGACAGATATCCCGGTCAGACCCGCCTTCTCTATCTTCAGCCCGATCTTCTGATCAAGCCGGCCGGTCTGGTATATCGTGAGGTCCTGAATGCCATCTCTTCTTCTTCTCCTGCCGGGCGCAGGGTCGAGGATCTCGCCTCCTCCCAATGTCTGGAGGGGGGAGAATCTCCTGATGATATACCGGTCGCCCGCCATCGCGATCACGGGGTCCTGCAGGCGGAACTGGCAGAAACAATGCCCTCCGGCCTTCAGCTCTTCCTGCTCGTACAGGATGACCCGCGCGACGGTCTCGGAGGTGCCTGTGTAAAAATGGACGAGACTCCTGTTTTTCAGCGGGGGCACGTCCTTCAGCAGATCAAGGGAAAGGTCAAGAATCTTTGTCGGTACGAAGCTCGAAGGCGCAACGGCAACGTCACCTCTCCTGAGGTCTTCTTTTTCCACTCCCTGCAGATTGATCGCAACGCGCTGTCCCGCATATGCCCTGGGAATCGCCTTTCCATGGCTGTGCAGACCCCTCACCTTTGTCGTGATGCCGCGCGGCAGGATATCGAGCGGAGCGTCGACAGTGATCATCCCTGAGACCGCGGTCCCGGTGACTACGGTTCCGAAGCCCTTGAGCGTGAAGACCCTGTCGATCGGCAGCCTGAAGAGACCGCCGGATGTCTTGGGCGTAATGGTCAGGGCACGGTCCCGGATCTCTTTTTTGAGGAGGTCGAGGTTGTCCCCGGTGCGTGAGGAGACGGGGACGATCGGCGCATGCTCAAGGAACGTTCCCTTTACAAACGAACTGATCTCGTCTGCAACGAGGCTGAGCCACTCTTTTTCGACAAGGTCGGACTTGGTGATAGCAATGAGCCCTGACTGTATGTTCAGAAGGTCGCAGATCGCAAGATGTTCGCGGCTCTGCGGCATGATGCCTTCATCCGCAGCAATGACCATGAGCACCATGTCAATGCCGCCGGCACCTGCGAGCATGTTGCTGATGAGCTTTTCATGGCCCGGGACATCGACGATGCCGACCGTAAGTTCGTCATCGGGATACGCAAGGTCGGCGAATCCGATATCGATGGTAATGCCGCGTTCCTTTTCTTCTTTCAGGCGGTCAGGATCAATGCCGGTGAGCGCCTTAACAAGCGAGCTCTTTCCATGGTCTATATGGCCGGCTGTGCCGAGAATTACATAGCGCATGATATATTCCCTTTGATCATAACGGAAGTCATTATACTCTGTTTACGCAACAGGTGCATAACAAACATTTCCGCAGAGACATGGCATCTGTTCCGAAAGACCGTTCGCAGCGATTTCATCCCCCTCAGCGAATCCGGGGCGGAAAGAGCATCGGAAGCCACCCCTCATACCCTCTGATGTTCGCACTCTCCGTGAACGCTTGATATCATCGGACAATGTTCAGGGAAATCCCATCGCCTCGAACGATATTGAGGGACATATGCCATGTCCCCCTGCAACGATAAGGTTCATTCTGCTTCCGCAAGAGCAATGCGTGTGCCGCTGCCTGAATGAGCCGATCAGGCTATCGACAGGGCTGCTGTGACGATTTCCACCAGGGGTTGTATTTCGTTACCCCGTATGGTGCGGGCATCAAGCAGAAGGGCATTTTCCCTGATGCGCGCGATGACCGGCCTCGGGCCTGACCTCAGGCGTTTTTCCAGATCATTCACGGACATACGCGAGGGCACGATCGATGCCGCATAGGTGTCGAAAGACGCTTCCGGCAATGAGCCCCCACCGGCCTTTGAGATGTC
>Ga0102851_10002765_pt1 | contig 10699 bp, 10 predicted proteins | sample Mud3Dept3metaG_FD_79558 | JGI IMG/M metagenome (GOLD analysis project Ga0102851, IMG submission 79558) | Freshwater wetland microbial communities from Ohio, USA, analyzing the effect of biotic and abiotic controls - Mud 3 Core 4 Depth 3... | ecosystem: Environmental > Aquatic > Freshwater >...
TCCGTCCCAGGAGGCCCCTCAGAGCTCCGATCGCCCTCGCCCTCGCGGCGGGGGTCCTCGCCGTCACCGCGACCATCGCCTCGCTGCCCGCCTCCGCGGGTACCAAGGATCAGCTCGACGAGGCCAAGCGCGACCTCCAGGCCGTGCAAGCGCAGCTCTCGGAGGCGACGGGGGAGTGGCAGGCGGCCGAGCGCGATCTCGAGCTGACCCGCGGAGAGGTGCGCGCGGCCAAGGCGGCGATCGAGCGCCTCCAGCGCGACGTCGACCGTATCGGGCAGCGGCTCGAGCGACGAGCGGTGCTGGCGTTCCAGGCCGGGCCGGGCAGCGCGCTCGATCTCCTTCTGTCCTCTGAGTCCTTCGCGGACTTCTCCGCTCGGCTCGAGTTCCTCGGGAGCATGACGCAGGCGGACTCCGATCTCATCGTCGAGCGCGACGTGGCGGAGGAGCGGCTCCGGCGCGAGCGCGACGACCTGCTGCAGCTCGAGGCGCGCCAGGAGGAGGCGACCGTGGCGCTGGAGGCGGCCAGGAGCCGGATCCAGTCCTCCCTCTCCGACATCCAGCAGAAGGTGGCCGAGCTCACCGAGAAGTACCGGGACGAGCTCGCCGCGCAGAAGGAGCTCGTGATCCTCGGGCAGACGCCGAACCCCGGAGGGGCTCTGCAGGTCTGCCCCGTGGCGGGCCCGAACTCGTTCGTGGACTCGTTCGGCTGGCCACGGGTGGGCCACACGCATCAGGGGACCGACCTCATCTCGCCGGCAGGGACGCCGATCGTCGCGGCGCACGCCGGGGTCGTGTCGCACAGCTCGAGCTCTTCGGGAGGGCTCCAGGCGTACGTCCGGGCCTCGAGCGGCACGTATACCTTCTACGCGCACCTCTCCGGCTACAGCTCGGCGTCGGGGAGCGTCGGCGCCGGAACGGTGATCGGCTACGTCGGCAGCACCGGCAACGCCGGATCCACCAACCACCTCCACTTCGAGTACCACCCGGGCGGCGGAGCGGCGATCAACCCCTACCAGATGCTCGTCGCGGTCTGCTGAACCGGCCGTGGGCCTTCGGCCCTACAATCTCTGCGACCCTTCGAAGGAGACCCGCGTGAGCGAGCAGACCGGCAACCGGCGGATCGACCACATCCGGGAGCCCGGGTTCGTCGAGGGACTCCCCGAGCTTGCGCTGGAGGAGCTCCGTCTGCGGCGCGACGAGTGCCTGGCCGAACGCGAGTACCTGTCGTTCCTGCGACGCCTCGTCCAGGGCAGGGCCGAGATCCTCGCCGCCGAGGTCGAGCGCCGACGGGGAGACGGCGCGCAGGGTCCCCTCGTGGAGCGGCTGGCCTCGATCTTGGGTGGTGAGGGCCAGGGCCCGTCCCGGGGAGAGGCCGTGAAGGTCGGTCTCCCAGAGGAGGAGCTGCTCCTGGCCCGCCGGCGGGTCGAGCGGCTGGTCTCGGACGCCGCGATCTCCGATCCTTCCCAGCTCGACGACGACCGTCTCGCGGAGGCGGTCGACCTGCTCGTCAGCGAGGAGGAGGAGGTGTCCGAGGCCAGGGGCGCGGTCATCACCGTGCTCGACCGGCTCCAGGAGGAGTTGAAACGGCGTTACAGGGACGACCCGTCGCTCGTCCTCACGTGACCCCGCGCGGGCGCCCCCCGCGAGCCCGATCGCTCACGGTGTAGGGCGGCCGGGGGATACCTCCGGGCTACGAGCTTTTCGGACATCTTCCCGATAGAAGCCGGCCTCGGGAAGCGGGAGGCTCGTCCCACACCGGCCACGAACGGTGCGATATCGTGCGGCCCCCGATGACGAACGAACACCTGGACCTCGGTGCGGGACCTGGGCTCCTCGCGGACCCCGAGCTACCGGCGGTCCACGAGCAACTCATCGTCTTCGCCCGGGAGATCGGCGAGCTCTACCGGCTCGAGCGGGCGCGCAGCGAGGAGCTCGAGCATGCACTGGCAAGCCTCCAGGAGACCTACATCGCGACGATGAAGAGCCTCGCTCAGGTGATCGAGGCCAAGGATCGCACCACCCGAGGCCATCTCGACCGAACGCAGGAGTACGGGCTCGCGCTGGCGCAGCGGATCGAGCCGGCGATGGCCACGGAGGCGCTCGGGTACGGGTTCTTCCTCCACGACATCGGCAAGGTGGGCATCCCCGAGCACATCCTGTGGAAGGTCGGTCCCCTGTCCCCCGACGAGTGGGCGATCATGCGGACGCACCCGTGCGTGGGAGCGGAGATCGTGGCTCCGATCACGTTCCTCGGTGACGCCGTCGACCTCGTGCGTCATCATCACGAGCGGTTCGACGGAGGCGGCTACCCCGACGGTCTGCGGGGGGAGGACATCCCGCTCGCGGCGCGGATCTTCGCCGTGGCCGACGCGTTCGACGCGATGACGAGCGACCGTCCGTACCGGGACGCGATGGGGATCGAGCGCGCGGTCGGCGAGATCGAGGGAGCCGCTGGCACGCAGTTCGACCCTGAGGTGGTCGGCGAGTTCGTCGAGATGGTCCGCGAGGAGCCGGCGAGGGACCTGCGGCTCGCATACGCGGCCGGGTAGCACGCGGCTAGGCTTCCTCCATGGTCCGTCCCGAGCCGATCGCGCGCGTCGTGCGCTCGGGGCTCGAGGAGTCCGTCCACCTGGGCCACATCGCCGTGTGCGACGCGGAGGGTCGGCTGCTCGCGGCCCTCGGCGACCCACACCGCCTCGTCTACTCACGGTCCTCGATGAAGCCCCTGCAGGCAGCGGTGTCCCTCCGCCGCATCGAGGAGCCCCTGCCCGAAGAGCTCGTCGCCGTGATGTGCGCTTCCCACAACGGGGAGCCCGAGCACGTGCGCGCCGTTCGACGGCTCCTCCGGCAGGGCGGGCTGGCCGAATCGGCGCTGCGCTGTCCCGCTGCGTATCCGAGCGAGGTCGGCGACCTCGTCCGCGCGGGTCAGCCGCGTCGCGTGTTCCACAACTGCTCCGGCAAGCACGCGGGGATGGTTCTGGCCGCCGCGCGGGCGGGCTGGGGCCACGAGGGCTACCTGGCTCCCTCGCATCCGCTCCAGCGCGACGTGCTGCGCGCGGTCCGGAAGGGAACGGGCGTGGATCGCCCGCACGTCGGGATCGACGGATGCGGAGCGCCGGTACACGGCGTTCCCCTCTCCTCCATGGCGACGCTGTTCGCGAGGCTGGGGCATCCCCATCTGATGGGTCCGTGGGCCGAGGAGATCCGGGTCGCGACGGCGGCGATGCGGGCGCACCCGTACCTCGTGGCCGGCCGGGGGCGCAGCGACACGCGCATCATGGAGCAGGTGCCGGGGATCATCGTGAAGGTCGGGGCCGAGGCGCTCCACTGCGCGAGCGTCCTCGAGCCAGGGATCGGCGTGGCGGTCAAGGTCGCCGACGGTGGGGAGCGCGCGTCGGCGCCCGCCCTCGTGATGGCGCTCGCGTCCCTTGGCTTCGTCGCGCACGAGCAGCTCGAGCGGCTCGCTCCGATCGTGCGGCGTCCGGTGCTCGGGGGCGGAGGGCGTGTCGGCGATATCGCGGTCGACTTCCGGCTCCGCCGGCCACGCGGTTGAGCCGACCGAGCCGACGAGCGACGCTCGATGGAGCCTCCCGTACCATCGTCCCGTGGCGGTGAACCCCGGTGATGCTGAGGCAACCGAGCCGCGCCCGCGCGTGGCAGTGATCAGCCTGCACACGTCGCCGCTCGACCAGCCCGGCACCGGCGACTCGGGCGGCATGAACGTGTACATCCGCGCCGCTGCCGAACGACTCGCGCGCCGCGGGGTGGAGGTCGACGTCTTCACCCGACGTCGGGCACGAGACGTCGCCGAGATCGAGGAGATGCGCGACGGGTCGCGGATCATCCACGTCACGGCGGGCCCGCGCGATCCCGTGTCGAAGGAGGAGCTCCCGCGGTTCCTCCCCGAGTTCCTCGAGGGTGTGCTCCATCGCTCGAAGACCGAGGGTCGCGCCTACGACCTCGTGCATACGCACTACTGGCTGTCGGGGTGGGTCGGGCGGAACGCGAAGCAGGCCTGGGGTGCTCCGCTGGTCGCCTCGTTCCACACGCTCGGCAAGGTGAAGAACTACTCGCTGGCTCGCGGCGAGCCGCCCGAGCCACCGGAGCGCCTCGCGGGCGAAGAGGCCGTGATCGAGGGCGCCGATCGCATCATGGCCGCGACGCCGGCCGAGGCGGCGCAGCTCGTCGGCCTCTATCGGGCCGACCCGGAGCGGATCCGGCTGGTGCCCCCCGGCGTGGATCACGGCCTCTTCTTCCCGCGGCCGCGGGACGAGGCTCGTGCCCGACTGCACCTGGCTGGGATCCGGCTCCTGCTGTTCGTGGGCCGCCTGCAGCCGCACAAGGGCCCGGACGTCGCCGTGCGGGCGCTGGCGGAGGCGCTGGCTCGCGACCCTCTCGGCACGCAGGACGTCGTCCTCGCGATCGTCGGGGGGCCGAGCGGTACCGGCCACGGCGCCGAGGTGGCTCGGCTCATGGATCTCGCGGGTGCGCTCGACGTCGAGGAGCGGGTCATGCTCTTCCCCCCGCAGCCCCAGCCGCGCCTCGCGGACTTCTACGCGGCCGCGGAGGTCGTCCTGGTGCCCTCGCGGTCCGAGTCCTTCGGCCTCGTTGCTCTCGAGGCTCAGGCCTGCGGCACCCCGGTCGTGGCTGCGGCGGTCGGGGGCCTTCGCTACGTCGTCGACGAGGGAGCCACGGGCTTCCTCGTGGAGGGCCACGACCCGGCGGACCACGCGGAGCGGGTGCTGCGGATCCTCGGTGATCGGGCCGAGGCGGGCCGGATGGGAGAGCGCGGGGTCGTCCACTCCATGCGCTTCTCATGGGACGTGACCGCCGAGGAGATCCTCGGCGTCTACGGTGAGCTGGTGGACGCGAGGGTGCCGGCGTGATCCGTTCGATCGATCGTGGGGTCGAGCTGTGGTCGCTCGCCGCCAACGAGCGCGCGATCCGATCCTACGAGCGATGCGGGTTCCGCACCGACGCGACGCTGCCGGAGCGATCGTTCAAGGACGGGAAGTGGCACGATCGCGTCATCATGAGTGTCACTCACGGGGCTTTCAAGGCCTTGCAGCGCAACGGTGTCTGAACATCGACCGAGTGCCTCTCGTGATCTTGTCACTCTTTCGTCCGAGCCTGCTACCAGCGGTTTTGTGCATCTACCTGCGGTTCCTCGAGGTTGACCCCTTCGAGCGCCGCCGATACATTCCGTATCGCTCCGAGCAGCCGGAGCGGCTGAGTCAGGGAACCGAAGCGGGGACCCCTGGGAAAGCCGTAAGGCCGACTGGGCGCACCTGGTCGTACGGTTGGGAAGGCCAACTAGCTGTGCGGGCGGGGAGGCTCGGAAGGCCCCAAAGCCCAACGAAAGGGTCTACCGCCAGGAAACCAAGACAGCTGCCTGAGGTTGCTCGGAGCACCTGAGCCCGAGGGGCTGAGGGTGACTGGAGGCTTCGGCTTCCGGTGAGCCCGAGGTCCCTCGGGTTCTCTTTTCGTTCACCACCCTCCTTGATCGCCAGCCCGGGATCACCGTGGGGGTTTGTTCGCCGGAGCCCGGAGCCGCTACCGTTGCCCGCGATGGGAACGCGCACCGACGAGGATCACCCGAAGCGCGACCTGATCGTCGAGGTCGCGATGCGCCACTTCGCGGAGCACGGCTACCGAGGCGCGCGGGTCGAGGACATCGCCGGCGAGGTCGGGGTGGCGAAGGGAACCGTGTTCCTCCACTTCGGCAGCAAGGAGGGTCTGTTCCTCGCCTCCTACGAGCGCGCCGTCGGAGAGCTGCCGTCGTGGCTCGAGGCACCCGCGGAGGTCGTCGCACAGGGGTTCTGGGCGGTACTCGACTACTGGATCGAGCAGACCGAAGAGTCCCTGGCCGAGGCCTGGATCCCCAACCGCGTGGCGATGATCGGTCGGTACGACACCGGGCTCGGTCTGCGCCGGCCGATCGACCGGTTCATGCGCAGCGAGGACCCGTACGGCACGCTCGAGTTCGTCGAGTTCGGTGTGCGGCGGGGCGAGATCCGCAAGGACGTCGATGTGGAGATGATCGCCTCGATGCTCGACTGGTTGGCCGAACGCTTCCAGGACGTCCTCGGCAGCGAGGAGCTGGACCCCGGCCTCGTCCACCGGAAGCCGTTCCAGCCCGAGCGCCGGGAGGCGCGGATCCGGGAGTTCATCGACGTGCTCCGCGACGGTATCTCGGCGCACTGACCGACGCCGGAGCGGGCTCGGTCGACGCTCGTCCGCCCTGATAGGTTGCCCTCCGATGAACGGCTCGTTACTGCGTTCGCCGGTCCTGCGGCTCACACAGGCGGGTTGGTTCCGCGGGCTGGCGACGGGGCGGCTGGGATGGAGGGTCGCATCGAGGTTCGTGGCGGGCGAGGGCCTGGACGCCGCGATCCGCGTGGCCAAGGCGCTCGACGGCCAACAGATGTCGACGGTCCTTGATCACCTGGGCGAGAACGTGACGGCCCCTGAGCACGCGGTGGAGGCAGCGGCCGCCTACGTGCGGGCGCTCGAGCGGATCCGGATCGAGCCGTTCCTCGACCTCGGGATCTCCGTGAAGCTCACGCAGCTCGGACTCGACTTCTCGCACGAGCTTGCCGTGACGAACGTGGAGCGCGTCCTGGACGCCGCGAGCGACGCGGGCACCCTCGTCATGATCGACATGGAGTCCAGCGCCTACGTCGACCGGACGCTCGCCGTCTTCCACGACCTCCGGGCGCGGCACGAGCGCGTGGGCCTCGCCCTCCAGACCTACCTGCGTCGCACCCCGCGCGACGTGGATGAGCTCCCGGACGGCTCGATCATCCGCCTCGTGAAGGGCGCGTACCTCGAGCCTCCCGAGGTGGCCTTCACCACCAGACATGAGGTCGACCAGGCGTTCGCCCGCCTGACGGCAACCCTGCTCGCTCGCGGTCACGTCGTGCACGTGGCCACGCACGACCCGAAGCTCCTCGACGGCGCGGTTGCGTTCGTCGAGCGACGAGGCATCCCGTGGACCCAGGTGGAGCTCCAGATGCTCCTCGGGGTGCGCCGCGACGTGCAGAGCCGGCTCGCGCAAGCCGGGTACCCGGTCCGGATCTACGTGCCCTACGGGACCGAGTGGTACCCGTACCTGACTCGACGCTTGGCCGAGCGTCCTGCCAACATGTGGTTCTTCGCGTCCAATCTCGTCAGGGTCGGACGCTGAGGACGGACCGGCGGAGGGCTGAGCACGCGATGACTGGACGGAGGGTGGCGTTCCTCGGCGGTGGCAGGATGTGCGAGGCGCTCGTCTCCGGGCTGATCCGCTCGGGCGGCCGCAGCATCGACGAGATCATGGTGACGTGCCGGCGGGAGGAGCGGGCCCGAGAGATCGCCGAGCGCTTCGGCATCGGCACGACGCTCTCGAACCCGGACGCGGTCGACTGGGCCGAGACGCTCGTCCTCATGGTGAAGCCCCAGGACATGGAGGTGCTCCTGCAGCAGATCTCGCAGAGCGTGCATCCGGGGCAGACCGTGATCAGCTTCGCGGCGGGCATCCGCACCTCGTTCGTCGAGAAGCACCTGCCCGCCGACATCCCGGTCGTCCGGGTCATGTCCAACGTCGCGGTGCTCGTCGACGAGGCCATGACGGTCGTCTCGGCCGGCTCCCACGCGGAGGAGGAGGACCTCCAGGCGGCCGAGGAGCTGCTCGGCTACGTCGGGAGGGTCATCCGGCTGAAGGAGGTCCACCAGGACGCGATCACGGCGACCAGCGGGTCGGGTCCCGCGTACTTCTTCCTATTGGCCGAGGCCATGATCGAGGCGTGCATCCTGCTCGGTCTGTCGAGGGACGTTGCTACCGAGCTCATCATCCAGACGATGCTGGGCTCGGCGAGGATGCTGCGCGACACCGGCAAGCACCCGGTCGAGCTGCGTGAGATGGTGACCTCGCCCGGTGGAACGACGATCGCCGCCATCCGTCACCTGGAGGAGGCCGGCGTGCGTGCGGCCTTCCTGAACGCTATCGACGCCGCCCGGCACCGGAGCGCCGAGCTCGCGCAGGGCGGTGACGAGGAGGGCGACCGGCTCAGGTAGCGGGCGGGACAGCTTCGGCGAGGAGGACGGGATGGGACGAGGTGATCGCGCGAGGGTGCGCTGGGCGCACGACCGCGAGCGGAAGAAGAAGAGCGCCGAGAAGCGGAAGGCGGCCGAGCGTGGCGCCGCCCGGAAGGCGGCGAAGAAGTAGCGGCCTGGCGCTCGGGGCCGCGAACACGCGTCGCCTAGCGTCGGCCGAGTCGCGTCCGGAGCAGGCCGATCCCCTCGGCCTCCATCTCCACGAGGGCACCGGGCCACAGTCGCTGGTCGAAGCGGGCCAGCTCGAACGGCCCAGATGCGAACGCCTCGCCCGCACCGAGGTGCTCTTCCCGCGATGCGGAGGCGACGTCGGCGAGGAGCGTGCGGGCGGTGCCGTTCAGGTTCCCCTTCGCCCAGACCTCGTCGCCCACCCTGACGGTGACGAACGCGGTCTGCGGGTCGAGCTCATCGGGAGTGACCACGGACGGGCCGAGCGCGACGGGGCTGCCTTCGGCCGTGGCCCCCGGGGTGCCGGAACCGGGGTGGATCAGGAAGTCCCCGACGAGCGTGTAGCCGAAGACCCACGCCGGCACGTCCTCGCGCGAGAGACTTCCCTCCACGGGGCGCCGCAGGACCGCCGCGATCTTCGGCCGGAACTCGAGCCAGCCGGCTCCATCCGGCCACGGCACGAGGTCGTCTGGGCCGACGACCCGGCGTGCCGCACCCTCAGCATCGGCCGTTCGCAGCGTGGTGGGCAGCAGCGGCGCGAGCAGGTGCGCCTGCGGCACCACGAAGCGCTCGGCGTCGTCGCGCGTGAGGGCGGCGCGGGCGGCATCCAGGACGGTGCCTCCGTTGCTCCTGACCAGGCGCTCCATCGTGCTCGGGTAGGCGGGATGCCCGATCAGGTCGGGCAGGTCGACCACCCTGCCCTCGAGGAGCGCCCCCAGTCGCCGGTGCCCCCTCCGGTCGTAGGTCACGAGCCTCAAGGGAACCCGATGGTACGCCCGCCGGAGCCCGGAATCTCGATATCCACGGGTCACTTGGCCCGGTCTTCCCCCTGCCTCTCGACTTGGGGAGGCCGGGGGGCCCCGGCTACCATGAGGTGGCTGGTCAAGCACGTCTTCGCGAAGGGGAGGCGACCGATGGCAGAGCAGGGCTTCCGCATCACCTACGCCACCATGACGGCCGACAACGAGGAGCTGCACAAGCTCTACGACCACGGCATCGAGGTCGCGACGTCGTGGCTCGGCCAGAAGCACCCGCTGTTCGTGAGCGGCGAGCCGCGCGAGGGAAGCGGCACCGCGGAGGTGCGCTCGCCGATCGACGGCGCGGTGATCGGCGAGTTCGCGCAGGGCACGCGCGAGGACGTCCACGACGCGATCGCCGCCGCGAAGGCCGCCGCCCCCGCCTGGGGGAACCGCCCCTGGCAGGAGCGGGTCGCGATCATGCGCAGGGCCGCCGACATCATGAGCGAGCAGCGCAACGAGCTCTCGGCGCTCATGGCGATGGAGGTCGGGAAGAACCGGCTCGAGGCCCTCGGCGACGTCGAGGAGTCCGCCGACCTGATCCGCTGGAACGCGAACGAGGTCGAGAGGAACGACGGGTTCCGCAAGCCGATGCAGTCGCTCGGCTCGCCCGGCGAGTACTACGACGTGCTGCGGCCGTTCGGCGTCTGGGCGGTCATCAGCCCCTTCAACTTCCCGATGGCCCTCGCCGCCGGCCCCTCGAGCGCCGCGCTCGTGGCCGGCAACTGCGTGGTCTTCAAGCCGGCGCACCTCGGCGTGTTCACCGGCCTGAAGCTGTACGAGATCTACATGGCCGCCGGCGTTCCGAAGGACGTCTTCCACTACCTGTCGGGCCGCGGCAGCGTCATCGGCGACGAGATCGTGAATCACCCCGACGTCGCCGGGATCACCTTCACCGGCTCGTACGAGGTCGGGATGGGGATCTACAAGGGTTTCGCGAAGGACTACCCGAAGCCGGTGGTCTGCGAGATGGGCGGCAAGAACCCCGCCATCGTCACGGACAAGGCGGACCTCGACAAGGCGTCCGACGGCGTCCTGCGGTCGGCGTTCGGGTTCGGCGGCCAGAAGTGCTCGGCGTGCTCGCGCGTGTACGTGCACCGCAGCGTGCACGACGAGTTCGTGGGCCTGCTGAAGGAGAAGACCGAGAAGATCAAGGTCGGCAACCCGCTCGACAAGGACGTGTACCTCGGGCCCGTCATCGACGAGGGCGCCGTCGCCACCTTCGAGGAGGCGGCCGCCGAGGCGCAGAAGAACGGCACGGTCGTCACCGGCGGCGAACGGCTGGCGGAGGGGGACTTCGCCAAGGGCACCTTCGTCCAGCCGACGATCGTCGAGGTCCCCTCCGACTCCTGGATCTGGAGGAAGGAGCTGTTCGTGCCGCTCGTCGCCGTCGCTCCGTACGACGACCTCGATGAGGCGATCCGGATGGCGAACGACACGGAGTACGGCCTGACGGCCGGCTTCTACAGCGAGGACCGCGGCGAGATCGACACGTGGCTCAACTCGATCGAGGCCGGCGTGATCTACGTCAACCGTCGAGCCGGCGCCACCACGGGCGCGTGGCCGGGGGTGCAGCCTTTCGGCGGATGGAAGGGCTCGGGCACCACTGGGAAGGCGGGCGGTGGTCCCTACTACGTCCA
>Ga0102851_10002766_pt1 | contig 10696 bp, 7 predicted proteins | sample Mud3Dept3metaG_FD_79558 | JGI IMG/M metagenome (GOLD analysis project Ga0102851, IMG submission 79558) | Freshwater wetland microbial communities from Ohio, USA, analyzing the effect of biotic and abiotic controls - Mud 3 Core 4 Depth 3... | ecosystem: Environmental > Aquatic > Freshwater >...
AAAGAAACCCTCTTGAAAGTGAAGGGGGATGTGGAAGCGGGCTCTACCTTTGCCGACGCCCTCCGGAAGCACCCCACGGTTTTCAACGACCTCTTCTGCAATCTCGTAGCTGCCGGGGAGGCGGGTGGAATTCTGGACACGATTTTGAACCGGCTGGCCGCGTATATCGAAAAATCGATGAACCTGAAAAAAAAGGTTAAAGGGGCCATGGTGTATCCCGCGGCGGTTATGGTGGTGGCCCTGGTGGTCGTCGGGGCGCTTCTCCTATTCGTGATTCCCGTCTTCCAGAAGATGTTTGTCGACATGGGAGGCACCCTTCCCGCCTTCACCCAGCTGGTCATCAACGTCAGCCAGGGCTTGCGCACCTTTTGGTGGGCCTTCCTGGCCCTTTTTATCGGTCTTTATCTGGGATTCCGGGCTTTTTACAAAACCGAAAAGGGAAGGGAGAAAGTGGATCATTATCTTCTCCAGCTCCCGATTTTCGGGGCCCTGATCAAGAAAGTGGCCATTGCCAAGTTCACCCGTACCTTGAGCACCATGCTTTCCAGCGGGGTTCCAATTCTGGAGGGACTGGACATTGTGGCCCGCACCTCAGGAAATAAAACCATAGAAAAGGCCATCCTAAAGACCCGCGTCAGCATCGGAGAGGGAAAGACCGTTGCCGAACCCCTGGGAACCAGCGGGATCTTCCCGCCCATGGTGGTCCAAATGATCTCGGTCGGTGAATCGACGGGAGCCTTGGATTCCATGCTGGCGAAAATCGCCGACTTCTACGATGATGAAGTAGACGCGGCAGTGGCTGCCCTAACCTCCCTGCTGGAACCGATCCTCATGGTCTTCCTGGGAACCACCATCGGCGCCCTGGTCATCGCCATGTACCTTCCCATCTTCAAGATGGCTTCCGTGCTGGGGAGCTAGCCTGGTTCTCCTCCGGAGCTGGGCGCCGGAGTGTCGGATTTCCTGAAAATCGGACTTGACGGGGGAAGAACTCTCGGGCCGATTTGCCTCCATCGATAGACCCTCATATCCCACGCCGGAGGGCTTCCCTCACGTCTTGCACTGTGATATCTTTAAACCTAACATTTCTTTCTCTTATCTGCGCCTGCGGAGGGGGAACCTTTCGGGGAGCTGCCTCCCGGGCTCTGAGCATCCCGGAAGGTACGGGATCTGTGGTTGTAGCCAAAAAACTCTGCCGATCCAGATATCTACGAAAAATGAAGATATTGGGAATTGAATCTTCCTGCGACGAGACTGCCGCGGCAATCGTCCTTGAGGGCCAGCGGGTCTTATCCAATATTGTCGCCTCTCAGGTTTCCATCCATGGAAAATACGGGGGGGTCGTGCCGGAGCTGGCATCCCGCCACCATGTGGAGGCAATTCTGCCCGTCATCCAGGAAGCCCTTTCTCAGGCGGATACGGAATTGAAAGACATCGATGGGATTGCCGTCACCCAGGGACCGGGCCTGGTGGGCTCCCTTTTGGTGGGAATTGCCGCGGCAAAATCGCTTTCCTATGTTTGCAACCTTCCCTTCACCGGGGTTAACCACATCCTGGCCCATGTGGCGGCGATCTTTCTGTCTGCTCCCCGTCTTAAATTCCCCTTTCTCGCCCTCGTGGTATCGGGAGGTCACACAAGCCTATTCCGTGCGGAGAGCCGGACGCGGATGACCCTTCTAGGGCGGACCCGCGACGATGCTGCGGGTGAGGCCTTCGATAAAGTGGCCAAACTTCTTGAATTGGGCTATCCCGGGGGGGGGATCATCGACCGCCTCAGTAAAGAAGGAAACAGGAATGCGATCCCGTTTCCCCGGACTCTTCTGGAACCGGATTCCCTCGATTTCAGTTTCAGCGGGGTAAAGACAGCCGTTCTGAACCGAGTGAAGGGGATGGGCCAAAAGCCTTCCGCAGAGCAAATCCGGGATATTGCCGCTTCTTTCCAGGAGGCGATCGTGGATACGCTGGTCTCCAAGGTCTTCCGGGCAGCGGAACAGGAGGGAATCCAGGAAGTGGTCGTGGCCGGCGGAGTGGCCTGCAATTCCCGCCTGCGGGAGAAATTTTCCCGGGAAGGGGAAGCCCGCGGCGTTTCCGTATGCTTTCCTCCGCCCGAGCTCTGCACGGATAATGCGGCCATGGTAGGGGTCGCCGGATACCATCTTCTCCGGGAAGGCTTTCGCGCCGATCTGACCTTGAATGCCTATTCCCGCATGGGTGCGGGACCTTCTTCTGAATGGAAAACGGGGAGCTAAAAAAAAACGGGAACTCAAAAAACCTGGGGGCGAGATGGAAGCGCCGATTTCGCCTCTTCTACCTCCGCATTATGCGGCTTCGCGGGCAGCCCGAGGAAGTGGCCGGTGGTATGGCGATCGGGGTGGGCATCGGACTCACCCCGACGGTGCCCCTGCACCTGGTGCTGGCCGTTCTGATCGCTTTCCTCACGGGGAAAAGCAAGCTCGCTGCGGCTCTGGGAAGCCAAGTGGGAAACCCATTCTTCCTTCCCTTTATTTACATCCTGGATTATAAAGTGGGGCAGACTCTTACCGGAGCCAAAGGCCCGTCTCTGGTGCTCCGTGATTTTTCCGCCTCTCACCTGCTGAACCTGGGGTGGGATATTTACTATCCTCTCCTGGTCGGCGGGGGAGTGGTTGGGTCCCTTTCCATTTTGCCCACCTATCTGGTTACCCGAAAGCTGGTGATCTTATTCCGGGAGAGACGCAGGAGGCGGTTGGAGAACATTGGCTTCCCTTCAAAAACAACTTAGAGAGCTGCGGGTACGGCCGAAAAAGAGACTGGGACAGCATTTCGTCCACGATCCCAACATCCTCCGGAAGATCGTGAAAGAAGCTTCCCTTGATCCCGAAGATGTGGTGGTGGAGATCGGAGCGGGCCTGGGGAGCCTGACCGAGCCCTTGGCCCGGCGGGTAAAAAGAGTCTACGCCCTGGAGATCGATTCATCGCTCGCGGATGCTCTGAAAGACCGATTCTCCGGGACGGAGACGGTGGAAGTTGTCTGGGCGGATGCCTTACAGTTTGATTTTGGGGCTCCCTTTCGCAGGTGGAAGCGCAAAATAAAGGTGGTGGCAAACCTTCCTTACGAGATTTCCAGCCCCATGATCTTTCGCCTGCTGAAAGAGAGGGAGTGTTTTTCCCTTGTGGTTTTAATGCTTCAGCTCGAGGTGGCCAGAAGACTTGCCGCCAAGCCGGGGACGAAAGACTATGGGCCGCTCAGCGTCTGGTCCCAGCTTTACAGTGATGTTCAAATTGCCTTCCAGGTAAAACCCAATTCCTTTATCCCTCCGCCGCAAATCCAGTCGGCGGTGGTGAAGTTCCAGATTCTCCCCAAGCCAAGAGTGGAAACGGGGGAGGAAAAAACCCTGGAGAGAGTCGTTCGCTCCGCTTTTACCTATCGCCGGAAGACCCTGAACAGGGCCCTCCTGATGGGAGGCTTTTCCAGCCTTCAGATCAAGGAAGCCCTGGACACGTCCGGCATCCCCCCCATGGTCCGGGGTGAGGCCCTGGAGCTGGAAAAATTCTGCACCCTGGCCCGTCTTCTGAGTTTAAAGTGAAAAAAAGAACCCTCCTCCTGTGTTTTATCGGGGTCCTTCTGGCCGTTCTTTACGGAGTGTATGGGGAGCGGGCCTTCCGGAGTATTCTTTTTTTGAGCGAGCTATGGAATTTCGATAAACCGGGATGGCTGGGGAGGCTCTCTCCCTGTGTGAAGGTAAAGGAAGTCTCCTGGAAAGGCCCGCTGGGAATCAGTAGGGGCGACCTATATCTTCCCGGGTCCGAAGGAAGGCGGGCCGGGATTCTGCTCAACCACGGGGTCATCGATACAGGGAAGGACGACCCCCGGTTGAAGCGCTTTGCTACAATTCTCTGCCAAGCGGGTTTTGCGGTTATCGTTCCGGACCTCAAAGGGATGAGGTCTTTCCGCATCGCCCCTTCGGATGTGGATGAAATTCGAGCCGGTTTTTCCCATTTCATATCCCGGCCGGAGGTCGCGTCGGATTCCTGTGGCCTCTTCGGCTTCAGCTATGGGGCCGGTCCCACGATCATCGCCGCCTGCCAGCCGGAGGTCCGGGACAAGGTGCGCTTCGTCGTGTCCTTCGGGGGCTATTACGACCTGAAGAATGTACTCTCGTTCATCGCCACCGGGCATTTCGAGTTCCGGGGAAAACGGTATTTTCGGAAACCCCAGGAGTACGGGAAATGGGTCTTTCTGGCCAATAACCTCGACTGGGTAGGGTCTCCGGAAGACCGGGCCGTCTTGAGAAAGATACTGAAACTCAAGCTGAGGGATGAGAATGCGCCCATCGATTCATTTTTATCCCAGCTGGGAGGGGAGGGGAGAAATGTCATAAACCTTCTTTCCCATACCGTCCCATCCCAAACCGAATCTTTCATCCAAAAATTACCGTCGGCGGTCCGCTCTTACATGGCTGATCTGTCGGTTGGCCCGGTAGTGAAAGACCTCCGGGCCCGCCTCGTTCTGGCTCACGGAGAGGACGACGACCTGATCCCGTTCACCGAATCGCTCAAGCTGGCGGAAGCCGCCCCCGATCCAGACAAGGTCTACCTGAAGATCCTGAAAACCTTCTCCCACGTGGACCCTGAAGAAAAGCCGCTGACCCTGCGGAATGTATTTTCCTTCTACCTCCCCGAGGGCTGGAAACTCTTCCTCTTGGCCTTTCATCTGCTCGGCTACCGATGATCCCGAATTCTTGACATGAAAGAAAAGATACTGGATACTGGATTCTGGATATTGGAAACCAAATGCTGAATTCCAGATATATTATCGATTGACATTTTTATCCAATATCTGGGTTCCAGGATCTGATATCCAGTATCTTGAATCCAATATTCGGTATTCAGCATCCAGCACTCAGCATCGTTTCATAAAAATGAGCAAGCTCCACCTTCACCTCCGGAAACGATTCGAACAGGCGGTTCTCAAGCACGGAATGCTTGCCCAAGGGGACCGAGTATTGGTGGGAGTCTCGGGCGGGGCCGACAGCTTGGCCCTTCTCAAGCTAATCACCGGCCCGCTTCTCTTCGTACCCAAGCCGGATTTCGTTCTTGCCGTTTATGTGGACCTGGGCTTCGAAGGAACGAACGGACAGCCGGCCCGGATGATGAAAGATATATTTGAAAAGGAGGGAGTCCAATACCGGATCGAAAAATCGAACATCGGCCTTTTGTCTCACAGCGACTACAACCGAAAAGCAAGTCCCTGCTTTCTCTGCTCCAGGCTGCGCCGTCGTAAGCTCTTCGAGCTGGCCCGGGAGCATCAATGCAATAAACTGGCCCTGGCTCACAACAAAGACGACGTCATCGAAACCCTGCTGCTGAATGTTTTTTTCGGACGGGAGATCAGCACCATGATCCCCTGCCAGTCTTATTTCCAGGGGGAATTCTTTCTCATCCGGCCCTTTGCCTACACGGAGGAGTATTTGCTGAAGCGATTCGCCCGGGAAGCAGGGCTTGCGGTGATGGACAATCCTTGTCCCACAGCCAATACCACCAAAAGGAAATACATTAAGGACTTGATCAAGAAGCTGGATCAAGATCACCGGGGGGTTAAAGAGAACATCTTCAAGGCCATGATGCACGTGAAGCCGGATTATTTATTAACCAAGTAGCGATCAGCTTTCAGCCTTCAGCGGTCAGCAAAAAAAACACGTCGCTGAGGGCTGATTGCTGAGAGTTTCTTTTCTGTTGACAACCCACCGAAAACCGAATTATAAAAAAAGTGCCCTTCTGCTCGTGGCGGTGTAGCTCAGTTGGTCAGAGCATGCGGCTCATATCCGCAGTGTCCGGGGTTCAAATCCCTGCACCGCCACCATTTCTTTGCTTCTCCGCTCGAGTCCAGCAGAAAAACCATCTACTGAGAAGAGCCGGTGTTCTTTTTTAAAGGAAAGGTCTGGAATTCTTTACCCTTGAAGCGCCGGAATGATTATGGTATTTATAGAAAGTGAAATTTTCGGGAGGAAAGGATGACTAGGCGCTACGATCCTCAGAGCACAGAGGAAAAATGGCAGAAAATCTGGGGAGAACGGGAACTCTTCAAAAGCAACGCCGACCCGGCCCGGCAGAAATATTACGTTTTGGAAATGTTTCCCTACCCTTCGGGCAAAATCCATATGGGGCATGTTCGCAATTACTCCATCGGCGATGTAGTGGCCCGGTACAAGAGAATGCGCGGCTGGAACGTAATCCATCCCATGGGTTGGGATGCCTTCGGGATGCCCGCGGAGAACGCGGCGATCCAGCATGGGGTCCATCCGGCCAAATGGACCTACGACAACATCGCGGCCATGAAGCGGCAGCTCAGCCGGATGGGTTTCAGCTATGACTGGGACCGGGAATTGGCCACCTGCGACCCGGCCTACTACCGCTGGGAGCAATGGCTCTTCCTGAAGATGTACGAGAAGGACCTCGCCTACCAAAAAACCTCCTTCGTGAACTGGTGCGTGAAGTGCCAGACGGTTTTGGCCAACGAGCAGGTGGAAGCGGGCTGCTGCTGGCGGTGTGGCGAGGAGGTTACCCAGAAAGAGATGCAGGGTTGGTTCTTCAAGATCACCCACTACACGGAGGACCTGTTGGAATACTGCGAAAAGCTCCCCGGCTGGCCCGACCGGGTCCTCACCATGCAGAAGAACTGGATCGGCCGCTCCGTGGGAGCCACCATTCATTTCCCCTTTTGGGACCGGGAAGGGTTTATCCCGGTCTTCACCACCCGGCAGGACACGGTCTTCGGGGCGACCTTCATGACCCTGGCGCCGGAACATCCCCTTACCCTGGAGCTTTCCAAAGGAACCCCCCAAGAGAAAGAGGTCCGGGAATTTGTGGAGCGGATCAAGAAGCAGGACAAGATCAAGCGGACCTCCGATGATTACGAGAAAGAAGGGATATTCATCGGCGCGTACTGTAGAAATCCGCTGACCGGCGGGAAGATGCCCATCTTTGCCGGGAACTTCGTCCTCCTGGAATACGGGACCGGCGCGGTCATGGCCGTTCCCACCCATGATCAGAGGGATTTTTACTTCGCCAAAAAGTTCGGCCTTGATCTGGTCGTAGTCGTTCAGCCCCCTGGAAAACCGGTGCTAGATGCCGCCACCCTGAGCGAGGCCTACACCGAGGACGGCGTTTTGGTCAACTCTGGAACCTTCAACGGGATGACCAGCGAAGAAGCACGGGAAGCCATCGCCCAACACCTGGAAGAGAGAGGCCTGGGGAAAAAATCCGTCAACTACCGGCTTCGGGACTGGGGGATTTCTCGGCAGAGGTACTGGGGAGCCCCGATCCCGATCCTTTTCTGCCCTCATTGCGGAACCATTCCCGTGCCGGAGAAAGACCTTCCGGTCATCCTCCCCCACGACGTCAAACTTACCGGGCTGGGAGATTCCCCGCTGGCCCACGCCCCCTCTTTCATGAATGTGTCCTGCCCTCAGTGTGGCAAACCGGCCAGGCGGGAGACCGACACCATGGACACTTTCGTTGAGTCCTCCTGGTATTTCGAACGGTTCTGCAGCCCGAAGGAAGACCGGGGCATGTTCGACCGGGAAGAAGTGCAGTACTGGATGCCCGTGGATCAATACATCGGCGGGATCGAGCACGCCATTCTCCACTTACTCTATTCCCGGTTTTACACCCGGGTGCTCCGGGACTTCGGGCTGGTGGATTTTCCCGAACCCTTCACCAACCTTCTCACCCAGGGGATGGTGGTCAAGGAGACGCAGCATTGTCCCAAGGATGGATTCCTGTACCCGGAAGAAGTGACCGACCAGATGACTTGCAGGAAGTGCGGCGCTTCCATCCAGGTGGGCCGGACTGAAAAAATGAGCAAGTCCAAAAAGAACGTGGTGGACCCCGATTCCCTGGTGCAGAAATACGGGGCCGACACGGTCCGCCTCTTCTGCCTTTTTGCCTCCCCGCCGGAGAAAGACCTGGAATGGAGCGAGCAGGGAGTAGAGGGGTCCTACCGCTTCCTCCACCGGGTCTGGCGCCTGGTGGAAGACTGGGCGGAGGCGCTGAAATCGGCCAGGGTCCCTCGGACTGGGGAGCCGCTTCCGGAAGAACTGAAAGCCGTCAGGCGCAAAACCCAGGTGACCATCAAACGGGTGACCGAGGATGTGGAAGCCCGATTTCACTTCAACACGGCCATCAGCGCGGTCATGGAACTGGTCAACTCCCTCTACCAGATGGAAGAAAAGAGGAAAAGCCCGGACGCTCAAACCGCGGGAGTGATGCGGGAGGCGGCGGAGTCCGCGGTCGTTCTCCTTTCGCCTTTCGTCCCCCACATCTGCGAGGAGCTCTGGGAAACCCTGGGGCACAAAGAGAGCGTCGCCGAGCAGCCATGGCCCAGATTTGACGAAGAAGCGATCCGCGACGAAGAAGTCCTGATGGTCATCCAGGTAAACGGGAAACTGCGCAGCCGGATCACGGTGGGTGCCCACGCCTCGGAGGCTGAAATTAAAGAGGCGGTTTTGGCCAACGAGCGGATTCAGGAGATTTTACAGGGACAGAAATTAAAAAAGTTCGTCTGGGTGCCGCAGAAACTCGTGAATTTAGTGGTCTGACCCAAACCGTCAGGGACCGAGGGATTACCGAAGGACCTCCGGTTCCGATGCCAACCCCCGGGTCCCTGAACTTCGCTGGAGGAGAGTGCCCATGAAAAGACGGGCCGGCATTCTTTGGGGAATCACGGCGATCATCCTCGGAATCGGGGTCGGGGGGTGCATCTACACCCAGCAGGCCAAGGTCACGCCGCCGATCACCTTTCCCTTCAAAGGCGAATACCGGTTTGACAAATCCCTGCAGGACCGGCCGCCCCAAACGGTGGCGGTCTTGCCCTTCCTCAATCGGACGGAGCAAAAAGAGGCTTTCGATATTGTCCGCAAATCCTTTCACGGTCATTTCAGCACGCTGAATTATGCCGCCGTCCCCTTGTACAAGATTGATCATGCCCTCCGCCAGGCGGGATTGGATACCCCCGATAAGGTGGCCGCGACCCCGGTTTCCAAGTTAAGGGAGATCGTACAGGCGGACGCCCTCATCCAGGGGGAAATAACTCATTATGACCGGATTTATTTGGGGGTCTATTCCCAGGTAGCGGTGGGAGCGGAAGTGCGGATGGTGGATGCCAAGACCGACAAGGAACTCTGGTGGGCCAAGAATGTTTCCCGCAAACACGGGGGGGGAATCGCCACGACGCCGGTGGGGCTCATCCTGACCGCGGTGAGCACGGCCTTCAACATGCGGGAGATCGAACTCCTGCGTTCCTCCGACGACCTTTTTCGGGAGATGGTCCGGAGCCTTCCCCAGCCCACCCTGGCCCAGGCCCTGAGGCCTCCGGCCATTGCCATCTTGGCCCATGACGGCATGAGGCGGACCGACCGGTACGCTCTAAAGGCGGGAGATGTCCTCAAGGTGGCCCTGGAAGGGGACCCGCGGAAAAAAGCCTTTTTCCGGATCGGCAACTGCAAAACGGATATTCCCATGAGGGAGGAGTAGCCGGGGATGTACTCGGGAACCTACAGAGTTCTCCCCGGCGAATTTGTGGAAGAGGCGCTGATTACCGGAGTACTGGGGGATGATCAAAATAATTCGACGGAATGGGTCGATGCCCTGGGCCCGGTGACCATTGATACCATTGCTCCGGCCGTTCCCGGAGGAATCCGGGCCATTGGCAGGGACAAAGCAGTGGAGTTAAGCTGGGCTAAGAGCCCGGACCAGGACATAGGGCAGTACCGGGTCTACCGCAGCAACACACCCCTGACCGGGTTTCAGGAAGCGGGGAAGACTGAGCTGACCGCCTTCCGGGATCAGAATCTCACTAATGATACAGACTATTATTATCGTGTCGCGGCGGTGGACCTAGCGGGTAACGAAAGCAAACCGTCGGAATCCACCCGGACGACTCCCGTGACCCCCGGGCCCACTCCGGTCAAGGGATTGATGCTGGGGGAAATCACCTGGCTGGCCGGGAAAAGCCCCTACATCCTGGAAGATAGGGTAACGGTGGAATCGCGGGGAACCCTGACCATCGAACCGGGCACGGTGGTTCGCTCCCAGGGGGCGGAGATCCTGGTCTTGGGGAAACTGGCCGCCCGGGGAGATCAGGGGAGTATGATCACCTTTGAACCGTCCACTCCCGGGGGCCAATGGAAAGGGATTCTTTTCCAGGGGACCAAGAACGAGGAGAGTTTCCTGGAATACGCGAGAATCACCGGCGCGCAGGTCGGGATCACCTGCCTGTCCTCTTCCCCCCGGATCATCAACAATGACCTCTCCAAAAACCAGGTGGGGATCCGGATCCAGGAATCTTTTTCCAAGCCCCGAGTTCAGGGGAATGTGATCTCGGGCAACGGGACGGGAGTGGAAATATCGGGAGGGGCGGCGCCGGGCCTGGAGGGGAACGAGATCCGCGGGAACGAAAACGACGGGGTGGCGATTCGGGAATCCAGTCCTTTCCTGATGAAGAATCAGATCCTGGGTAATGGAGAGGCGGGGGTGCGGACGCATTCTTCCTCTGCCCGACTGACCCAGAATAACATACATGACAACGGAAAATTTGAAATTTACAACGAGCGGGAGAAAGAACTCCCGGTGGAGGCCAACGAAAACTGGTGGGGTTCCAAAGAAGGCGCCAAATTGTCCTCCCGAATCTATGGAAGGGTTGATTACCAACGTGTGCTCG
>Ga0102851_10002767_pt1 | contig 10696 bp, 9 predicted proteins | sample Mud3Dept3metaG_FD_79558 | JGI IMG/M metagenome (GOLD analysis project Ga0102851, IMG submission 79558) | Freshwater wetland microbial communities from Ohio, USA, analyzing the effect of biotic and abiotic controls - Mud 3 Core 4 Depth 3... | ecosystem: Environmental > Aquatic > Freshwater >...
ATGGATCACCCCCCTTCAAGATTACTAACTGCGGATTCAGAGAATGAGCCAAGAAAAGTGACGACAAAATGGGTGTCCAAGATTTTCGGGAATGAGCCAAGAAAAGTGACGACAAAATGGGTGTCCAAGATTTTCCGGAGAAGATTTTCTCGGAGGGCTTTTTTAGCGGAAGATCGGCATTACTTGACGCGGAACTACGCAGTACCGTCGAATTCAGCGCCCTGGTCGACAAAATAGGGCGCAGCGATGCCCGCTCATCCTGTTCCTTCTTAGGGTCGCGGCGTCTGGCTATGCCGTGCCATGTCATGAGGGCGGTGTGACCAGGCACTGGCCAATCGACCGGGGGCATCCTTATCCCGGCAGGATACCGGACTCTGCGAATGCCTGGACACGCTCGATGCAGGATTCGCATGCGCCGCATGGGTATTCTGCATCATGATAGCAGCTCCAGGTCAGTTCGAACGGCACTCCGAGTTCCATGCCCAACCGGAGCACCTCGACCTTCCCCAATCCGATGAGGGGATGCACGATTTCGGTCTGGACTTGAGGATGGCTCCACATTGCCGTATGCAATAGACAGTTGAATAGATTCCAAAATTCCGATCCGGCATCGGGAAAGCTCTCGCAGTCGGTGCGGTTATGACCGCCGACGATGTACCGCGCGGCGACCAGTTCGGCATGGTACGCCGCCAGCGCATAGAAAATCAGGTTGCGCAGGGGAACATACCCTTGCGGGGCCCTCACCAGGGCAGGGTTGTCGATCTCCGTCCCCGGCGTGTCCGCCACTTCCCTCAGGAAAGGGATGGGAACGAAGATGCCGTTCCGGATTCCGGCGCGATCACACAAATCCCGGCAGGCCCGGCGCTCCCGCCCGGGCCGGAGATAGTATTCAAACTCCAGGGGAAGCAGGTCCCACCCCTGCGCCTTGGCCCAGTAGAGCGCAACAGCGGAATCCAGCCCTCCCGACAGAAGAACGATTGCACGCAACGCAGTCCTCCATAACCGCCGATGGCAGAGGCCGCGCCGGACGTGGAAGCCGGCATCGGGATCGCTATCGGGTTCAATGTCGTTGTCGCAACCGGCCCGCAGATTGATATATCGCGATCCGCCAAAACGTTGATAGTGATCCCTTTGTGGATCCTGATTCCGGCTCGAACAATGGACCTTGCCGCTGCGGTGAGCTCCCCGCATCGGAAGTTGACATTATCGCCTGTGTTTGTTAGATTTTGCAACTGGTCGTAGGGCCGGAATTTCAGAATTTCGTTCGTACATATACCACTTCCCGCCTCGCCCGGTTCCAGTTTTTTCCACGGGAAATCCAGGAAGAGAGATCCGAGGCTGGATTGCTGCGAAAGTGGCGGAATTGGCAGACGCGCTGGACTTAGGATCCAGTCCCGCAAGGGGTGGGGGTTCAACTCCCCCCTTTCGCACCACCCGGGCCCTTCGATGATGTTCGGAGGCCATTGACCGGAACGAGCCGAAATTCAGCCCGTCCACAGTGCACGAGAAAGGAAACCGATACCGGTGAATCTAGAGATAGTCCAAATCAGCGGTTGCAAAAAGAACCTTGTGGCGGAAGTGCCGCCGGAGACGATCGAGGAAGAGGTCGGCAGACTTGCCCGCAAATATGCCCAACAGGCCAAGGTGCCGGGCTTCCGTCCCGGCAAGGTGCCGCTGGCAATCATCCGCCAGCGCTACGGGGCGGAACTGCGCGAAGACGTAACCCAGGAACTGATCAGCCGGACCTGGAAAGAAGCCGTCCTAGAGCACGACATCAAACCTCTGACTGAGCCGACCGTCGAAAAGGTCGAATCGGAGCCGGGCTCGGCGCTGAAGTTCGTGCTCTCTTTCGAGGTGATGCCGGTCATTGAGGTGGCCGATTACAAGGGCGTCGCGGTGACCTTGACCCCCCCGGCAGTCGAGGATTCCGACGTCGATGCGGCCATGGAGAGATACCGCGAAGAGCACGCCCAGTTTGCGCCTGTGGAAACCGGCGAGGTGCGTGACGGTCACTACGTCACTATTCAATTGGACGGCGAGTTCGAGGGCGGTGGAAAGCACATCCACGAGGAGGACATCACTCTGGCAGTCGGCGCCTCGCAAACAAATCGCGACTTTTCAGAAAACCTCCTGGGTGCGAAGGTGGATGAGGAGCGGCGTTTTGACGTTGCCTACCCCGAGGACTATCGGCAGAAAAAGCTGGCCGGAAATACTGTGCACTATCAAGCTAAAATAAAGGAAATAAAAGAGAAACAGGTTCCAGAACTGAGTGACGACTTCGCCCGCGACATGGGCGCCGCCAGCCTCGAGGAGTTGAGGTGCCGGATTCGGGATGAATTGGTAACGAACGCCCGGCGCGTTGCCGAAGAGAAGGCGAGAGAAGGAGTCTTGGATCAGATCGTTCAGCGCCTGTCTTTTGATGTGCCCGAGAGCCTGGTGCAGGGCGAGCTTGAGGATCGCGCCCGGCGGATCGCGTCGAACCTGGCGCATCAGGGTATCGATGTCACCAAGACATCCATTGATTGGAAGAAGGTTTTTGAGGAGGAACGTCCCTTCGCCGAGAAGTCTGTGCGCCACCGGCTTGTGCTGGATGCGATCGCGCGGCAGGAGAATCTCGAGATTACCGAAGACGAGCTCGACGCCGAATTCCGGAAGATAGGGGAACAGGGCGGCAAGTCGGCGGCGGCGGTTCGCGCTCAGTTCGAGAAGGATCAACGCCTGCAGCAGTTTAGGTTATATTTGTTGCAACACAAGTCGCTTGATTTCATCTATCGCAATGCTACTATTAGCAAGGGGTGAGGCATTGGCTCTGATACCCATGGTTGTGGAGCAGACGAATCGGGGCGAGCGAGCCTACGATATCTATTCCCGGCTCCTGAAAGACAACATCATATTTCTGGGCACGCCCATCGACGACAACGTCGCCAACGTGGTTACGGCACAGTTGTTGTTTCTGGAAGCCGAAGATCCGGCCAAGGACATTTCGCTTTATATCAATTCGCCGGGCGGTGCGATCTCGGCCGGAATGGCGATCTACGACACGATGCAGTTCATCCGTCCCGATGTCACTACGATTTGCATCGGCCAGGCGGCCAGCATGGCGGCATTGCTGCTGGCGGCAGGAACCCCGGGAAAGCGCTTTGCCCTGCCCAACTCCAGGATCCTGATTCATCAGCCATCCATGAGCGGCCTGTCCGGCCAGGCTACCGACATCGACATCCACGCGCGCGAAATACTCCGGTTGCGGGAGTCAATGAACCGGATTCTGTCACGGCATACCGGCCAGCCTCCGGAGAGGATCCAGACAGATGTGGAGCGCGATTACATCATGAATGCGGAACAGGCGCGCGATTATGGTATCGTGGATCAGGTCATCTCCAAAAAGGAGTAGGCCTGCAGCGGCTCGAACTGGAGGAACCCGGTGAGAAAAGATGACGAGCGCGACGATATCCTGAGGTGTTCATTCTGCTCCAAGAGCCAGAATGACGTGAAAAAGCTCATCGCAGGTCCTACTGTATATATCTGCGATGAGTGCGTTGATGTCTGCAACGAGATCATCGCGGACGACGTGGTCACCTCCCCGATCGGGGACAAGCTTCCCAAACCAATGGAAATCAAGGAGTTTCTGGATTTATATGTAATCGGCCAGGAAATGACCAAGAAGAAGCTCGCCGTCGCCGTTTACAACCACTACAAGCGCCTTGAAATTTCGAAGAAACGAAGCGACCTGGAATTGCAGAAGAGCAACGTCCTGTTGATGGGCCCCACCGGGACCGGGAAAACGCTCCTGGCGCAGACTCTGGCCAAGATGCTGTCCGTGCCGTTCGCGATCGTCGATGCCACCACGCTGACGGAAGCCGGCTATGTAGGGGAGGATGTCGAGAACATCATCCTCAAGCTTCTCCAGAACGCGGGCGGCGACAAGGAGAAATGCCAGCAGGGGATCGTCTACATCGACGAGATCGACAAGATCGCGCGCAAGGATGAGAACCCTTCGATCACGCGCGATGTTTCGGGAGAGGGTGTGCAGCAGGCGTTGCTCAAGATCCTCGAGGGCACCGTCGCCAACGTGCCGCCGCAGGGCGGGCGCAAGCATCCGCATCAGGAGTTCATCCAGATCGACACGACCAACATCCTCTTCATCTGCGGCGGGGCGTTTGTCGGCCTGGAAAAGATCATCGAGCGGCGCATCGGCAAGAAAAGCATGGGGTTCCTCTCCGACAAGACCACGAAGAACAAAAAGCAGGCGCCTGCCAACGTCCTGGACATCACGCAGCCGCGCGATCTGATCAAGTTCGGGCTGATCCCGGAATTCGTCGGCCGGCTTCCGGTGATCGGTTCGCTGTCGGAATTGGACCGAACGGCGCTGGTGGAGATCCTGACGAAACCCAAGAATGCCCTCGTGCGTCAGTATCAGAAGCTGTTCGAGTTCGAGAACGTGAAGCTGAAATTCACGGATGAAGCGATCGGCGCGGTCGCGGAACAGGCACTGGAGCGCAAGATGGGGGCCAGAGGATTGAAAATCATCCTCGAGGATCTTATGTTAGATGTGATGTACCAGCTGCCTTCCCAGAAGAAGGTGAAGGAGTTCATCATCACGCGCGAGATGGTGGAGAACAAGGACATCGTTTTCGCCCTGCTGGAGAAGGCCGGATAGCATACCGCATGACATACGAAGAATCGCAGAAAAAGACGGAACGCCTGCCAATGATCCCGATCCGGGATGTGGTGGTTTTCCCGCACATGATGATCCCGTTCGTGATCGGGCGTGCATCCTCCGTACGCGCGCTCGAGTTCGCCCACGAAGGCTCCAAGCGTGTGTTCCTCGCGACCCAGATCGACGCGTCAGTGGACGAGCCGAAGCCGAAGGACATTTACAGCATAGGCACGGTGGCGAATATCGTGCAGAGCGTGAAGCTCTCCGACGGCAACATCAAAGTCCTGGTGGAGGGCATCCAGCGGGTTCGCGCCATCCGGCTGAACACCGAGCCGGGCTTTTTCGTGGCCGAGGTCGAGCTTCTCGAGGAGTCGTCGGTCTCCAGCGCGCGCACAAACATCCTCGTCAAGCGGCTGCAATCGGTTTTCGAGCAGTTCTCTAAGCTCAGCCATCACGTCAACTATGACGCGATCCTGAGCGCGATGAAGAACCTGGAGCCTTCCAAGCTGGCGGACAACATCTGCGCCAACCTCCCCATCAGCATCGAGGAAAAGCAGCAATTGCTCGAGACGGTGGATCTGGCCGAGCGCGTCGAGAGGATCAACGAGATCATCGAGGTCGAGATCGAGAAGATCAAGGTGGACCGCAACATCCAGGGCCGCGTCAAACGACAGATGGAGCGGGCGCAGAAGGAGTACTATCTCAACGAAAAGATGAAAGCGATCCAGAAGGAGTTGGGTCGCAAGGATGAGAAGACGGAGCTCGAGGACCTCAAGAAGCAGGTGGAAGCGGCAAAAATGCCGAAGGACGCGCACGACAAGGCGACAAAGGAAATCCAGCGTCTCGAGATGATGCCGCCCATGTCGGCCGAATCCACCGTCTCCCGCACGTATCTCGACTGGCTGATCGCCATGCCGTGGAACAAGAAGTCCAAAGAGATCCGCGACATGCGATGGTCCATGAAGGTCCTCGAGGAGGATCACTACGGCCTGGAGAAGGTCAAGGACCGCATCATCGAGTTCCTCGCCGTGCGCAGCCTCATGAAGAAGCCGCAGGGGACCATCCTATGTTTTGTGGGTCCGCCGGGGGTAGGCAAGACTTCGCTGGGGAAATCGATCGCACGCGCCACGGGGCGCAAGTTCGTCCGCCTGTCGCTGGGAGGCGTGCGGGACGAGGCGGAGATCCGCGGCCACCGCCGCACCTACATCGGGGCCCTGCCCGGACAGATCATCCAGTACATGAAGAAAGCGGGCACCAGGAACCCGGTCTTCATGCTCGACGAAGTCGACAAGATGAGCATGGACTTCCGCGGGGACCCGTCTGCGGCATTGCTCGAAGTGCTAGACCCCGAGCAGAACCACATGTTTGTCGACCACTATCTCGACACCGAGTTCGACCTCTCGATGGTGATGTTCATCGCGACGGCAAACGTCCTGCACACGATTCCGCGGGCATTGCAGGACCGCATGGAGGTCATCCAGTTGTCCGGCTACACCGAACTCGAAAAGCTGCAGATCGCGAAGCGCTTCCTGGTGCGCAAGCAGCTGGAAGCCAACGGCTTGAAGCCGGAACAGCTCGAGTTCACAGACGAAGGCCTGCTCGAGCTCACCCGAAAATACACACGGGAGTCCGGGGTCAGAAACCTCGAGCGCGAGATCGCCAACGTCTGCCGCAAGACGGCCAAGAAAATCGTGATTGCGGAAGTGAGCCAGAACCGGATTACGCCGGAAGTTGTCGGGCAGCTTCTGGGCAAGCCGAAGTTCCGGGACCAGGTAGTCAACGAGGGGAATCAGATCGGATTGGCGTGCGGCCTGGCCTGGACCGAGGTCGGCGGTGAGGTCCTTTTCACCGAAGCCACGCTCATGGAAGGCAGAGGCCAGCTCACCATGACCGGCAAGCTCGGCGAGGTCATGCAGGAATCGGCCCGCGCCGCCATGTCTTACGTGCGCAGCCGCACCGCAGCGTACGGCATCGGCCGCGATTTCTACCGCAAGGTGGACGTGCACATCCACATCCCGGAAGGCGCAATCCCCAAGGACGGGCCGTCAGCAGGCATCACCCTGGCCACCACGATTGTGTCCGTGTTGAGCAAGATCCCGGTCCGCAGCGACGTTGCCATGACAGGAGAAATAACCCTGCGCGGCAAGATCCTGCCGATCGGAGGCGTGAAGGAGAAGCTACTGGCGGCTCATCGCGCCGGCATCAAAGAAGTCATCCTACCAAAGGAGAACGAAAAGGATCTTCAGGATATTCCCCAGGACATTCTGGAATCGATGAAAGTCAACTTCGTGGATACGATGGACGAAGTCTTGCAGTTGGCCCTCGAGAGGCTTCCGATCCCGCAAGGTCAGGTGCCGGACTTATCTGTCCGTCCGCATGAGAACATCGCTCACTAGCAGCTGCGAAGCCCTCTCGATGCGTCTCTCGTGAATATGGCTATTTCCTAAACCAGGGGTGTTACATACGGTCTGAACGCAGCCCCGCGAGGCTGCGTCAGCCTGTGCCAGAATGACCGGGAAGCCGGACGCATCGTACGGCACCCTGATTGGCATCCCCCCGCAGGCATGAGGCCTGCGGCGGAATTGCAGGCATGCACGGCGGCTGTGGCACATTCGCAGGTGGAATTCGTTGCAAGCGCTTTTTCCCCGGGCGATTTTCCGCTCGTGGAGGTTCCGGAGATCGCCCTGGCAGGCCGGTCCAACGTCGGAAAATCGAGTCTGATCAACCGGCTCACGGGCGTACGGGGGTTGGCCCGCACCAGCGCATCACCGGGCAAGACACGAAGCATCAATTTTTACCGCTGTGACCGACTTTTTTTCCTCGTCGACCTGCCCGGCTTCGGCTTCGCCAAGGGAAAGGACGGGAGCCGCGAGTGGAAGAAACTGGCAGAACAGTATTTTGAGCGGCGGGCCGCGGTCGCGCTCGTGATCCACCTGGTGGACGCGCGCATGCCGCCCACGGACCTGGACATCCGGTTCGCAGAATGGCTGCATCAGTTAGGAATTCCCCGGCTGGTTGTGGCAACCAAGTCGGACAAGCTGTCGGGAAATCAGCGGGTCGTGCAGCTGCGCTCGATCCGCCGGGTTTTCCCCGATGTGCCGGTGATCCTGTCCTCCGCCGCTACCGGCGCAGGCTGCAGGGAAATATGGCAACGGGTGGTCGAAACCGCCCACAATCAATAATCCGCGAGAGGAAATCCCCGAGAGCAAGGTTCGATTTTCACCTGCCGGAAATTCTCCCCCCTGGAGGGTAGTTATGCCTGAGGCGACGCAACGTCGAAACAACAACGCAAAAGAGACCGCCAGCGGCCGTGAAAACGGCCATTTGAACATCCGTGACCTCAAGGAGATGAATATCTCCGCTCTGACCCAGGTCGCCAAGGACTTGAATGTCCCCGGCTACACCGGGCTGCGCAAGCAGGAGTTGATCTTCCAGATCCTGAAGGCGCAGACCGAGCAGAGCGGACTGATCTTCTCCGAGGGCGTGCTGGAGTGCCTGCCCGAAGGGTTCGGCTTCCTTCGCGCGCCGGATTACAATTATCTCCCCGGGCCGGACGACATCTACGTGTCCCCTTCCCAGATCCGCAAGTTTGACCTGCGAACCGGGGATACCGTCTCCGGCCAGATCCGGCCGCCCAAGGACGGCGAGCGGTACTTCGCCCTGATCAAGGTCGAAGCAGTCAACTTCGAGCACCCGGATGCCGCAAAAGAGAAGATCTTCTTCGACAATCTGACCCCGCTATATCCGCATGAGGCGTTCAGACTCGAGACGACCTCCGACAACCTGTCGGGCCGCGTCATGGACATGCTGTCGCCGATCGGAAAGGGGCAGCGCGCCCTCATCGTGTCGCCGCCCCGCACCGGAAAGACCATGCTCCTGCAGTCGATTGCAAACTCGATCGCCAAAAACCATCCGGATGTGGTTCTTATCGTGCTCCTCATCGATGAGCGCCCCGAAGAGGTGACGGACATGCAGCGTTCCGTCCGCGGCGAAGTCATCAGCTCCACTTTCGATGAACCGGCATCCCGCCACGTGCAGGTTGCGGAGATGGTGATGGAGAAGGCGAAACGGTTCGTGGAACACAAACGCGATGTCGTGATCCTGCTCGACAGCATCACCCGTCTGGCGCGCGCCTACAACACCATCGTGCCGCCCAGCGGCAAGGTGCTCTCGGGAGGCGTCGACAGCAACGCGCTGCAGCGGCCGAAGCGGTTTTTCGGCGCGGCGCGCAACATCGAAGAAGGGGGCAGCCTGACCATCATCGCCACCTCGCTGATCGACACCGGCAGCCGCATGGATGACGTCATTTTCGAGGAATTCAAAGGCACGGGCAACATGGAGCTGCACCTCGACCGCAAACTCGTCGACCGGCGCGTCTTCCCCGCCATCGACATCAACAAGTCCGGCACGCGCAAGGAAGAACAGCTGCTGCCCGCGTCCGATCTGAACCGGATCTGGATCCTGCGCAAGGTTCTGAACCCGCTCTCGGTAACCGAAAGCATGGAGCTGCTCCTCGAAAAGCTCTCCAAAACCAGATCCAATGCCGACTTCCTCTCCTCCCTCTCCGGCGGTTAGAATCCTTGGGGATGCTCGCCTGATTTGCATTGTCAGATCGACCTGATGGAGAGTACATTCTGGGGGAATCAGGCGGGCATTGCTTGATCGCAGCCCTTCACGCACGCAGGAATCCGCCATGGATCAAAGGTTCCCGAAAGGCAGCCTGTTCGGTGTACTGCTTGGCGCCGCCTGCACCCTCTTCTTCGCCGCCATGGCGGTTGTAGAACCGAGGCACAGGTACTTCTCTCTCTTTCTGGTAATTCTCGGCCTGACAGGAACGTGGCGACAGTACATGGTCTGGAAACGCCATCGAGAGATGTAGTGAGTGGGATGCAGAACACCGGGCGATGCCGGGGACCAGCACATCACCCGCCGACGGCAGGCCCGGGAAGTCGGCGTAGGTAACACGGATGATCGAGAAGAGAGGCGTTCAGGACTCACCTGCGGCGACAGCGAGGCTTGGCTGGCGCTTCCATCACGTCGGGATCCCACACACATCGCCATGCGCCGGAGAGCGGCATATCGATCACCTCGGGATTTACGTGCGCGGATTCGAGACCAGTCCGTACGGAATCGAGTGGATCCGCTTTGAACCGCACTGCCGCGTGCCAGAAGTCGTGAGGACAGTTCCCCACATCGCCTTTGCCGTCGATGACCTGGACGAGGCGCTCAAAGGGAAAGAGGTTTTGATTGCGCCGAATGCGCCTTCCGCAGGCGTCCGCGTTGCATTCATTCTTGACGATGGAGCACCCGTGGAGCTGTTGCAGTTCCAGGACATCTCCAGGGCAGGCTGCCCAACTCCGAAATGAGAAAGGAACAGAACACAATCCGCGGGCAGTTGCGTTGGCATCAGATCAGCTGGGGCAGCATCGCCCGGGCCCACGTACTGGCCGGGGTCCGGGGCGCACGAGATGGAGTGCCGCGACGGCAACTTATCAGATTCTGAACACGAAGGTGACTGTCACACTTCCCTGCCGGGGCTGTCCGTTCAATTGAGCCGGCCGGAAGCGCCACTGCCGGACGGCGTTCATGGCGGCTTCGTCGAACATCGGATGGCCTTTTATGATGCGGAGCTCTGACACGTTGCCGTCGGCGTCAACCCTGGTTTCCACCATGACAACCGCCTCGATTCCCTGCTGCATGGCCGCGGCAGGATAGCCCGGATCCACTCGGCTGATTACGCTCGCGGGTATGGCGCGGCCTCCGGTCGGCCGGTTTGTTTGAGTCGCAGTCGCCTGCCCTCCTGCATGAATGGTTACCGTGGCGCTTCCTCCTGCCGGTTGCAGGGCGACTCTGACGTTGACCGGGACGCCATCAGGCAGCTTCACTCCACTGATCACCGCAGGCTTGAAGCCATCGTGGCTCACCAGCACTTCCACGCTTTCCCGGGGGGACAAAGTAAGGCTGAAGCTGCCGCGTTCATCGGTGACGCCGGTTATCAAAATCGCTTTCGTCTCCGGATCCGCAATCTTCACGGCCGCA
>Ga0102851_10002768_pt1 | contig 10693 bp, 8 predicted proteins | sample Mud3Dept3metaG_FD_79558 | JGI IMG/M metagenome (GOLD analysis project Ga0102851, IMG submission 79558) | Freshwater wetland microbial communities from Ohio, USA, analyzing the effect of biotic and abiotic controls - Mud 3 Core 4 Depth 3... | ecosystem: Environmental > Aquatic > Freshwater >...
GACCGCCGCCGGCTCGCGCTGCTCGCCGGGACGGCCGCCCTGCTCTCGGTGAACTGGGTCATCTACATCTGGGCCGTCAACTCCGGGCGACTGCTCGAGGCCAGCCTCGGCTACTTCGTGAATCCGCTCGTGAACGTGCTGCTCGGGGTCCTCTTCCTCGGCGAGCGGCTCTCCGTCCCCCAGCGCTGGGCGGTTGCGCTCGCCTCCGCGGGCGTGCTCGTGCTCCTGCTGCGGCTCGGCACGTTCCCTTGGGTCTCTCTCTCCCTCGCCATCTCCTTCGGGCTCTACGGCCTCCTGCGCAAGCGCGCCGCCATCGGCGCGCTCGAGGGGCTCCTCGTCGAGACCGCCTGGATCGCGCCGGCCTCGCTGGCCTACCTCCTCCGCGTGGGCGCCTCGGGGAGCGGCGCCTTCGGATCCGGGGCCTCGACGACCGCCCTCCTCGTGGCGGCGGGCGCGGTGACGGCGCTCCCCCTCCTCTGGTTCAACCACGGCGTCGCGCGCCTGCGCCTCTCCACCATCGGGCTCGTGCAGTACGTGGCGCCGACCACGCAGTTCCTCCTGGCCGTGCTCGCCTACCGGGAGCCGTTCGGATCGGCGCACGCGGCCGCCTTCGCCTTCATCTGGGCGTCGCTCGCGGTCTACAGCGCCGACGCCCTGGCGCGGACGCGGAGGGCCGCGGCCGCGGTGCGCTGACCCGGAGGCATCGGCCGATCCAGGCCGCCCGAGGGTGCGACCGATTGCCGCGGGGTGCGGTCGAGGCGCGCGCGGCAAGAGGGCGCGTCCCGGGGTCGTGCGGTGGCGACCGGGCCAGCCGCCTGCGACCCTGAGGAGACGAGCGGCGCCCCTCCATCGGGCCGCCCCCTCGATCGAGGAGACCCCCGTGAACCTCGCAAGCCGGCTGACTCCCTTCCTCCTCCTGACGGCCTTCCTCGCCCCGACCTCCGTCCGGGCCGGCCAGGCCGTCCCGTTCATCACCACCGACGAGCTGAAGCGCGCGATCGACGCCAAGGAGGACCTCGTCCTCGCCGACGCCCTCTCCCCCATCGAGTTCGCCGAGGAGCGGATCGCGGGCTCGGTGAACGTCCCCTACACCGCGCTCCGGAGCGGGAAGGCGAAGCTCCCCGCCGACAGGGCGAAGAGGGTCGTCTTCTACTGCAAGGGACCCAAGTGAACGAAGTCGCACAAGGCGGCCGGTCTGGCCGTCGAGATGGGGCACACCAACGTGGCCGTCTACAACGAGGGCCTGCCGGAGTGGATCAAGCGCGGGTACCCGGCCGAGACGAAGAAGCTGTACCCGGCGGTCGAGATCCCGTTCATCTCGGCGGTCGAGCTGAAGGGCCTGCTCGACGCGAAGGCGAAGGTGCTCGTCCTCGACATCCGGGACGAGGATGACTACCGGGCCGGGATGATTCCCGGCTCGCGGAACGTCGACCTCGAGCTGCTCGACGCGCGACTCGCCGAGGTGCCGAAGGACCGGAAGATCGTGGTCGTGGACTTGCACGGGAAGCAGACCCAGATCGCGGGACGGTTCCTCGCGTGGAAGGGCTACCGGGAGGTCGTCCGGCTCGACGGCGGGTTCGTCGGAGGCTGGATCAAGGCCGGGTTCCCGGTCGCGAAGTGAGCGACGATGTCCCTCCTCCAGGGCCTCAGCGTCCGCAAGAAGCTGCTCGCCGGGTTCGGCGTGCTCCTCCTCCTGCTCGCGCTCGTGAGCGCGGTCTCCACCGGCGCGCTGCGGCGGATCGAGCGGGACGCACGCGCCGTGCGGAGCGCCTCGTTCCCACGGGCGATGCTGCTCACGCGCATCGAGCAGCTCGCCACGCAGATGGTCGCGCACGTGAACGCGTCGGTGGACAGCGGCACCGGCGAGGGGCTCGTCAAGGCGGCGGCGACGAAGGAGGAGCTGGACGGGACGTGGGCGCAGGCCGAGACCGCCTTCCGGGACGACCCCGCCGCCCTGGCCCGCTTCCGCGAGCTCCGCGCGGCTGCGGACGCGGTCCTCGAGGACGGACGCGCCCTCGGCCGGGTGATCCTCGGCCAGGATTGGGCCGAGGTGGGCGCGGCCACCAGGCGCTTCCGGGAAGGCTCGGAGGGGCTCTCCGGCCGGATCGCGGCGCTGGAGGCGGAGGGCGTGAAGGCGCTGGAGCAGTCCCTCGACGACACGGTGGCGCTTGCGCGGCGCTCGATGGCCTGGAGCGCCGCGGTGATGATCCTGGGCGTCCTGGCCGGACTCGGGCTCACCGCCCTCATCGGCTCGGCCATCCTCGGCCCCATCCGCAGGGTGGTGGACGGCACCTCGCAGCTGGCCGGAGGTAACCTCGCCGTCGAGATCGAGCCCAAGGGGACGGACGAGCTAGGCCGGCTCCTCACCGAGGTGCGGGACATGGCGGCGAAGCTCCGCACCGCCTTCACCGAGGTGAAGCGCGCGGCGGAGGCCGTCTCCTCCGGCAGCGGCCAGCTCGCCGCGGCCGCGGAGCAGCTCTCGGCGGGCGCGTCGACGCAGGCGGCGGCGGCCGAGGAGGCGTCGTCCTCGGTCGAGCAGCTGCACGCCGCCATCCGCGAGAACGCCCGCAACGCCGGCGAGACCGGAACGATCGCCCGCGGCTCGGCCGCCGACGCCCGAGAGGCGGGGGCCACCGTCACCCGCGCGGTCGCCGCAATGAAGGAGATCGCCGCGAAGACCTCCATCATCGAGGAGATCGCCTACCAGACGAACCTCCTCGCGCTGAACGCGGCCATCGAGGCCGCCCGCGCCGGCGAGAAGGGCAGGGGCTTCGCGGTGGTCGCCGCCGAGGTCCGCAAGCTCGCCGAGCGGAGCCAGGCGGCGGCGGTGGAGATCGGGAAGCTCTCGACGGCGAGCACCGAGGTGGCGGAGCAGGCCGGCGCGCGCCTCGAGCGCCTCGTCCCTGGCATCGAGCGGACGGCGGACCTCGTCCAGCAGATCAGCGCCGCCTCGCAGGAGCAAGCCGCGGGGGTGGATCAGATCGAGCGGGCCATCCGAGAGCTCAACCAGGTCGCCCAGATGAACGCCGGAACCTCCGAGGAGACCTCCGCGACCGCGGCGGACCTGTCGGCGCAGGCGCGGTGGCTCGAGACGGCAGTCGCGTTCTTCCGGGTGGGGAGCGCACCAGCGAACGGCGGCCAGTCCGTCGCGACGCTCGACGCCCGCCCGGCCCCGGAGGCGCTCCCCGCACCCGGGCGAGATGCCGACCCGCGGGCGGCGTAGGGATCCGGGGGCGGCGCGCCGGGGGGCGGGGTCGGGTCCTGGAGCAGCCCCGGGCAGTCGAGCCGGAGGACGGAGCCGTCCGCTGTCCCGACGAGGAGGCCTCCGCCAGCCAGCGAGACCGCGGTGATCGACACCTGCTCCAGCCCGGCGGGACGGCCCACCGCGAGGCTCCCGCCGCCGGCGCGCGCGAGGAGGAGCCCGCCGCGCGTCCCCAGGATCGCGACCTCTCCGAGGGACGCCGCCGCGCCGGCGTTCACCTCGTTCGCGCGGGCGTCGGCGAGCCTCGCCGCGCGTGTCTCTCCGCCCACCCTCAGGAACACGAGCCCTCCGTCGTCCGTCCCCGCCACGGCGCCCCCGGCGACCGGCGCGAGCGCGGTGACGACGCTCGTCCCCTGGGAGGGCGCCGGGGAGGCGAGGGCGCGCGCGGTCCGGACGAGGAGCGGGGCGGCGAGCGTCGCGAGCGGGATGACGTAGGCACCGGACGCGGTCCCCATCCAGACGTCCCCCTCCGCTTCGGCGAGCGCGGTCAGCCGCACGGGCTCTCCTGCGGGGCCGGCGACCCGCAGGTCCTCGGCGCCGCGGTCCACCGTCAGCCGGAAGAGACCGCGGGCCGTCCCCGCGAGGAGCCACCCCCCGGCCCGCACCAGGGCCGCCACCGGCTCGTCCCCGAGGCCCCCCCCGACGCGGCGCTCGCCGTCGAAGGCGGCGGCGCCCCGCTCCGTCGCGGCCCACACGAGGCCGTCCTGCTCGGCGAGCCCTGCCACGGCCCGCTCGCCCCCCTCGAGCGCCGCCTCGATCGTCCGACCGCCGGCGTCTCGCCGCAGGAGCCCGGCCGTCGTCCCGATCCAGAGCGCGCCGTCGCTCGCCGCGAGGATCGCCGTGACGGCCGCGGGCGCGCGCAGCACCTCCTCGGCGGCGCACGCCGCGAGCGGCTCCGGCCCGGACTGCGCCGGATCCTCCGGGGCCTCGGCCGGCGGTGCCGCTCCGAGCCTCGACCGGGCCCGCTCCTCCCGGAACGCAAGGGCCCCGGCCGCGACCAGGAGCGCCGCGCCGAGGGCCGATGCCGCGAGGAGCGCGCGCACGGGAGCCCCTTCACCGACGGGGCCACCGCCGCGGGCGCTCGAGGGCCCCGGCGATGAGGGCGCGGGACAGCGGGGGCGGGCGGCGGCGGCGCGCCCGCACGGCCAGCGCCGCCGCGGCGACCCCGAGTGGGACGAGAAGGACGAGGAGCCAGGAGAAGGACGTGAGGGCGGGCGCGGCGGGCATCGCCCACTCCCGGAGCAACCTCCGTGCCCACCCGGCTTGCGCCCGCGCTGGGCCCGTTTCGCCTCGCCCGTGTCCGGCTGGCCACGCGTGCGCGGACGCGGTGACTCACCGCTTCCGGCGCAGGGGGACGGCGCGCCAGGCGACGCTCGCCAGGGCGAGCACGAGCACGTGCCCCCAGTCCGACGCGGAGAGCGGACCCACCCGGAAGACGTCCGCGATGGCCGGGACGTGAAGGACCATCGGGAGCGACAGCGCCACCACCCCCCAGACCACCCAGAAGCGCGCCGACCGGGGGGGCGGGACGGAGAGGAAGGAGCCCTCCGGTGCACGCTCGGCCCACACGAAGAGGAGGCTGCCCGCCACCACCACGGCCACCGCGAGGCTCCGGGCATGGGGGACGCCCTGCGACAGGTGCGCGACGTAGGACCAGAGCGCCCCGGCCGCGAGCACGGCTCCCGAGGCGACCGAGCGAACCGCCAGCCGGAGCGGCACGAGCGGCTCGCGGGGGTCGCGGGGCGGGCGGCGCATCATGTCGGGCGGCCCCTCCTCCGCCTCGAACACCAGCGCCGAGACAGGGTGGACGATGAGCTCGAGCCAGACCAGGTGGACCGGCTCGAGCAGGAGCGGCAGCCCGAGCAGCGGGGTCGCCAGGGCCAGGACGACGATGGGCGTGTGGAAGGCGAGCAGGTAGAGGAAGGCGCGCTGGATGTTGGCGTAGATCCGCCGCCCCTCGCGCACGGTCGCGACGAGCGAGGCGAAGTCGTCCTCGAGCATGACGAGGTCCGCCGCCGCCCGGGCCACCTCCGTGCCGCGGATGCCGAGCGAGATCCCGATGTCGGCGCGGCGGAGGGCGGGCGCGTCGTTGATGCCGTCCCCGGTCATCGCGACGATCTCGCCCCGCTCCGCGAGCGCCTCCACCAGCGCGAGCTTCTGCTCGGGCCGGACGCGGGCGAAGATGGCCGCGCGCCCCACCCGCTCCGCGCGGTCGGCGGTGGAGAGGCGGTCGAGCTCCTCGCCGGTCACGATGCCGTCGTCGGCGTGCGGCACGCCGGCGGCGTCGGCGATCGCGTGAGCGGTGAGGGCGTGGTCGCCGGTCACGAGCTTCACGGCGATCCCCGCCGCGGTGCACTCCGCGATGGCGGCGGGGACCTCCGGGCGGAGCGGGTCCCGGAACCCGAGCAGGCCCACCGGGACGAGGTCGCGTTCGTCCTCGGCGCGCACGCCGGCCGACCTCTCGAGATCGCGGGCCGCCACCGCCAGGACGCGCATGCCCTGCGCGGCGAGCCGCGTGTTCGCCTCCTCGGCCCGCGCCCGGGCCGCCGGGTCGGGCCGGCAGTGGTCGAGGACGCCCTCGAGCGCCCCCTTCGCGACGATGCGGGCCCGACCGCCGTCCCGCGTCCAGACGTGCGACATGTGCTTCCCTACCGGGTCGAAGTCATAGTCGGCCAGGAGCCTCCAGCTCTCGTGCAGGGCGGCGACGTCGATCCCGTGCTCGGCGCAGTGGGCGAGGATCTCCCGCTCCATCGGGTCTGCCGGCGCGACCTCGCACGCCAGCGCGGCGGCCTCGAGCAGGGCGGCCTCGTCCACGCCGGCGTCTGCGACGTGCGCGTCCACCGCGAAGCGCCCCTCGGTGAGCGTGCCGGTCTTGTCGGTGCAGATGACGGTCGTGGACCCGAGGGTCTCCACGCTCGCGAGCCGCCGCACCAGCACGCCGTGCCGGGAGAGCCGGAATGCCCCGAGCGACAGGAAGAGCGTGAAGACGAGCGGGAACTCCTCCGGGATGGCCGCCATGGCCAGGCTGATCGCGCCGAGCAGCGCGCCGTACGGATCGCCGGTGCGCCAGAGGGAGAGCAGGAACAGCGCCCCGGCCACGCCGAGCGCGCCGAGGCCGAGCGCGCGGACCATGCGGCCGGTCCGGCGCTGCAGGGGCGTCGGCTGAGCACCGGCCTCGGCCACCAGCCGGGCGATCTGCCCGAAGCGCGTGCGGCCGCCCGTCTCCGTCACCTCGGCCAGGCCGTGCCCGGCGAGGACCACCGAGCCGGCGAAGACGCGGCCCGCCTCCGGCAGGAGCCCGCCGGGCTCCCCCTCCTGGGCCGACTTGCCCTGCGGCTCGGACTCGCCTGTGAGCTGCGACTCGTCCACCGCCAGGTTCGCGGCCCGTCGCACCACGCCGTCGGCGTGGACAACGTCGCCCTCGGAGAGCAGGAGGGCGTCGCCGGGCACGACCTCCTCGGTCGCGATCTCCCGGGCCGCCCCGCCCCGGATCACGGTTGCGCGCGGGCGGACCGCCGCGGCCAGCGCCCGGAGCGCCCGGCGCGAGCGGACCTCGAGCACCACGTCCACGCCGAGGACCGGGACCAGCGCGGCCAGCAGGATCACGCCGTCGCGCGTCTCGCCCAGCGCGATGTAGGCGGCCGCCGCCACGGCGAGCATGATCGCCATGGGATCCGCCAGGATCTGGAGCCCCTCGCGCAGGAAGGCCCAGCGCTCGACCCTCACGAGCCGGTTCGGGCCGTGCCGCGCGAGGCGTGCCCGCGCCTCCTCCGGCGAGAGGCCGGCGACCCCCCGCGTGGCCTCCGGCGCGCTCCCCATGGCGCCATGCTAGCCTGCGCCCGGCGAGACCGGGGTCCCCGCGGGGGCCGTGCCGTGGCGCGCACGTCCCCTCCGGGATCGGGCGGAATCGGGTACACGGATGGGCTCCTGCCCTCGGGCGCGGGCGTGTGCCATCTTGAGGTGGATTCCCCGAGAGCGGATCCGCAGGAGGTGTCGCATGATCCCGCAGGCCATCGACCGCTACCTGAAGGACCATCATCTTCCGTACGAGCACACCATCCACGCGCGGGCCATTCCCGCGCAGAGGCTCGCCGCCGCCGAGCACGTGTCGGGCTACAAGGTCGCGAAGACGGTGGTGGTGTCCCTCGACGGCCGGCTGGGCCTGGCCGTGGTGGACGCCACGCACAAGGTGAACCTGGACGCCCTCCGGCGCTCCACCGGCGCCGCCCTGGTCGAGCTCGTGCCCGAGGACCTGTTCGCCGACCGCTTCGCGCCGTGCGAGCCGGGTGCGGAGCCGGCGCTCGGGCTCTTCGGCCTGCCGATCTTCGTGGACGCCTCGGTCGCGAGCCAGCCGTGGATCGTGATGCGGGGCGGGACGCACGAGGATGCGCTGCGGCTCGACACCCAGGCGTGGATGGAGGCGGAGGGCGCCCGGGCCGTGCCCGGGCTGGCGGTGGAGCCGAATTGAGCCGGGGCGGGCCCGGCGGCGCGCGCCCGAAGCCGTACCTCGCGCTCCCCGGGCCCTGGCTGGTCGCCCACCGTGGCGGCGCGCTGGTCGCGCCGGAGAACACGCTCGCCGCGTTCGACCGCGCCGCGGCCCTCGGCGCCGACGCGATGGAGACCGACGTCCGGCTCTCTGCGGACGGGGCGGTCGTCGTCTTCCACGACGAGGAGACCAGGCGCATCACCGGGGCTCCCGGTACGATCGAGGCGCGCACCCTGGCCGAGATCGCCCGGCTCGACGCGGGGGCCTGCTTCACCCCGGACGGCGGGCGGACCTTCCCGTTCCGGGAGCGGGGCCTGCGGATCCCCACCCTGCAGGAGGCCCTGGTGCGCCTTCCGGGGATGCGGTTCAACGTCGAGGCGAAGACGGCCGATCCGCGCCTGGCCGAGGCGCTCGTGGCCGTCGTCCGGGAGGCTGGCGCCCTGGACCGCGTCTGCCTCGGCTCCTCCGACGACGCGCAGGGCGAGCGCATCCGGGCGCTCCTTCCCGGGGCCTGCCACTTCCTCCCCGAGGGGGCAGCCACCTGCCACGTCCTCGCCGCCCGCTCGGGCGGCGAGGCGACGGGCTGCCCGGAGGGATGGGACGTCGCGGACCTGCCGCTGCGGACCGATCAGGGACTCTGGGTGGTGGACGCGGCGGTCGTCTCCTGGTTCCGCGCCCGCGGCGTGGCCGTCTTCGTGTGGACCGTGGACGAGGAGGAGGACATGCGGCGACTCCTCGATCTCGGCGTCCACGGCCTCATGACGGACCGACCGGACCGGCTGGCGCGCGTGCTCGGCCGCCGAGGGCGAGGCGGAGCGCCAGGGTAGCCCGCCGGTGCAGCTCGCCGAGCGAGGCCGCGCCCTGCTCGCCGACCCGGAGCGCCAGGAAGGCGGCGCCGAAGCGCCCGAGGGCCGAGCCGACGAAGAGCGCCTGCACGGCGTAGGCGGTGACGCCGAGCACCTCGAACCGGGCCGGCAGCGTCCCCGCGAGCGCTCCGCCGACGGCCACCGCGAGCGCGTGCGCGATTCCACCCGCGGCCGCGAAGGAGGCGAGGAAGAAGGGGCGCTCCTTCCGCGGGGCCACGGCCAGCGGGAGATCGAACGACGCGAGCCCGTGGCCGCCCCAGGCGATGCCCCCGAGGATCGCGTCGATGGCGATCGGCCAGAGCCGCCCCTCCGCCGGGAGGAGCCACAGGAGCGGGAGGAAGGCCAGCGCGAAGGATGAGGCGGCGAGCACCGGCCGCGCGCCGAGCCGGTCGATGGCCCGGCCCCACAGCGGAGCGGACAGGATCCGCGTCGCGGCAACGCCCGCCGCGTGCAGCGCGACGACGGTGAACCCCGCGCGGAGGTTGTGCAGGAGGTGGAAGGCGAAGTACCCCCCGCCGAGCCCCACCGCCGCGTTCCAGGCCCCCTGGTACGCGAGGAAGGCGCGCCCGCTCCCGTCCCGGAGCGGCCTGAGCGCCGCGCCTGGCCCGGGTCGCTCCGCGGGCAGTCCGGGCGGCTCGTGCTGGCGCGCCATCAGCGCGGCGGCGACGAGGCCAGCGGCCACCGCGACGAGCGCGAGGACGGCGAGCGCCGTCCCGGTCGCGGCCCGGGTGGCCGCGGCGTCGAGGTACCGGCCCGCGAGCAGGGCCGCGACCGTCCCACCCAGGGTCGCGAGCGCGGTCCGCCGACCGAAGTACCGGCCCCGCACGCCCTCCGGCACGAGCTCGCCCATCCACGCCACCCAGGCGTTGTTCCCGGCCACGGCCAGGGCGGCGGAGAGCCCCGCCACGGCGAGCAGGAGGGCGCGCGCGGTGCCGCGCTCGAGCGGCAGGAAGGGCAGCGCCGCGAGGGGCAGGATCGCGAGCCGCGAGAGCGCGACCGCGACGATGGCCACCCGCCGCCTCCCGAGGGAGCAGGTGATCCAGGCCGCCGGGAGCTGCACGACCTGGGCGAGCATGGGCAGCGCGCCGACCAGGCCGACCTCGAGCCGGCTCGCGCCGAGGTGGAGGGCCCAGCCGGTCAGGACGGTCACGCCGGCGCAGGCGGCGATCACCTCGGCGACCGCCCCCTCCGCCGTGCAGTAGCGCAGGGACCGGCGGAGCCGGCTGACCGGCCCCACCGCGCGACCGCCGCCGCGCAGCGGCGCGGCCAGGAGCGGCGCTGCCGAGGGGACGGCGGCGGCCACCAGGGCGATCGAGCCCCAGAGGGCGGACAGGGTGCGGAGGGGTCGCAAGGCGAGGCGGGCGCGCCGGACGGCGCGAGGCCACTCTCCCACGCCGCCCCGGGGTCGTCACCGCCTACATCGGCTGCACGGGTCCGACCGCCCTGGCGATGCCTCCCGCGTGCTGCTACATCTACGCGCGTGCGGGTGCTCCTCTCGAACGACGACGGCGTGCACGCTACCGGCCTCCGCGCGCTGGCGGACGCCTTCCCGGAGGACGAGGTGTGGGTGGTCGCCCCGGACCGCGAGCAGTCGGCGTCCAGCCACTCCATCTCCCTCCACCGCCCGCTGCGGCTGGTCGAGGTGGCGCCCCGCTGGCTCTCGGTCGACGGCACGCCCACCGATGCGGTCTACATGGGCATGAACCTCGTCCTGCGCGACCGGCGGCCGGACGTGGTCGTGTCGGGCGTGAACCACGGGCCGAACCTGGGCAACGACGTGCTCTACTCCGGCACCGTCGCGGCGGCGATGGAGGGGGCGCTGCTGGGCGTCCCGGCCATCGCGGTCTCCCTGGCGGAGAAGCCCCCGGGCGACTTCGGCGAGGCGGCCCGCTTCGCCGCCGCGCTGGCGCACCGCGTGGTGGAGAGCCGGTCCCCCGTCCCCCTGCTACTCAACGTGAACGTCCCGCCCGGACCGATCCGCGGGTATCGGTTCGTGCGCCTGGGACGGCGGGACTACGGCAGCGAGGTCGTCGAGAAGGTCGATCCGCGGGGCCGCAAGTACTACTGGATCGGGGGCGA
>Ga0102851_10002769_pt1 | contig 10692 bp, 12 predicted proteins | sample Mud3Dept3metaG_FD_79558 | JGI IMG/M metagenome (GOLD analysis project Ga0102851, IMG submission 79558) | Freshwater wetland microbial communities from Ohio, USA, analyzing the effect of biotic and abiotic controls - Mud 3 Core 4 Depth 3... | ecosystem: Environmental > Aquatic > Freshwater >...
AGGAGGTTGTCCGGAGCCGGGCTGATCTCCCCCATGTACGAGCCGTATCGACGGCGTCTGCGCGCGATGGGGACCAGACTCTGCTGCTTCATCAGGCGCCGAACCACCTTCTCGGAGATGTTCACGGACTGCTTGGTGAGCGAGGTGTGCATCCGGCGGTAGCCATAGCACCGGTAGTTGCGCTCGAAGATCTCAGTCATGACGCGGCGCACCTCGGCGTACTTGTCTGCAACCTCGAGCCGTGCTCGATGGTAAAAGTAGGAGCTGCGCGGCAAGCCGACTTCTCGCAGCAGCTCGGTAAGCGCGTAAGTCGATCGCAGGGCATCAACCAGCGGCGTCTTCTCCCGATTCGTCAGGAGCTGCCGGTCGATGCCCAGGTCTTTTTTTAGGTTCTTCACCCATTTCCGGGGAATGCCGCGCGGATCTTCAGGAAGAAGTACTCGTCGTCGCGGTACCCGTAGGCCATGCGTTTGATGACCTTGATCTTGTTGTTGATGCCCTCGAGCAGGCGGGTGTGCAGCGGGTACTCGCAGTGGGCGAGGATGCCCGGCAGGTAGGCCTTGAGTTTTCTGGCGAAAGCCTTCAGCGGTTCGAGGCGACTGCGGATCGCACGTCGGTACCAGCCCTCCCAGCAGCGCCGGGCGTGAGCTTCGCTGCGGTAGTCCCACAGCGTCTTCAGATCGTCTTTGAGCACGTAGACCTTCAGCAGCGCCCGGTTGGCCTTCAAGAGGTCGGTGAGCCGCACGCGGTCTTCGGGCCGAGTCACGTTCTCGCGGTTCTTGAGCAGCAGCCAGCGTGCGCCCTTGACGAGCTTGCGCGCCCGGCGATCGGCACGCAGTCGGTTCGCCTCGTCGACCCGTACGCGATCGACCACCTCACGGCCGTACTTGGCGACCACGTGGAACAGGTCGTAGACGATGCGCGCGTTCGGCGCGTTGGCCGCGACTTCCTCGCGGTACGCCGTGCTCATGTCCATCACGACCGCTTCGAGCCGCGCACAGCCCGCGGGTCCCAGCAGGCGAAAGAACGCTCTCAGATCCTCGCGTGCGCGGCCGCGACCGACCCAAAGCACGCGCTTCCTCGCCGGCTCGATCACCACCGTGGCGTAGCGGTGGCCCTTCTGGATCGCGAACTCATCGAGCCCGAGGATCGTGACACCGCTGAGATCGACCGGCCCGAGCCGCGCCGCCAGGTAGCGCTTGTCGATCTCCTTGACCGTCTTCCAGTCGAGCCCGACGTACGCGGCCACGTGGCGCAGGCTCATCACCGCACACAGCCGCACCACGCTCTCGGCCAGCCGCGCCGTCACGCGCGCGTACCGCGACAGCCACGGCAACAGCTCGAGCTTCGGTCCGCAGTGCGCGCACGCCACCCGCAGCCGCGGTACCTCGAGTTCCACCGCGTGCTCGAACAGCGGCAGGTCGCGGACCCGCCGCCACGTCACGTCGTGGAACGCCATCACCGTCCGCAGGCAGCCGCTGCAGACGGCCGGTGCGCCGCGCCGCCGTAGCAGCCTGATCACGCACCAGCTCGCCCCGCCGCGCAGCTCGCGCCGGCAACCGCAGACCTCAAACCCTTCGCACCCGCCGAACGCGGAAATACACTCGATCGGGGCCACGGTCGCCCTCCTGCCGTCTTGATGCCTGGTAACACCAAGTTAGCAGTGACGGCCGTGCGCCCATCAATCACCCCGGAAACGGGAGAAGAACCCTGTTTTAGGAGTTCGTTCGCCTTCTTCAGCAGGTCGTGCTCGAGTTGCAAGCGCCGAATATCTCGCCGTAGGGCCTCGAGCTGCTGCTCCAACTCCGCTCGTTCAGAGCCGGGTGGGGAATCTTGCTGGCGTTTCATGGATGCGGGTGCGTCGTGGCCGAGTAGCCGATGCTTCCAGTTGTACAGTGTTGGCCGCGACACGCCCAGCTCTTGAGCCACTGACTTCGCGCTTGCTTGCCGCATGCACAGCGCGAGGACCGCTGCCTGCTTCACTGCTGGGGGAAGCTCCCGGGATGGCCCAACGATGCGCGTACCAGCCTGCGGATGCAGCTCGTGGACCCAAGCGGAAAGCAGCGTCCTCGAGGGGTAACCCAGAACCCTGATCGTTGCTGCGAGGCAGCGACCGTTGTCCAGGTAGTGCTGAACCGCTCGTTCCGTCTGCGCCTTGGAGTACCTCGGTCGGCGAACGTAGCCGGTCGGCAGGTCAAGGCGCTGCTCAAACTCCCGATGCCAGCTCTTGAGGGCGTTCTTCGTTGGGTAGCCGAGCTGGCGAATGGTCAGACCGACCCGTTTGCCCAGCTTGATGTAGAGCCGCACAGCTCGAAGTCGATCCTCGTATGAATACATGAACTACCCCTTCAAGTAGTCCAAGAATTCGTCCGCACCTCCGCCTGGTCAGAATTGCACGCCGGTTTACAACCCACCGGTCTTGGTTAGCTGAGAAGCTGATGGCAGCGGACACTCAGACGGCTTTACGTCGTCCGCTCAGGCCAAGACCGGCGAGGCCGAGGCCGAGGCCGAGCAGCGCAAGCGTGCCGGGTTCAGCGGCGTCGTACACGCTCACGAGCAGTGTGGGTGTATCGAGTCCGGATCGCGTATCGAGCAAGAAGTTGTAGTGACCGGTCGCTGCCAGGTCAATCACCAGGTTTGAACCACCCGCCGCGAGCTGCCTGGGGACGTTGAGCTGAACAAGCGGGGAGCCGCCGAGGTTGCCGAGGTCGATCGACCAGTCGTAGGAGGCGATCCGGAAGTTGTGGAAGCCGGCACCGACAAACACGGTTGCCTGATACGTTTCGGATGGAGCGTTGTAGGACATCCTGTCACCCGGGTTCGCGCTCCAATCGTTGAAACTGCCACGAACGAAAATGTTTGCCTCGTAAGGCACACTATTCGCGGCCAGCGGCCCGGCCAGCAGCACCAAGGCCAGAAATCCCAAAATCTTCCCTTTCATACCGCCTCCCGTGTTCGCTCGTATCTCCACGCCTGTCGCGGCGGCGCCTGTCTTTGTCGTGCAAGTTTTGCGCCGCCCGCGGGAAGCACAGCGATGACAGGGACTTAGCAGAGCCCGCGCACGATGCCGCGCCGCGAAATGTAAAGTCGGCCGACACGCGACAACTGCGACTGATTCGCGATCCGCTGCGAGTCGAGCGCGCCGCTCAGGTCACCACGTGATCATGGCGGATGCATGGAGCCGCTTAGGACAAGCGCTTGCTGCCAACCTCCTTCTGGGCAACCACGAGCAGTTGACGGAAGTACCTGAAAAGGGCCTCCCGATCATCCCCGATCCGCTCGAGGCCGGTCAGTACGACGGCATCTATAGTGTTTTAAGAGGTGGCGCCCCGGGCCGGAGTTGAACCGACGACCTACCGCTTAGGAGGCGGTCGCTCTATCCACTGAGCTACCGGGGCGTTGGGCGAGCGTTGCATGGGCTGAAGGAGCTGGCGGTGCGGAACGAGATCGACCCGCGACCTCTGCATTGCGAGCGCCGCCACCTGCAACGGCGGGCAGATTAGCACACGGGAAATCCATGGGTCAGGGGTCACCAGTGCCAGGACGTTCGTGCCGCAAAGGATGACCTCGCGACGCTGCTCGCACCCTCGCCGTGGGCACGAGCGACTTCACTCCCGCGTCGTGTACGCCTCCAGCGCGCCGTAACCACGCCCGTCGATGCGGTCGATTCGTGCATCCAGCGGCGGGTGTGTCTTGTACAGCTGGGCGAGCATGGCCGACTCGCTGCCGAGCGCGGCGAGTTTCTGCAAGAGAGAGTAGAGCGCCAGCGGGTTCATGCCGGCGCGGGCGAGATACACCTCCGCGCCCGCGTCCGCGGCGTACTCGGCCTCCCGGTCCAGCGCGGTCAGCATGATGGTCGCGCCGTGTTCCTCGGCGTAGCGCCGGGCGTAGCTGCCGGCGACGCTGTCCGTGCCGGACTTCACGTCGCGCAAGGCGCGCTCCTTGCCGGCCGCCGCCAGCTCCTGCTTGCGGATCACCTTGTAGTGGTCGCGCTGTACGCAGTGCGTGATCTCATGACCGAGCGCGGCCGTGAGTTCGCTGTCCGAAGACAGCAGCTCGTACAGCCCGCGCGTGATCAGGATGAAGCCGCCCGGCGCAGCGAACGCGTTGACCTCGGGCGTGTCGATCACGCCGAAGGTCCACGGCAGGTCCGGGCGACTGGTCTGGGCGGCGACCCAGCGTCCGACCACGTTCACGCGCCGTTGCGCATCGGCATAGCCCCACAACGGACGGGCGCCGAGGATGCGACCGGTGATCTCCGGGCCGAGCGCCAATTCCTCGGCAGCCAGTTCGTCCTCTGATTTCGGCATCGCCTTGGCGGCGCCTCCCAGCATCGAACCTACCTCTCCGCCCAGTGAGCCGAACAGGCCACCGACGGCCTTTGCGGACGCGGCCATCGACGACGTCGATTCCGCGGTCGCCTTGCAGCGCCTGGCTTCACCGTCGTAGGCCACGCTGGTCGCTTGCCAGCCCCGTTCGCCGGCGTAGGCGGCTGCGGCGGAACCGTCGACCCGCTGGGCGATCATCCCATCCAGTTGTGTCCGGTCGAATGCCGCGGACTTGAGGTCGCTTTCCTCGATGCCGCGAACCCCCGCCGTTTCGGTGACCCGGCCCTGCCCCGCCTTGCCGCCCATCAGCACGCGCACGTTGGCCGCGCCGTCCTCGTCGCGGGTGACGTTTGAGATCGCGCTGTATCGGGCCATCGCCTCGCCGTACGGCGGCAGCAGTGCGACCGGCGGGTCGTGCTGCGGATCGGCCGCCAGCGGGAAAGCCGCCGGGGCCTGCGAGGCTCGCAAAGGCGATCCCTCGTCGTAGTCCGGATGCAATCGCGCCGAGCCGAACACGAAGCGACCGGAGCCTCCCTTGGCCAGGGCGTCGAGGACACTGTCGCCGAGCGGGTCCACCTGCGAGGCATCGGCAAACAGCACGTCGTAGCCGACCGCGGCGACGCCAGCGCGATCCAGCTGCTCGAGCAGGTCCGCGTGCCGTTGGCGGCTCCACGGCCAGCCGCCTTCGGCATGCGCGCGGAAGTGCTCGATCGAGCACTCGTCGATCTCGACCACGACCACCCGGCCGGATGGCTTCGGCTCGAACGGTCGCCACTGCACGACGCGATCAAAGATCGCGTTCTCCGCCGCGACAAGCGAGCGGTCGTGGCTCCAGTCCCAACCACGCGATCGCACCGACCGCCAGCAGGGGGTAGAAAGCATACTTCACGCGAAACGCCAGCTTCGACAGCGGCCGCCGGTAACTTCGCTCGACCTTGGTCCACTCGCGAATGAAGCCGTGACCGAGCGCGGCCAGGCCTGCGTCGACCCAGGACAGCACACGGTCCACCAGCCTGCGGAGCATCGACGATCCCCCCGGCGCAATGATCGCAGGATTCGCCGGGGCGCGGCACCGCGCCTGGCCCGAGTACCGAGCCAGGCGCAGCAATAGCCGTCAATCGATTGGTGGAGCGGAAGGGGATCGAACCCTCGACCTTCGCATTGCGAACGCGACGCTCTCCCAGCTGAGCTACCGCCCCACACGAGGGCGCGCATTGTAGCACCGGCCCTGCGACCCGCAACCAGACTGTCGAGCAGCGCTATGATGTTCAGATGGACATCAGCATTCGTGCCGCCCGCAACGACGATGCAGGGTTCCTCGCGGCCGGCAACAGCGCGATGGCTTTGGAGTCGGAGCACAAGCGACTCGACCCGGCTACCGTGACCCGCGGCGTGCGGGCCGTGCTCGATGATCCGGCCAAGGGTCGTTATTTCATCGCCGAGCGCGGCGGTCGGCCTATTGGCCAGCTCATGGTGACTTACGAGTGGAGCGACTGGCGTAATGGCAACTTCTGGTGGATCCAGAGCGTTTACGTGCTTCCCGACGCGCGGCGTATGGGCGTTTTCCGGTCGCTGTACGCGCACCTCGAGCAGCTCGCGAAGGCCGACGCCACCGTGTGCGGCATCCGCCTTTACGTGGAGCGCGAGAACGAGCGCGCGCAGGCGACCTATCGGCACTGCGGGCTCGAGGATGCGGGCTACGTCGTGATGGAAGTGGACTATTCAGGCGCCGTCCAGGCGGCGAGAGGGAATGACCATGCTTGAGAAAGGCTCACAGGCCCCGGATTTCGACTTGGTGGACCAGGACGGCCGACGCCACACCCTGAAGTCGCTGCTCAACGACGGCCCGCTGATCCTCTATTTCTATCCGGCGGACTTCACGCCCGGCTGCACCAAGGAGGCGTGCAGCTTCCGCGACCTGCACCAGGAACTGATGAAGGCCAAGCTGCGGGTGGTGGGCGTGAGTCCGCAGGACGTGGACTCGCACCGGCGCTTCGCCGACAAGCACCAGCTCAACTTCACACTGCTCGCCGATCCCGACAAGACCGTCGTGAAGGCCTACGACCTCGACGGACCGCTCGGCTTCGGGGTCCGGCGGGGCACTTACCTCATCGGACAGGAAGGACGCATCCGCGATGCGGTGCTGGCCGACCTGCGCATCGCCGAGCACGAGGCCTTCGTCCGCTCGGCCATCAAGTCGGGCGCGGTGAAGTAGCCTGCTTTCAGTAAGTTAGGCCGGATTCACCGACTCGTCCTCAACTTCACCGAGAGGTCTTGGGCGGCGCCGGCGCGTCGCCGTAGCGGAGGCGCAGCAGCTTGGGCTGTCCCGGACTCGGCAGCACGACGACCAGGATCGACCCGAAATCGTCTTCTTCGATCGTGACGGTCGCCCCTCCCAGCTGATTGGCGAGGCTCTGCAGGGTCGCGGAGAAGCCCACGACGACCACCGTCGCACCGCGGTGCTCGCGCCTGATCCGGCTGGCGAGCCCCGCCCAGTCGCTGGTGCCGAGCAGGTTGATGGGCAGCTTGAACTGGTTCGCCACCGAGGCCGCGGTCTGCTGCGAGCGCCGCGTGTCGGCCGCATACAGGTGATCGACCTCGCCGGCCGGAAGCGCGTCTTCGAGAAATGGTCCGAGGCGGCGGGCCCTCGATTCGCCGACCGGACTCAGGTCGGGATCACCCGTTTGCGACGACGCCGCCTCGGCGTGGCGTACCAGTACCACGACTGTAGTGCGGGTCCACAGGCTGAGCGCGAACACGGCGACGCCTGCGGCGAGCAGGGCGAGCAGCGGCAGCAGCAGGGGCGCCAGCAGTGGTCGGCGACGCATCCGGATCTGCGGGTCGGTCATCGCGGGATCATAGCGCCGGGGGCATCGGCCGGCGAAAAGGCTCGAACGTCGGGGTCGCCGACTCGAGCAGCGACCCGTCCGTCGACCGGGTGATGAATAGCGCTGCGAGATCGAGCCGTCGCGCGAGCGCCATGCCCTCCTCCGGGCCGAGGACCATCAGGGCCGTGGCCCAGGCATCGGCCGTCGCCGTCGATGGGTGCAGCACGGTGACCGAGGCGAGCCCGTGGGTCACTGGCGCCGCCGTGCGTGGATCGATCGTGTGCGAGAGGCGGCGCCCGCCGAAGTCACGAAATTCCCGATAGTCGCCCGACGTGGAGACGCCCATGCCGTCGAGTTCGACGAGCGCATGGGGGCGGCGCTCCCGCGCGAGCGGCGCCTCGACCGCCACGCGCCACGGCCGGCCCGCCGGACTGCGCCCGCGCGCGCGAACTTCGCCGCCGAGTTCGACGAGGTAGTCGCGGACGCCGAGCGCCTCTAGACGCTCGGCGATCTGATCCACCGCGAGCCCGGGCGCGATGGCGTCGAGATCCAGGTGCAAGGTCGCAACGCTCTTGCGCAGCGCGGGCGGACGGTACCTCGACTCCAGCTTCCGGTACCCGACCGACTCGCGCAGTCGTTCGAGCTCGGCAGGTGCTGGCGCCGCACCCGTCTCCACTGCGCCCGCGCCGAATCCCCATGCGCGCACCAGCGGGCCTACGGTCACGTCGAAGGCACCACCCGAGGCACGGCTCACGGCCTGGGCTTCTTCGACCGCGTCGATGAGCAGAACGGACACCGGGATCCAGTCGGTGCCTCTGACGGCATTGAAGCGGGCGAGTTCGCTTTGCGGGTCCCAGCCCGACAGGTGGCCGTTGACTTGGGCCAGCACGGCGTCCACCGCCGACTGGATCGCCGGGCGGGACAGGTTGGCCGGCCGGTGCGTCACCACCACCTCGTAGGTGGTGCCCATGGTGTCGCCAGCGATACGCTCCAGGGCTGGACGCTCTGTGCAGGCGAGCAGCGCGAGGACCGCGATCGGCAGGAGCCTCGAGCGTCCCTTCATTGCCGAAGGCGAAGGACGGGAACGAAAACGCCCCGCGATGGGGGCGTCACGCTCGATTTGGCGGAGAGGGTGGGATTCGAACCCACGTACACCCGTGAAGATGTAACTGGAATTCCAGTCCAGCGCCTTCGACCACTCGGCCACCTCTCCGGATGCTAGACGCGGGGCGCAAGGGTACACGGCAGCCTCGGACACGGCTAGCCCGAACCGGACCCGGGCCACCCGGTTCAGGCGAGCGCCACGCCACAGGCCTGCAGGGCGGCGAGCACCTCGGCCTGGTACGCCTCGGACAATGGGGTGAGCGGCAGTCGCTGTCCGGGTCCGATCTGCCCCATCCGTACCAGCGCCCACTTGACCGGGATGGGGTTGGGCTCGATGAACAAGGCCCGGTGCAGCGCCATCAATTGATCGTTGAGCGTGGCCGCCTCCTCGTGGCGACCGGCCAGCGCCGCCGCGCACAGCGCGTGCATCGCCCGCGGCACGACGTTCGCCGTCACCGAGATCACGCCGCGCGCGCCCGCCCGCATGAGCCCCGCCGCCGAGGGGTCGTCCCCGCTCAGCAGCACGAAACCGGGGCGGCTGTCGTGCAGGATCGGGGCCGCGCGTGCGAGGTCGCCCGTGGCTTCCTTCACCCCGATGATGCGGGGATGGACCGACAGGCGCGCGATCGTCGCCGGCAGCAGGTCGCAGGCCGTCCGGCCCGGCACGTTGTACAGCACGATCGGCACGCCGACCGCGTCCGCGATGGCGCTGAAATGCCGGTAGAGGCCCTCCTGGGTCGGCCGGTTGTAGTAGGGCGTGACGACGAGCAGGCCGTCGGCGCCGGCCGCCTCCGCCGCCTGCGACAGCGCAATGCTGTGCGCCGTGGAGGCGCTCCCGGAACCCGCGATCACAGGCATTCGTCCGCCCAGCCGGGCCTTGGCGCGACGCACCAGCGCCTCCAGTTCGTCGCGCTCGAGCGTCGGCGATTCGCCGGTGGTTCCCCCGACGACGATTCCGTCGGTGCCCTCGCGATCGTGGAAGTCGAGGAGCCGGTCCCAGGCCTCGAAATCGACACTGCCGTCCTCGCGCATGGGCGTGACGAGCGCCGGGATACTGCCCTGGAACATGCTGGCCCCTCGGTCGTTGCTCGCAAGAACGCTATTGAACCGCTGCCGCGCCGCATTGCACAAGCGCTCGTGTACGCCGTCGCCCCGCCCCGCTACACTGCGCGCGGAAGCAGACCATGAAGCAACTGATCGCCATTTCCGCCATCGGCAACGACCGCACCGGGCTCGTCTACGACCTGACGCGCGTCGTGGTCGACTGCGGCGGCAACATCCTCGAGAGCCGCATGACCGCGCTCGGCAACGAGTTCGCCACGCTGCTGCTCGTCGCCGGCAACTGGCACACCCTTGCCAAGCTCGAGGGCGAACTCGCCAAGCTCGCCGAGGCCTCGGGCCTCACGATCACGAGCCGCCGCACCGAGCCGCGACCGCCGCGCATGGACATGGTGTCCTACTCGGTAGACGTGGTGTGCCTCGACCAGCCGGGCGTGCTCCATGCGCTCGCCGGGTTCTTCTCCTCCCGCGGCATCGACATCGGCGACATCAGCACGCGCAGCTACAGCGCAGCCCACACCGGCGCGCCGATGTTCTCCGTTTACATGGTCGTGCACGTCCCGACGCGCATCCACATCGCGGCGCTGCGCGAAGAATTTCTGGATCTGTGCGACCAGTTGAACCTCGACGCGATCCTCGAACCGCTGAAGTCGTGAGGGACCATGCCTGAGAAGACCGTGAGCGTCGGGCGCAAAGTGCCCGATTTTTCCCTGCCTTCGACCGGCGGCGGAAACTGGAAACTGTCGGCCGCCCGCGGCAGCAAGGTCGTCATCTACTTCTATCCCAAGGACAACACCTCCGGCTGCACGCAGGAAGGCGTTGCCTTTGCCGACCTCGACAAGGCGTTCCGCAAGGAGGGTGCCGTGGTGGTCGGCGTGTCGCCCGACTCGCTCGCCTCGCACGAGAAGTTCAAGTCCAAGATGGGCTTTCCCTTCGAGCTCCTCGCCGACGAGGACAAGAGAGCCTGCCAGCTCTTCGGCGTCTGGAAGGAGAAGAGCATGTATGGCAGGAAGTACATGGGCGTCGAGCGCAGCACCTTCCTCATCGACGAGCAGGGCGTGCTGCGTCACGAATGGCGGAAGGTGAAAGTGCCCGGTCACGCCGACGCCGTGCTCGACGCCGTCCGCGACCTCTGAGCGGGGTCCGGCCAGCCCAGGGCGACCCGCGCCGTAGCGCCCGTATCGAACGTCCCCACGCGTAAGCCTCCCTGCCCTCCCTGGAGCCCGCCGTTGCCGTCGAAGAAGCCGACTGCCCAGCGCCGCATTTTCGTCCTCGACACCAACGTGCTGATGCACGACCCGACCGCGATCTTCCGGTTCGAGGAACACGACATCTTCATCCCGATGACGGTGCTCGAGGAGCTCGACGCCGGC
>Ga0102851_10002771_pt1 | contig 10691 bp, 9 predicted proteins | sample Mud3Dept3metaG_FD_79558 | JGI IMG/M metagenome (GOLD analysis project Ga0102851, IMG submission 79558) | Freshwater wetland microbial communities from Ohio, USA, analyzing the effect of biotic and abiotic controls - Mud 3 Core 4 Depth 3... | ecosystem: Environmental > Aquatic > Freshwater >...
ACGACCCAATCGGCCGGGCCGGGGTCCTGCTGCAGGAGCATCGCGCCCGTCCCCACGACCGCGCCGAGCACCGACACGGCCACGTACGCCGTCCAGGCCGGCACCCGGCTCCACAGCCCGAAACCGACGAACAGGCCGAGGACCGTCCCGGCCACGATCAACCCCACGGCCACACCCGTCTCCACGGCGCCTCATGCTAGCGGCCGGACGTCCTCGGAACCCAGGAGCTCGCCCACCATGGGCGCGGGCTACTCCTCGTCCATCTGCATGATCACGGGAGCGATCGCGACGACGGACTCGCCCTCTTCGACCCGCATCGTGCGTACCCCCTGGCTCGCGCGCCCGACGCGGCGGATGTCCGCGGCCGGGACCCGCTGCACCTTGCCGGCCGAGCTGATGGTGAACAGGTCCTGGTCCTTGGATCCCACGAAGGCGCCGGCGAGCTGACCGGTCTTCCTGGTCAGCGTGTGGCCGATCACGCCCTTGCCCCCGCGACCCTTCAGCGGGTAGTCCTTGAGGGGCGAGCGCTTGCCGTAGCCCTGCTGCGTCACGCTGACGAGCTCCTCGCCGGCCGAGGCGACGCCGAGGGCGATGACCTCGTCCTCCGCGCCCAGCCGCATCCCGATCACGCCGGCGGTCTGGCGGCCCATCGCCCGTACGAGCGACTCCCGGAACCGGATCGCCTGGCCCGAGCGGGAGACGAGGATGACGTCGTCCTTGCCGTCTGTGAGCAACACGTCGACGAGCTCATCGCCCTCGCGGAGGTTGATCGCGGCGAGGCCGGTCCGAGGCGAGTCGTACTCGGGCAGCGCGGTCTTCTTCACCATGCCCTTCCTCGTCGCGAACAGCAGGAGCCGACCCTCGTCGTACTCCTTCAGGTCGATCACGGCGTTCACGCGCTCGTCCCCGGCCACGCCGACGAGGTTGGCCGCGTAGGTCCCCCGCGCGGTCCGGCCTGACTCGGGGATCTCATGCACCTTCACGCGGTACACCTTGCCCTTGCTCGTGAAGAAGAGCATCCAATGGTGGGTCGTCGTCGTGAAGACGTGCTTGATGACGTCTTCCTCCTTCAGGTTCGCGCCGATCACGCCCTTGCCCCCGCGCCCCTGGCGTCGGAACGCGTCGATCGGCTGTCGCTTCACGTAGCCGGCGCGGCTGACCGTGATGACGACGTCCTCCTCCGAGATGAGGTCCTCGACGTCGAGCTCGCCCTCGTCCGCCTTCAGCTGCGTCCGCCGTGGGTCCACGAAGCGCTTCCGGACCTCGAGGAGCTCCTCCTTGATCAGCGCCCGGATCTTCTTCGGGTCCCGCAGGAGCGCCTTCAGACGCTTGATGGTCGCGAGGAGATCCTTGTGCTCCTGCTCGAGCTCCTCACGCGCGAGCCGCGTGAGGCGCCGCAGCGGCATGTCCAGGATGTGGTTGGCCTGGATCTCCGAGAGCTTGAACTTCGTCATCAGCTTCTTCCGCGCCTCGTCCGCATCCTGCGAGCCGCGGATGATCTTGATGACCTCGTCGAGGTTCGCGAGCGCGATGAGCAGGCCCTGGACGATGTGGTCGCGCTCCTCGGCTCGCCGCAGCTCGTACTGCGTCCGGCGCGTGACGACGTCCACCTGGTGGTCGATGTAGTAGCCGATGAGCTCGGCCAGGTTGAGCGTGCGCGGGACGTTGTCGACCAGCGCGAGCATGATCGCGCCGAAGTTGTCCTGCAGCTGCGTGTGCCGGTACAGCTGGTTGAGCACGACCTGGGGGTTCGCGGCACGCTTCGTGTAGATGACGAGCCGCATCCCCTCCTTGTTCGACTCGTCCCGCACGTCGGCGACGTCCTTCAGGCGACCGGCGTTCGCGAGCTCGGCGATCTTCTCGGCGACGCGAGCCTTGTTCACCTGATAGGGCAGCTCGGTCACGACGATCTTCGAGCGTCCCGCCGACCCCTCCTCGATGTGCGCGACGGCCCGGACCTTGATCGAGCCGCGTCCGGTCTCGTACATGTCCTTGATCCCCTGCCTGCCCATGACGACCGCGCCGGTCGGGAAGTCCGGACCCTTCACGAAGCGCATGAGCTCCTCGGGTGTCGACTCGGGGTTGTCGAGGAAGTGCGCGACGGCGTCGATCACCTCGCCGAGGTTGTGCGGTGGGATGTTCGTGGCCATCCCGACCGCGATGCCGCCGGCGCCGTTCACGAGCAGGTTCGGGAAGCGGCTGGGCAGGACGAGCGGCTCCTGCTCGTACCCGTCGAAGTTGGGGACGAAGTCCACGGTCTCGGCCTCGATGTCGCGCAGGAGCTCGAGCGCCATCGGTGCGAGCCGCGCCTCCGTGTATCGATAGGCCGCCGGAGGATCGCCGTCGATCGACCCGAAGTTGCCGTGGCCGTCGATCAGCGGCGCACGGAGCGACCAGTCTTGCGCCATGCGTACCAGTGCGTCGTAGACGCTCTGATCGCCGTGCGGGTGGTACTTCTTCAGCACCTCGCCAACCGCCGATACCGACTTGCGGTGCGGCCGGTCCGGGCGCAGGCCAGATTCGAGCATCGACCACAAGATCCGGCGGTGGACCGGCTTCAGGCCGTCGCGGACGTCCGGGAGCGCCCGTCCGACGATGACCGACATCGCGTAGTCGAGGTAGGAGCGCTGGATCTCCTCCTCGAGCCCGACGGGCTCGATCCTCCCCGCGAACAGCGAGGTCGCCGCCCCTCCGCCGCCGCCCCGCCGCCTAGACATCGAGGTTCTGGACGTCTTTCGCGTTCTGCTCGATGAACTCCTTCCGCGCCTGCACGTCCTCGCCCATCAGGATGGTGAACAGGCGGTCCGCGAGGGCGGCGTCCTCGAGCGTGACCTGCAGGAGGGTGCGCTGCTCGGGGTCCATCGTCGTCTGCCACAACTGGTCGGCGTTCATCTCGCCGAGACCCTTGAAGCGCTGGGGGTCGAGCTTCTTCCCGTTGCCGTTCTCCTTGCGCCACGTGTCCCACTCGCGCTCCGTGTAGAAGTACAGCTCCTCGCGGCCCTGCTTCAGCAGGTACAGGGGCGGCTGCGCCAGATAGATGTAGCCGGCGTCGATGAGCTCGCGCATGTTGCGGAAGAAGAAGGTGAGCAGCAGCGTGCGGATGTGGGCGCCGTCCACATCGGCGTCCGCCATGAGCACGATCCGGTGGTACCGCGCCTTCCCGAGGTCGAACTCCTCGCCGATCCCGGTGCCGATCGCGGTGATGAGCGCCTGGATCTCCTGGTTCTCGAGGACCTTGTGCAGACGCGCCTTCTCGACGTTCAGGATCTTGCCGCGGATCGGCAGGATCGCCTGGCTGGCGCGGTCCCGCGCCTGCTTCGCCGACCCGCCTGCGCTGTCACCCTCGACGATGTAGATCTCACAGGCACTCGGGTCCGTGAGCTGGCAGTCCGCGAGCTTGCCCGGCAGCCCGCCGCCCTCCAGGAACGACTTTCGTCGCGCGATGTCGCGAGCCTGTTTCGCCGCCATCCGCGCCTTCGCGGCCGACGAGCTCTTCGTGACGATGCGCTTCGCATCGCCCGGGTGCTCCTCGAGCCACGTCATGAGGTGCTCGTTCACGGTCGTCTCGACGAGCGACCGCATCGTGGTGTTGCCGAGCTTCGTCTTCGTCTGTCCTTCGAACTGGGGCTCGCGGAGCTTCACCGACACGATCGCCGTGAGGCCCTCGCGCACGTCCTCGCCGAGGAGGTTGTCGTCCTTCTCCTTCAGCAGGCCCTTGTTGCGCGCGTACCGGTTGACCACGTTCGTGAGCGCCTTCTTGAAGCCCTCCTCGTGCATGCCGCCCTCGTGCGTGTTGATCGTGTTGGCGAACGAGTAGATCGAGTCCGCGTACCCCGTGTTCCACTGGAGCGCGACCTCCGCCTCGGCGTCTTGCTCCTTGGCTTCCATGTAGATGACCCTGTTGTGAAGCGTCTCGCGGCCGCCGGACAGGTGCTTGACGAAATCCGCGATCCCGCCCGAGGCCTTGAACACCCGCTTGGACGCCGGGGTCTCTCGCTCGTCGATCAGCTGGATCTCGATGCCCTTCGTCAGGAAGGCCTGCTCCTGGAGCCGCTCGGAGAGGATCCTCCGGTCGAACTCCGTTCCCTCGACGAAGACCTCGGGGTCGGCCCAGAACGTGATCACCGTCCCGGTCTTGGTCGTCGCCCTCCCCTTCGTGAGCTTGGACGTCGGCTTGCCCCGTGAGTAGGACTGGGTCCAGCTGAACCCATCGCGCATGACGACGGCCGTCATCTTCTCCGCCAGGGCGTTCACGACCGAGACGCCGACCCCGTGCAGGCCGCCCGAGATCCGGTATCCCTCCCCACCGAACTTGCCACCCGCGTTGAGTGTGGTGAGGACGACCTCGACCGCGGGACGACGGTCCTTCGCTTTCGGGATCGGCTTCACGGGGATGCCGCGGCCGTCGTCCTCGACCTGACACCCGCCGTCCTTGCGCAGCCGCACGACGATGCGGTCGCAGAACCCTGCCATCGCCTCGTCGATCGAGTTGTCCACGACCTCGTAGACGAGATGGTGGAGGCCTCGGGCGCTCGTCGTCCCGATGTACATCCCGGGTCGGAGTCGCACGTGCTCGACGCCCTCGAGGACCTGGATGTCCTGGGCCTCGTAGTGGCCCGGCTTCTTCGCCTTCGCCGTTGCTGTGCTCGCCAATCGCCCTCCTGCCGTCCGGACACGCCGATGCTCACACGCAGCTCCGAGGGGCCTCGCGAACGCGCCTGACGCGCCTCCTCATCCTATCAATCGGGGCCTCGTCTCGACCCGGCCTGCGCTACCCCCCGAAGACCCCCGTATCCATTGCGCTACAATCCATTCCGGGGATCGGGGCGCACCACGACCCGTACCCGGACGACCTCCTGTGCATCGAGCGCCGCGTTCGCGCGCTTGCGGATCTCGTCGGCGAGGAAGCGCACCTGCGCGCCCCACGGACCCGAGCTCGCCGCGACGACGAGGACACCCTTCTCCAGGCTCACCGGTGCCGACTCGGAGGCGAGTCGCGGCCCCACGACCTCGGACCACTCGGCCAGGAGCCGGCCGATCGGCAGTCCCCGAGCGAAGACCCGCTCGACCAACAGCTGGTCCAGGACCTCACCGAGCGGCGTGGCCTCCGGTGTCCGCACGTCCCGGCGTGCGCGCCAGCCCTTGCTGTGCGGCACTACCTCGCTCCATCCGCATGTGGGCTCATCGTCCCGCCTTGGCTTGCCGCGTCACCCGTCCCCCGAGGACGTTCCACACCTCTACAGCCTGGGCCGGCACGTGTGTCTCGTCGGCCACGGACACGATGATCTGGCCGCGCTCCACGAGCCGCTCCGCCACCGCACGCTGTCGACGAGGGTCGAGTGCCGAGAAGGGGTCGTCGAGCAGCAGTACGGGCAGCTCGCCGATCTCGGCCGCGACCGCCGAGGCGAGTCCGAGGCGCAGGCACAGGGCGGCCGCCCAGCCCTCGCCGTGTGATGCGAACCCGCGCGCCGCGAGATCCCGGACCGCGAGCATGAGGTCGTCACGATGGGGTCCGACCAGGGTCGTGCGGCGAAGCAGCTCGTCACCTCGGCGTTCGGCAAGCCGGTGCCTGAAGGCCTCCTCGAGGACGCCGCCCCGGACCGAAGCGAGGTACTGGCAGGCCAGCCCGTATCCGGCGAGGTGCCGATACTCCTCCTCGGCGATCGGGGCGAGCCGTCCCACGGCCTCGGCGCGCAGGCGCGTGAGCGAGCAGCCGGCCTCGATGAGCTCCTCGTCCCATGCCCCCAACCCCGTAGGCTCCCCGCGTCCCTCCCAGTCCTTCAGGAGGCGGTTGCGCTGGCGCAGGACCCGCTCATACGCGGTGACCGCCGACTCCCGAAGCGGCCAGAGCGCCCGGATCGCCTCGTCGAGGAAGTCGCGGCGCTTGGAGGGATCGCCGATCACCACACCCAGATCATCCGGGCCGAAGAACACGGCGCGGACCTGCCGTCGCAGATCGCGTTTGCGCCGCACGGGGGATCGGTTGACCTGCGCCCGGTTCGCCCCACGACCCGGGATCTCCACCTCGACCAGCACCCGGCCGCCCATCGTGTCGATCTCGCCACGTGCGTACGCCGACTCAGCGCCCCGCCGGACGATCGGCTCGGTCGAGGAGGTCCGCGGCGACGCCAGGTAGAACAGGAAGGCGACACCCTCCAGGAGATTGGTCTTGCCCTCGCCGTTGGGTCCGACCACCGTGATGAGACCCGCCGGGATCTCCTCGATGTGCGTGCTCCGATGGTTCCGGAGGTCGCGGAGCTCCGCCCACAACAGCCGCAAACTGCCCCGTGCCTATCCGACCGGGGTCGGGAGGCGGACCGGCATCACCAGGTACGTGAAGTCGTCCGTCTCTCCGCGGACGACGCCGGGCTTCAACCCATCCCGGACCTCCACCCGGACCGTCTCACCCGCGACCCCGGCGAGCCCGTCCGCCAGGTAGTGGGGATTGAACGCCGCCGTCAGGTCCTCCCCTTCGTACCGGGCCTCCACGGCCTCCACCGCCTGTCCCAGGTCCGGAGAGGAGGACGACAGCTTCACCCCCAGGGCGTTGAACTCCATCCGCACGGGCGTCGTGTCTCGCGCGAGCAACCCCACACGCCGCACCGCGTCCATCAGCTGCTGGCGCGACACCGTGAGACGGCTCTCGTAGGCCTCCGGCAGGAGTTGTCGGTAGTTCGGGAACTCCCCCTCGATGAGCCGTGAGGTCAGCATGAACGCGCCGGTCTGGAACGAGACCTGGCTCTCATCCACGAAGATCTCGATGTCGCCCTTCTCGTTCGCCTGGGTGGCCCGGCCCGCCTCCGAGAGCGCCCGTTCGGGCACGATCGCCCGCGCCTCTCCTCCGGCCGTCGCCACGAGGTCACGTACCGCGAGCCGGTAGGAGTCGGTCGACACCAACGTCACCCCCTCGCGGCTCACCTCGAGGAGCACGCCCGTCAGGACCGGTCGTGCCTCGTCCTTGGACGCGGCACGCGCAACCTGGGCGACAGCTTCCCCGAACGTTGCCGCATGCACGACGATGCGGGTTCCCGCCGGTGGCTGGAGTGCAGGGAAGTCCTCTGCCGGCAGCAGCCGCAGGGTCCCCTCGTAGGCGGCACATCGGATCCGGGCCTGGGCCTGATCCGCCTCGAACTCGACCGGCGCATCCGACAGGCTCTTCACCGTGTCGGCCAGCAGTCGTGCCGGGACCAGCGCCACCCCATCCTCCGTCACATGCACCTCGATGGTGAGCCTGGCGGACACCTCCAGATCGGTCGTCGTGAGCGTCAGCCCCTCTCCCTCCCGGGCCTGCATCAGCACCCCCGTGAGCGCCGGGATGCCCGGACGGGAGGACACCCCGCGCTGGACGGTCTGGAGCGCCTCGGACAGGTCGTCGCGGTCACACCGGAACTTCACGTGTCCACCCCCTCACTGCTACTTCGTGGTCGTCTTCTTCTCTCTGAGTGGTAGTAGGGACTGTGGAAAACGGGACAACACCATCGTTTCCCGAGCGTACGGGGACCATCTGACATGTGGAAGCGATGGGGAGAACGGGGGACGACATGGCCGCGCTCACCCCGACGTCCATCGAACGTTCCCATGTTCCGCACATGTGTTCCCCACATGGATCTGCACGGCGTTCATGCGCTCCTCGATCGTTCACGGATGATCCGCGACAGGTCCTGGACGTGGCGGTAGACGGGCTCGCGATCCCGCATGTTCTTGTCGATCTTCGTGACACCGTGCAGGACGGTAGTGTGGTCACGACCGCCGAAGAGCTCGCCGATTCGGACGTACGACATGGCGGTGCACTCGCGGAGCAGGTACATCGCCACGTGGCGAGCGGTGGTGAGGGGGCGTGAACGGCTGGGGGAGACGAGGTCATCGACCCCCAAGCCGAAGTACCGAGCCGTTTCCTCCAGGATGAGCGTGGGCGGGATCTCAGCCTCGGTCTGCGGGAGGAGGTCCTCGAGGGCCTGCTCGGCGAGATCCGGCGAGATCGGGTGCCCCGTGAGGTCGCTCCAGGCGACCACACGGACGAGTGCGCCCTCGAGCTCGCGGATGTTCTGATCGAACCGCGACGCGATGAACTCGATCACGTCGTCCGGAACGTGCACGGATTCACGCTGGGCTCTGAGCTGGAGGATCGCGATCCGTGTCTCGAGGTCGGGGGGCTGGATGTCGACACACAGCCCCAGCCGGAAGCGGCTCTGAAGCCGGTCCTCCATGCCGAGCTCCTGCGGCGGCCGATCGGAGGCGATCGCGATCTGGCGCTCCTTCTCGTGCAGCGCGTTGAACGTATGGAAGAACTCCGTCTGGGTCTCCTCCCGCTTGGCGAGGAACTGGATGTCGTCGACGAGCATGACGTCCACGTCCCGATACCGGGCGGCGAACTGGTACCCCTGGCGTTCGCGGACGGCCTTGATGAACTCGGCCATGAAGCTCTCCGAGGTCACGTACTTCACCCGCAGGCGCGGGGCCAGTCGATGCATGTGATGGCCGATCGCGACCAGCAGGTGGGTCTTCCCCAGCCCCACGCCGCCGTAGACGAACAGCGGGTTGTATGCCTTCGACGGTGGAGCCTCGGCGACAGCCATCGCAGCGGCGTGGGCGAAACGGTTCGATGGTCCGGCCACGAAGGTCTCGAACGTGTACTTGGGGAACGGGAGCCCGGGCGCGATAGGTGCGGCTTCGGCGACCGGCGGGCGTTGCGGGGGGATCTCGGGAAGCGGTTCCCGCTGCACTGCAGCGGTCGAGGCAGGAGCCGAGGTCAGGTGCACACGGACGGGACCGCCGGCTGCATCGGAGGCCGCCCGCTGGATCAGCTCGACGTAGTGCTTGGCCAGCCAGTCGCGAACGTAGTCGGAGGGGGCCGCGACCTCCAGGACGCCATCGTGGAGGCTGGTGGCGCGCACGCCCGTGAACCACATCGCGAACGAACTCTCGGTGAGCTCACGTCGCGCGCGATCCAGGACGTGGGTCCAGGTACGCTCGGCGGCCTCCTCGAACGATGCGACGGCCATATCCACAGAGCCTTTCCACACGTGTGGAAACCTTCTGGGGAAGGCTGAACGGGCGTCCCGTGGGAAGGGGGGCGGGGGCGCCCGGGGGGGAAGGCGGAGCGGATGATAGCACCGCCGTTTTCCACAGGCCCTCGGAGACGCAGGCTTTTGGCGGTCTTTCTCCGTGCACCCGCTTTGTCCTGCGAGGATGCCCTCCCGTATACTCGGCGGGCCGGCCGACTGGCCGGCGCTTCTGACCGAAGAGGCCTCGATGTCCAAGCGAACCTTCCAGCCCAACAACCGCCGGCGCAAGAAGACGCACGGGTTCCGCGTGCGGATGCGCACACGTGCCGGTCGCGCGATCCTCGCCCGCCGCCGCGCCAAGGGGCGCGCGCGCCTGTCGGCCTAGCAGCGACGGACGTCCGGCGGATCCTCGAGCAGGGCCGACCCTTCCCAGGAGCACGGGTGGTAGCCTTTGTCGCGCCCGGCGGAGGCCAGGTCGCGTTCGTGGTGGGCCGCCGCGTCGGGGGAGCCGTCGTGCGCAACCGGGCCAGAAGGATCATGCGAGCCGCGTGGTACGAGCTCGTGCCCCGGACGCCGGAGGGGTATGACGTCGCCTGGGTGGCCCGCAGGGCTGTTCGGGGGGCCAAGACGCAGGATCTGGTGGCGGAGATGGACGATCTGCTGACACGGGCGCAGGTGGCGCGGTGATGGGTCGCGCCCGTTCGGTCCTGTGGGCGGCGGGAGCCCCGTTCCGGTGGATCTTGCTCGCGCTCATCAGGATGTACCAGGTGACCCTGTCGGGTTGGCTCGGGGGTCAGTGCAAGTACTACCCCTCGTGCTCCCACTACGCCGAACAGGCGGTACGTGTCCACGGTGCCCTCAAGGGAAGCTTGATGGCGGCATGGAGGCTTGCGCGGTGTGGGCCGTTCACCGATGGGGGTGTGGATCACGTTCCTCCCCGCGCGCGGAGCGGGCACGGGGAGTATGACGATATCACACGATCTGAGATGATCGCGTGATCGCCTTCGCTCCGTGGCAGGCGCTGCTCGATGCCCTCGGCTGGGTGATCGCGCAGATCTACGCGCTCATCCCCAACTACGGGGTCACGATCATCGTCCTGACGGTGGTCATCCGGCTGGTCCTCCTGCCGCTCGGGATCAAGCAGATCCGGTCGATGCAGCACATGCAGCTCGTGCAGCCGAAGGTGAAACAGATCCAGCAGAAGTACAAGCAGAACAAGACCAAGCAGCAGGAAGAGATCATGAAGCTGTACAAGGAGTACGGGGTCAACCCGTTCTCCGGGTGCTGGCCGGTCCTGCTGCAGTTCCCGATCCTCATCGCCATGTACTCGGTGCTCCGGCACCCACAGCACCCGGTCCATATCCCCGAGGGGACCGAGCTGTATGCAGTCATCCAGGAGCAGGTGCCCCAGCCGGCGACGTCGGAGAATCTCGCGGAGCTCCCGGGACCGCCGAGCGGCACTTCGTTCCTCGGGATGAACCTCCTCTGTTCGGCGACCCAGGCTGGGGACCCCTCCGCTGAGCTCGGGGACAATCGCACGGTCGACGGAAAGCAGGTCGTCTACCCGGTGAACTGCGGGGACAGCGCGGTGGACCGGGTCCCCTACTACATCTTCGTGGTGCTGATGTTCGGGACCACGTACTACCAGCAGCGTCAGATGCAGAAGGCGAGCCCCCCCGGCGCCGC
>Ga0102851_10002772_pt1 | contig 10689 bp, 9 predicted proteins | sample Mud3Dept3metaG_FD_79558 | JGI IMG/M metagenome (GOLD analysis project Ga0102851, IMG submission 79558) | Freshwater wetland microbial communities from Ohio, USA, analyzing the effect of biotic and abiotic controls - Mud 3 Core 4 Depth 3... | ecosystem: Environmental > Aquatic > Freshwater >...
ACCGAAACCTCGCGCATTCCGCGGGTCCTGCTATACTGAACATCAGACCAGTACGGTAGGACCATGAGTATGCGCATCGCTTGTGTCCACATCCCGCAGTTCGCGCTCCAGAGCCTGACCCGGATCGATCCATCGCTTCGCGGCGCACCCGTGGCGGTGGTCGGGAGTGGTGCCCTGGGAGCGCGCCCGTCGCTGTACGGTCCGATCGTGCAGGCGTGCTCGCGCGCGGCGTGGTCGCTCGGCATCCGGATCGGGATGACCGCGACCGCCGCGAACCAGCTCGCGCCGGGCCAGCTCCGCGTGGTCAGCGGGGATACGTCGCTCGAGCGCGAGACCGTGCGCTCGGTGGCCGATGCGCTGCTCGGGGTCTCCGGCGTCGTCGACGTCGGTGGCCGGGTCGGCGCCGGCGGCGCGCACCTCGCGATCTACTGCGAGGTCCCGGTCAAGACGCGCGGCGCGACGTACGGTGATCGGCTGCTCGAGGTCGTCGACGCGCTCGGCCTGACCGCGCGGATCGGGATCGCGGACGATCGGTTCACGGCGTGGGTCGCCGCCGCGCATGGCGGTACGCCGGCCGAGGAGTGCGGTGTGATCTCGGTGCCGCGTGGCGGCTCGGCCGCGTTCCTGGCGCCGCGTCCGCTGTCGCTGCTCGCGATCACTCCCGAGGTGCAGCACATGCTCGAGGCGCTTGGCGTTCGCACGCTCGGCGAGTTCGCAGCGCTGCCGGCACCGTCGGTGGCACGGCCGCTCGAGGCGGACTACCAGGCGCTCGCGCGCGGCGAGAGCGGTCACGCGCTGCGTCCGTACACTCCCGAGGCGCCGATCCGCGAGGAGCTCGTGATCAGCGCGGCGCAGTCCGGAGCGGCGGCGGTCGCGGTGCTCGCGGAGCGGATCGCGCTGCGGCTCGCAGGCCGCGGTCGTGGTGCGGCGCGCCTCGAGGTCACCGCGACGGGCGAAGCGGGCGACACCGTCGTGCCGATCACGCCGCTGATGGCCCCGATGTCCTCGCTGTCCACCGGGGCAACGCGCGGCCAGATCCTCGAGCAGCCCGAGGAGCTCGCGGAGGCGCTCGGTCGCGCGCTCGGCGACGAGCTGTCGACCGCATGGCGGCTGAAGGTCGCCGTGACGGGCGAGGCGGTCGCCGGAGATGCGGCCGAGGTGACGACGCCGGTTGCGACGCCGGCGGCGACCATCGACGCGCTGTCGGTCGTGCTGTCCTCGACGGGATCCGGCTCGTGGCGGCTCACGTCGACGGCGACCTCGTCGACCCTGCGCGACGAGCGGCGCGATGCCCACCGCCGCACGCGGCGCGGTAAGCAGCACCGGCGCGTGCGTGGGGCGGAGCTCCCCGTGCAGCCGTCGTTGTTCGCGGAGCGGAAGTGATGGCGGGCGTCATCAATCCACCGCTGCGCCGTCCGTGATACACGCAGAACATGTCGAGCACCCTCGAAGCTCAGCTGCGCGCGCAGCTCACCGCATCGCTCAAGGCCAAGGATCTCAAGACGGCCAACCTGATCCGCATGATCAACACCAAGGTCATGGAGCGACGGACGGCGAAGGGGTTCTCGGGCGAGGTCGATGACGCGCTGATCCTCGACGTGATCGGCACGTACAAGAAGTCGATGGAGAAGGCGCGCGTCGACTACGTCAACGCGGGCGAGCGCGGCAAGGAGCAAGTCGCGGAGCTCGACTTCGAGATCGGCTGGTGCAGCACGTTCCTTCCCAAGCAGGTCAGCGAGGCCGAGCTCCGCGAGGCGGTCGCCAAGGCAGTCGCCGAGCTGCCCGCCAAGGATCCGAAGATGGCCGGCCGGATCATCGGCACGATCAAGAAGCAGTTCGGCGATCGCGCCGACGCCCAGCTCGTGAAGAGGCTGGCCGACGAGCTCCTGTCGTCGTAGGCGAGGCTACCAGGCGTCGTCGGGATTGTTGTTGCTGTTGATCGGCGGGACGGTCAGCACCTTCTGACTCGCCTGCGCCGTCTCGCTCTGCTCGTCCATCAGGCGCGCGCCCTCCATCAGGAGGTGCGTCGTCGAGACCGCGACGCGATCTGCGCCCTCGACGAGGCACGCGGTGAACTCGAACTCGCCGGCGCCCCAGGTCAGGAGGTAGTAGACGCACTCGGCGTCGACCGGCTCCTCGGTGTCGTCGAGCCGGGCGTGGACGACCTTGCCGTCGCGCACCAGGATCTGCCCCGACGGCCCGTTCGGTGCGCGCACCTGGAGCAGGCCGGTCTTGCGCTCCATCTCGATCAGCACGAGCAGGGACGACAAGCCGACCTGCGAGAGGTCGCCGCGCAGGCTCGAGCCGCCGAGCTGCTCGCGGGTCTCCTGGATCGTCGCCAGCGTGCGGCGCAGCGTCTTGGCGACGCGGAGGTCGAGCTCCTCGAACCGGAACGGCTTGGTCACGTAGTCGTCGGCGCCGAGCCGGAAGCCACGGATCCGGTCATCCTCCGACGACAGCGCCGTCAGGAAGATCACCGGCAACATCGCGAGCTCGCCGTGCGAGCGCAGCTGGCGGACGAGCGACCAGCCGTCCATCTTCGGCATCATCACGTCGGTGATCAACAGGTCCGGCGTCCGCGCGAGGGCCCGCTGCAGCGCGTCCTCGCCGTCGACCGCGGTCTCGACGCTGTAGCCCCGCTTCTCCAGCACGGTCGCGACCATGCGCAAGATCCACGCATCGTCGTCGGCGACCAGGACATGTGGAGCCATGACGGAGCTGCCAAAGGGTACCGGTCAAGGTTCGTCCGCGCAACTCACGGGGACGTCGCCGGAGGGGATCCGGGATGGGGAGTGGGCAGGGCCTCTCGCACGCTGACGACGGTCCAGGTCCCCCGCTCGCGAACCGCGAGCCGGCCGTCCCGCAGGGCGATCACCGCGCGCCCCGACGTGTCGAGGGCGACGCCGACCGCGCCGCCGGTGATCCCGTCGGGGAGTCGGTCCCGTACGAGCTTGGTGCCGGCGAGCGTGACGAGCTCGAGGCCGCGCGACGAACCGGCCGCGACCGAGGACACGGCGACCAAGCTGTCGGCGGGACCAGCCGCGGCCGTCACGATCTTCACTCCGGTCGGCCACGGGGTCGTCTTGCCGGACGCCAGATCGAGCGCTCCGGTCGCGACCAGCGCCCACCGATCGCTGACGAGCCGATCGACGCGCCGGGGGACGCGCTTGATCGCGGTCACCTTCGCGCCTTCGACGCGGAACAGGCCGCGGTCGAGCGCGATCACGGTGCCCTTGCCGGTCCCGATCGCGAGCACCGCCGACGGCGCGAGCGCGAGCTTGGTCGGCTCTCCGGCCGCGGCGCGATCGATCGCGAACAGCTGGCGACCGATCGCGGCGACCGATCGCGGCCCCGTGCTGATCGTGGCCTTCCCCTTCATGATGATCCGGATCGCGGTCCACCCGTTCGGCGCGAGCCGGAACACCACGCCGTCGCCGAGCGCGACGACCTGGCCGCCGGCACGACCGACGAGTGAGAGCCGGTCGGCGGTGGTGATCGCCTGACCGCGGACCCAGCCACCGGAGCCATCGGGGGCGAACACCTGACCCGTCGGGCCGAGCGCGACGGCCTTGCGAGCGTCGTCTCCCGGCGGTGGTGCGAGGGCGGCGAGCTCGAGACCGGGGGGCGCGGAGGCTGTCCGCTCCGCGTGGGCGGGCGAGGGGATGACGAGGAGCGCGACGGTGAAGGCGAGGGCGCCGCGCGTGCGGAGGACGCCTGGGGTGCACGAAGCAGAAGGTGCCGGGCTTCGCCGGTCGGGCGTTTCGACGGAGCAACGCGATCGCATCGAGCTGCGCCGATCCCGACCGTTCGCCCCCCCGCTGTGCCGCATCTACTTGGTCGCGGATCCGCTGCCCGCCGACCCCGTCGCCGCAGCCGACCCCGTCGCCGCAGCCGAACCCGCCGCCGACCCCGAACCCGAACCCGCCGCCGCGGCCGACCCCGAGCCCGAAGCCGAGCCCGAATCCGTCGCCGAGCCCGCGGCCGAACCGGCCGAGCCCGCGGCCGAACCGGCCGAGCCCGAGCCCGCGGCCGAACCGGCCGAACCCGAGCCCGCGGCCGAACCGGCCGAGCCCGAGCCCGAGCCCGCGGCTGAACCCGAACCCGAACCCGAGCCCATGGTCGCGGGGATCCGCATGAAGTCACAGCCGCGCAGATCGGCGACCGACTTCGCGTTCATCGCGCACGCGACGGCCTTCCGCTTCGAGCCGCCCTTGCAGCGGCGGACCTCGCCCTCGATGTCCGAGTCGTGCGCGAGGTGCTCGGTGCCGAGCAGGAACTGCATGTTCGCGATCGCCTTGCGGCAGTTTTCCTCGCTCGGCTTGTTGCAGCCGACCGAGAGCACGAGAGCAGTGACGAGCAGAAAGCGGATCATGACCAGTCCTTCGGCGCCGACTCTACCAGCTCGCGTGCCCGGCAGAGATCCTGACCGGTCTCGATCTCCGACATGGCTGCCACAGCGTCCGGGGGATTTCCGACGCCGGCTGCCCGCAACCGCGCCTGGGCTCACCGATCAGACGGGGGGTGGGCGTGGCGGCGTTGTTGCAAGTCCACGCGGGCGTGCGGACACGCTGTGTGCTGGTGGTGGTCTTTGCCGGTGGCTGCCTCCCGTCCGATCAGCGGCACACCGATCTCGTGGGGCTCGGCCCCGTCGACCTCGACCTCTGGATCGGATCCCACATCGTCACCGTCGACGTCGAGCACCACCGAGAGCCCGACGAGCCGTGCCCCGTCCTGGGCGACGACTTCGCGGGGCAGATCGGCGACCTCGCACTCTCGACCGCGCCCGGCGGGATGGTCGACGTCTGCCACGCCGCGGACATGTACAACCCCTGCTCGCCTGCACCGCCGCGGTGCGAGCTGCCGTACCTCGGCTTCTACGAGCTCCCCGGGCCGCCCGATGCGGTGCTCACCTTCGGCGACGCGTCGCGAACGATCCAGTGCGACCTCGGCGACGCGCTCGTCGCTCGCAGCGTGGTGCGCGTGCCCGATGGGGCGTGGGAGGTCGCTCGCGGCGAGGCCGTCACGGTGCGGTGGTCACCCGGCGGCGACGTCGCCCGGCTCGGGATCGACGTCAAGTCTGGGGCGCAGCTTGGCCTCCCGACGCCGGTCTCGTCCACGAACGGGGACCTCGTGACGTTCACGGTCCCACGAGATCTCGGCGTCGGATCCCAGACGCTGGTGTTCATGGCGAGTGGCGACGTCACGACCACGAAGGGCTGCTTCGGCGTCACGAACCGCCGCGACGTCCACTACGTCGTCGAGCAGCGGATCACGGTTCGCTGAACGGCATCGCGTTACGACCAGTCGCCTGGCGTCGACTGGACGAGCTCGCGTGCCCGGTCGAGATCCTGGCCGGTATCGATCTCGCGCCACTGGCCGTCGATCAAGACCGGCTCGATCCGCACGCCACCGTCGATCATCGCCTGCCACAGATCGGTCTGGTACGCGTTGCGGTAGGTCTGGGCACGCCCGAAGGGCTCGTGCTCGCGGCCGGCGAACTTCATCGCGAGCTGATCGAGCGTGTTCGCGACCGTCGCGACCCCACGGGCGCCGAGCCGCGCGAGGCCGATGTACTCGCCGATCGCTTCGCGCACGGGGAGCGCGCGCTTGCCGACCCGGGCGACCGAGCCGTCGTGCATCAGATCGGAGACCTCGCCCTCGTCGAGGGGGTGCTCGGTACGGCCCTCGTAGATCGACCGGAAGTCGCGGTCGATCACGAGCCCGATCTCGGCGGTCGAGGTCGCGGCCGCGCGCGCGACGGTCGGTGTGAAGATGATGTCCGAGTAGGTCACGTAGGTCGGCTGATCGAAGAACCGGCGCGCGCACGCCATCGACAGCAAGACGTTGTTGGTCTGCCACTCCGGGTTGTCGACGAACTGCACCCGCGGGACCAAGGTCCGCACGAAGTTCTCGAGGACGTCGCCGCGGTAGCCGCGGATCACGACCAGCTCCTCGACCCCGACAGAGGCCAGGGCCTGCCACACCCAGCCGAGGATCGGCTTGCCGCCGACCTCGACCATGCACTTCGGGATCTCCTCGGTGTGTGCGCCGAGGCGCTTGCCACGGCCGGCGGCGATCAGGATCGCGCGTTGGATCGTCATGACGAGAACCTCCCGAGGCGGACCATGATCCCTGCCATCGTCTTCAACAAGTACAGCGCATTGACGCCCGCGTACGCCCAGAAGTAGAGGTCCATCCGATCGGCGATCGCGCAGATCCAGATGTACTGCGGATAGTGAACGACGATCCGCGCCGCGAACTCGACGGGCGAGAGCACGAGGGCGGCGATGCCCTTGCGGCCCCCGACCTGCGCGGGCTGGCCGTCCTCGGTCGGCGGCTTCGCGCCGTACTCGGGGCGCCGGGTGAACGAGGTCAGCGTCAGCCCGGCGGCGAGGCAGAGCAGGCCCGCCAGCCCGACGACCAGCAGGCGCTCGTCGGTGGTCTCCTGCCACAGCCGGACGGTGACGCAGGCGAAGATCAGCATCGCCTTGAGCTCGTCCATCAGGAAGTCGAGCATGTGCCCGAGCGGCGACGCGGTCTTGCGCAGCCGCGCGAGCTGCCCGTCGGCGCAATCGAGGACGAACGACAGCTCGTACACGAGCGCGGCGACGATCAGCCAGGTGTGCGAGCCCGGCAGCAGCACGAACATCGCGCCCGCGGCCACCGCGACCAGCAGGGACAGGAACGTGACCTGGTTCGGGGTGATCCGCGTCTTCGCGAGGAAGTAGACCAACACGGCCGCAGGCGGGCGCGCGATCCACTCGGTGAACCGGTTGATGTCGCGCTTCTTCTTCGACGCCTTGTAGATGGCGACGATCTCGGACCACATGAGCTGCGCGACCTTAGATCAGTTGAGGCTGCTCGTCGAGGCGCGCGCGGGATCGCGCTGCTTGATCCCGACGAGCAGATAGGTCGACATCAGGCCCTTGCCCTTGATCTCGATCGGGCCACGGTCCTCGAGGTCGAATTCGTCGCGGATCGCGAGGTACGTGATCTCGCTGACGTGGATCCGGCCGGGCACGCCTGCGGACTCCATCCGGCTCGCGGTGTTCACGGTGTCGCCCCACAGATCGTAGATGAACTTCTTCTCGCCGATCACCCCGGCGACCACGGACCCGGTGTGCATCCCGACCCGGATCGTCAGCCCCGACTCGGTGCGCTTCGCGTACTCGGAGATCGCCGCGATCATGTCGAGCGCCATGTGCGCCATCGCGATCGCGTGATCGGCGAGCGGCATCGGGAGCCCCGCGACCACCATGTACGCGTCGCCGATCGTCTTGATCTTCTCGAGGCCGTGCTTCTGAGCGAGCCGATCGAACGTGCTGAACAGCTCGTTCAGCATCGTGACGAGCTCCTCGGGGCTCGTGCGCGACGACAGCGCGGTGAAGCCCACGATGTCGGCGAACAGCACGGTGACGGACTCGTAGCGGTCGACGATCAGGCTCTCGCCGGCCTTGAGCCGGTCCGCGATCGGCGCGGGTAGCACGTTGAGCAGCAGGCGCTCGGAGGTCTGCTTCTCGGCGACGAGCTCCCTGGTGCGCTGCTCGACCAGCACTTCGAGGTTCTCGCTGTGCGCCTGGATCGTCGCGGCCATCGTGTTGAAGTGCGCCCCGAGCTGACCGATCTCGTCGCGCGGCAACTCCGTGGTCCGCGCGGAGAAGTCCTTGTCGGCGAACCGCTTGACGGTGCTGGTCAGCGCGAGCACCGAGCGGGTCAGCAACGTGCCCATCACGATCGACACGAGCAACGCCACCGCGATCATCGCGATCGAGATCTTGATCGCGAGGCCTCCGGCCGCCGACAGCGCGGTCTGCATGTCCGTGTCGAGGATGTCGACGCCGAGCACGCCGAGGCAGCGGCCGTGTGCGTCCTTGAGCGGGACCCCATCGGGGCCGCGCAGCGGGTGGTACGCGGACACCGAGCTGACCTTGAACACCGGGTCGTAGACGAAGTCCGGCTCGAGCTGGGGGGCGCACTCGGCCAGCGCGCGGGCGAGGGCCGGGACCTCGGCGACGGGGTAGGGCTCGTTGAAGTGCGAGATTTCCCCGCCCTCGGGCAGCGGCTCGCCCCGCGCGGTCCTGGCGAGCAGATCGAGCACGTCCGCGTCGGCGATGAACCTCGGGTTCGCCGGATCCGCGGTGGGGGCGAGCAGATAGACGAACTTGATCAGTCGTGGCTCGGCCGCCCGGATCATGCGCAGCTGCTGGTAGATCGTCACGTACTCGGCACCGTGCTCGATCGCCGAGACGGCGTCCGCGTCGAGCGCTCCGACCTGCGCGGTCAGCGCACGGTACGCTGGTAGGTCGATCGCGTGCGAACCGATGTGGGCGACGTCATCGAGCCGATCGTGGAGGTCGTCCGCGAGCTTGCGCTCGAGGAACCGGTACAGGAACAGCGCGAGGAGCACGGAGACCAGCGAGCTGACTCCGAAGAACGCAACGGTGATCTTGCGACGCAGCCGCACGGGCCCCGGAGGACCCTATCACCGGGGGCTCCAGCGTCGGGGTTTTGCCGCTGTCGGTTTCGCTTGCGAGCAGCCCGGACCCTGGATAGGTTGCGCGGCAACAACAACGTCACTGGGGGTTTAGGATGCCTGAGCACACGATCCCCGAGACTCTCATCGAACAGATCCGGTCGGGCAAAGCCGCCCTGGTCGTCGGTGCGGGAATCGGAGTCCCTTCCTGGAAGCAGCTGCTGGAGCGCATGACCAAGGCGCTCGAGACCCGTGGTCGCGATGGCGACGACGTGGCCACCAAGGACCTCGAGAAGCTCTTGCACAAGGGCAGCCTGGTCCGCGCGGTCGGATTCCTCTCCCGTGCACTCGGCGAAGAGACCTGTGATCGGATCGTCGAGGAGATGTGGGCGTCACCCTCCGAGGTGCCCGCCCTGCCGAAGGCGCTCGCGCAGGTCCCGTTCCGGCACATCTGGACGACGTTCCCCGGCGACGTGCTCGAGCACGCGCTCGAGACGCAGTCGCCCGCCGAGTGGCCGACCGCTCGCGTCGTCACGTATCAGGAGCTCGGCGAGCTGTCGCCGCGCCGGCGCACGCTGGTCAAGATGCTCGGCAACTTCGACACGTACGTCGTGACGCCCAACTCGGTGCGCCGCGCCCTGTCGCGCGCCGTCGATCTCAAGGACTACGCCCGCAAGCTCTACGTCGAGGGCTCGCTCGTGTTCATCGGGTTCCGCTATGGAGATCCCGATCTGTCCGCCCTGCTCGATCGCGTGTTCGGCATGTTCGAGCCGCCGCGCGGCACGCACTACTTCCTCGGTGCCGGCGTCGGGCCGGTCACCGTGGACGAGCTGATGGCTGATCACCACATCGAGGTCGTCAACCTCCAGGGCCGCGGCGGTGACGAGGTCGCCGAGCGCTCGGTGATCGAGTGGCTCGAGACCCTGCAGGGTGCCTGCAAGGCCGCGGGCGTCACGCTGTCCCAGGCGCGCCCCGACGTCGACGACGCCGAGGGCTGGATCGCGCTGCTCGGCGAGAGCGGCGACGAAGGGGCCGAGGCGCGCGACGCCCTCGACCTGATCGAGCGCAAGGCCCGCGAGGGGAACGAGTGGGAGACCGTGATCGAGGTGCTGCTCGGCCGGATCGAGCACGCCGGCGACGGTCCCGATCGCGCCCAGCTGCTCCGTCAGCTCGGCGAGGTCTACGAGACGGGCCTGGGCGATCTGCCTCGCGCCTTCGAGGCGGTCACGACCGCCTGTCAGGTCGATCCCGAGGACGACACCGCGGCCCTCATGGCCGAGCGGCTCGCCGCGGCGACCGGTGGCTGGGCGGATCTCGTCTCCGAGGCGAGCGCGATCGCGACCGACGCCACGAACCCGAAGGTCGCGTCGACGTGGTGGGCCCGCCTCGGCGGCTGGTACGCGATGCGGCTCGATCGCATCGACTACGCGCTGCCGTCGCTGCGCCGCGCTCTCGAGCTCGACCCGACCAACAGCGCCGCCTACAAGGCGCTCGCCGACGCGCACCGCAAGCAGCAGAAGTGGGCGGACCTCGCCGACACGTTGCGCGCGCATGCCGAGATCGAGCAGGACACGCAGATCAAAGTCGACCTCCTCCTCGGCCTCGGCGATCTCCTCGAGAGCCAGCTCGCCGCGTCGGCGAAGGCCGTCGAGGTCTATCAGCAAGCCGCGGATCTCGACGACACGTCGGACGACGCGCTCGCCGCCCTCGAGCGGCTGTACCGCCGCGACGAGAAGTGGGCGAACCTGGCCAAGGTCCTCGATCGCCGCGCCGAGATCAGCGAAGCGAATGGCGACACGGGGCGCGCCGCGGCCCTGCGCCGCGAGCTCGGCACGATGCGCGCCGAGAAGCTCGGTGACCTCGAGGGCGCGATCGCGCGCTACGAGGGTGCGGTCGCCGCGAACGGCAGCGATGCCGCCGCGCTGAAGTCGCTGGTCGATCTCTACGACAAGACCGGCCGCACGGACGACTACCTCCGCACGATGGAGCGGCTCGCGGTCGTCGCCCCCGAGGGCGAGAAGCTGGCGACCTTGCGCAAGCTCGCCGCCGAGCTCGAGGATCGCGATCCCGAGCGCGCGGCCTCCGCGTACGAGAAGCTGCTGCAGGCCGATCAGAACGCCGACGATGCATACCGCGGTCTCGAGCGTGTGCTCGAGCTCCAGGAGAGCTGGCACAAGCTGGTCAACCTGTACGCGCGCCACATCTCGGCTGCCAAG
>Ga0102851_10002774_pt1 | contig 10688 bp, 9 predicted proteins | sample Mud3Dept3metaG_FD_79558 | JGI IMG/M metagenome (GOLD analysis project Ga0102851, IMG submission 79558) | Freshwater wetland microbial communities from Ohio, USA, analyzing the effect of biotic and abiotic controls - Mud 3 Core 4 Depth 3... | ecosystem: Environmental > Aquatic > Freshwater >...
AAAAGTTCCGTTAGTTGCTTCTTATTCCTTTTAACTGATGGGAATTCGAGGTGATCATCCATGCAATCATATACAATTACAGAATGATTTGGCAATACCCTCTTTATCTGATTATAAATAATCGGATGTGAAAACCAAAAAAAATTATATCGCGAAATAAATGGGAGTATTTGCAGCAGGAATAAGCTCCTGTTCAAAAACCTGATAAGCCTGAATCTGTTGAGTGGAAGCTTGAATATCTGGAGTAATTCCAGGTCAGTGCTGATGTCAGTCGGAATTCCTGCATTTTTTCTGTTTCCGTAAGTTTTTGGATAGACATAGGTGACCTTGTAAAACTTCGACAGACCTTCTGCAATGAACTGAGGTCTTTGTTTTGCCCACCACCAGTTTGTAGTTGTCAGGTAAAATATTTTTTTTTTATTTTCCGGCATTATAAAATAAGAATGGCCTACAACCAGAGTTCTCCCAATCTAATTGAAAATGAACATAATTTGTTGTCTCACCTTAATTCTTTTCCTACCGGCCAGAAACCGGAGAATATTTTTGAAATATGTTGAGTACCAAAGATCAAAACCGTATTGAGACCATCCCCTGCAATTGAATACCCTGTATCGTTTTTTCCCCATGTTACCAAATGATCGCTCATCGTATCTGTTGATATGTTCCACGTCTGAATCCAGATCCTCTTTATAAGGTACAATTATAAAGAGTATTTTACATTTATGCTTCAGAAAATCAGCTATTTTAACATCATCCTGCAGGTGTTCAATAACGTTTGATGCTATAATGATATCGACTGAAGGAACCTGGGTAAAATCGCAACAAATGAATTCCGCAATTTTTCCGAATTTCTCCTTGCATTTCTTAATAGCTTCCTTCGAGAAATCTGTTCCGATCAGCTTTGCATAAGGAAAATGCGCTGCATAAACAGGTATTGCATCACCCAATCCGCAGCCAAAATCCAGTATAGTGCCATTAAAATCATTCGGTATTTCGAAGTATTTTACTTGCGATTCAGCAAAATTACGGGTTTGTTGCCTTCCTCCCTTTTGTTCCCAGTCGCCGGAATAAAAACGATTGTCCCAGTATGTGACGGAATTATCTGACATTATATTAACAGTAAAAAGCAATTGCTTTCAGAATCTCTTTTTAATGAAATAAACAGATACTGCAGCAACAAGAATTGTATGAAGCAAGTAAGAGAATAACATTGATTGCGCAAGTCCGATTGCTCCCGATCCGTGGTTTATGAAGTAAGAAGCCAGAACCAGGAATACCGTTGCCCAGAGCATATTTATCAGAAAGCCTGTCCACATCCTGCCAAGACCAGCAATTATCTGACCTATCACTGAATTTATTGAGATAAAAACGGCAGTGAAAACAAGTATTACAAGTGCCGGATGACCCTCCCTGAAGTCGGACCCATAGGAATTCATAATTATTTTAGAAAATAAAGCAAAGCTGGTTGCCAGTACCAGGCATATTGAAAGGTTAAGTATAATATTATATTTAATGAGGCGTCGGAGTTTCAATAAATTATCCTTGCTGTTCGAAAATAGTGGCAAAGAAATCTGCGAGACTGCCATCGGGATGAACAGGACAATATTCTGCCATTGGTTTGCAGCGTTGAATACCGCCATCTCATTGAAACCATTGACATTACTGACAAGCATCGTATTTGCGTACCACAGAACCAGACTGACAATTATTCCTCCCAAAAAAGCAGGTGTGCTGAATTCCCATAAATAAGAAAGATCCTTAAAAGATTTCTTTAGCCGAATCTGGATATTGAATTTACCGGCCGTTCTCCTGAGGAATATTGAATTCAGTATCCATTGAAAAAGATATGTGAGTCCCAATCCTATAATAGCACCATAAAGTCCCAGGAAATATGTCAATACAATCTGAACGGGAAATGAAAATAATCCAACCGATATATTTATTTTTGCTATATCCTTGAAATTCTCAAAGCCTGCAATTGCTCCCGTCTGGGCACCGTTAACAGCAAAAAAAAACAACATCAGTGAGCCAAGGCGCATTTCATCAGCAAGATCAGATGCTCCTATCATTCTACCGGTTATCCACGGAGCCATAATAAAGAAGATTGCTGTAAAAACGATTCCGATAATTACTGCCAGTATTTTTGAAGATGCAATAATATTACCAGCCATATCAGGATCTTTATCCCTGAACTCTGCAATATACTTGGTCGAGGTCACTCCAAGCCCGAATCCCGCAAAAGCGGCAAACATATTGATTGTTGATTGAATAATGCCAAGTTCACCAAAAATGGATCTTCCCAGGATCCGTGCTACAATAATTGATGATACCAGAAAGAATCCCTTTGAAATCATTGATCCAGTCAAAGCCCAGAAGGATCCTCGGATAACTCTTACTGTAAGGTTATCCCTGCCTGTCTCATAAATATGCTCCTTTATTCCGGCAGGGAGCCTTGACAACAACGAGTCAAAATAAATCCTCTTCATCCTAACTTATTGCCAGGAAGTGATCCTTAATGAAATTCAGAATTCTGAGACTTGCTTTTCCATCACCATAAAGATTTGCTTTTTTCGACCTTTTGCGATAATAACGAAAATCTTCAAGGAGCTTTGTGGTTTCACTGACTATCAGTTCCTCGTCAGTTCCTACTATCTTAATTATTCCCGAAGCTAATCCTTCGGGCCGTTCAGTGACTTTCCTTGTAACAAGAACTGGCTTCCCCAGGCATGGAGCCTCCTCCTGGATACCGCCCGAATCAGTTACTATTACGCAGGCTCTTTCCATGAGCGCTATAAATGGCAAATACTCAAGCGGTTTAATTAGATGCACATTCTTTCTCTTATCCGCAATAAGGAAGTTGTTAACAGTTTTTCGGATATTTGGATTAAAATGGACGGGATAAATAAAATGCACATCAGGGTACTTATCTGCCAGGCGGACAACTGCCCTGCAGATAGATTCCAAACCCTTCCCGAAATTTTCTCTTCTATGACTGGTGACAATAATCAGTTTATCGCCCTGACTTATTTCTTCTCCGGGAAAACCAGGTATTGCCGGCTTCCTTTCTTTTATTCTGTTAAGAGCAATATTCAATGAATCTATTATCGTATTACCGGTTATAAGGATTTTTTCAACAGGGATGCCTTCCTTTAAGAGATTTTGTGATGATTCTTCAGTTGGAGCAAAGTGAAAGGCAGAGATTCTGGAAATGATCTGACGGTTCATCTCTTCAGGCCAGGGAGAATATATATTATTTGTCCTTAACCCTGCCTCAATATGAGCTACCGGTATCTGCTTGTAGAAAGCTGCAAGAGCGGATGCAAATGATGAGGTTGTATCCCCTTGCACAAATACCAGATCGGGTTTGAATTCAGACAGGACATTTTCCATCCTCAGGATTACAGAAGTTGTGACATCAAACAAATTCTGATCTTCTTTCATTATATGCAGGTCCCAGTCCGGGGTTATATCAAAGATATTGAGCACCTGGTCAAGTAATTCACGATGCTGGGCGGTTACGCATACCTTCGACAGAAAAAAACATGACTCCTTCTTAAAAGCTTTAATAACAGGAGCCAGTTTAATTGCCTCAGGCCGTGTACCAAAAACGAACAGGACTTTTTTCACAGTTTTTAATGCTTCCGCCGCGTCAGTCCCATATTGATGAATTATTTAACTGACTGCTTGGTGCGCATGGTTATATTTGTAACAAATACTACAGGTTTTTCCAGAACCATTCAACTGCTTCCTCAAGTCCTTCAGCGACATTTTGCACAGGAGTATAGCCAAGAAGCCTTTTCGCTTTTTCAATTGAAGCCTGGGAATGCGGTATATCCCCTGCCCTTTCGGGTCCGTAAAACGGTTTTATCTCAAGTATCTCCCTGTCGTACCTGCCGGCCAGATCACGTATAATTTCAAAAAGCCTGTTAAGGGTTGTTCTTTCACCGTGGGCAACGTTATATACCTGGTTAAGTGCTGCTTTGTCATTCACGAGAGCTGCCAGATGGTTGGCCCGGACAACATTATCAACATAGGTAAAATCGCGGGAATAATTGCCATCTCCGTTAATGACCGGGGCTTCATGCTTCATCAGAAGCTTTACAAATTTCGGGATCACTGCAGCATATGCTCCGTCCGGATCCTGACGTCTCCCAAAAACATTGAAATAGCGCAGGCCGATCACTTCGATACCGTAGTTCCCGGCAAAATTTGAAGCAAAAAGTTCATCCACATATTTAGTAATGCCATATGGTGACAGCGGCTTCCCTATTTTGTCTTCAACCTTGGGCAGGTCGGGATGATCTCCGTAAGTAGATGAGCTTGCAGCATATATAAATCGTTTTATTCCTGCCTGCCCGGAGGCAAACAGCATCTTGACAAAACCTCCTATGTTGACATCGGTGGTTGAAACCGGATCTTTGATCGAACGCGGGACCGAACCAAGTGCTGCCTGGTGGAAAACAACTTCCACGCCTTTCAAGGCATCCTGGCAATCGCTGTAATTTCGGATATCGCCTTCAATCAACCTGAAATCAGGATTGTTTGAAAAACCTTTCAGATTCTCACGCTTGCCTGTTGAGAAGTTATCAAGGCATACAACCCTGTTGCCCGATAATAATAATGATTCCACCAGGTTGGAGCCAATAAAACCAGCTCCACCGGTAACAAGCACTGTTTTATTACTTACTAACCGTTCCATATTCAATATTATGAAAAAAAAGAGATTATTCTGCTATAAGGATCATGCTTATTCGAACATCATCATGATTTCATTCAGGATGAATTCAGCTGTTTTGCCGTCGCCATAAAATCCGGGATATTCACGGTGAGATTCACTTCCGGAAAACTTTTCAAACTCATTGCTTATCTTTTCAGGATCAGCATCAACAAGCACAGCTGTTCCATTGGTGACCAGCTCCACCCACTCAGTTTCCGCCCTGAGAACCAGGCAGGGCTTTTTGAAAAAATGGGATTCTTTCTGTACGCCACCCGAATCTGTTATGATCATTTTAGAGTTCTTTTCCAGCAGGATCATCTCAAGATAGGATACAGGTGGTATAATCCTGATATACTTGTAATTATTAAGATCTGAGTACAAAGACTGCAACTTCGTTTTCAGCGATATTGTGGTTCGCGGGTGCAACGGCATGACGAAAGTGATAGCATGTACTTCCGCCAGGGTTTTAAGAGTGGTAAGGATATTCTCAAGGCGTGAAATGTCATCGGTATTTATTTCGCGGTGAATAGTCACAAGAATGAAGTTATCCCTTTCAACTGAAAGGCCTTCGAGGAATGAAGCTTTTTTCTTTTCAGCAAGTTCTGCGAAAAAAAGCGCATTATCGTACATTATATCACCAGTAAGATAAATCTTAGGATTGTCAATTGTGTAAGGGGGGGAGTTTTCCGGTCTGAACCCTTCGCGCATGAGGTTCTTAAAAGCAGCATTGGTTGGTGCAAACAGAAGGGTTGACGCATGGTCACTCATGATCCTGTTCAGCTCTTCCGGCATTGTTTTATTGAATGAGCGAAGGCCGGCTTCAATATGAACAACGGGGAAGTGCAGCTTGGCACATGCAATGGCACCGGCCAGAGTTGAATTTGTATCTCCATAGAGCAATACACAATCGGGCTTTTCATCAAGGATAACCTCTTCTATTCCGGTAATCATCATGGAAGTTTGCCGGCCATGCCTTGCCGATCCTGCACCGAGATTATAATCGGGCTTGTGAATTTCGAGCTCATCAAAAAACACATCTGACAGCTCTTTGTCATAATGCTGTCCGGTGTGAACTACCGTTTCTGCAATCCTGTCTGAAAAGTACAGCCGTATTGCTCTGCTGATTGCCGAAGCCTTAATGAACTGAGGGCGTGCTCCGACGATGTTGACTAGCTTTAGTTGTGGCATTATTTCCGATAGATATGGGTGCCCAAAGATATGAAAATATCCTTTGCGGAAGGTATTTTCAGATCAGTGTAACCTATTTTGCATAGTTTACCGCCCGTGTTTCCCGGATTACTGTAATTTTAATCTGCCCCGGGTAAGTCATTTCGTTCTGGATTTTTCTGGCGATATCGAAAGAAAGCCCTTCTGCTTCTTTATCCGAAACTTTTTCAGCCCCTACTATCACACGGAGTTCCCTGCCAGCCTGTATCGCGTAGGTTTTCATGACGCCGGGATACTGGAGAGCCAGTGATTCAAGTTCCTTCAGGCGTTTTATGTATGATTCAACCACCTCGCGGCGTGCTCCGGGGCGGGCACCTGATATAGCGTCACAGACTTGTACAATGGGCGCAATAAGAGTGGTCATTTCAGTCTCATCATGATGCGCGCCGATGGCATTGCATATTTCAGGTTTTTCCTTGAATTTCTCCGCCACTTTCATTCCCAGGATTGCATGCGGAAGCTCAGGCTCATCGTCAGGAACCTTGCCAATATCGTGAAGCAGGCCTGCCCGCTTTGCCAGTTTCGGATTCAGTCCCAGCTCTGCAGCCATGATTGATGCAAGGTTGGCAACCTCACGGGAGTGCATAAGGAGGTTTTGCCCATAGGATGACCTGTATTTCATCTTGCCTACCATCCTTATAAGTTCGGGATGCAGACCATGTATTCCAAGGTCAATTGCAGTTCTTTTTCCAACTTCAAGTATCTCTTCTTCAACATGTTTCTTGGTTTTTTCAACTATCTCCTCAATTCTGGCAGGGTGGATCCTGCCATCGGTTACCAGCTGATGAAGGGCAAGTCTTGCTATTTCCCTTCTTACGGGGTCAAATGCTGAAAGGACGATAGCTTCCGGGGTGTCATCGACGATGATCTCAACCCCTGTTGCTGCTTCCAGAGCACGGATATTACGGCCTTCACGGCCAATGATCCGTCCTTTCATTTCGTCCGATTCTATGTGAAACACCGTAACTGCATTTTCTATGGCACTTTCCGCGGCTACTCTCTGAATTGTATGAATTACGATTCTTTTGGCTTCTTTGTTTGCCGTCATCTTGGCTTCATCAAGTATTTCGTTGATGTACGACATCGCACCTGTCTTTGCCTCTTCCTTAAGTGATTCAATAAGATGATTTTTAGCCTCTTCAGCTGAAAATCCGGAAATTGATTCCAGCTGTTCCACCTGCTGACGATGCAGCCTGGCCAGCTCTTCATTTTTTTTCTCAACCAGCTCAAGCTGTGCAGTAAGGTTTTCACGGACAACTTCGGCTTCATTCTTTTTCCGTTGCGTTTCCTCAAGTTTCTGTGAAAGAGCCAGTTCTTTCTGTTTGATCCTGTTTTCAGCCTGAGATATCCTGTTGTTCTTTTCGTTTATTACTTTTTCATGTTCTGTTTTAAGCTGTAAGAATCTCTCCTTTGCCTGGAGGATTTTTTCCTTACGTATCACTTCAGCTTCTGTCTCGGCTTCACTGACTATTCTTAGGCTCTTGCTTCTCAGGGCTTTTTGCCAGATCATGAATGAAACGCCAAAACCAATTATAAATGCAGCTGCACAAAAAATAATCACCAGCCAGCTGCTCAATATCCCTGTTAATAGTATCATATTTATCGTGTTAGTTTATATTAATAAAAAACCCGCAAAGTTCCTCCAGCTTTTATAAAACCCCATATCTCAATGGTTGAAGCTACTAATCCAGGTCGGACTTCCACTGTCACGCAAAGGCGTGATCCCGACGAATCGGGCTGAGGCCTGTCCCTGCTGAATTAAGGATGGCTCCAAAGTTTTAACTGTTGAGTTTCAAAAATGAATGAAGAAACAATGCGGGCAATTTCTATTGCTATTTTAAAGAACGCTGTTACTCTTTTTTTTCAAGAACCGAATCGATCTTCTGTATCAGTTCCTTTATGGCATCCGGGAGGTAATCATTCTCCAGTTTTTCCTCTTCTTCTGTGAGTTTTATCACATATTGCAGGGCAGCCATCGCCAGAAAATCCTGAACATCCTTGTCAGTGTACCGCATTTTATACTGCAGTACCTTTTCGTTTATCAACCTGGCAGCCTTCCTGATCTTTTCCTCATTTTCCCGTTCTACCTTCAATGGATAATACCTGTCCGCTACATTAACCCTGATCGATAGCTTATCATCCATTTCTATATATTATCTGTTTAAAAGAGCAACACATCTGTCAATTTCCCGAACCAATTCCGTTATCTTCTTCTTTGCCTCCCTGGTATTCTCCCCGTCACCCAACAGTGCTCCTGATAATTTAATCCTTTCGTATTTTATTTCCAGTTCCTTTATTCTGGATTCACGTTCCTGCAGTGTGTTCTTCAGTCCTTCATTTCCATTCTTAAGATTTTCACATTCCGATTGCAGGTTTTTAAACTTATCTAACAATTCATCCAGTTTTCTGTTCAAAAGTTTTAATTCTTCATAACCCTTACCGGACATATCAAAATCTTTAGCACAAAGTTAATATTGTTAATGATATTTTCAAAAAAATGGGTTAAATAGTTTGCTCAACCGATCCAGAAGTATAGTTTTGCACATCATAATCAAAGTATACTTCTGGATGTCATCAGGCAGGATTTTTTTTATTGGAATATTATTCTTTATAACAATAACTGACAGGTCGGACGATAAATCCATTTTTATCTCCCCGGTAAAAATACCCTTATCGTTGTCAGCCAATTTCGGCGAACTGAGGATAGATCATTTTCACTCCGGGCTGGATATTAAAACTCAGGGTGTTAAGGGGCAGGAAGTTGTCGCTGCCGCCAGCGGGTATATTTACAGGATCAGCGTTTCTCCCGGGGGTTTCGGGAAAGCCATTTATCTGAGACATCCATCCGGTTATTCGACAGTATATGCACACCTCGACAGGTTTATTCCCGAAATTGAAGATTATGTCACTGATTATCAGTATGAAAGAAAAAGTTACCTTGTTTCCGTCTTTCCACACAAGGATAAATTTCCCGTGCAACAGGGAGATCTTATCGCCTACTCCGGAAATTCGGGCAGTTCATCAGGACCTCACCTGCATTATGAGATAAGAAAATCGGAGTCGGAAATCCCGTTAAATCCCCTTTGGTTTGAATTCGGGACAGGGGATGATATCGAACCTGTTTTTGAAAGACTGGCAATCTATCCGCTGAATAAAAACACCTTGATCAACAACAGGAACTCCGTAATGAAAATCAATGTGGCGGGGGGGCATGGCAACTATTATATCCCGACGGAAAATGAGATCATTATAAGCGGACCTGCAGGATTCGGGATAAAATCATTTGATCTGCTGAATGACAGTTATAACAGGTGCGCTGTCTATTCAACAGAACTGAAAATTGACAGCACCACCGTATTTAAATATGTAATGGATGAATTTTCCTTCAGTGAATCAAGGTACATTAACAGCCACATCGATTATGAAACCTATCTAAGGGAAAATACATATTTTGAAAGGGCATTTATTCTTCCCAACGACAAATTAACCACCTACAGTGATGTCATCAATAAAGGTATATACAATTTCAGGGACAACAGAACTTATAATGTTGAAATAGAGATCAGTGATGCACACAATAACAGATCTTCGCTGAGATTCAAAGTCACCGGTCAAACACCTGTCTCTTTACCATTGCCCGATCCTTACGAGAAAGGCCTGATTGTGATGCCCTATAACCGGACAAACAGGTTCAGGGCAGAAAACATAACGGTCACCATACCTGCCGGCGCCCTCTATGATACATTGCTGTTCAGCTATAAGAAGGATCCGGGAACACCGGAATCACTATCGGAGGTGCATTACATACATAATAAATACACACCGGTTCATAAAGCCTTTACTCTTGCCATAAAACCAGCCATAATTCCTGAAGGCAAGGAATCCAAGCTGCTGATGGTACAGCAAAACGATGATTTGACAAAGAGCGCCCTGCCAGGAACATTTTCCGACGGATTTGTAACCGCTGAAGCAATGTCATTTGGATCGTTTTATGTAGGGATTGACACTGTTGCTCCGGTCATCACACCTAATGGGCTGGTTACGGGTGCTGACCTTACATCACGGACAGAGTTAAGAATAAAGATTACCGACGAGCTTTCAGGGATAAAATCCTATGAGCCGGTTGTTGATGGCAAATGGGCTTTGTTTGAATATGATCAGAAGAATAATGTGCTTATTTACAGGTTTGATCCCAGACGGATCACAAAAGGTTCCAGACACAGCCTCACGCTGAAGGTTTCGGATAACAGGGATAATCAGAGCATTTATAATTGTGATTTTATATGGTGATAACCAATCTACGTATTAAACTACGTATTATAATACGTAGTTTAATACGTAGGTAAACTGAGAAGGTTATAATTTTACTGATATATTCTTACGGGATAAACACCTTGCCGGATCATTTTCCTGATGCTTTCGACTACGAAAGGCTTGTCTTCCCGGTAGGTCACGCCAAACCATCTTTCATTGCTCATTAGCACCCTGATCTTAATATCCCCTTTCTTAATGAATTTATCGAGTGTGTTGGGTATCAGCAACTCCGATTTAAGATCCATTCCTCTCTTTATTATAAAATCCCCGAAATCTTCCCTGAGGTAATCAAAACAGGTTGGTTTGAAGCCAAAAAGGTTCATTGAGGCTATTTCTTTTCCGGTATATTGCACCTCGCTCCCGTCCGGTCCCGGTGCTTTGGCACCATTGCGTGTCTTTTCGATCCCGAGAACTTCAACTATGTGCTGCA
>Ga0102851_10002775_pt1 | contig 10688 bp, 8 predicted proteins | sample Mud3Dept3metaG_FD_79558 | JGI IMG/M metagenome (GOLD analysis project Ga0102851, IMG submission 79558) | Freshwater wetland microbial communities from Ohio, USA, analyzing the effect of biotic and abiotic controls - Mud 3 Core 4 Depth 3... | ecosystem: Environmental > Aquatic > Freshwater >...
ACGCAGGGTGCTGAGCGATGCGGCTGCGATCATCTGCCTCAGCGAGGCAGAACGTCGCACCATTGCGTCGCACCACCCGAGCGCGCGGGTCGAGCTCATCCCCAACGGCGTCGATGTCGCGCGTTTCTCAACGGGAAACGGCCCAGAGTTCCGACGACGGCACGGTGTGCCTGAGGGGGCACGTCTCTTGCTATTGGTTGGACGCGTGGACCCTCAGAAGAACCAGGCGCTCGCGCTGTCGCTCGTCGGCGCCCTCGCCCGGCGGCACCCCGACGTTCATCTCGTGCTCGCCGGACCCACAACGGCTCCGGCGTACGGCGCGGCCCTCGAAGGAGCCATCCGCGGGCGCGGGCTCCGGTCGCGTGTCACGTGGCTCTCGGGTCTGGGCCATGCAAGCCAGGAGCTCGTGGACGCCTACCACGCGGCCGACGTCTGCCTGCTGCCCTCCCGCCACGAACCCTTCGGCATCGTCGTGCTCGAAGCGTGGGCTGCTGGCAAGCCCGTGGTCGCGAGCCGCGTGGGGGGCATCCCGGGCTTCGTCGAATCCGGCGTGACCGGCATGCTCGTCGATCCCGAGGACGAGCGGGCCTGGCTCGAGCACGTGGACGCGATCCTGGTGTCGCCGGCGCGTGCCGCCGCCCTCGGCACCAACGGCCTGCGACGGGTGCGTGCAGCGTTCGATTGGGATCGCATCACCGACCGCCTGGTGACGCTCTACGAAGACGTGATCAACGCCCACGGCCGCCGACGGACCACGACGAAATGGTGGTCGACCGCAGGCCAGCCGTCGGTTTCCTGAGCTGTGGAGCCCCAGCCAATGAAGATCGGCATCACGACGTTCGGCGCCGACGGTCATCGTTCAGGGATCGGCCAGTACATCATCAATCTCCTGGCTGCCCTTGCCGAGCTCGACCCCCGGGAGTCGTGCGAGGTGCTCACGCACGAGTCCGAGCGGGCGGTGTTCGCGGGTTCTGGGCTGCCGTTCGCGGTGCGGACCGTCACGGATCGAGTGCGCCAGCCGCTCTTGAACGTGGCATGGCACCAAGTAGCGTTGCCGGCCTGGTGTGCCCGACGTGGCTACGACGTGTTGTTCCTTCCCGCAGCCAATCGTCGCGTGCCGTTCAAGGTGCCCTGCCCGACGGTGGGCACCGTGCACGACTTCTCGGCGTTGCACGTCGAGGGCAAGTACGACGTTGCCCGCACCGCCTACATCACGCGCGTGCTGCCGCGGCTCGTCCGCGGCCTGACACGCGTGGTGACCGTGAGCGAGAGCAGCAAGCGCGACATCGTGAACCATGCCGGCGTGCGCGAAGACCGCGTGCACGTCATCCACTCGGCTGCAGACACAGGGGTCTTCACACCCGGCGACAGGGCCCGCGCGAGGCGGCGGGTAGCGACGGCCTACGGCGTCGACGCGCCTTATGTCCTCTACGTTGCGCGCATCGAACATCCGGGCAAGAACCACGTCCGGCTCATCGAGGCCTTCGAGCGCGCGAAGCGATCGGCCGACCTGCCCCACCGGCTGGTACTGGCCGGATCGGACTGGAGTGGCGCAAGCGAGGTCCATCGCGCGGCGACGCGGTCGAGCGTCGCCCAGGACATTGTCTTCACGGGGTTCGTGCCAGCCGCCGACCTTCCCGATCTGTACCGCGGAGCCGACCTCGCCGTGTGTCCGTCGCTCTACGAGGGATTCGGCATGCCCGTGCTCGAAGCCATGGCGTGCGGCACGGCGGTCGCGTGCTCGAACGTGTCGTCCCTGCCCGAGGTGGCGGGCGACGCCGCCCGGCTGTTCGACCCGCTCGACGTCGACGAGATGACCCGCGTCCTCCGGGCCGTGCTGACGGGCCCGGCGACGCGCGCCGCGCTCGAAACGCGCGGCCTCGCGCGGAGTCGCATGTTCAGCTGGCGGGCGAGCGCCGCGCAAACGCTCGATGTGCTCCGGATGGCCGCCGAGGAGGCGCGCGCATGAGTCCTGCCGCCCTTGACGAGCTCTGGCGCCGCTTCGACGGCGGCCGACCTGGTCTGGCTCTGAGACGGCGCGCGCTGCGGGCCGCGTGGAAACGCCGTGCGTGGACGGCGACCGTGCAGGCCGCGCATCGCCTCAAGCGCGCCATCGACATCGGCGTCGGCTCGGCCGCACTGCTGGCCCTCTCGCCGCTATTGCTCGTGGTCGCCGCCCTGATCAAGCTCCACGACCGTGGCCCCGTGCTGTTCTGGCAGACGCGTGTTGGCCAGTGGGGCCGCGAGTTCCCCTTCCCGAAGTTCCGATCGATGGTGACCGACGCCGAGCAGCGGCTGCGCACCCTCGAGTCGAACAACGACCACGGCGCGGGCGGCGTGACGTTCAAGATGAAGCGCGACCCGAGAATCACGCCGATTGGGCGGATCATCCGCAAGCTGAGCATCGACGAGCTCCCGCAGCTGTGGCTGGTGGTCACCGGCGACCTGTCGCTCGTAGGTCCGCGACCGCCCGTGCCCCGCGAGGTCGCCCGCTACACCCTCGCCGACCGTCGTCGCCTGAGCGTCAAGCCGGGTCTCACCTGCATCTGGCAGGTGACGGGCCGCTCGGAGATCCCCTTCGAGCGACAGGTGGAGCTCGACGTCGAGTACATCCAGAGCCAGAGCGTCTGGCTCGACTTGCGACTGCTCCTGAAGACCGTGCCCGCGGTGTTGCTGGGCCGCGGCGCCTACTGACCATGGCCATCGACTCGACTGCCGGCACGATCGCCATGACGACCGCCACCCTCGCGAGCCTCGACCGCCGCTTCTCCGCGCGTTCCCGGCTCGGTCGACGGGTCCGGGCAGCCGTCCGACGGCAACGCGTCCGCTGCCGCAGGGCGGCCGACGAGATCGCCAAGCGAACGGTCGATCTGGGTCTCTCGACGGCCGCACTCGTGATCGCCGCGCCCGTGCTCTTGCCCACGGTGGCCTGGCTGCTGGCGCGCGGCCGTGTCTTCGATCGCACGGGCTGCCTGGGCAAGGGCGCCACGCCGTTCGACGTGCTCACGTTTGCCATTCCCGCCACGGGCGTTGGAGCGCCCCTGCGGGCCGTCGGCCTCCACCACTTCGCCGTTCTCGTCAACGTGCTGTGCGGCCAGATGTCGCTGGTCGGACCAAGGCCGGCGCCAGCCGACGAGTGGTCGCCCCGCGACAGGCTCGTGCGCTGGCGACATCGGGTACGGCCGGGCCTCGTGGGTCCCTGGTGGGTCCGTCGGCGCATGAACATCGCGTATGGCACCGAGCTCGAGACGGACCGCGAGTACGTCGCCACCTGGAGCGTGCGCGGCGACCTGGGTCTGTTGTCGCGTGCCGGCCTCGCGCTGCTGTACGGCCAGGGCGGGAGCAGCGACGCGCCGCGTCGAGTGTCGATGCTCGGGGTGTCCATCGACAACATCACCGTGGACGATGCGCTCGACGTGATTGACGGCTGGCTGCACACGCGCGGCGCACGCCGCGTGGCGTTCGTGAACGCCGACTGCCTGAACATCGCCGTCCGTCGCGCGCACTATCGTCGCGTCCTCGGCGAGACCTCCCTGACACTCGGCGACGGAATCGGCCTGAAGATCGCCGGGCAGCTGCTCGGGCGCCCGATGCGCCAGAATGTGAACGGCACCGACCTCTTCCCGCGCCTCTGCGAGCTGGCCGACCGGCGGAGGGCCCGCATCTTCCTGCTCGGCGCGCGACCCGCGGTCGTCGAAGGCGTCAGAGCGTGGATTGCCGAGCGCCACCCCGGCGCCTTCGTGTGCGGCACGCACCACGGCTACTTCGACGCCCAGAGCGAACCAGCGGTCATCGACGCCATCCGCGCGTCCGCGCCCGACCTCCTGCTCGTGGCGCTTGGCGCGCCGCGCCAGGACGAGTGGCTGGCCGCCCATCTCGGGGCCACCGGGGCGGCGGTCGGCATCGGTGTGGGCGGGCTGTTCGACTTCTACTCGGGCCGCATTCCGCGAGCCCCCGTCTGGATGCGTGAGCTCGGCCTGGAGTGGGTCTTCCGTCTCGCCCAGGAACCCCGTCGCATGTGGCGACGCTACCTGGTCGGCAACGTTCTCTTTCTGGTGCGTGTGCTCCGTGAACGCTGGAGCACAGCGCCGCCGGTCGTGGAGTCATAGAACATGAAGGCAGTACTGCTCGCCCTGAACCCCCGCACACCCGAGCCGCTCGAATGGACCGACACGCCACCGGCTCTGAGGCCGGTGCTGGACCGCCCGCTCGTGCACCACGTCATCGAGCGTCTCGTCGACTGCGGCATCACGAACCTCGTGGTCGTGACCGATGCGCAACACGACTGGCCCCAGGCGACCCTCGGCGACGGCCGGCGATGGGGCTGCAGCGTGACCTACGTCCACTCGGACGGCGAGCGCGGCGTCGTCGAGGCCGTGCGCGCCGCTGCGTCGGAGTCCGCCGACGCGCTCGTTGCCCTCGCGGCGGCCGACCGCCTGCCCCTGTACGACAAAGATCCGTCGTCGGGGTGCGAGCTCGTGGTCGTGGACCGCATCGACGATGGGGAAATGACGAGATGGGGGGGGTGGGCGATGCTGCCAGCGGCGTGCATCTCGGAGGCGGCAGCCGGCTCGTCGCTGTCGTCGTTGGGCGATGCGCTCGTCGCGATCGGCGAGGCCCGCGGACGGTGCGTCACGTCGGACAGCTGGCTCGACGCGCGCGGGGCCGGCGCCCTGCTCGACTCGAATCGGCGCGCGCTCGACTCGCATCAGCGGGGCCTGCTGTCGATCGGCCGCGAGGTTGAGCCGGGCATCTGGGTCGGGCGCAACGTGCGCCTGGGTCCCGGCGTTAGTCTCGTGGCACCGGTGTTCATCGGCGAGAACACCAGCATCGGCGCGCGCAGCACGGTCGGGCCGCACGCGGCGATCGGGAGCGCGTGCCTCGTCGATGCCGATGCGTCCGTGGAACGCTCAGTGGTGACGGCGGGGACCTACGTCGGCGAAGGGCTCAACGTCGCGGACGCGATCGTGGACGGTCCGACCCTCGTCAACGTGCGTCTCGGGGCGAGCGTGCGAATCGACGATGGGTGGCTGCTCGCAGGGACTGCAGGGTCGCGAGGGGTGGGTGCCACGACTCCGATCACTGGCGGCCCGGCAGCGGGCTGACCGCGACAATCCGTCGGCCGTCGGGCAGCAGCGCCTCCGCCTCCACCCACGATGCCCGGATGCCCACGTCGATGCTCGACGCCCCGAGCCGCGGCGGGTCGGCGTCGGTCTCCCATGTGACGGCCGCGTCCGACAGGTCGGCCCCCGGCGCGACAAGGCGAACCACCCGTCGGCCATCGGCCCGTCTCACGGGCCCCGTCTCCAAGGTGGCGCGAAACCCCGTCCACGGCTGCGTCGCGAGCGGGGTCCTGGCCATGAGCCAGGATGCCGCCGCCAGGCCGCGCGCGATGTTGACAGACACGGCCTCGTTCATCGTGCTGAACACGTCAGACCAGCGGTCGTAGAGCGGATAGACCTCCGGGGCATCGGCATCGGGCGGCACACTGAGGGAACGAAGTCGTGTCCCGTACCAACCGATGCCGGGCAAGCCTTGCTGGAGATTGCCCACCAGCAGGCCGGTGGGAGGGAGCGTGCGACGGTCGTTCTGCGCGTGCTGGTGAACCACTTCGATTGGACGCTGCCACCCGACCCCTGCAATGAAGCTGACGTTGACCGGGTTGGCGCCCGCGGAATAGCTCAGGTTGGCTGCCAGCGCCTCGAGGAAGGCCGGGTCCGGGCGCAGTTGATAGCCCACCACGAGGTCGAAGGCTGCGTCCTCGCCGAAGTACCACCCGACGCGGTTCGACCGTTTCCCCGGATCGGGATAGCTGGTGCCGTAGGCGCTGGCCCGAGACGCCGCCACCTGGTCGCCTGCGGCCGCCAGCACCTCGGCCTCGCATCGTGAAAGGTGCCGGGCGTCGAGACCACTGCGGTCCAGACGCTGTGTCCTGGCCGCAAAGACATAGCTGCGGCAGGCCGCGCCGTAGCCCTCGAACAGCCGCCACCAGCCCCAGCGCCTCGTCGACTCGCTCGACGGATCGAAGTCGTCGCGCACTTGACGATGAGCAGCCGCGTCCGCGGTGGCCAGGAAGATCTCGGTGGCCGCCCAGGCCACCTCGTCGCGGTCCTCGAACACGTCGCCGTAGTGCGTCACCGTCTGGTACGCGCGGGCGCGACCGTGGGTGCGCCAGGCCTGTTGCAGGAAAGCCCAGCCTCGACGGGCGGATGCCAGGTAGCGCGCGGCGTCCGCAGGGAATGCCCGCTTGAACGCCGGAGACGAAGCACACTGGGCGAGCGCGGCAGTCGCGGCGGCGGTGGCCGACGTGTTCTTCGGAAACACGACCTGCGGATCGCCGGCGTCGGGCAGCACGTTGGATTCGTAGGGCCGGTCTCGGGGGTGCACGAGAAAGAAGAACCCGCCGTCCTCGTCCTGCATCCGCTGGAGGAAGTCGGCCTCCTGCCTGGCGATCTGCAGCACGTCGCTGACACCGTCGCCGCTCTCGGGAAGCCCGAGGTTGTCGAGCGCAGCCACGCCCGGGAAGGCGTCGACCGCAAACACGAGGTGGTGAACCAGCTGTGCGCTGTTGATCGTGTACTTGCCGTAGTCGCCGGCGTCGTGATGGCCTCCCCTGACGAGCACCGGGGTCTTGCGCACAACGGGGTAGAGGCTGTTCCCCAGCCGGTCGAGACGCGGCGCCAGGTGCTGCGGGTTGCGTGGCACTTGCTGCGTCATGCCGGCCAGGCGGGCCTCGACGGACGACCGCGCCGCGTCGGGCAACGCGGCGGGCGCCAGGTGACAGGCGTCGTGCGTGAACCGCGTGTACGGAAGCGTGTTCGGCAGCCCGCAACGCTGATGGTAGAGGCCGAGCGCATACGTTCGAGCGAACAGTCCCGCCGCCGTGGGGCCGACGCGGAAGTCTCCCGACACCCCGAGGCCTTCCACCGCGAGCCGGTAGAGGCCTGGCTGCTCGAGACGGTCGAGATTGGCCTCGAGCACGCGCTGGTAGGGCGGCGGCGCGCCCGGAAACCCCCGGTCAGGACGTGGGGCAAGCGCGCCCTTGAAGACGACGCGCCCGTCGGACACGCGCTCGACGGCAAACGGCGTGGCCGAGACGCGCAGCTCGCCGAGCGTGCCGAGGTAGTAGCCGACCTGCGCGCGCTTGGGCAGACCGCCGACGTAGCCGGCCTGCGACACGTGAATCGCTGGCGAACGTCGGTCGTTCGCGAGGATCGCCGAAAGTGGCCCGGAGGCCCAGGGCCCGCCTGTGACCTGCACGGCAGCCCCGGTTTGGAGGGAAGGCGATATCTCGAGAAAGAGGACCGTCTCGACCCGCAGGTCCCTGGTGGCCAGCGGCGCGTAGCGCACTCGCCGCCTCGATCCGGCCGCGACGACGCGCAGCTGCCGGCCGGCGCTGCTCACCGACAACCGCTGCCCGTTGCTAGCGAGCTGAAGCAGCCTGTCGGGCTGCGCCGCGTCGGCGGGTGACGAGATCGCGCTCACCTCCAGCACGTCCGGCGCCACGATGGTGAGCCGGACATCGCCGACCGGCGGGGGCGCGAGGCGGATCGCGGGCGTCCCGCCTCGTGCGGCCACGGCGAACGTCGCTCCGGCCACGCAGGCAACCCACGGGGCCAATCGGCAGAGGGTTCGGGCAGCTCGCGTCACGGTGCAGGCGGTTTGCTAGCTCGCCGCGTCCGCGGCCACCGTGTCACCGGGGCGACGGGATTCGACGGCGGCGCGTACCTGGCCAGCAAGCGTGGACGGATCAAAGGGCTTGGTAAGCACGGCAAGCGCGCCCAGCTCCTTCAGACGATCGACTTCGCCCGGCAGAGCCTTGGCCGTCAGGAAGACGACTGGAATGCTGGCGGTCGCCTGGTCCCGCCGCAGTGCCGCGAGCGTCTCCGCGCCGTCCATTTCAGGCATCATGACGTCCAGCAGGATCGCGTCCGGGTGCTCCCGGGCCGCCAGCGTCAGCGCCGCCCTCCCGCTCGACGCCTCGATCACCGTCATCCCTCCAAGGCGCTCGAGACTGAGGCGCACGATGGCCCGGATGTCGTCCTCGTCCTCGACGATGAGAATCTTCACGGCGCGGCCAGTATCGCTCTTTTCGTCGGAAGACGCACGGCGCATGCGGTCGTGCCAAGCTGCCTCAGCGCGGGGCGAAACGCCCCGCGGGGCTGGCCGGAACCTTCCTGACAGGGCCGTTTCGCGACGGCTTCCCCGCCGGCCGGCTGGCAGAACTCTTGCTCGACCGACGGTGAGCGGATCGCCGGTTGATGAAGATCCTCGTGGTTTCGAACCTCTATCCCCCGGGAGTCGTGGGCGGCTACGAGCTTCTGTGCCGTCAGACCACTGAGGCGTTGGCGTCTCGCGGACATGAGGTCGCAGTCCTGACGAGCCCCTGGGGCACGGCGGATCCCGACGGGTCGCGCGTGCGCATCGATCGACGGCTCCGCCTCCTCTCTCCGTTCGACCAGCCTTACCGAATCGGCGATCTCGGCTACCGTCGGGTTGAGCGTCACAACCAGGCGGTCACCGACAGCGTGCTGCGCGCCGAGCGGCCGGACGTGGTCTTCATGTGGAGCCAGTTGCGAATCTCGCTCGGTGCAGCCCGGGCGGCAGAGGAATCGACGACGTCGGTCGTCTACACCATCAACGACGTGAACCTCGCCAACTACATACGGCCGAGGATCACGCGGGCCCCGCGCAGCTGGGCCGGGCGCGCGCGGTCGTTGTGCCGCCGCCACGCCCTGGGACGCCGCTACGTGGACGACCTGCGTTGGCGGTCGGTGACCTGCATCAGCACCGACCTCAAGAGGCGACTCGTGGCGATGGGTGTGCCGGTGCCTCACGCGGAGGTCATTCACCAGGGCATCCCGATCGCCGCGTTTCCGTCCAAGCCGGACCCCGGGCGGCTGCACGAGCCCTTGCGCCTCCTGTTCGTCGGCGCGCTGCTCGACTACAAGGGCGTGCATACCGTCATCGACGGCGCCCATCGCGCGGCGCGCCGGTTCCCGGTCGAGCTCACGATTGTCGGCGACAGCGCGAACGACGCCTACAAGGGCCGGCTCCGCGCGGCGGCCACGGGCCCTGCGCGCGTCGAGTTTCGCGGCTTCGTCCGCCACGAGGATCTCCCGGCCGTGTACCGGGCGCACGACGTGCTGGCCTTCGCGTCGCACCCCATCGAGGGGTTCGGTCTCACGCACCTCGAGGCGATGGCCTCGGGCACGACGGTGGTCGCCACCCGCCGCGGAGGCCATGCCGAAGCCCTCTCCGACGGAGAAAACGCACTGCTGTTCGACGCGGACGACGCGGAAGGGCTGGCCGCGCGGCTCGGGGAGCTGCGAGGCTCGCCCGACCTGTCACGTCGGCTCGCGCGTGCCGCGCGCGCCCACGTCGACTCCATGTTCACGCACAGCCGCTACGTCGACCGCATCGAGCGGCTGCTCGCCGATACCGCGTCGAGGCAACCCGGCCCATCTACCCCCTGAACTGCCCGAGCTCGTTCCCTGCTGTGACGAAAAACGCTTCGGCGGCCACGGCACCCGGGCGCAGCCCACTGCGGTAGCGGCTGAGCGCCATGCCGAGCTCCACGTAATCCAGCGCGTCGAGCTGACTGGCATGGCAGGCGATCGCCCGGCGCTTCACGTCCGCAGCCGCGCTGATGTCCACCGCCGCGTTCGGGACGAGCGGCGTCCAGACCTCGTAGAGCCAGACCGCCGGGGCTGGTGTGATCCGGCGCAGCGCGCGCCGCCCGAGCTCGAAGCTCGACCGGTGGTCGACGTGACCGTCGTATGGCCAGGGCATGAACACGATGTCGTAGGCGTTCCGATGGACCACGTCCCGAAGCGCGCCAACCAGGTCGAGCCGGTGATGGAGACCGCTGTCTTCGGCGTCGAGGAACACGACGTCGCGCACGCCGAGCATCGAGCAGGCGGCCCGGGCCTCCTCGGCGCGCCGCTTCGCGAGGGCCTGCGAGGGACCGGCCTGGGCCGTCGATCGATCCGCCGCGCCCCTCGCGCCGTTCGTCGTGTAGACGACGTCCACCTTGGCGCCGGCTGCCACCATCAGGGCAACCGTCCCGCCGCACCCGATCGACTCGTCGTCGGGATGCGGGGCGATGACGAGCGCCGCGCTGACCCGCGGAACCGGCTCTGCCCTGACCGAGAGTTGACGCGACCAGGCGCGCAGGTCGCGAAAGCGGCCAGCGAGATGAGACGCCTGAAGTCGTCGGAACAGCCAACTGCGGGAGGTCACGAGCTCCTCGTTATCAAGAACCTACCGAGGAACCTACGGCTTTGTTCGTAGCTCGGGCGGCACGGGCCGATCGGGCGTGACGATCTCGTTCGTCACTGCCGCAATCCACCAGCGCCCCTCGCGCCGCACGAGCTCCCAGCTGTCCACGCCCTGCTGGGGCGGGCGCGACGAGCCGGGAATGTGCGCCTCGTACAGCACCAGGATGTGGGCGATGTCCCCGAAGACCCACGACTTCAGCTGCACGACCCGCTCGGTGAAGCCGTCGACCTTCGGCGTGACCGCCTTGTCGCCGACCTTCATGGGCCGCTCGTAGAAGTCCACGAAGTCCTTCACGAAGCCGTCGAGCGAGAAGACCGACATCGCCGTCCGGCTGGTGCGCAGCACGACCACGGCCTCGGGCAGGAAGAAGCTGCGGACCCGGTTCCAGTCGGGCGTCTGGCCGCCGG
>Ga0102851_10002776_pt1 | contig 10688 bp, 6 predicted proteins | sample Mud3Dept3metaG_FD_79558 | JGI IMG/M metagenome (GOLD analysis project Ga0102851, IMG submission 79558) | Freshwater wetland microbial communities from Ohio, USA, analyzing the effect of biotic and abiotic controls - Mud 3 Core 4 Depth 3... | ecosystem: Environmental > Aquatic > Freshwater >...
AAAGAAGAAGGTCGATGAAGGTGCTGGAGCAGTGGAGAAGGGGGCGCCCAGGGTGCTCATAATGTGTCACCAAGCCACGGACCCGGGCATAATGCGCATGATCGGAGAGGCTGGTCTGGCCATCCCCACCACTGCTTTAATGGGAATAACCGATGCCCAGGCGACATCGTACATTGAAACCAAATACACTACCTGGGAGCATAGGGTAGCCAACATGCTGCTGAGTCACGGTCTATACCACAGCACTTCGGGCCTGATCCATCGATACAGGGAGCTTTGTAAGACCTGGCAGCTGGATGGGGCGCTGAATTTGTATCAGTTCTCCTGCCGTGCATTTTGTATTTCCCCTCCGCTCGTCAAGAAATCTCTGGAGGAAGACCCGGGTATCCCGGTATTATCGTTGGAAGGGGATATGTGGGACTCCAGAACATATAGTGCTGAGGCATTGAGGACCAGGGTGGAGGCCTTCGCCGAGATGCTGAGGGCGGCAAAGGCAGCCAAGGCGGCTTGAATCACCCAGGGTCTGCCTGGTTTGATGGTATGAAGATGATCTTCGCCGGAGTAGACGTGGGTGCGGCAACTGCCAAGGCAGTCATCTTTGGCGGCAATAAGATCCTTGGCTACTCTATCATCCCAACCGGTCACAATGTCCGGATCGCAGCGGAGAAGGTAACCATAGAGGCGATTGAGAGGGCAGGGATTTCAAGGTCTGTGCATGACCTGGACTACGTCATTTCCACCGGCTATGCCCGGAAGGCGGTCCCCTTTGCCGGCAAATCCGTGACTGAGATCATCTGCCATGCCAAAGGTGCCAATTTCGTGATTCCAGAGGCCAGGACGATCATTGATATCGGTGGTCAGGACAGCAAAGCTATTGAGGTGGATGAGAAGGGAAACGTGAGGGATTTCGTTATGAATGACAAGTGTGCTGCCGGCACCGGTAGATTCCTGGAGGTCATGGCCGGAGTATTGGAGGTTGGCTCTATTGACAGTATGGGGCCGATGTCTCTTGGGAGTCGAAATCCGTGCAGAATAAGCAGCACCTGCACCATATTTGCAGAGTCGGAGGTCGTTTCCCTTCGGGCTGAGGGGAAGACCAGGGAGGACCTCATCGCCGGAGTGCATCGGGCAGTGGGCTCGCGGGTGGCACTTATGGCAAGGGGGCTCAAGATCAGTCCCAGCCTGATCTTCACGGGAGGAGTGGCAAAGAATATCGGCGTGAAGAAGGTTCTAGAGGAAGAATTTGGCATGGACATCTTGGTTCCGGAGGAGCCGCAGATCATAGGGGCCCTAGGGGCGGCTTTGCTTGCCGCAGCAGCCAGCTGAAGTAGAAAGAAGTTCGTCCCGTGAGCGAATTGGTAATGCGCCGGTCTCAAGTAGTGGGGATCTCGCCCGCCCCGGATCATACAGGGCTATGCCGAGGGCTGCGTTGATGCTCACGAGCAAAGCTGACACAATCGATAGTCTGTTCAATCCCAGGTCTGTGGCCATTGCTGGAGCAGGCAGCGCAGGTATAGGGCAGGCCTTTCTCACTTGCCTGCTGGACTCTGGGTACAAGGGCAAGATCTATCCTCTCAGTCCCAAGGGCGGAGAGGTCATGGGCTTGCCAGTCTATCCCAGTGTCACAGATGTCCCAGATGCGGTTGACCTTGTCATTGCCTGCGTGCCAGCGCGTCTGGCCATCCAGCTCGTTCAAGATTGTGCTGCCAAGGGCGTGAAGGCCGTCTCTTTCTATACTGCTGGGTTCGGTGAAAGGGGAGACCAGCAGGGTCGGGATCTAGAGAAGGACCTGCTGCGGATTGCTCGGGCTGGAGGTGTGCGCATCCTTGGTCCCAACTGTGTCGGGGTGTACCACCCAAAGGTGGGACTGTCATTCTCATCTGACAATCCCAGGGAAAGCGGAGCCGCGGCCCTGATCTGCCAGAGTGGTGGAAATTCCATCTACACGGTGCGAGCCGCCGCCTGCAGAGGTATTCGTTTCAGCAAGGCCGTCTCATACGGGAACGCCCTTGACATAGACGAGAGCGAGTTGCTGACGTACTTCAGGCAGGACAGCGAAACTCAGGTGGTGGCTGCCTACATTGAGGGCGTCAAGGACGGCAGAAGATTCTACCAGACTCTGAGAGAACTGACTGCCGTGAAGCCGGTGGTTGTCCTAAAAGGGGGGCGTACTGAGGCAGGAGCCAGAGCAGCCGCCTCACACACAAGTGCTTTGGCCGGATCGGATAGGGTATGGGACAGGCTTCTGCACCAGGCGGGTGCTATTCGGGTTGAGAGCACTGACGAGATCGTTGACATGTTGGTTGCCTTCTCATACCTGGGCGTTCCAGGTGGAAGAAGAGTTGGTGTCTGGGGCGGGGGTGGTGGACTTAGTGTGATGATGTTGGACGAATTCACTGCCGCCGACTTTGTTCTGCCAGCCTCTCCCCCAAGACTTCAGCAAGAAGTCTGGGAGGAGATCAGACCTTTTGTCAACACCGATGCCGGGTTCATCCTGAACAATCCTTTTGACCTGACGACCCTGAATTCCGCTGATGGGCACTACCGAGTGCTTAAGAAACTGGCAACTCATGAGGGATTCGATCTAATGGTTGGACAGGTGAGCATCAACAACTCAGGATGGCCACACAAGGACTTTGGCCTAAGCGTGTGGCCCGATTATTTCACTGACGCCGCCATCAGGGTTCATCGTGAGACTGGCAAGCCTGTGGCAGTGATAATTCACTCGGTCCTCACCAACTGGGACTCCGATCGGGCTGTGACGCTTCAGCGGAAGTGCTGTGACGCGGGCCTACCTGTCTTTCGTTCGATACCAAGTGCAGCAAGAGCCATGAATCGGTTCCTGCGCTACCACGAACGACGGAATGGGATCTAGGTCGGCCCCTGTCTACTAACCAACGTGCTCTCCGGCTCTGGGTCTCTTTCAACTCAGAAGCTCAGAAATGAGGCGGTCACGCTCGGGAGAATGGGACGCACGCTCGGTCAGCAGACTCACTGTGCTGCATACAGAAGGCCATTGGTTCGAGCCGCTTTGGGACGCTATCACGACCGAAGGCCCGCAATGAACACCCCCCCATCAATGCTGTTTGAGATCAAGGTCTAGGGAAAGCCAGCTGTAGGCTTTGAGAATGACAGTATCTGCGAAGCCTGTGCATGTCCCCTGTGACCATCTGGGGCTGAATGAAGCAGGGCTTGGCCTGGCACACCGGCCCTCAACAGATTAAGAACATGGATGAGTCTCCGAACTATTGACAGTGGGAGCCTGGTTTGATACAGTCGGCCCAAGCTGCAATGGCGGCAGGGAATAGGAAGACCGGCATATCATGATGCACTCGTAGGCACCTTGGTCATTTCAGCTCTGTTCTGGAAGGAGGTGCTGCAGTGATGTCTGCGGGTCCTGCGAAGAAGGTCATGATCATCGCTGTGGTGACCGCCGTTGTAGCGCTTTTCTTGCCATTCAGCGCATCATGCGACAAACCTCCTGCCCCAACAGCAGCGTTCACTGCCACCTTCGTCTCAGGGGACCTGCTTCTAGCGGAACCAATAACTGGTACCGTGCCACTCACTGTTCAGTTCAACGACCAGTCGAGTGGGGAGATCACCCTCTGGAGATGGAGTTTCGGAGATGGCACAGTAGTCAAGGGTAGCGATGAAGAGTCCCGAAATCCCGTTCACACGTACCACACGACCAATACCGGTTACATCGTCTCACTTACGGTTCGGGGACCTGGGGGTGAAGACCAGGAGGTAATAGAAGGGTGCTTGACAGTGTCATCTTGCCAGGAAGCTGCGACCATAGAGGTCAATCAGGCCAAGCTGGCTATCCAGGATTGCTTGAGTGCCGCAGGGGAATATGCTCTTGACTCAGCAGTCGTGGCATGGGATGGCAGAGCCGGGACGGTAAGGGCCGGTGGTAAAGATGCAGCAGACTACCTCGGGGTGTGGAAGACCTTCAAAGCCACGTATGACGTCGCGCAAGACGGGACAATAACCTCTGGCATAGACATATCCTGGGACTGCGTCTACTGGAACCCCAGTTCCCTCATGGGACCGCGATGGTGCGCGAAAGAGTAGCCGCGCCCCCTTTGTGTAGGCTTTCAAGCCTTCTACGACCTCAGTTTGGCTACAGGAGTGTCCCCCTGTGATCAACTGGAGTCCGACTACAGTTCGACTCGGAGGGTCTTGCTTCGGCCACTCAGGCTCGGGGGATTGAGACTCACACCAGGGCCACATACCGACTGACCGAGACATAGTCGCTTATCCCAACCTGATCGACGTCCAGTCTTCACCCGCAGGAGCACGGACGGTTACTTGGCAGGGGGCATTACAGGAATCGATATCAGCGTCCTAAATACCAAAGACGCGTGTCCAGGCTGAGGTGGGAATGGTATAATCTCGCCGAGAAACACAATCAGGTAGCCACTCCTCATTTCAGACGAAGGAGGACCGGTGAAATGGCCACTCCTCTGCGCATCTCGCCGGACAAGACCGCGACCGGGGGGTTCGTCGCCCCCACTCCCCGCACTGCCGAGATCAGGGCTGAGTTAATGGCCACTCCCTATTCCATCTGTCTGGAAAGGCCAAGGCTCCTGCAGGCGTTCCGCCGCTCCAAGGAGGGCAGCCTGGCCGCGAGAACCGAGCACCTCTTGGTGCAGCGCGCCCTAGCGCTCAAGTATGTCTTCTCCCACAGAAAGCCCCATATCTACGACAACGAGCTCATCATTGGCAACATGACCTCCAAGCGGATTGCTGCCAACTATTACATCGAAGGTGGTTCCATCAACATCCTGGAGGACGTGCTCCGTCTGAACAGGCGGACCATCCCCGTGAAGATGAGCAGGAAGGAAACCGCAGACTTAATCGTCGCGGGCCTCCGAAACCTCTTCAAGAGTGTCGGAGCCAAGGCGCTTCTCAAGCCAGGCCGCATCGGCTACTTCCTGGATTTCTTCCGGGCCAAGCGCCACTTCGTCACCGAGGAGGCAGGTATCGGCCACCAGGTAGGCAACTACCGTATGGTCGTGCACCAAGGCCTGAAGAGTGTACACGAGGAGGCCGCAAGGAGGCTGGAAGAAGGGAAGCTTGCGGACGGATCAACCCTGGATACTGATCAAATCGCCTTCTTCCGCGCCGTTATGATCACCATCGAGGGCATCAGGCAGATGGCCCAAAATCTGGCCGCTGAAGCCGAAATGTTGGCAAGAGGGCCCAACGTGCCCGAGTGGAGGAAGGCCGAGCTCTTGGAGTCTGCTGCCGCCTGCAGGCACGTTCCCTTCGAGCCGGCCAGGACCTATCTTGAGGGCCTACAGGCTGTCTGGCTGGTCCACATGGCCCTGAACCTGGAGGACTTCGAGCAAGGCCTCTCCTTCGGCCGCATGGATCAGATTCTACTTGACCTCTACCGAGCCGACATTGCCTCGCGACGGCTTACCGTCGAGCGAGCCCTCGAGATTACCGCTGGGTTCTGCCTGAAGGCTTGCGAGACGATGCCGCTATACTCCGAGCGGGTGGACCAGTTCTTCAGCGGCAATGGCGTAGCTCAAGCGTTCACACTAGGAGGCACTGACGAGAACGGCAACGACGTGACCAACGAGCTCTCAGGCCTGATCCTCAATGCCTATGCCCAAGTCCTGACCCGAGAACCCGCGGTGCACGTTCGCATCCACCCGACCACGCCCGACTGGTTTTTCCAGAAGAGCGTGGAACTGCTCCAGATGGGCACCAGCCGGCCTTCCTTCTTTGGGGACGAGGCCGTGGTCAAAGCCCTTCAGCATGCAGGCATCAGCGCAGAGCATGCCAGGGACTATGCCGTCATCGGCTGCGTGGAGATGGCGAGCCAGGGACGGACATACAACTCGTCCGACGCCGCGCTCTTCAATCTGCCGCTCTGTCTTGAGCTGGCCTTGAACCAGGGTTGCCGGTTCAAGGGCAAAGCCAGGCTGGAAGGACCCCGCCAGTTCGGCGCCAACACTCCGGCGGTCTCTTCCATGAGATCCTTCGATGACGTGGTTGAGGCTTTCCGTGCTCAGGTCCGCCACGGAGTCGATGACATGGTGAAGGTGATCATCTGGCTGGAAGAGGTCTACAAGTGGCACCGCACCACGCCCGTGAACTCCATCCTCACCGAGGGCTGCCTGGAAAAGGGCAGAGACGTCACCTGGGGTGGAGGACTCTATGACTACACCTCCGTCCAGGCAGCCGGTCTCGCCGATGCGGGCGATTCCCTCTATGCGCTCAAGAAGGCGGTCTTTGACGACAAACGCTTCAGCCTGAAAGAGTTCGTCACAATACTTAAAGCCAACTTCCGCGGCCACGAGGATTTGAGGGTGGAACTGGCTACCAAGCTCCCCAGATACGGCAACGGTGATCATGAGGCTGACCGGATGACCCAGCTAGCTGCAGATGCCTTCGCCGATGCAGTGTGGGCACACAAGAACACGCGGGGTGGGCAGTATGTCCCGGGATTCTACTCCATGACCTGCCACGTGGGCTTCGGCAAGGTGACCGGCGCTCTCCCCAATGGCAGGCTTGCTGGCAAGCGCCTGTCCAATGGCCTGGCTCCGGTGGACGGCGCGGATAGGCTCGGGCCCACGGCGGTCCTCCGCTCCGCCGCATCACTCGACAGCCGGAGGTGGACGAACTGCCATGCTCTGAACATGAAGTTCGACAAGAAGACCGTCCAGGGGCAGATCGGCCGAAAAGCACTGGTGCACCTCTTCAGGCACTACTTCAACCATGGTGGGATGCAGGTCCAGGCCAATGTGCTCGACCCTGAGACGCTCAAGGCTGCGAAGGAAGACCCGGCATCCTACCCAGGGATCGTGGTGCGGGTGGCCGGGTACTGCGCCTACTTCAACGACCTCCAGCCAGAAGTTCAAGACGAGATCATCGAACGGACGGCCCATGGACTCTCCTGACCCGGTCATCTTCTCGACACAGCACTTCTGCGTTCACGATGGCCCGGGCATACGGAGTCTGGTCTTTTTCAAGGGCTGCCCACTGCGCTGCGTTTGGTGCCAGAATGTGGAGTCCTGGACGGCTGACGCCGAGATCGCTTTCAAGCCACACCTTTGCATAGCTTGTGAAAGGTGCGTGGAAAGATGCCCGAAGCACGCGATTGCCACTCCCGGGCACCGGGATCGGAAGATCTGCGGGGAATGCTTCACCTGTGTGGAGGCCTGTCCTTCGGGCGCAATGACGCGCTTCGGCCTCAAGAGGACCCCCGAAGAGATCGTTGCCGAGCTCCGGCCTGAGTTTCCGCTCCTCAAGGAGTCTGGTGGTGGGGTGACACTGAGCGGCGGGGAACCAACCTTGTTCCCAGAGTTTGCCACGAGTCTGGCGAGGCTGCTCCGATCTGAAGGCATTCAGGTAGCTCTCGAGACCTGCGGGTTCTTCAAGCTGGAGAAAATGAGGATGCTCCTTGCGGAACTGGAACTCGTTCTCTTCGACATCAAGGTATTCGACGGGGATCAGCACCGGCTCCTCTGTGGCTCCGACAACGCGGTGATCAAGGAGAACCTGCGATCTTTGGCGGGGGCTAGATCAAGGGGAGGGAGCACCCGCGTGTGGCCACGCTTGCCTCTAGTACCGGGAATGACAAATGGCCATGAGAACCTCAGGGCATGGGCAGGTTTTCTCAGGGATGCTGGCATACCCTTTCTCACTATCGTGCCGTACCACCGTATGGGTGCGAACAAGCGCACTTGGCTGGGGCTACCTGCCGGACCTGATATCCAGGTGCTTGAGGAAGGAGAAATCGAGTCTGTCGCAGGGCTGTTCCACACCCAGGGAATCAGGGTGTTCAAACCGGGTGATGAGGATTTCCAGTTGAATACGCAAGTAGGACATTCTGTGTATGGAGGTATCCAATGAGAAAGGCATTCATTTGCCCGTCTAAGTACGTCCAAGGAGAAGATGAGATTCTAAATCTGGGCTATTTTGTTAAAGGCTTTGGTACATCTGCATTATTGATTGCGCACCCAGATGATGTGAACCGCCAAAAGCGAAAACTCGATGCAACAGCAGAAAGATTCCACATACGATTTGTAGAAAGCGCATTCGGGGGGGAATGTTCTCGTCAGGAGGTCGCCAGGCTTGAGGCGATTGCCCAGGAGTTCAAATGTGATTGCGTCATCGGTCTAGGCGGTGGGAAGGCTATTGATACTGCCAAATGTGTGGCAAAAGGTAATGCTCTGATCATTGTACCTACCATAGCTGCAACGGACGCCCCCACTAGTCACTCTGCAGTGCTGTACACGCCAGATGGTTCTTTCGATGACTATGCGTACTTCAAACAGAATCCCAATATTGTCCTGGTTGACACAACGGTAATAGCGCAGGCTCCAACCAGATTCTTGGTATCTGGCATGGGGGATGCGCTATCTACGTTTTTCGAAGCCCGAGCCAATGTTCGGTCTTCTTCCAAAGTCAATGCCGGCCTGCCCTGTGGGTACCGTGAAGGCTATTGTGGTGAAGCTAGAGGAACAAATGCAGCATTTGCCCTTGCAACTTTGTGCTATCAGACACTGCTGAAAGATGGTGTCAAGGCCAAAGAATCCTGTGACCAGAAGGTCGTAACCAGTGCACTGGAGAACATTATCGAGGCAAACATCCTGTTGTCTGGCCTGGGTTTTGAAAGCGGTGGTCTGGCAGCAGCGCACGCGATTCATGATGGGCTGACAATTCTTGAAGGAACCCACAAGTATTACCATGGTGAAAAAGTTGCGTTTGGCACACTGGCACAACTGGTACTGGAAAACTCTCCCACTGAAGAATTAGAGGAAGTATTCCATTTCTGCCTGAAGGTTGGATTGCCTGTATGTCTTGCCGACATTGGTGTACCAAGGATTTCCGATGGTGAGCTGTACGAGGTAGCCAGGAAAGCCTGTATCCCTGAAGAGTCGGTGCACGCAATGCCATTTCCTGTGACTGTCGAATCGGTAGCGGCTGCCATCAAGGTTGCGGACGCAATCGGCAGAGGATACGCATCCAAACGATCGGCCTAGGATCTACTAACAATCTGGGGGTATTCAAGTGAAGAAAATCATCAATTCTACGGAAAGTGTCGTTCGAGAAATGTGCAACGGGATTGTGCTGGCTCATCCAGAATTGGAGCTGCTGGAAAAGTACAAAGTGATCAAGAAAAGACATATTGATCTGAACAAAGTCACCCTGATTAGCGGTGGAGGAAGTGGCCACGAACCGGCCCATGCTGGGTATGTAGGCAAGGGAATGCTGGATGCTGCAGTCTGCGGAGATGTATTTGCATCTCCATCCCAGATCCAGGTTTACCAGGCGATCAAGCAAACCGCCAGTAATGCGGGGACGTTGCTGATAATCAAGAACTACAGCGGGGATATGATGAATTTCAGAAACGCGGCATACTTGGCCCAGGAAGATGGCCTAATTGTAGACTACGTGAAAGTTGACGACGATATTGCTGTGAAAGACAGCCTCTATACTAGCGGCAGGCGCGGGGTTGCGGGCACAGTGTTTGTTCACAAAATCACCGGGGCGGCGGCAGAACGGGGACTCTCATTGCCCGAAGTGAAAGCTGTGGCAGAAAAGGCGATCAGGAATGTCAAGAGTATTGGATTTGCCTTGACTTCCTGCACCGTACCGGCAAAAGGGACTCCCACCTTTGAGATTGCAGAAGATGAGATGGAATATGGAGTCGGGATTCATGGCGAACCAGGTATTCAACGGAGAAAAGTGGCAACTGCCAATGAGCTTGCCAAGGTAATGGTTTCCTCGTTGATAGATGAACTTGATCTGGACGAGACTCACCATGAGGTCGCGTTGCTGATCAATGGCTTTGGTTCTACGCCTTTGCAGGAGCTGTATTTGCTTAACAATGCGGTCAGCAGGGAGCTGTTCAAGAGGAGAATCTCCATACGCAGGACTCTGGTGGGGAACTACATGACCAGTGTCGACATGGCCGGAGCATCCATAACCATACTGAAACTCGATAACGAGTTGAATGACTTGCTATCAGACACGTGTGATACCCCGGCATTGAAGATCAGCGGAGACGTGCCGGCGGTCTTCATTGAAGAAACATCTTCAATTCCAGTTCTGAAGGAAGACACCGGCGATATTGAGACAGATAGATCTTTCTCTCTGCTCGGCAAATATGAAATCAGTCTTAACAATCTGATCTACATGCTCGATCTGATGAGCAACTGCATCATTAGTAATGAAGTGAGATTCTGTGAGCTGGATGCCCATGCTGGTGACGGTGATTTTGGCATGAGTCTGGCAAAAGGGTTCAAGAAGTTGAAGTCAGAGTGGAGGGAGATTCTGGCAAAGTCCGACAACATTGGCAGTCTCCTGGATGCATGCTCAATGGTAATAATGGAGCACTGCGGTGGAGCCTCCGGTCCTATATGGGGTTCGGCCTTTAGGGCGGCTGGGAAATACGCAAACGGCAAAACGAAACTGACTGTCTCGGAGTTTTCCGGATTGGTGGAGGCTGCCGTAAAAGGAATTCAATTAACTGGCGAAAGGAGCTTCGGTCGTGGTGCAGTGGTCGGTGACAAAACCCTTATCGATGCGCTAGTCCCCGCCGCGGAGTCACTAAAGGCCAGTGCAGAGAATAGGGATGATGCCAAAACGGCTCTGGTAAGATCGGCAGAAGCAGCTGTAAAGGGAGCAAAGTCAACGGAGAAGTTCCCGGCGCGCATGGGAAGAGC
>Ga0102851_10002777_pt1 | contig 10686 bp, 9 predicted proteins | sample Mud3Dept3metaG_FD_79558 | JGI IMG/M metagenome (GOLD analysis project Ga0102851, IMG submission 79558) | Freshwater wetland microbial communities from Ohio, USA, analyzing the effect of biotic and abiotic controls - Mud 3 Core 4 Depth 3... | ecosystem: Environmental > Aquatic > Freshwater >...
GCCTCGGTATATATGATCCCGTGCCAGTGGTCAGGCAAAGCAATTGATACTGCGTCGAGGGTTTCCTTGTCCAGAAACTCCCTGAAATCTCCGTAAGACCGGCAATCGGTGTTCTTATTGGCTGTATCCACCATATTCTTTGCCCTTTCCAGGCGCAGCGAATCCACGTCGCAGACAGCCACAAACTGAACTGCATCTTTTAACCTCAGGAAATCCCTCATATTGGACATTCCCTGTGATCCGGTGCCGATAGCTCCAATAACTACACGATCTGACGGAGCTGTTTTGCCTCCCATTCCCAGGACTGATGAGGGAATGATCTCGGGTATTACAAATACCCCTGCAGCGGCTGCTGCCGAGCGTCTGACAAACTCTCTTCTTGATGTTTTATTTGACATATAATTTTAAATTATTTGACCTTCAAATGCTGGTTTTACTTTAGTGATCACGGGTGTTCCGGGAACCGGGATTTTGAATTCCATATTAACCGGACCAAATTCAAGCCTGGATGGACCAAGTTCCATATCCGATTTAAATATTTCATCCCAGGTAATAGCACGTCCGGTATATGCTGCAGTCCTGCCCATGATTGCCGTAAGTGTCGAAATGGCCGTCTGTTCGGCCTCATTTACATAATTGCCTGTTCTTATAGCATATACAAGGTGCATATGTTCCTGGACATAGGGAGGGATAACGGTCTGGTTCATCGGATTACCGTTTTCATCCTTCGGATATTCAAACTGCCACCTGACATTACCTTCCAGGTCCCAGATCGTATTCTGGCAATTTGTGTACCCTTCGGTCCCCATGATCACCTCACCCGTACCGTTAGCACAGCTGTCGATCTGACGGCACATGCTGTGTGAGTTCACCCCGTTTCCGTAATCAAAATCTATGCTGAAAAAATCATATTGATCGCCGGTCACTCTCCTGTGGCGCCCTCCGTAACCTATGGCCTTTTCAGGGTATTTACCCATGAACCAGTTGATTACATCAATATTATGTACGTGAGTATCAAGGATATGATCACCACAGAGCCAGCAAAAATTATTCCAGTTGCGAATCATATATTCCATATCATTCCATCCCGGTTCACGTTCCCTGAACCACACATGGTCCTGGTTCCAGAAAGCCTTAGCAGAAGTTATGGTACCAATTGCTCCGTTCATCACTTGTCTGTAGCACTCAATATAATCTTCCTGGTGACGGCGCTGGGTTCCTGTAACCACATTAAGCCCGATCGCTTCGGCTTTTTTGCCGGATGTTATTATTGACCGTATTCCTACCGGATCTACTGCAACAGGCTTTTCCAAAAATACATGTTTTTTCATTGTCACAGCTTCCAGGAAATGATCAGGCCGGAACCGGGGTGGAGTGGCCAGCAAAACAACATCCAGATCAGGAAGAGCTATCAGTTTCTTATAACCATCAAACCCGGTAAAACAGTTCCCGGCAGGTATTGGCAGATTGAATGAAGCAAACCTTTCCCGGCACTCATCAATCTTATCCTGGAAAACATCGGCAAGTCCTATGATCTCAAGGTCGGGTCCGGAACTGATAAAGTTGATGGCAGCTCCTGTGCCCCTGGCTCCTGCTCCTACTAGTCCGGCTCTGAGCTTTTTGCCCGCCGGCGCTCCTTTCAGTATTGGAGCAAGGCCAAATTCCTGTTTATCGGTTTTTCTTTTACAAGCTGAAATAATTGCCCCGGCACCTGCCAGACCTATGCCGGCCAGGGCTGTTTTACCAATGAATTTCCTTCTGTTAATATTCTTCATTTATTAATTGAATTTATCTTTTTAACCCTTAAATAACCCATCCCCACCCCTCCAGGAGGGGATCCTGATTGATTCAACTTTCTTAAACTCCCTTCACCTATCTTCAACCTACTTCAACATTGAAGTGTCTGCTTCACATACGACCCTGAATCCCACATCAATACAGTCGGAATACCACCATATGCTTTTGGGCATCTGCGGATCGGTCACAAGCCATGCTTTTGTCTTTGTAAAATCGCGGGCAGCGCTTCGGAGATCCTTTGCATCGCTTTTAAATGATCCGCCTCTTATGACATGTTCCGGTGCCCTGTCCGGACCTTTGGGATTCAGCCCGGTTGAATCGGCGGCGTAAAAGTCGGCTGAATATAAATCGGAGCAGAACTCCGCAACATTCCCTGACATATTGTTCAGACCAAAAGGATTACTCTTTACAAATATTGGTTCCTCGGTCTTGGCAGCGCTGTTCCTGTTATAAACCACATATGATGCTATAATAGCAGTATCGGGTTTGATCAGCTTCTTAAGGAATCCTTCAGAAGAAAGCTTTCTGGGATCTCCTTCAAAAAAGTAAGGTGTTTCCGTTCCTCCCCGGCAGGCATATTCCCATTCGGCTTCTGTGGGCAGACGGTATTTTTTCCCTGTTACCTTTGACAACCAGAGGCAATATATATCTGCTGCGTGCCAGGTCATTGTAATTGCGGGTCTTGAACCTTTACCCCAGCCCTGGTCAGGAGCTCCCCATGGCGGCGTCGGTCCGCTTATGGCATCAACTTTACTCCTGTCAATAATCTGTGTTACCTTGGTTCCCGGAGGCGAGCCTGTAGCCCTGAAGAATGTCATGTATTCGTCCCAGGTCACTTCGGTCTTACCCATCCAGATGGGTGAGAGAGTCACTTTTCTTACAGGACCTTCATCCGGATCCCGGAGCGGTTCGTTATCGGGGCTGCCCATTGTGAATGTTCCTCCGGGCAGCGCTACCATGTCGAACGAGACTCTCGTACCGGGGATCATCTCAGTATAATCCTCAAATTCAGCAACTTTGGCGGATTCGGTAAAGGGTGGTTCGGTTGAGGTTACAGTAACGCCGAAAGTAGAATCATGACCATGAAGAGGAGCGTTCGGATCATAATGGCCGACGTTTAAATGACAGTTGATACAGTTAAGCGGATCTTTGCTCATTGTATAGAAAAGGTGTGCATTACCGCCATTGACTGACAGACTTACCGGGAACAGGTTCTCATGGCAATCCTTGCAGGATTTTTCATATACAATTCCTTTTGCGTATTCAAGAAGTTTCTTCTTTTCCCAGTCGATATTTGCGCTATCCTTGAAAATATATCCGTATAAATCCTTTAATCCAGTTTTGGCTTTCGCGAAAAGATAACCATTCCCTTCGGGAGGAAGGTGGCATTGGGTACAATGAACTATTGTACCCGACTTATTATTATAATGTGTTGAAAGTCTCCAACTCTGATCAGCATGAGGATGAATATGGCACCATGTACAGGATTTGTCGGTAGAAGTTATTTTCATCAGTTTTTTACCGGGAAAGAATATAACAAGGCAGATCAGAATACCAAGAATAAAGAACCAGACTTTTGTCCTGCGTCCGACAGAAGTCCTTCTGCTATACGATTGCAAATTCATGTGTACTGGGACGAAATCAATTAAAACTTGTTAAAGTTAGTTGTTTTAATGATTTCTCAATGGTATTCTCCTGTTAAATTTATATAACCCGGGCAGATTGAGCACTTATGTCACTCCGCTTCAGAATCGCTGTGTATAACTGTGACAGTAAGGCAGCTTGCCGTTCAGGAAATAGTAATCCTGGTGATACTTTTCAGCTTCATAGAAATCGGAACTCTTTGTAACAGCAGTTGCTATTTTATATCCTTTGTCACTCAAAATCTTAAGATTTTTCTCTGCAATTATTTTTTGTTCGTCGTTCAGATAGAATATCTCTGACCTGTACTGATCGCCAATGTCTGGGCCCTGGCCTCCAACCTGGGTTGGATCATGTATTTCAAGGAATAACTTAAGGAGCTTTTCGTATGTAGTCTTTTCCGGATCATAAATGATCTTAACTGCTTCTGCATGTCCTGTTCTGCCTGTACATACTTCCTTGTAGGAGGGGTTCCTGACATGACCGCCTGTATATCCGGATGTCACAGAAATAACTCCAGGTGCTTTTTGCAGGTAATACTCGACTCCCCAGAAACAACCACCTGCGAATATTGCGGTTCCATACCTGCCGTTTTCAACCATCGCGGGAACAAAATCAAGCGATATTGAGTTGACACAGTGGCGGAGGTTTTTCGGTGTGAACATCTCTCCCGTAAAAACATGTCCAAGGTGAGCACCGCATGTAGCGCAGGTGATCTCCGTTCTCCTGCCATCGGCATCAAGGGTCCTTTTAACAGCACCCTTTATTTCATCATCGAAACTCGGCCAGCCACAGTCTGATTCAAACTTATCGGTTGAATAATAGAGTGCAGTTCCGCATTTTTTACAGATGTAGGTACCTTTTTCCTTATTGTTAGTGTACTTGCCTGTAAAAGGTGTTTCAGTACCCTTATTGTTTATAACAGCGGCTTCAGTTTTGCTGAGGCTGTTGTAAGGCAGTTTTTCCTGCGAAAAAGATTCAGTGCTCATTGCAATAAGGATCGTTAGTAATATATATGACAATATTTTCCTCTTCATAAAACTTGTTTTCCAGAAGAAACAACAAATTTAGTGCAAAAATGTTAAGAAGTTATAATTAGCATATTCCTGTTGCCAAAATCCCAATTCCCTCTTCATTTTAACACTTAATGATCAAATTTTGCCATTAATTTGTCAAATTTGTCTCCTTTAACACAATATTTTAACCTTTTATTGATTTTATTTGTTATTGATTATGAATGAAAAGAATTAAGCCATAACCTGAATTGGATTTATTATTTAATGTTTTGGCATAAAGATTGTTTTTAGAAGGAAAAGTTTACTTTTGTATTTTGTAATTTAATTTAAGTATGAAGAAAATTGCTATAGTACTTGTTTTGGTTTTTGTTACTGCGTTGATTGTCAGTTCTTGTAATAAGAATGTATGCCCGGCATACAGTAAGGCTGAGACTGAACAGCCGGAGCATATTGGCTGAGATCCGTTTGCAATTATATATTTCTGCTGGTTATAAGTTAGCCCTGAAATGAAAAAGCTGCTTATAATGTTATCTTTTCTGGTTTATGGTTCAGGATTGCTCCATGCACAGGGAGAAATTGATGAGCAGCTGAAAGTGTTTTTCCGCAATGAACGGTCATTTGCTGTGATGGTTCATTCTGACGGACTGGGAATAGGCTACCGTGAAGCAAAAAGAATTGACTTCCTGAATAAGAGGTTACTGGAGATAGATTTCGGCACACTTAAGCACCCAAAAGAATACAGAACTAGCAATCCCTATACACAGGGCACCGGGTCGTTCGTTTTCGGAAAGCTTAACAGCACTGTTTATTTCAGAGGAGGGATCGGGCATCAGCACGAATTGTTTTCAAAAGGGGATGTCGGAGGGGTGGCAATCAGGTATTTCTTTTCAGGAGGCCCGGTAATAGGCCTATATAAACCAATATATTACAGAGTTTTATATCCTGTCCCCGGTTCACAGAACGAATATCAGCTAAGGGAAGAGAAGTTCGATATAACTATTCATGATCCCACAATGATCTACAGCAAGGCTTCATTTACAAAAGGTCTTGGTGAAACAAAAGTGCTTCCCGGACTCTACACAAAAGGTGGCTTTAATTTTGAATACAGCAAGGAAGATAAAGTAATTCATGCCATAGAGATCGGAGCACAGATCAACGCATTTCCAAAGAAAATCCCGATAATGGCCAGTCCCGATAATAAAGCCATATTCTTTTCATTCTTTGTCAGTTACCGGTTCGGAGTCATTATCGATCCCCTCCATCCTGAGGAAGCCAGGCTTTCAAACCTCTTCAGAAGGAAAAAAGAATAACTGAAGAATTCCACTGCTTGCTGATTTACCGGAAATTATTATTTTTGTGGTCGATTTATTAACCAACATAAGTATACAGGTATGTCAAAAATTAAAGTAGCTATTAACGGTTTTGGCAGAATTGGCCGCAATGTTTTTAAAATTGCCCTCGAGAGGAAAGATATTGAGATCATCGGTATCAACGATATTACCGACACTCTGACTCTTGCTCATCTGCTGAAATATGATTCAACCCAGGGAAGATTTCCGGGAGTAACTCATGATGCTGAAAATATTATTGTAAACGGCGTCAAAATAAAAGTCACCGCAGAAAAGAATCCTGCAAGTATCCCATGGAAAGAGAAGCCTGATGTAGTGATTGAATCGACAGGTATATTTACATCCAAAGAGAGCCCTAAGGGCGGTTATGGTGATCATCTGAAAAATGGCGCCAAAAAAGTTATCCTTACGGTTCCGGCCAAAGACAGTATCGACGCAATGATCGTAATAGGTGTTAATGACGGAGATCTGAAACCTGAGCACCAATGTGTATCCAACGCTTCATGCACCACCAACTGCCTTGCCCCGGTTGCCAAGGTCCTGAACGATAGTTTTGGCATTGAGGTTGGTTATATGACCACAATTCATTCATATACAAATGACCAGAGAATCCTTGATCTTCCCCACAAGGACCTCAGACGTGCAAGATCAGCCGCATTATCACAGATACCGACCACTACAGGCGCAGCTAAAGCTGTAGGCAAGGTCATTCCTGATCTTAAGGGTAAACTCGACGGTGTTTCTGTAAGGGTACCTACCCCAACCGGTTCACTTGTTGACCTTGTTGCGGTTTTAAAGAAGGAAGCTACCAAAGAAGAGATAAATGCAGCTATGAAAAAAGCAGCGGAAGGTCCTATGAAAGGAATTCTTGAATATACCGAGGATCCCATTGTATCTGCCGATGTCATTCATACTACACCATCAGCAATCTTCGATTCACTTAGTACAATGGTAAACGGGAAGATGATAAAGGTTATGGCATGGTACGATAATGAGTGGGGTTACTCATGCAGGGTTGTTGACCTTATTCCGATGGTAATGTAATATCAGAATTTATTAATAGTATCTGGCAGGGACGTTGCAGACAACGTCCCTGTTTTTTTATCTTATCATTTCGATCTCAATCGGTACACCGGCTGTATCGCGGTAGTGCTCTCCGAGTTCAAGCATCGCTTCATCATCCTCCTCATACAACCATTTCATCCTGATGGTGCTGCCTGTACGGACAAAGCCTGTAAGCCTTTTAAGTATTTCATACAGGTATTTGGATGATCCGCTGTTGATATATTCAAGCTGAATTGTGACATCCAGATCCTTGTTTTTTTCAAAATGTTCTGTAATCCAATCATCCAGCTTCCGGAATATGATATCCGGATTCTCAGGAATAGACCGTCCGATAAGTTCCAGCTTATTTAAATCGGGATAATAGAAGATCCCCGGACAATTTCTCTTGGTTTCCTGAATTACGCGTTTTTCCATAATACTGTTATTTATTCATACCTCAAAGCTTCAATGGGATCAATATTGGCTGCTTTAACTGCAGGTGCATAACCAGAAACAATCCCGACAATAAAACATACAAAGATACCCATTAACACCCATACCCATGGTATCACGAAACTTGATTTCAGCAAAGATGAGACTATATTCCCTATCAGGATACCAAGAATGATGCCAAAGATTCCTCCCATCTGGCCTATAAGTATTGATTCAAAAAGAAACTGGTATTTAATAGTGCTGGGCTTGGCTCCGATGGCTTTCCTTACTCCTATCTCCCTTGTGCGCTCAGTAACAGATACAAGCATTATATTCATAAGGCCTACAGCCGCTCCGAATAAGGTTATTATCCCAATGATTGTTGCTGCCAGTGTAACAAACCTGATATTTTTCAGAAGTAATGCAACAATGGTATCGCTCTTTGATATGTTGAAATCCGATTCATCACGCGGATTCAGGTTCCGGACTATCCTGAACACGCCCTCGGCTTGTCCTGCCAATATATCAAGATTCGCGGGATCGAGGGGCATCACCGTGATCCTGAAATTCATATTCGGACGTGAAAAGTATTGCCTTGCTGCTGTAATAGGTATGAAACAAACATTATCATCACTTACTGCACTTGCCCCTTTGCTTTTCAGCACTCCGGCAACCCTGAGCTTCAGTCCGGCAATAGAAACTTCTTTCCCCAGGGGATCAATTCCGGTGTGAAACAGATCCCTGGCAATTTCAGCACCTAGCAAAACAAGTCTCCTGTTAAGCTGGATTTCATCATTTGAAAAGTTTCTTCCCGATTCTATCTCATATCCTGAGACTGCAAGATAATTCTCATCCACACCCTGAAGGCTCACATTCGGATTTGTTTCTTCCGATCCGTATTTCACAGTTGCAAGACTTGTTGCATAGAAAGAGACCGATACCCATGCCGGTTCGGTGAACATCTCCTTAAATTCCGTTGCCTCCCTGTATGATATGCGTGAATAGTTTTTCGCTCTGTATTTCTGTTCTCCGATCTGTATATTCATTCCACGGGATGTGATGGTGAATGAATTGGCACCCATCATTGTGAACTGACTGGTAAGAGAGGTTTTTATTGCATCAATAGCCGTGAGTATTCCGATAAGAGCCATGATACCGAACGCAATAATACAGATAGTAAGAAATGCTCTGACCCTGTTCGACATGATCGCTTTTATCGCGACCCTCAGATTCTCCTTTACAATACCTCTTTTCATATTCTCATCATATCCCTTTCCCTGCAGATTTCATATTATCCCGGGGCTAAAAAAATAAAGGTAATGTTTTTTTTCATTCGATTGAAATGAGCCCTGTTAATAAAAAAATTGCAGAAAAAATGAAAATAATTAAGAATTTAGTTGCATAACTAAAAACTTCGTTGTATATTTGAAGAAACGTTGTAAGCATTTTATTGTGGAGACGTTGCATGCAACGTCTGTACAATTAATAATAAAAGACACAATCATGAGAGAGTTAACAAGGGCAGAAGAACAGGTGATGCAGGTACTCTGGAAGCTGGAAAAGGGATTTGTGAAAGATATCCTGGAGCATTTTGATGATCCCAAACCTGCATATAATACCGTGAGCACAATTGTCCGCATACTTCAGGACAAAGGTTTCGTAGACCATAAAGCATATGGAAGGACACATGAATACTTCCCTATGGTCACAAAGGATGAGTATTCGAAATCGCATCTGAGCAATTTTGTAAACGATTATTTCTCAAACTCCTTCGGAAAAATGGTCAGCTTCTTTACCAGAGAAAACAACATTTCTGTCAAGGAGATGGAGGAGATCATGAGGATAATGGAAAGAGAGGTAAAAAAACAAAAGGCTGACGTATGAACCCACTCCTTATATATATGATAAAAGCTGCATTCAGCATTGCAGTATTCTACCTGATATATTCCTTTCTGCTCAGCAGGGACACTATGTACGGACGGAACAGGGTTTTTATACTTTTTGCGGTTGCATCCTCGCTGATCTTCCCGCTAATTGTGATCGAGACAAGTAAGCCACTCAATTTTCTGTTTTTCGGAAAGACATTATCAGAAGTTCTTGTCACAGGTCCATCCACTGGCATTATGGAAGGAGCCGGCGGAGTATTTGCAATCGGGTGGCCGAAGATGCTCCTGATTATTTACACAACGGGTCTGCTCCTGTTCACTGCCAGACTTATGCTGAATCTGGTCGAACTAATAATCCTTATCAGAAAGAAGGGTGCCTCAGGCTTAAAAATAATACGATTCCAGGGGTTGAACACAGCCGGCTTTTCCGCAGCAGGATATGTATTTATAAACTCCAGCCTGTCTGAAGGGGATGCCGGAGAGATTCTCAGGCACGAGCAGAATCATCTGGCGCGCTACCATTTTTTCGATATACTGTTCATGGAAGTCGTTAAAATTCTGCAATGGTTCAATCCGTTCATCTATATGTTTGACAGATCACTGCGGACAGTTCATGAGTACCAGGCAGATGAGGGATGTCTGAAAAGTGGTGTTACAGCTTTAAACTATCAGCTACTTCTTATGAGTCAGGTTTTCGGATCTAAAAACTTCTACATAACAAATAGCTTCTCAAATCCAACACTAATTAAAAAACGAATGATCATGATGACAAAAAAACGTTCTACCACGATGGCAAACCTGAAACTCCTTCTGGTCATGCCGGTAATTGCAATTGTACTGTTTGCGTTTTCTTCCTGCGGTGAAAAGGGGAAGACCGCAGTCCAGCTACCTGACACTGAAAAAAAGGTTGTTGTTGGGGATCAGATCCCTCCGGATGCACCACCACCTCCTCCACCCCCGGTACCGTTTGAAGTGAAAAACGGTGATACAACATGGTTTCAAGTTGAGAAAATGCCGGTATTTGCCGGCGGTGATGCCGCACTTCTCAAGTTCATTTCTGAAAATACCCACTATCCCGAAGCTGCAAAAAAGAATGTAATACAGGGAAGGGTAATTGTACGGTTTGTTGTTCAACCTGATGGAAGTGTTGCTAAGGTCAGTGTTTTGAAAGGTGTCGATCCCGAGCTTGATGCAGAATCAGTAAGGGTGGTTTCCACACTTCCGAAATTTGAGAAGCCAGGCTTTATAAAAGAGAAGCCGGTTCCGGTATGGTACATGGTTCCTATAACCTATACGCTGAAATAGATCTTAAAGACTTATTTTATAAATTGAAACTGACCTTCGGAAGATGGTCAGTTTTTTTATTTCTAAATTTGTACTCTGAATAAATAACCATGAACCTCACTGATCGCATCAAAGCTTTTTCTGATCTTGGTGATATCCTGAGAAGATGTATTGCCGGTGAACCGGTAAAACATCTCACCCAGATCAATCATCTTATTGAAAACCAGCATCTGAATA
>Ga0102851_10002778_pt1 | contig 10684 bp, 11 predicted proteins | sample Mud3Dept3metaG_FD_79558 | JGI IMG/M metagenome (GOLD analysis project Ga0102851, IMG submission 79558) | Freshwater wetland microbial communities from Ohio, USA, analyzing the effect of biotic and abiotic controls - Mud 3 Core 4 Depth 3... | ecosystem: Environmental > Aquatic > Freshwater >...
CGCTTGGAATCATAAGGCGCTGGGGTCTTCGTGGAGAGGGCGGGGGCCAAGGCCTCCCGCCCCCCATTTCGGAGAAGCGGTGTTTTCTTCGAGTCTCGGGTCCTCCCGGCCGATGCTTCCGGCACGTACCGCCCGAACCCCCAGGCCCCAACAAAACTTGTTCCGGGCCACCCGGGACTGAAGGATTACGGGCGCAGGCTCTTCAATTCATCGATGAGCTTGCGGATAACTTTGAAGCCCCGCTCCCAGAAATCGGGACGGTTGATATCCAGCCCGAGGTGGGAGAGGAGTTCATCGGGCGAAGCGGAGCCCCCGCTTTCCAGGAGCCGGATAAAGCCGGGGATAAAGGCTTCGCCTTCTTCCAGGTATTTTTCATAGAGGGTAAGGACCACGAGTTCGCCGAAGATGTAACTGTAACAATAAAATCGGGAATGGATGAAGTGGGAAATATACGACCAACCCCACCGATACTCGGGGATCATCTCCACGGCTTTGCCGAAGAGATTTGCGTTTTCCCGCCACCAGAGATCGCCAATCTCGTCGCCGGTCAACAAATGTTCCCGGCGCCGGTCGTAAAGCGCCAGCTCGAAGCGGGTCAGGACATTCTGACGGAAAACCGTGGCGATAATGTCCTCGATTTCGGCCCCCAGAAGGGCCTGGCGGACCTCCGGGTCGGCTTCGTCCCGGAGAAGGGCCTGGACCATGATCATCTCCCCGAACACGGAGGCGGTTTCGGCCAGCGTGAGGGGCGGGTCGAAGTTCAGCAGGCTCTGCTTGCGGGCCAGGTAAAAATGAATGCCGTGGCCCATCTCGTGGGCCAGCGTCAGGACGTCGCGCAGATTCCCGGTGTAGTTCAGGAGAAGGTAGGGGTGAAGGGAAGGGGTGAGACCGGAGCAGAAAGCCCCGCCGTATTTCCCTTTGCGGATCTTCGCATCCACCCATTTTTTTTCAAAGAACTCGGCGGCGATCCGGCCGAAGAGCGGGTGAAACCGTCCGAAAGAGCCGAGGAGAAGATCTTTCGCCTCGGGCAGGGGAATCTCCCGGTGCCCGCCGGGGAGAGGGGCGTAAATATCGCTATTTTTCAATTTGGGGATCCCCAGGAGACAAGCCTTAACCTGGAAATATTCCTGAGCCAGAGGATAATAATTTTCCGTGACGGCCATCATCAAGTCAACCGTTTCCGGGGCGATCTCATTTTCCAGATGGGTCCGCTGCATGGGCCCCTTGTACCCCCGGAATTCATCCTCCACCCGGTAATCCAGGACCAGGGCATTGAAGAGGGCCGTGAGAACCAGGCTGTTCTCCCCGTGGTATTGCAGGAAGGTCCGGAAGGCCTCCTCGCGCAACTCCCGGTCCGGGGAATGGAGAAGGGCAAGCATCTCGCTCCCCGTCAACTCCTTTTCCTGCTCCCCGATCTTCAAATGAAAGACGAACGATCCCGTGAATTCGTCGAAGAGGTTCATGAAGGCGGAGCGGCCGGTAAGGTTTTTGCGATTGACAATCTCCTCTTCTTTCTCCTTCAGGGTAAAGGGCTGGAACCGGTGGTGAAATTCGAGGGCATGGCGGTATTCCTTCAGAGGGGAATAATCCCCTAAGGCCTTCAACTTCGAATCGGGCAAACGGGTCAGGGCCAGACGAAAGAAGAGAAGCGTATTTTCCAGCTGATTCCAGGCCTCCTTCCCCTTCTGGAGCAGAGTTTTGTGCACCGGATCCTGGGTATCTTCCGAAAAAAGGAGGCTGCCATAAAGGAAAGGTTTGAGGCCTATTTCCAGGATCGCTTCATATCGCTTGAGCGCCCGAAAGAAGTCAGCCGGTTCCAAGGATGCGATTTCGATTTCCTGGTACTCGCTCTGAAAATCCCGGGCGGTCTTCAGGGATTTCTCCAGATCCAAAGAAAGGGCCGGGTCGCGCGGCGAGGCATAGAGGTCAGTCAGATTCCAGGCGGTGCCGGCATCGGGGGGCTGTTGCGGGGCGAGCATGCTCTCGGGCTCCTTTCCCATCCGTGGAGAGTTCATTCCAAGCCGGAGAAGAAAAACCCCGATGGCCGGGGCTGGCATTCCCATGAACGCGCGGGTGGCTGGCTTAAAAACAGGTGCAGGGGGCGATTCAAAATCTCTAAGGAGGAGTCAATTCAGGCGGATTTTGATGGTCCGGAGCTTTTAGACTCATCCGGGGCCTTTTCGGCCGATTTTTCGGAAGATCCTTCGTCGATCGATTTTACCCCGCCCTTGAAATTCTTTATCGCCTTCCCCAATCCGGATCCGATTTCGGGCAGACGTTTGGCTCCGAAGATCAAAAAAACGATGGCCAGAATGATGACGAGTTCCTGGGTTCCTAATCCGAACATTTCTTTCACCTCCCGAAGAGGAATCTATTTCCAATATATTATGAAAGGGGCAGAAGGGCAAGGATAAAGCTCAAGAGCCGCAAGGAGCTGCGGGAAAGGACAGGGGCAGGGAACAGGAAGATGCTCGCCCCCGCAAATCATCGAGACTCAATCTCCGGAATCCGCCATCAGTTCTTCAAGATCCAAGGCAACAAAACCATGGGTTATTTTGGCTACGCCGCGGAAATAGGGGGAGCGGGCGGCGGAAAACAACTGATCGCAAAAAAGGCCGACCCAACGGGAGAGATGGTCCCGTAAAAACTCCTGTTGGAAGAGAAAAAAAGTTTTCTGCGCTTCCTTTTCTTCGACGGAGGCGGCTTTCTCCGAGAGAAAATATAAGAACTCAATTTCGGCGCCGATATGATCTTCCGGCAAGGAGCTGTCGGGGTGAATGAGCAGCCCGGCTTCAAGGTATTTATTCCGGACCGCGACAGTTTGCTCCTGATTCACCAGCCCGGAATCGGATCGGTAGACCGACTCGTAGAGCGGGATGGGGAGCGGTCCCACGAAGAGACGAGTGAATTCCTCCTTGAGGGAGACGGCCAACCCGGGAAGGTCAGGGGAGGAAAGAACGGAGGAGATGAGATCAACTCCTTCATCAAGATCTTTTCCATAACCATTTAATTCTTTTAGAATATTCTCTTCTTTGAGGGCGAGTAAAAATTCTTCCGACGGCTCCTGCATAAGAAAACATCGCAGAAGGTTATAAACGTTTTTCCGCGCTTTCATCAGAAGCTGGAATTCTGGATTTTCCATGAAGATTCAGTCGACAAGGATGTGAATTTCCACATCCTGGGGAGATTGGCAACCTTTGAGCGCGGAAACCATCCCCCGCACCGTCCCCGTGATGGATTCCTGCACAAAGGGGGAAAGGCGGATTTCCACTCCATTCACCCGCAGAAATACCTTGGCCTGTTTTCGGTCTTTCAGAATTTTTTCCTCGATGAGAGCCACTAATCCGGGTGCGTCGTTGATATCGAGGCAGGGGACTCCGATCTCGAACGGCTGGTCGGAGGCTATGGCCAGCAGATTGTCCTCCCGGCTGCACAAAAGGTCCTGGTGCTTTTCCCTACGGGACACCTCGATCTTGGGCTGATTGTTGCGCTTGAACCCCTCGGTGAGGATGAGATCCACGTCGCGGATGTAACGGTCGCGGACCTCAGTCAAATCCGCATCGTGATCCACGTCCCGGATCACCGCCACTTTCACCGGGGAAGAGATCACCACGGTATGGGCCCCGGCCTTTTTATGGCGCCAGCTGTCTTTGCCTTCACGGTCCACTTCAAACCCATGGACATCATGCTTGACGGTGGCCACGCGATAACCGCGACGGCAGAGTTCGGGGACCAGCTTTTCGATGAGGGTCGTTTTGCCGCTGTCCGATTTTCCGACGATCGATACGATGGGAATCATGGATAAACAGGCGCCCCTATCTGTTCTTCAGCACTTCCGGGTTTACAGGATAGCGGACCGGTTTGCCCTGCAAAAAATTAACGACCTCTTCCACCATGGCAATGCCGATCCGGTAGAGGCTCTCCTCAGTAGTCCCGGCGTAATGAGGCGTCGCCAAAACATTGGGGTGTTTGATCAGGGGGTCCTCAGGATCCGGAGGTTCGATCTCAAAGACATCAAGGGCGGCGCCGGCGACATGGCCGAGGGTCAGGGCCTCGTAAAGGTCCTTTTCGCTGATGATCCCGCCGCGGGCGGTGTTAACCACACTGGCGCCCTTTTTCAGGAGAGCGAGCTCCTTTTTCCCGACCATCCCTTTGGTCTCCTCGGTGAGCGGGCAATGAACGGTCAGAAAATCGATTTTAGGCAGCATTTCCGACAGCCGCTCGACTTTCAGCACGCCGAAAGATTTCATAGTTTCGGCGGAAACGTAGGGATCGTACCCGTATCCTTTCATATCGAAAGCGGCAATGCATTTCTTGGCAAGCGTCGAGCCGATGCGGCCCGTGCCGATGATGCCCAGGGCTTTTCCTTCCAGGTCGAAGCCGGTCAGGTTGTGCTGCTTCAGGAGGGCCGACAGGATCCCGACGTCTCCCTTGGGCAATGAGCACATGGCCGCCTGGGCCCGGGGAATTTTCCGGGCGAGGTTCAGGAGAAAGGCGAGAGCCAGCTCGGCTACCGACTCCTTGTTGGCCCCCGGCGTGTTAATGACCAGGATCCCCCTCTGGGTTGCGGCCTTCAAATCGACGGAATCGAGGCCCACGCCGTGCCGTCCGATGATCTTCAGGCGTCGGGCATGATCCATCTCCTCCGCTCCGAGATAGATTTTCCGCGCCAGGAGCCCGTCCACTTCCCGAATGGCCTCCAAAAACGAGGCCCGCGAGTAATCCTTCGGCCGTACCACCTCTGCGGTTTTCTCGAGCAATTCGACCGCGGCCGGGTGGATAACCTCTCCTAAATATACCTTCATAATTCTTCCTTTCCTTGGAAGCAGATGGTCTCCTCCCCCGCCCCCTTATCTATCTCAGGCACAGGGCCAGGAGATTTTGATCCTTGATCTTTTCGAACAACTCGTTGAACCGGTCCTCGTCTTCGAGGATCTGATTGACCAGGTCCTTCTGGTAGTGCCCTTCTTTCATCCTGACCCTAATTTTCTTGGGGAAAGTGCTGCTCAGGGTGTGATGGATGATGATGCCCACAGCCGCGCTGTAAGGGCAAAGAGGCCCGCCCACCGTATAGGAAACATGGATCTCTTTTTCATCCAGCTCAATATCCTCTTCCCGCACAAACCCCATTTCCACGATGCTGCGGTCTTTAAGGTCGGGATCGAGGATCCGGTCCAGAATTCTAAGGATCTCTTTTTTTGTCATCGGGATCCCTCCTTTTAATGAGGGGGCCTCCGATCCAAAGAATTAAAAACGGATCGATCAATGGCGGTGTTGGGCTTCGATTTCCTTCAAGTCGGTTCCGCAGCCGGTGCAGAGCTCCGATTCTTTCGGATTTTCAATGTCGCAAAACGGGCAGTAGCACTGTTTCCCTTCATCCTTCGGTTCGGCGGTTTCCGTTCCCGTTTTGGCCCGGTAATCTTTAATGGCTTTCTGCAGGGCGTCGGCGCCGAGATTCGAGCAATGGAGTTTCTGCTTCGGCAATCCCTCCAGGGCTTCCGCCACCATCCGGTTGGTGATCCGGGAAGCCTCGGCGATCGTTTTCCCCCGGGCCATCTCGCTGACCATGCTGGAAACCGCGATCGCCGCGCCGCAACCGAAGGTCTGAAACTTGATATCGTCGATCTTATTGTCTTTGACCTTGATGTAAAACGTCATCATGTCGCCGCAGACCGGGTTGCCGACCTCCCCGACCCCATCGGCATCCTCGATCACACCCACGTTGCGGGGGTTCTTGAAATGATCCATGACTTTTTGGCTATACATTTTTCCTTCTCCTTTGATGCTGAACTTTCAAACCATCAGGCCTTTTTGGCCATCGCCTTGCGGTACACCGGGGACATGTTTCTAAGCCTTTCCACAATGGGCGGAAGAACTTCGAGAATCCGGTCCACGTCGCTTTCCCGGTTCTGCATTCCGAAGGTGAACAGCAGGGACCCCTGGGCCGTAGCCGCATCCACCCCCATGGAGAGCATTACGTGGGAAACCTTCAAAGACCGAGAAATGCAGGCCGACCCGCTGGAAATCTGGATGCCTTCCATGTCCATGAAAAGGAGCATGGCTTCGCCTTCGATATAATCCACGGCCACGCTCACATTTCCGGGCAGCCGATGGGTGGGATGGCCGAGAAAGAGAAGGTGAGGAATGCGGTTGCCCAGACCTTCCATCAGCTTCTTCTGCAGCTTTTCGAGGTGGGAGATGCGGGCGGGCATCTCCTCGCGGGCGATATCCGCCGCCGCCCCCATCCCCACGATGGCGGGAACGTTTTCGGTCCCCGCCCGCAAGCCCTTCTCCTGGATTCCTCCGTCCAGCAAAGGTTGGAGCCGGGCTCCTTTCCGCACATAGAGGGCGGCCGCCCCTTTCGGGCCGTAGAACTGGGTGGCGGAAAGGGTGAGAAAATCGACGCCCAATTCTTTAACATCGACGGGAATGGTCCCCACGGAATCGACGGCGTCCGTGTGGAAAAGAATATTCTTCGCCCGGGTGATTTTGCTGATTTCGGCGATCGGCTGAATGGTCCCCACTTCCGGATTGGCATGGATGACCGAGACCAAGATGGTCTGGGGGGTGATGGCTTTTTCAACATCCGCCGGATCCACGGTTCCATGAGAATCTACGGGGAGGCGGGTCAAATTGTATCCCGCCTTTTCCAGGGCATTGGCGGCGTGCATGATCGAAAAATGCTCCACGCTGGAGATGATGATATCCCTGCCGCGGCTCTGATGGGCCAAAGGGACCCCTTTGAGAACCATGTTGTTAGCCTCGGTTCCGCAGGAGGTGAAGATTAATTCTTCGTCCTGGCTTCCAATCAGCCGGGCGACCTTTTTCCGGGCTTCCTCCAGGGCCTCCCTGGCGCAGTCTCCGGAGGCGTGAATACTAGAGGGATTACCGTAACACTCCTTGAAAAAGGGAATCATGGCTTCAAAGGCTTTGGGATGAAGCGGGGTTCCCGCAACGTGATCGACGTAAATGGTTTCCATTTTTATCTCCTTGAAATAACTATATTTTTTGATGAATGGAAACAGGAAAAGATTCAAAATCAGGGGTCAACGGCTATCACCCGCGGTGAAGTTTGCCCTCGCTGCGATCTTTGAGATCAAATCACCATAATATTATTGCCATTTCAGAGAGAAAGCGCAAGGAGAAATATAGTCTGGGCTCTGAAGGGGTACGTCTGGGCAATATAGCCCGCCGCGTGCCGGATTCTCGTAAAAAAACGCGAAGGCGTGCGTGGGCTAAAAACTGGTTGTCATTGACCGGCAGGAAACTTAAAATGAAGCAATAGGGATAGAAATCATCCGGGCAAAATTGTGATTGTCTCCTCCCGCGAAAAAGGGGAAGGAAATGAAAATTTTCATCACCGGCGGAACGGGGTTTGTAGGGCGAGGGCTGATCCAAAGCCTGACTGAATCCGGGCACGAGGTGACCGTTCTGACCCGGTCGCTCAGGAATTTCGGCTCTCATTCTCCAAGGATTTTCCTGGTCGAGGGGGATCCCACCCAAAAGGGTGTGTGGCAGAGGTATGTCCGGGAACACAGAGCGGTGATCAATCTGGCCGGGGCTTCGATTTTCAGCCGCTGGACGGAACAAAAGAAGCAGGCTCTGCGGGAAAGCAGGGTCCTGACGACCCGGAATTTGGTGGAGAGCCTTGAGGGAGGCATGGTAAAATCCTTTTTCAGCGCCTCGGCAATCGGGTATTACGGGTTCCACGAGGATGAGGAATTGACGGAATCCTCCCCTCCGGGGACTGATTTCCTGGCTCGGCTAGCTGCGGACTGGGAAAAGGAAGCCCTGAAGGCAGGGGAACTCGGGGTTCGAGTCGTCTTGCCCCGCTTCGGGATCGTGCTCGGGGAAGGAGGGGGCGCCTTGGGGCAGATGGTCCCCATCTTTCGAAAATATCTTGGCGGTCCCCTCGGGGGCGGACGCCAATGGTTTTCCTGGATTCACCGGAGCGACCTGGCCCGGGCCTTTTTATTTCTTTTAAATCGGGCGGAAATTTCCGGGCCGGTGAATTTTACGGCCCCAAATCCAGTGCGCAATCGCGATCTGGCGGCGGTGCTCGGACGGGTCCTGAACAGGCCGTCCTGGCTCCCGGCACCGGGCTTCATGTTGCGGTTGGTCCTGGGAGAATTTGGTTCGGTTTTGCTGAAAGGGCAGAAAGTCATTCCGCAGAAACTGTTGCAGGGCGGGTTTGATTTCCTTCACTCCGGGATTGAAGAGGCGCTCGCGGAAATTTTAGGAAAATAAATATATGGACGCAGAGGAACGCTGAAAACCCCGGGAAAGCCGATGAAGATTTCTTAAGGCAAAATATTCAAATCCGTTTTTCGGCGTAAATCTGGGTCCGCAAAAGAAGGCAAAAATGAAAGCCGAAATCGTAGCCGTCGGAACCGAGCTCCTTTTAGGCCAAATTTTAGACACGAATTCCGCCTACATCGCCCAGCAGCTCACCACTGTCGGGCTGGACCTGCACTTCAAGAGCACCGTGGGGGACAACCTGGAGAGAATCAAGGGCACCCTGCGGACAGCCCTGAATCGGGCGGATTTTGTCATCACCACCGGGGGGATCGGTCCGACCCTGGATGACCTTACGCGGGAGGCGGCCGCCGAAGTTCTTGGAAGACCTTTAGTTTTCCAACCGCACCTTTTTGACCAGATCCGCGATTTTTTCACCCGCCTCGGGCGGACCGTGAGCGAAAACAACCGCAAGCAGGCCTATATTCCGGAAGGGGCTCTTCCCATTGAAAACCCGGTGGGGACGGCCCCGGGCTTCATCGCCGAGGAGAACGGCAAAGCGATCCTGGCCGTGCCGGGGGTTCCCCATGAGATGCGTTATTTCATGGAACACAGCGTTCTTCCCTACCTCCGAAAGAGGCTGGGAATCCAGGAGGTCATCGTTTCCCGGGTCCTGAAGCTTTTCGGCATCGGCGAGAGCATGGTGGATGAGCGGATCAAGGATCTGATCGAACAGGGAAGCAACCCGACCATCGGCCTTCTTGCCCATACCCAGATCGGAGAAATCCATATCCGCCTGACTGCCAAGGCCGGAGAAAAAGAAGCGGCCCAGGCCTTGAACACCGCGTTGGAAGCGAAAATCCGGGAGCGCTTAGAGGAGTTTATCTTTGGAACGGATGAAGAAACCTACGAGGGAGTTCTGGGGGGACTTCTTGAAAAGTCCGGATTGACGCTGGCTGTTGCGGAAATGGGATTCGGCAGCTCCATCGGCCAGACCCTGAAAACCATGGCCGGGGCTCGAGGATTCTTCACCGCAGCCATCACGGTTCTTGATCCCTCGATGGCCGCGAAGATTTTTCATTTGCCGGAATCGTCTTTCCCAAACGGGAGCCTGGTTAACGCCGAAGGGGCAAAAGCTTTGGCCCAGGGAATCCGCCGCTTTACAGGGGCTGAACTGGGTCTAAGTTTAACGGGACAGACGGGAAAAGAAAGGGGGCAAGATCACCTGGCATTTATTGCTCTGGCCCACCCCGGAGGAACGGAAAGCCTTGAACAGCGCTGGCCGTCTGCCATGCGCTTCATCGAAAACCGGATGACCAAGATAGCCTTGGCCCAGGTGCGGAAGTATCTCAAAAGATAGGCTTCGAGGATCCGAGGGAACAACCGGCATAGCCCATCCAGATCCCTTCGGCGAAACACTTGACGCCTTAGAGCCTATTCCTGCATTCCTTCCAGGAATGCCCGGACATTACGGCCCAGCACGTTGTGGTTGTAGCCCCCTTCGAGGACGCCAAAGCGCCTTCCTTCACAATCTTTCTGGGCATAATGCTTCAATAGGGCGCCGATTTTGCGGTAGTCTTCCGTTTCCAGAAAACCTCCCCAGTCGTCCACATGACGGTCGAATCCCGCGGAAACGGCGAGAATGTCGTATCCGCCACCCTGTTCGAACCTCGCTTCGATGCTGCGGACATAATCCTGTCCATAGGCGCCGGGGGGGGAGAAATATTCTACTTCGGGGATTCCTTGAAAGGCGTTTTCCGTGCCGTCGCCGAAATGGAGATCGAAATCGAGGATCAGGGCCCTTCTGATTTTCTTCTCCTTCAGCAACTTTTTGACGGCGATCGCCATGTTGTTGAAAAAACAGAACCCCCAGCAGGAGTCCGGGCTGGCGTGATGTCCCGGGGGACGAATAAGCCCGAAGGCCGGTTCGCCCTTCCAGGCGATTTGGGAGGCAAGGATTGCGCCTCCTGCAGAGAGAAGGGCGACCTCGTAGGTATGGCGCGAGCGTTTTATTCGTTCGATTTGATCGGGAGTGTGAACCAGGAGGAGGTCTTTCTCCGAAGCAGGGGAGGGGGAGAGAAACTCGAAGTCTTGCCCCAGGGCTTTGACAATCGCCTCCATCCGCCCTTCGGCCGCCGCCGGATCGGAGGCATATTCTTCATGAAAGCGTTCGTGAAAAACGATTTTCATTTTTCTTTTTCCTCACCATAGAGGGCACAGCGAACACAGAGAATACAAATTTCAAAAAGAAAAAAATTCCCTGAAAGAATAAATACAGAACTTTTCCTCATGGATTTTCAAGTTGTTCCTTGAAATAATTTACTCTGTGAGCTCTGTGCTCTCTGTGGTGAATCACCTTTCTAAAGCGTTTCCAGGAGCCGTTCGCATTCCTCCCGAAGGGCGGGGTCCTTGGTGGCCGAGGCGATGACCTTGACTTTCCCCTTGAATC
>Ga0102851_10002779_pt1 | contig 10679 bp, 10 predicted proteins | sample Mud3Dept3metaG_FD_79558 | JGI IMG/M metagenome (GOLD analysis project Ga0102851, IMG submission 79558) | Freshwater wetland microbial communities from Ohio, USA, analyzing the effect of biotic and abiotic controls - Mud 3 Core 4 Depth 3... | ecosystem: Environmental > Aquatic > Freshwater >...
AACAATCTCCTTTATGGCAATAGCAACCTTGCTTATCTGGTCACGATAAAAAGTCTTATAAAGGTTGTCATTTGGGTGATCTTCATTGGGTAAGAGAGGTCTGATAGCACCTGTTCCGGTCTTGAATATAAAATCCATTGCTCTCAGCACACTTCCGGTCTCCTTCTCAAACAGCTTCACATCTTCTGGTTCAAGGTCGTGTATGCGAATTGGCAGAATCCTGCTGGCAACATTTCCACTCCTCAACCTGACATCTTTCCCAAAACGATCATTTTTAACCATCTGCAGAAATGCCAGAAACTCATGCTGCCATGCATAGCTGTTAGGATCGCAGTAGGTCTGTGAGAGAATCGGGATGAAAATAAGGCACTTCAGTTTGCCTTCAAGGCTTTTATCGACATCATATGTCTCCTGCAGCCGGTCATGGGGATTTTCATCGAAATAAACCGAAACATCTTCCTTAAAGGTAGCCTCCAGCTCTGTTTTAAGAGCATCAACAAACCTGCTTACCCACCTGTCACCCTTGTTGTCTTTCTGGCGGTAGCTGATGAAGATGTCGTAGTTATATCCTTCGATAATGCTGGGCATCTGATATGTAATTATTTCAGTATCAAAGTTAGACAATCTTGATGCCAAATTCAAGTTTCTTTCGATTTGTAATACGGTAATAGTATTCAAGATTGTCCTGGGATATGTTTTAAAGTCTTTTTCTGACAGATCATCTTTTACTGACCTTTTACTTTACCAACCCGAAAAAATATCCAAGAATCAACCAGAATCACCCAGAATCAAACTTGTGGCGTTTGGCGGTAATATGGTTAGATGTGTCTATTCTGAGAGAAGAATAAAACCTCCTGTAGCCTGATACTAAGTGAAAAATCCGTCCTTCGTTGACCACTTCAAAAGACGGTCTGAGAAAAATTAACATACATTCGGAAACAACAAGGATTTAACTCTGGTAAGGAATGAGAAATATATTTAAACCAACTATTGTCGAGACGGTTGACTTTTCCAGTCGAATTTGATCATGAAAGGACTATGGAGATTGCCAGCTTGGGAACTCAACTTCCGAGGCATTAATTTTAATTCCTTTCTGAAATCATCAAATTCATTTCACGACACAATAGTTTTAATGAATGATTTCAGATCAGGGAAATTTTCGACGCTGCGATAAACTTCACATTCCCTGCAATTAGTATTCTTACAGAGAGTTCCTTTTTCAGATGCCTCCCAACATGGATTAGTTTCACTAATATATGCCTGACATTTTTCACGCTCCTCATCGGAACAGTGCCTGATTGCCCAGCAAGGAATAAGAGCCAGTAAAGTCCTTATGCCTGCAATGTTTAAACCATCTTTCTCCAGTAGTTTATGGATATATTTTAGTCTTAAAATATCCACCTGAGAAAATAAATTTCGGCTTGATTCTTTTTTGAAAGGGATCATCAACCCCTTATCAATGTATTGCCGTATTGAATGAACAGGGATTCCTGAAAGATCTGCTGTAACGCTTAAGGTGTAAACTGGAGTAGTACTTACAACTGAGTTATTTTCCATTATTTTTAATCATTTCCATGTTAATTTTTCACTTTTCTGTAAAATATTCTGGATCTAGTTGAAACTTAAAAATTAATCCCCCAGGTTATGTTTTTGTCATTTAAAGTATTCATCAGTAGCTATTTAAACAACTAATTCAGACTAAATGTAAAAAAGATTACACTCTGCAATTTTATTGTTAATTTATTAACAGCGTGATTTTCAGAAAATTATTATAAGAAGTCTCATTAGATCAAATATAATGTTATACATTTACAAATATATGATTTTGTCAGTACATAATATGTGTATCATATAATTCATTTGTAATGTAATGACATTCTCCCTGAGCAATATTTTACCAAATAAATGATCAGCTTGAGGAGGTATCCGAAAATCCTTTTTAGAGTAGGAAAACTTAATAAACACATAAAATGAGGACTAGAAAATTTCTATTAAACGCAGGAGTTGGTGGTTTAACTGTACTTCTCCTGATTATTGGCTCCTGTCAGAAGGATGATCAGAATCTGTCAGATGCAGGGCAATCAGCATTTTCGAATAGATCAGTTCAAAGTATAATTAGCAGTGATAAACAGGCCCGTGAGATTTTGTTTATAAGTAAAATAGATGGAGCTACTGATGAAATCTATGCCATGAATGCAGATGGTTTAAATGTTGTACGGTTGACTAATAATACAGTTGCAGATGGGCGGGCGACCTGGTCGGCAAACGGGCAGCATTTAGCTTTTGCCTCAGGATTAGTAGGCTCAAGAGACATTTTTGTCATGAATGCAAACGGCAAAGGGCTAATTAATCTAACTAATACACCTGATGACGAAGAATGGCCTGAATGGTCACCAATTGGAAACCATATTATATTCTCAAGCAACCGTGATGGGAATCATGAAATATACAGTGTAAATCTGGATGGCACTAAACTTACAAGGTTAACAAATAGGACACAGGATGATAAATGGCCATCATATTCGCCTGATGGCAGTAAGATTGTTTTTCAATCTGAACTAGGGGGAACTAAAAGGACTGAAATATTTATCATGAATGCAGATGGCAGCGAAATAAACCAACTTACCGATAGAGACGGATTGGATCAAATGCCTACCTGGTCAACGGATGGGTTAGAGATAGCCTTCATGAGAGCAGTAGGTACTAACCCTGAGATATTTAAAATGAATGCAGACGGATCAAGTCAGGTAAATCTGACGAACTCTCCAGGCATGGATGCTCGTCCTTCCTGGTCAAAAGAAGGTAATTATATTGTATTTATAAGTGCTAGAGATGGTAATCAGGAAGTATACATAATGGATGGAAATGGTAGCGATCCTATGCGTCTTACCAATAATACCGACTATGATGATTACCCTTTTATAAAATAGAAATAGGCCCTTTAAATAACACAATCATATACTCTATGGAGGAGTATATGGTTGTTTAAAGGCATACTGATAAAGTAGATCAAGATAATATCTGGAAGAAAGAAATAATATTAAATCCAGGTACTATTATCTAAAACCTTACGGAATCCTGGCTTAAACAAAAAACCAATCATTAGAATAAGTAACTAACTGATTGGTTTTCAGTAGTGCATTTCGATGTGTAATTCATTGCCAATTGACTTCTTAACCAGAATATCCACTTAAATATCTGTTTCTGTTAAAATTTAAACGAAAATATAACATAATAGGCCGCAATTTTGATTTGTCAGTGTTTGATTTTTTTCAAAATCCGTCCTTCTTTGACCACTTCAAAAGAAGGTCTGACAAAGTATAACATACATTACAAAACAACGTGGATTTAACTCTGGATTTGGGTGGTTAGTTTGAAATGGCTTCAAATGTGAAGGAGAGCTGGTTTTTACAATCATAATTCAATTATTCTTTTAACTGGCAACAGCCTTTTTTGCTGCTTCGAGATGAAGTCCTAAGGTGTGGTTATAGTTTGTAATGCTGAAGCTATCTTCTGAAGGATAAAAATAATCTCTTTATTTACTTGACTTTAAATCAGAAAACAACTAATTTTATTCCTAAGCATTCTGGTTTTCAAGGGTCTGTTTTATAACTAATTACGATATTACTACTTTGATATGGAAAACTAATTTTATTTGGGAGAGATTACGATGCCACAAGATAAAAGTTTGTTCTTTTACGGATCATTTTTCCACAGGTTCTTGGATCCTCAACTTTCTGAGAATCGTCAGGTAGCTGTAGACTTCATTCCCGAGGGTTCCTCAGTGCTTGATATAGCCTGTGGAACAGGTCAACTATGCTTTGAATTGAGGGAGATTAAGCATTGCCGTGTTGTAGGTCTTGACATATCTCTGCGTATGCTGGATTTTGCTCGTAAAGCTAATCCCTTTCAGGACATAACTTTTGTCCATGAGGATACCACAGACCTGCACACCTTTGAGGATAGTTCATTCGACTTTGCCACTATGTTAATGATAATGCACGAACTGCAGAGGCCACAGCAGATCTCGCTTCTAAAAGAATCACTGCGTGTAGCACACAAAGGTATTATCATTGATTCAGTTGTCCCTCTTCCTAAAAATGCCGGAGGGATTGGCTATCGTCTTGTGGAAGCGACTATCGGCCACGACCACTACCCCAATTTCAAAGCATTCCTTGCAAAAGGTGGTATACGGGGAATACTTCAGGAATCAGGATTACCAGTCAATATAGATTACTCCTCTGTGTTTTGGAGGAAATGTCGCGAAATTGTGGTCGTTTCTATGCGAAACTAATTTGTACAGAGATATTATTAAAGTCACACCCTGTTCAAACCTAGTCAAGTGTCTCTCAATTGACTCTTAATGAGGTATGTTTACGCTCCTTTAAATCCGGTTATCTGATTAATAGTATCCCAGCGATTTTTTCATCACCTCCACAGGAAAAGGTTTCCCATGACCCGGATAGATCATTTTTATCCCTCTGTCGATTAATATTTTCCAACATTTCTTAATTGCTTCGATATCCTGGGCATATATGGGCAGTCCGGGATGGATCCTGAATGGAAATCCATTATGAGCCATACACCCGACAAATGCTTCTCCTGAATCTAGAATAACACTTATTGATCCTATTGTGTGTCCGGGTGTGTGGATGATGTTTCCATCAATCCCAAATTGATTAAGGGGATAGGGTTTGTCTGTGATCAGTATATCTGGTGTGAACTTTGGGAATGGCAGATTTTTAAATATCGGGAAAAACAATGGTTGAGTAAGTTTTCCTAAAGTATTTACCCCTTTCGGAATTATCATACCACCATCTTCCAGATAGGTTCTCTCACTTTCGTGAATAGCAATTTTAGCCCCTGTATATTCACGGATTTCCTGGGCTGATCCGGAATGATCAAAATGCGAATGTGTAAGCACTATTAATTTGATGTCTGAGGGGTTTATATCAAGTCTTGTAAGTACCCTTTTAAACACTTTAAGCTTTTTGGGCATGCCGCCATCAATCATTACAACATCTTTACCACGGATGAGATAACAACTGTTCAGACCAAGCTTTACCCGAAAAATTTCTAATTTCATATTTTATAGTCTTATAAGGTAATCTTCCTTCAAACTCACTCACCCACCTGTCACCTTTGTTGTCTTTCTGGCGGTAGCTGATAAAGATGTCGTAGTTATATCCTTCGATTATGCTTGGCATCTGAGGATTATTTATTTCAATATCAAAATTAAACTATCCTGATGCCAAAGTCAAATGCGGGTCAGGTTAGTAGAAGAAAAAAGCCCCCGGAGCTGATTTCCGAGGGCTTAATTTGTTTATAATAAGGTTGGGTTACCCAAACATATTAACCTACATACAAAGAGTTACTTAGCAATATTTATACTGTTAAATTGTGATTGCTCCATATCACCTAACTATATACTCATAACAATCACTATCAAGTACAACAGCATTAGTCGTTTTATCAATGACCCTGAAGTGAATATCAAAACCAGTCCCAGTTGGAATAGCTGTGATCTCTCTCCATAAACTTTCATTGCCCGTACCCTTATCATCAGTAAGAATGGATTGTGGTGTTAATCCTTTTCCTAATGTAAGCCAACTTGTACTTGTACAGTTGCCATCAATAACATTTGCGGCATCCACAGCCCGTTGAAGGAGGTACTCATGGTTTGGCTCAAGATCACGAACCCATGTTTCTAAGGTAACGATTTTAGTAGCGTCAACATCTTGCCGGAATTTTACATGGCCGAACTGGTCTCCTTCGCCGCGTAGTATGACTTCAAGATTAAATGGTGGGGTAGCTGATCTGAAAGAACCTGTGTTAGTTTCTTTTTGTGGCTGCATCTCATAACTGGCTTCTTTCTGACATGAAAGAGCGATAAGCAAAATACCAGGCAGTAAAACCGCATGGAACAAGTTGGTCTTTTTCATTTTAGATGATTTTAATTGTTAAAAAATTAGATTGATAAAATAATAAAACAATCAGAATCACTCTTTGTTAAAGCTAAAGTCAAATTTATTTCAACAAGATAATTTATTAGCCTACATTTATTTTTAGCATTAGGATACATAAAGCCCCCGGAGCTGATTTCCGAGGGCTCACAAGAGGATTTTATTTAATGAACATTATCACCATAACTTTGTTTTTCAAATGTGGTAATTAGGACTTGCCACCAAGATATAAACTAATCACCAAAGAAGATTTATTATGAATAAGTACGAGTCTTTCAATCAATCGGGTTTCTCGAAATTCCTCAATAGTCTGGCGGGTAGAATCTTACGTTTGGTCCTCGGCATACTATTCCTTGTGGTCGGATATTTCTATCGAGACCATGCGCTCGGTGTGATATCTATGGTGTGGGGTGTTCTCCCATTGAGTGCCGGAGCGTTTGACATTTGCTACATAAGCGCGGCGCTGGGTGGTCCGCTATCTGGCAAAAAGATACGCAGTAAGGAAAAGTAAGGATTTGTAAATTATTAATTTCCCGTAAAGAGTTCTATAAATACAACCTTCTTTAATTCCTTCCAGAACCTTTCAAAGTTGTTGGTTTTCTGAGCCATCAGAAATAATCCTGTTAATGTACAAGCAAAATTAAGCTATCCTGATACCAAATTCAAGTGATGGTCAGATTATTAGAATAAGAAAGCCCCCGGAGCTGATTTCCGAGGGCAGGCAACTTTTTATTTTGTCATATCTTTTTTATAAATGAAGTCCGGTAAGATGAATATTCCCGGACTTCATAAACTCTTTGGTCAACCGCTCGCTTCCCATGCAACTTATGTTACCTTTAGCCTCGTCCGTTGCAAGAGTTTTAATTATCTATCTTTTAAATAACTCTCTAAAAGATGGTAATTATCATATTTCGATTTCTTTATTATCCGACCCTCTAACTCACCTTCACAAACAACTTTTGACCAATAGACAGTCTCATATTCATCACAATCATAATATTTGGCAAAGTATTTTCCAAGTTTGCCATGTTCACCAGGAATGTACTTTAAAGCAACTTCCTCAAAAGAATTTTCAAAATAAACTATTTTGCCTGTTCGAATCTTTTCCAGGATTTGTTCACGACCTTCAAATGATGTTGTAACTTTTAATCCTTGTATCATATTTTGTAATATACGAAAAAATCCCCATACTACCAAATAAGCCACAGTTTAGAATCTCTATAAATTAGCACCTTCAGGAAAATATCTTCACAGGGATGCTGACAAAAAACAGTATGATACTTCCTTAAATCAATTAATACAGGGCTACAGTGGGTGGCACGTGGATACAACTCAAGGGGAGATAGTGCCGGGAATCGCTTTATTTGAGGTCATATTCTGCAATAAGGCTGAGGCTAAACAATAGTAAGCCCCCGGAGCTGATTTCCGGGGGCTTCTTATTTTGGCAGCCAAATGTTTCTTATATGTTTCTTAGATTCACTCCTGGTTACCATAATTTATGATTAGGTTATTTTACTTTCTATCAATCATAGTATTTATACTCTCTTGCCCTGTAAATAAATGGTTTACCATCCTGATAAAAGATGATTGCAGTATAATTGCCCATCTTGTCGTATTCATGAGTGAATGTATAATCAATGACCACTCCGGTATTGAAATTCTCCTGATGTTGTGCAGTTCTCTCACCTTTTGCATTATAGGTATAATCATATTGTAATGTAAGCTTCCCGTCCTTGTTATACTGCTGGACCTTCACCTCCTGACCGTTTCCATTTCTGGTTCGGATTGAATATCCCTGGGGTTCGCCTTTGTAATTAAAATTCTGGATCTTTTTGATATACCCATCCGGATCATATTCATATTTAACACTCATAAAAATGGTGTCATTTATAGGATTAGAGGCAATAGCTTCAACCAAGTTATTCCCCTCATACTTGCATTTTACATTAGCCATCAATGTATCATTCCCGTAGTATCCTGATTCCAGCATGATTTTTCCATCAGCCTTTGTTTTTACATCCTGAAGTATTTTACCATTCTCATCAAAAGAAGTACTCCTGAGCACCGTGCCGGATTCATTATATTCTTCAATCATATCCCTGCCCAGCTGCGTTGTTTTCCGGTCTTCCGTTGTATAGACCTTGCCCTTTACAACTTTGCCGTTTTCCTCTACAGCCCAGAAATGTGTCTGTTTAAACTCTTTGACCTTGCCTTTGATTTTTTCCTGACCTGCATGGTCGAAAGTACTATATAGTTGTCCCAAATAAACGAAGTCTTTTGTCTTCTTGGTGCAGCCTGAAGCTAATACAGCAACAGCAATTCCGATAATAAAAATAGTTTTTTTCATAAGCATGTGGTTTGGTTTATAGTTGAATAAAAAATTAAACTTCAGGGATGGAATAGTTTAAGAAAACTTTTTTGCCTGATGTTAAATTATATGCAAGTTACACCACCAAAAAGCCAAAGTCAAATTTATTTTAATAAGTGTATCAGGGAATATGCCCAGAAGGATCAGTGCAGTTAGAAGGAATATAAGAAAGCCTCTGCACCCAGGGGATTAAAAGATTGCAAAAAAATTGTATTCTTTGTTGGAATTTTTAATGCGTATTTTGTCATTGATTCTTACCGATGAAATATATCCCTAAATAAATACCAACATTGAACCTGGAATCAAAATACCTATACCCTACATTGTATTCACAATAGGGTGAGAAAACAAACTTTCCGTAGTATTTATTTATCTGCACACCTGATGCAAATGAGAGTTGGTCACGAATGAAATCTGGGTCTGAATTATTATTATGCTCATAAGAAGATTTATACCTCAACAGGCTAACATATGGAGAAATATCTAAATCGGTATTCACAGGTATATGATATGATATATGTTCAAATGAAAGTGCTATAGCAGCCACGGAAAGCAGGAAAGATTGTACAGGGCCTTCTTCATCATCAAAGCTTAGTCCGAATAACCCTATTGGTAAACCTATTAAACCCGGACCCAGATGTAAATAATCTTTGCTAATAACGAAATCTGCATCTATACTTAACCTTTTACCAAGGAATACCTGAAATTTAATTCCACCTGCTAATTGTACCCCATTGGGAGTATTGAGGAGAACGGTAGGCGAAAATGAAAGTATAGATTGACCCGACCTGTGATTTATGATTTTATTATCCTGGGCATTAATTGCTAAACTTCCTAGAATCAAAAGAAGAACAATAGTAATATTTTTCATTATTTAAGCGTTTGGATTGTTTATGTGGCGAATAAAAATCAAAGCAAAAAACCTCAGTAAATCAAAGTTAAGATAGAATACTTATACAAATCATATTCATTTTTATGAACTACCTCCGACACAAAGTTCATCTACATAAATATCAATGAGTTCTGCAATAAAAAGTAAATGTAAAGTTACACCAGTATAAAGCCAAAGTCAAATTTATTTAAGGCCTGTTTCAAATAGAGAAGGCCGGTAGAGAGCTTAAGAGAATTTGTCTACTGTCTAAACAGCTACTGAGAAGTGCCGGCCTCAATTCAAGAATTATCAAAAATACGGATTTCGATTACGGAATTTTCTTTTGTTTTAAAAATACACCTTAATACCGCCAGGCGAAACCTTAACAGTTGCACGTTTTAACCACTTACCAGCATCCAAAAAAATAATTGTACTTGCTAATCCAGTTATTCCAGCGCCAATAATCGAGTACGTACCTAAATCCCCATCAATCTTTAATAAAGGATAACTGAGACAAATCAGGGAAAGTGATCCTACTGCAAAACCAGATGCTATTTGTCTCTCTTTATAAAACTTTCCCAGGTTGTATTGAATAACATCAGTATCAGTCTTTAACAGTAGGGAATCACGAGCGAATAAAAATCTATTTGTAAAAAATCCCTTCTGACCGGTAACAGTCATACTTGAAAGTATAATGACTATTAATACAATTAATTTCTTCATAACTGTTTTAACCAAGTTTGTCTTTTTGGTAAAAATAACAAATCCACGCAAATTCACAAAGATTACATTTCTGCTCCTATCTCTTTCGGGGTTAGTTCCCCGCAGCTTGCTGCGAATAAAAAGTAATTCCCGTAGATACTACGTAGATTGCTGCAGTGTAGTTCATTAAATATGCTAAATAGACTAATAATAAAATAAGCCAGCCCCTTCAGATCCAAAGTGGCAAACTTTATTGATTTGAAAAATAGTGTGGAGCTGGCAATTCAAATTTAATTCAAAATTCAATAAGTGCAATATTCTATAAAAAGAAGCCAGCACCCTTTTGTTGTAAAATATTTTAAAATCCATAACCTGAGTTGAAATAACTGGTTGGTGAGAGGATAGGAGGGTGCCGGCAAATACAAAGTAACACCAGAAATAAGCCAAAGTCAAATTTATTTTGCGTCAGTAAGTCAGAAACTGTAAGTCGGGATTTGTGAGATTTAGCTATATTATTATCAAGCCAGATGTTATTATTGATCGAAGAAAGATTATAAATGTTCGATAGTTCTGCATTATTGAGCAACAATCAGGTGCTTTTAATTGACTTTTGGTATTTAAACCTGTAAATTTGAGATACTAAGATTCAGAAGTGTAACTTATTTATAAGAGGGAGGAAGTTAAATATGAAGGTGCAAAAGTCTATTGAAATTACAGCATCACCAGAGAAAATATGGCCATACCTGGTGGAGCCAGACAAGATCCTGAAGTGGTG
>Ga0102851_10002780_pt1 | contig 10677 bp, 4 predicted proteins | sample Mud3Dept3metaG_FD_79558 | JGI IMG/M metagenome (GOLD analysis project Ga0102851, IMG submission 79558) | Freshwater wetland microbial communities from Ohio, USA, analyzing the effect of biotic and abiotic controls - Mud 3 Core 4 Depth 3... | ecosystem: Environmental > Aquatic > Freshwater >...
AGCGATGAAGCCCCGATGTTTACCTGCCTGATGCTCACGGGTTGTGCCCATCTGGAAGCTTCCTCCTTTATGGCCGGTATCAGTGATATTGCCGGACCAAACACACCTCCGCCAAGAATTATCTTTTCAGGATTGAACAGGCTTACCAGGTTTGCCACTGCCATTCCCCAGAATTCTATGCATTGCCTGATAACCGTAGCAGCAAGATGATCCCCTTGCTCAAATGCAGAAAAAACCTCATGTGAAGTTATCTTCTCAACAGGTATTTTTCTAAGGTCTCCGGAATAAGTAATATCCTCATTCAGATATGTCCTGGTGGTTTTTGCTATTCCCGCTCCCGATGCATAATGTTCAAAACAGCCACAACTTAAATATTCATCCCTGAATGGCCTGTTTAGCGCCATCCAGCCTATTGCACCTGCTATATCATGACTCCCGCGCAGAACTTCACCGTCAATCAGTATCCCGGCTCCGATACCCGTCCCCACTGCCAGGAATATTGCATTCCTGCACCCCCGGGCATTGCCCTGCCAGACCTCCCCCATAATGTAACATGCTCTGTCACTGTCGATATTAACAGGTATCTTACTGCAAACTGCTTTTACTTCAGCGAGGAGAGGATATTCCTCCCACCCGGGAATATTAGGTGCCCATACAGTGCCTGAATCCGAATGGCTGATGCCTGGCACAGAAATACCAACAGACTTAATTTCAGTTCCTTCATGTTCCCTGGAATCCAGGAGCTCACGGATTTTTTCAGAAATGAGTTTCCCTACATCTGCACCCTTTCGATTACCCAGAAAAGTTATATCCTTTTCGATTATACTGCCATTCTCAGTGAAAACAGCTGATGCAACCTTTGTCCCTCCAAGATCTATCCCAAGCAGAGCCATATGATTTCCAGTTATCCTGAGTTTAAATCCTACCGTAAAACTATGATATGATCTTTTACATTCCACCCCGATATTTTCAGAACAGGATTTTCCCTGTTAAGTCTGACTAAGGGACAACTTACGGTAACTATCATTGTTTCGGATGGTGCCAGCGTAAAATAATTGGCTGACCAGTAACTGGGCAGTACCTCACCTTCTTTAACAATCAGTTGCGAGCGGACGAAGAATGCGATCTTCCCGGAGTTATTTGTTACCGAAATTGTAAACTTTCTGTCATTCTTCCCTTTTTCCTCTTTTAAAACGGTTACCGTCAGAGAAGTTTCAGGCAGGTTGTCCAGAGTTTTGTAATTCCCGTCAGATGACAGCCAGTAAACATTATGAGAAACTATCCTGCCACCGGCGTCTTTCAGGTTCAGTACCACGAACCGGATCCCTTCCGATTTTTCCAAAACTGAATTCAGTGATATTGATTCTTTAACCTCTGAGGGACCAAGGTTCAGCTTTGCCTGCTCCCTGTATATGGATTTTGAGTCAGTGTTAAAAATTTCTGCATTTATGGTAAGGCCGGAAACAGGTTTGTATTTCCTGTTAAGCACCATCACATTTAAATTGCTCAGATTCAGCTGAGCATGAACAGGCTCGCATGCGTTCTGCATAAAATAATAACCTGCATTGGTCTGAAGGAACCAGTCATAAACCTGCCATACCACGCTTGGGAAAGCTGCATTTAGCTTCCATAGCATCACTCCTCCAATATCATTCAGCCTATGTCCGGCAGCTTCAAAAATACCCTGATAACCGATGGCATTCATGAGCTGCATCTTATCACAAAAATCTTCCATACTTTGCGGGTCACCATATCTCCTTAGTGTTTCCTTGTAATAGAGGTCCCATTTGCCGTTACCTGTCGCAGCATCATGATAGCCCCATGAATGATTCAGCGGGAAGGGTAATGTTTTATCCCACACAAGGTTTGGGATTACTTTCGGTAGAATATCGTATGTGACCATAGACGGAATCCCTGTTTCATCCTTGAAAACCCAGTCCCGTCCTGCAATTGCCCTTGTATAATAGCTTTTCGGATCCTGCCAGGTGTAGGGACCGCCGCTATAGACTCCCGTTGGCTGATTATCCGGCCATGATCCTGGCCATCCCTCAGGAAGCCTGGCGAATCCGGATGAGCTTGGGATGAAAGGGCGTGTGCCGTCCAGCTCAATGATGCTGTTCCTCATGAAATCGTAGAGCTCCTTTCTGGCATGCCCCTCATTTCCACCGGTCCATACAAGCAGGCTCGGATGGTTACGTATCCGTCTGATCGAACTGACAACGTTTCTTTTGAATACCTCACCCTCAAGTGGCCAGTCGGGCGAACCCTTGAACTCTCCCTGTGTATCGCCTGTGATCCAGAAATCGGACCAGACCAGAAGCCCGTAACGGTCGGCAGCATCAAAGAATTCATCACACGGAGTGACTCCGCCTCCCCATATCCTTACCAGGTTGATATTTGCATTCCGGCACAGACGCATTTCATAATCATATCTAAGCGAATCGCGGTTAAGCATCATATCCGGCACCCATGCGCCGCCAGTCAGATGTATCCTGTTTCCGTTCACATAGAAATCGCGCCGCCAGTTTCCGTTGACATTAATAGCCCTTGTTGAAACTGTCCTGATACCAAATATGAATGAAGTGTCATTGGAGATCCCTGATGCATTTGAATACTGGAACCTTATCCTGTACAGATTTGGATTGCCATGTCCATTTGGCCACCATAGAGCAGGGTTCACTATGTTAAGTTCATTTGTATTTGATCCGTTCAGATCAACTGCTGTCGATCCATTCCCCTCTATTGTAAATGCTTTGGTAAATTTTACAGACTTACCCTTAAAATTTTCCGGGGTGATTGTTACAGCCAGATTACCATTCTCAGCAGCCTGACCATGGTTAAGGAGAGTCAGATTAACCGAGATCTTAGCCAATCCTGTGTCAGGAAGACCCGGTAATTCAGTCACCACCTTCGAATAACTGAAGGTAACTCCGCCTGATGTCCGGAGGTAAACCGGGAGCCAGATCCCCATATTACGGTCCCTTACCGGAGGAACCCAGTCCCATCCCACAGAACAAAGCATAGTAACATTTTTCCCGATATCGCCTGTCGGACCACCGTTGGGATAAAAGTCACCGAGGGCCTCAAGCTGTTCCGTCGACGGCAAACCCGGGTAGTCGAGAGGATAGATCTTTATTGCCAGGGCATTATCTTCTCCAACTTTTATCTTATCAGATATATCAAAGCTGTATTCAGCAAACATACCAGCCATTTGTGTGGAATCTGCAATCTGTTTTCCGTTTACCCAGACAGCAGCACGGTAATTTATGCCTTTGAATATGAGCTGAAAATGTCTCCCCTTATCGCTGGCAGACACCCTGAAGAGGCTCCGGTACCAGTAAGGGTTTTTCCAAGGATTGGGGTTGTTGGGAAGGTGACTGAACTGTTCCAGATTATACTTTTTATTAAACTCATCTGATGCATCAGGAATAAGCATATTGTTCATTCCGGAATAGGGATCGGGATAAACCCCGTTAGCGACCAGTCCGGTCAATACAGTTGACGGTACCTTTACAGGAAACCAGTAAATATCCGGATTGTAACCGGCGGATGATATTTTTTCTCCTGCATCATCAACCAGGGAGGAGGATTGCAGTTCAAAATTCACCAGCCTCACCTGTTTAACCGGTCCGGACTGACCAGATAATTCAGCATCTCTCAGCAAGGACACTGATATAAGTATTAAAAGAACCGATAAGCGCTTAGTCATGATAGTCAGATTTAAAATGTAAAATAAGAATTTATAACTAAATGTGACAAATGAATTAAGTGAAATCGTTTCCCGGCGATCTGCTTTTTGAATAATTGATCCGTTTTCCCCGTTTTTACTTTTAAAATAAGATTTTCCTTTGTATTTTGTAATTTTAGTCCTCATTGATTGAGATAAACGAATTCCTGTACTAAATGGGGGGGGCAATTTTGCTGTAACGCCTGGAAAATTTAATAATTGCTGCAAAATTATTTATATGGAATCAGAAATCAACAAGAAACGGTTCGGCAGCCTTCCGGTATTCTTTACGGCTATTTCAACAATTCTGGGAGCTATTCTCTTCCTGAGGTTCGGATTTGCCGTCGGGACGCTTGGATTCTGGGGTGCACTGCTGATCATTATTGTCGGGCACCTGCTCACTATACCCACAGCTTTTGCCATATCTGAACTGGCAACAAATAAGCGTGTTGAAGGTGGAGGTGAGTATTTTATCATTTCACGTTCATTCGGTCTTAATATCGGCGCGACCATCGGAATAGCCCTCTATCTGTCGCAGGCAATAAGTGTGGCGTTTTACATTATTGCTTTTACAGAAGCATTTGAGTTCGTTTTTAATTATTTTTCCAATTCTCTGAATATTTATCTTCCGAGACAGGTTATCAGCATACCCTCCATTATTGTTCTGGGATATATGATACTGAGCAGGGGAGCAAACATGGGAATAAAATTACTTTACATTGTCATTGGGATCCTGTTCCTTACGTTGCTGCTTTTTTTCCTTGGCACAACCGGATACGGAGCTGTTTCAGAAAACAAGATACCGGCAGGAGACCTGAGGAATATGAAGGATTTTTTCATTGTATTGGCAATAGTTTTTCCTGCATTCACCGGAATGACCGCCGGGGTCGGGCTCTCCGGAGATCTTAAAAACCCCGCCAGATCGATACCACGCGGTACAATAACGGCTACAATTGCCGGGATGATCATTTATATTGCTGTCATTTACAAGCTCTCAATATCAGCCAGCGCCGAAGAAATGCTGTCCGATCAGCTGATAATGTCAAAAATCGCGATCCTCGGTGTATTTATTATACCTGTCGGACTTGCAGCCTCCACCCTGTCGTCAGCAATTGGTTCTATAATGGTGGCTCCCAGAACATTGCAGGCTCTTGCCCTCGACTATTCATTTCCGTCAAAAAAAATTAACAGATGGCTTTCGCATGGAAGAAAATCAGATAATGAACCTGCAAATGCAACTCTTGTTACGATCATTATAAGTCTTGTCTTCGTGGCATTGGGAAGTGTAAATGCGGTTGCAGAGATCATTACCATGTTCTTCCTGGTAACATACGGGTCACTATGCCTTATTTCTTTTCTGAATCATTTCGGGTCTTCCCCTTCATACCGCCCGTCATTCAGGTCAAGATGGTTTCTTTCCCTGCTCGGATTCCTTGTTGCTATATGGTCAATGTTCAGGATCAACGCCCCATATGCCCTGGCGTCAATACTTGTGATGGCTGCAGTTTATTCCTATATTAATATGTATCATCGTGAACGCGACGGACTTGAGTCATTGTTTGCCAATACTCTTTTCCAGATAAACCGTAATATCCAGGTTTACCTTCAGAGGTCTGAAAGCAAGAAAAAGGTTAAAGAATGGAGACCAAGCGCAATTTGTATTTCAAAGGATTCCTTTGTCAGCACCAAAGCATTCCAGTTATTAAACTGGTTATCCTACAGGTACGGATTCGGCACATACCTCCACCGGATAGACGGATACTACTCCCGGGCAACCAGCCGGCAGGCAACCGAAGAACTTTCAAAACTTATTGAACTCTATAACACTACCAGGAATCATGTATTTGTTGATACAATCATCTCTCCGTCATATACCTCAGCTCTTGCTCAGGCTATACAGTTACCCGGGATCTCGGGAATGGAAAACAATATGGTGATTTTTGAATATAATAAGGAAAATCCTGAAAATCTTAAGGAGATCGTTGAAAATACCGAACTTATTAAAGCAGGTCATTTTGACATATGCCTGCTTGCGTCAAGCAGAAAGGATATGAATTTCAGGAATGGTATACATATATGGATAGACTATCAGTATCCTGAGAATTCAAGTCTGATTATCCTTCTGAGTTTCATCATTTCAGGCCATCCAGACTGGAAAAGATCAAATATTAAGGTATTCGAGACCTGCAAACCGGAGCAATATGAGGAAACTAAATCGATGCTCACTGAACTGGTGCGAACCGGACGGCTTCCGATAACAGAAAAAAATATTGAAATAATCACATTAGAACCCTCAAAGACCTTAAAAAGCATAATAAATGAAAGATCTGCTCCGGCAGCACTGACAATAATCGGTTTCAACACACAGGGATTAAAACACAAAGGTGACTTTGTTTTAAGCGGGTATGATGAAATTGGTACAATCTTGTTTGTTAACTCACATAGTCAGAAAGAGATCGTCTGATACAGAGAATTAATAGGCAATATCAAGAATCTTAACAAAACTCCTTTCGGAAATAATCTGATCAGCCACCAGGTTCAGATATTTATTTTCGGAACAGAAAGATATTCCAATACCACTTTCTTTTATCAGGCATATATCGTTTTCACTATCCCCTACCGCGATAATATTTTTAATATCAATTTTATATTTTTCTGCAAGCTGGTAAAGGACATTCGATTTGCAGAAATCATGATTACATTTACTTAACTGATTTTTCATAAAAGCGGATGGTACTTTTACTTCACCGGTTGCAATACTCCTGGAAAACTCGAGTTCATTACCGATTGAGAAATCCATCTTGAGCTTGTTCTTTATGTGGTTTGTAACTACATCATAACTATCACTAATAATACCACAGATATAACCATTCCTTTTCAATTCCCTGATAACGTAATCAGCATCATCTATTATTTTGATACTGTCAGTAACATTAAGTATTTCTTCAAGTGACCGGTTTTTCAATAATCTTGCAATTGATTTTGTGCGTGTGTATGGATTTTCATAATCAGTGACTATTTTAATAAGATCATCCCTGAAATCAAACGCATCAGCTGCGGTTGTAATGAAACTCCCTTCAAGGAGGGTGTTATCCATATCAAAAATCATCATTTTCTCCATCCCCATCAGACTCTCTCTTATAGCAAAGTCCATTTGTGTTCTGATGACACTTATATTTTCAAGAGTCTCCAGGTTAGTGACTTCTATGTTTTTTGCACGTTTAAGGATTGCTCTTGAGACCTCTCTTGACATTTTTCCAAGTTGTTCCCAGCTTTGCATCCGGTTTTCTATGTAGCCTATGTTAACTTCTTTTATCCTCGCGCCCAGTGAATACATATCCAGCAGAATACCTACATCAGCACCGTAATCATTTTCTATTTCAACTTTTTTAAGCAGGCTTTTTTTACATCCGATCATACCGCTCAGAGGCTGGGAGAATCTTGCCAGGTCGGGGAAAAGTATACTTAAAAGAGGTTTTGCAACAAGTTCCGTTACCCTTCCCGCCTGACGGTCAAAGTACGATTTGACGAAGTCAGCTTCATCATTAATGATTGGATCTGATAAGAGCTCTATAATATTTGGAGGATAAGTGAGAATATCAGCATCTATATAAACAAGTACCTCGTTTTTCGCAAGGAGCATGCCATCCCGCATCGATGCTCCTTTGCCCAGAACCGGACTTGTAAAAATTCTGACTTTAGGTAACCTTGCCTGTTTAATTGTGTTATCGAGAGATTTGTCGTCAATGAGTAGTATCTCACTCACAACCGGAGAAGCACTGACCAGACTGATAACCTGTCTGATTGTTTTCTCTTCATTTAATGCCGGAATAATTACAGTTACCATGAATTGACCTTCTCAATTACCAATAAGACAAATTATTAAGCGAATAGTTATTTCAGATATTTCTTGATGTTATAAAGTTTATTCAATGCCTCAACCGGGGTAAGATTATCAATGTCAAGATCAAGAATTTCATCTCTTATCTGTTTCAGTACAGGATCATCAAGCTGAAAAATGCTTAATTGCAGCCCTTCCCTGTGGCCTGCCAGATCAGCGATCGGTTTTGCCAGCTCCTGTTTATCATGACTCTGCTCAAGTTCCTTAAGTATTTCATCAGCCCGGTTTACCACACTCCTGGGCATTCCGGCCATCTTCGCCACATGTATGCCAAAGCTATGTTCACTTCCTCCCCTCTTCAGTTTACGCAGGAATATAACCTTGTTGTTCATCTCCTTTATCGAAACATTGTAATTCTTGACCCTCGAAAAAGAATTTTCCATTTCATTCAGTTCATGATAATGAGTTGCAAACAATGTTTTTGCTCTCATTCTGTTTTCGTGAAGATACTCTACCATAGCCCAGGCTATCGAAATACCGTCATAGGTGCTTGTTCCCCGGCCGATCTCATCAAGCAGGATAAGGCTTCTGTCCGAAAGGTTATTCAGGATACTTGCCGTTTCATTCATCTCAACCATGAAGGTTGATTCTCCCAGGCTTATATTATCTGATGCCCCTACCCTTGTAAATATCTTGTCGACAATACCTATCCTTGCAGCCCTGGCAGGGACAAAACATCCTGTCTGAGCCATCAGGACAATTAGTGCAGTCTGGCGCAATAATGCCGATTTACCTGACATGTTCGGACCGGTGAGGATAATTATCTGCTGGTCATCGGGGTCCAGTACCAGGTCGTTCGGGACATATGTTTCACCGGCTGGCAGCTGCTTTTCGATAACAGGATGACGACCGTCGCTTATCTCCAGCTTCCCGGAATCATCAAGGAGAGGTCTGACATAATTGCTTTCTGTTGAAAGGACAGCAAATGACTGCAGGCAGTCGAACCTCCCGACCAGCACAGAATCTAGCTGAACAGGAGGTATATACTCCAGGATAGTAAGAACAAGATCGTTAAACAGCCTGGTTTCAAGGTCAATTATTTTTTCTTCTGCGCCAAGTATTTTATTCTCATACTCCTTAAGCTCTTCGGTTATATACCGCTCAGCATTCACCAGTGTCTGCTTGCGTATCCATTCGGGCGGGACTTTATCCTTGTGAGTGTTCCTCACCTCGATATAGTATCCGAAAACATTATTATAGCTAACCTTCAGTGAGCTTATACCAGTCCGCAGGCTTTCTCGGTTTTGAAGCTCTGCCAGGTAATCCTTGCCACTGTAGAGGATCGTACGAAGCTCATCGAGCTCTGCTGATACCCCTTTTGCAATAACGTTACCCCTGCTTACCTGGAGAGGAGGATCATTGTTTATATCATGTTCTATTCTGTCAGCCAGAGTCTTACAGGGATTCAGCTGTTCAGCAAGCAGGGCAAGGGGCGGACAGCCGCTGTTGCTGCATAATGACTTCAGAGGATCGATAGCCCTGAGCGCTCTCTTGAGCTGTACAACTTCCCTTGGATTTATTCTGTTAACAGCAACCTTTGAGACAAGCCGTTCAAGGTCGCCAATCTGTCTGATAAGGAGTGAGACCTCTTCCCTGAATGCAACTTTTTCCACGAGGTGCTGAACGATATCCAGCCTTTCATTTATCGGTTGTATATCTTTGAGGGGCAGTGATATCCATCGTTTCATAAGTCTTCCGCCCATCGGTGAAATAGTATGGTCCATCACATCAATAAGTGTTCTGGCTCCTTCATAGGGTGAATGGAACAGTTCAAGGTTTTTTACCGTGAACTTGTCGAGCCAGACGTACCTCTCCTCATCTATCCTTGCCAGGCCGGTAATATGTCCAAGCTGTTCGTGCTGCGTGATATCGAGATAATAAAGAATGGCACCGGCAGCTATTACCCCGAAGGCCATATTCTGTACGCCGAATCCTTTCAATGAACTGGTCTCAAACTGCTTAAGAAGACGATCATTCGCTGCTTCGGGGGTGAAGATCCAGTCATCAAGTTTATATGTGTAGAATTTTGTGCCGAAGCTTTCCAGAAAAAGCTCTTTCTTCTTTTTTTCGTAGAGCACCTCCTTTGGCTGAAAATTATTCAGCATCTGGTCAATATATTCCAGGGTCCCTTCTGTTGCTAAGAATTCACCCGTTGAAATATCAAGGAATGAAACGCCGGCAACCTTTTTATCAATATGTACGGCAGCAAGGAAATTGTTTTCCTTGTGATTCAAAACATTTTCGTTGAGTGATACACCCGGAGTTATGAGCTCCGTAATGCCTCTTTTAACGATCTTTTTCGCCAGCTTCGGATCTTCAAGCTGTTCGCAGATTGCAACACGCTGACCTGCTCTCACCAGTCTGGGAAGGTAAGTGTCGAGGGCATGGTAGGGGAATCCGGCGAGTTCGACAAATGAAGCTGATCCATTGGCTCTGCGTGTAAGGGTAATTCCAAGGATCTCCGATGCTTTGATGGCATCTTCACCAAATGTTTCGTAGAAATCACCAACCCTGAAAAGAAGTATCGCGTCCGGGTGTTTTGCCTTGACATTGTAATACTGCTTCATCAGCGGAGTCTCTGCATATTTCTGGTTTTCCGGCATTTGGATACTCTGGCGAAGATGATTAATACTTTTTGGTTATTAACAAAGATACATTTTAAAGGAGACTTTTTTGAAAAACTTACACCGGGGAAATCCTGCTTTGTCTGCCGTAGCTTCAGCGCAGGCAGGAGAAGCTCATGCTGGCGCGGATAATGTTAAGAGATCATTTCACTTTCTGGCAATCCAAATTCCTCTTTCATTTCAATTCCAAGGATTTTTAATTCATTGATAACAGGAATGTAGATCTGATGTACCACAGGTCTGTAAACGCCTTTAAGACTGATCTTCTTCTCCAGAATCATTTTAACAGCTATTGCGGCCGGCAGAGCCACTGTCCTTGCAATGGCTGTATTGGTAGCAGGAGATCCGAAATCGAGCATCGATGATTTAATAACCTCATTCCTGCCATCAGGCCAGGAAGCCAGGAAAATATGCTGCATCACAAC
>Ga0102851_10002781_pt1 | contig 10676 bp, 21 predicted proteins | sample Mud3Dept3metaG_FD_79558 | JGI IMG/M metagenome (GOLD analysis project Ga0102851, IMG submission 79558) | Freshwater wetland microbial communities from Ohio, USA, analyzing the effect of biotic and abiotic controls - Mud 3 Core 4 Depth 3... | ecosystem: Environmental > Aquatic > Freshwater >...
ATGGCCAAGCAGAAGTTCGACCGGACGAAGCCGCACGTCAACGTAGGGACGATTGGGCACGTGGACCACGGCAAGACGGCGTTGACGTCGGCGATCACGAAAGTGATGTCGCTGAAGGGGTTCGCGGAGTACAAGTCGTACGACGAGGTGGCGAAGGCGTCGATTGCGCACGGTCGTCGGAACGAGATGAAGATCCTGACGATCGCGACCTCGCACGTGGAGTACCAGACGGGGGCGCGGCACTACGCGCACGTGGACTGCCCCGGGCACGCCGACTACGTGAAGAACATGATCACGGGGGCGGCGCAGATGGACGGGGCGATCCTGGTGGTGTCGGCGGAGGACGGTCCGATGCCGCAGACGCGCGAGCATATTTTGCTGGCGCGGCAGGTGGGGGTGCCGTGCATCGTGGTGTTTTTGAACAAGGTGGACAAGGTCGAGGATCCGGAGCTCTTGGACCTGGTGGAGCTGGAGGTTCGGGAGCTGCTCTCCCAGTACGAGTTCCCCGGGGACGAGGTGCCGGTGATCCGGGGGTCGGCGTTGAAGGCGGGTGTGGTGGGGTCGGCGGAGGATGCGGACGCGAAGTGCATCCTGGAGCTGATGGACGCGTTGGACAAGTACGTGCCGCAGCCGGTGCGGGACATTGACAAGCCGTTTTTGATGCCGATCGAGGACGTATTCACGATTTCGGGGCGTGGGACGGTGGTGACGGGGCGGGTGGACCGCGGGATCGTGAAGGTTGGGGAGGAGATGGAGATCGTCGGGTTCCGGCCGACGTTCAAGCGGGTGGTGACGGGTGTGGAGATGTTCCGGAAGCTGTTGGACCAGGGGCAGGCTGGGGACAACATCGGGTTGCTGCTGCGCGGGACGGAGAAGTCGGACGTGGAGCGCGGGCAGGTGGTGGCGAAGCCTGGGAGCATCACGCCGCACACGAAGTTCAAGGCGGAGGTGTACGTGCTGACGAAGGAAGAGGGTGGTCGGCACACGCCGTTTTTCGCGGGGTACCGGCCGCAGTTTTACTTCCGGACGACGGACGTGACGGGGTCGGTGAAGCTGCCGGCGGGAGTTGAGATGGTGATGCCAGGGGACAACATTGCGGTGGAGGTGGAGTTGATCACGCCGATTGCGATGGAAAAGGGCTTGCGGTTCGCCATTCGTGAGGGCGGTCGCACGGTCGGCGCCGGCACCATCACCGAAGTCATCGAGTAGGAGTGGCCATGGTCAAGGACAAAATCCGGATCCGACTCAAGGCGTACGACTTCCGTCTCCTGGACCAGTCCACGGCAGAAATCGTGGATACGGCGAAGCGAACGGGCGCGAACGTGTCGGGACCCATCCCGCTGCCGACGCAGATCCAGCGCTTCACCGTGCTGCGCTCTCCGCACGTGGACAAGAAGTCCCGTGAGCAGTTCGAGATCCGCACGCACAAGAGGCTCCTGGACATCCTCGACCCCACGCAGCAGACCGTGGATGCGCTCATGAAGCTCGAGCTCCCGGCCGGCGTGGACGTCGAGATCAAGGCCTACGGCGGGAAGAAGTGAGGCCGGCCATGGTCCAAGGAATTCTCGCCAAGAAGATCGGAATGACCCAGGTTTTCGACGACAACGGGGAGGTCGTCCCCGTGACGGTCGTCCAGGCCGGCCCGTGCGTGGTGGTCCTGCGCCGGACGGCCGGGAAGGACGGCCACGAGGCGGTCCAGCTCGGCCTGGTGGCCGGCAAGCCGCCGCGCCGCGTCAGCAAGCCCATCAGGGGCTCGTTTGCCAAGGCCGGCGTGCCGCCCACGAGGGTGCTCGCCGAGGTGCCGGTTTCCTCCGGCTCCGAGGTCAAGGCCGGCGACACCGTGCTGTGCGACATCTTCACCGTCGGCGAGGAGGTCCGCGTGGTCGGGACCTCCAAGGGCAAGGGGTTCCAGGGTGCGGTCAAGCGCCACCACTTCCGGGGCGGCGCCGCGAGCCACGGTTCGATGTTCCACCGTGCGCCGGGCGGCATCGGCCCGTCCGCGTACCCGTCGCGCGTCTTCCCGGGGACCCGCATGGCGGGGCGCATGGGCGGCGACCGCGTCACCCTCAAGCGCGTGAAGGTGGTGAAGGTGGACCTGGAGCGCAACCTGGTGTTCCTCAAGGGTGCCGTTCCCGGCGGCCGTAACGCGCTGTTGCAGCTGGTAAAGGCGTGAGGGGGCGGACATGAAGCTTGACGTTCGCAACTGGGACAACAAGGTGGTGGGTGAGATCGAGCTCCCGCAGGAGGTCTTCGCCTACCCGGTCCGCCAGCACCTGGTCTACGAGGTCGTCAAGGCCTACCTGGCCGGGCTGCGCAGGGGGACCCACGCGACCAAGACCAGGACCATGGTCTCGGGCGGAGGAAAGAAGCCCTGGAAGCAGAAGGGTACCGGCCGCTCGCGGCACGGTTCGATCCGCTCGCCGCTCTGGCGGCACGGCGCCACGACCTTCGGCCCGCAGCCCCGCTCGTACGCCGCGAAGGTCAACATCAAGGCGAAGAAGAATGCCTTGAAGTCGGTGCTCTCGGAGCGGCTCGCCGGCGAACAGCTGCACGTCCTGGAGTCGCTGGAGATCGACAACCACCGCACGAAGGATTTCCTTGCGCGCCTCGCGAAGCTCGGGCTCGCCGGTGAGAAGGTACTGCTCGTGGACAGTTTCGAGAACCTCAACCTGATGCTGGCCACACGCAACCGGCCGGAACTGGCGACCGCGGACGCGCTCCACGTCCACGTGTACCAGGTGCTGGAGGCGCGCCAGCTGGTGTTCTCCCGTCGCGCGCTGGCACAGCTTTCGGAGGTCCTGTCGTCATGAAAGACCCACGCCAGATTGTTTTGCGGCCAATCGTGACCGAGAAGACCGCGGACCTCAAGGAGAGCACGAACACCGTGTGCTTCGAGGTGGCCCGCGGCGCCAACAAGATCGAGGTTCGTCGGGCGGTCGAGACCCTGTTCGCGGTCAAGGTCCTCGAGGTGCGGGTGGTCAACGTCCGCGGGAAGATGGCCCGTTTCGGGCGCTACACGGGCCTGCGCCCGAACTGGCGCAAGGCGTACGTGCGCCTCGCCGCCGGCGAGAAGACCATCGAGTTCTTCGACCAGGTGTAGGGGGAAGGTGATGGCGATCAAATCGTTCAAGCCGACTTCTCCGGGCGTGCGCTTCATGACCCGCCTGGACTTTTCCGAGGTCACCAAGGACCACCCCGAGAAGTCGTTGACCCGCGGCATGGCCAAGTCCGGCGGCCGCAACAACGAGGGGCATCAGACGCTGCGCTTCCGGGGCGGCGGTCACAAGCGGCTGTACCGCTCGATCGACTTCAAGCGCGACAAGCGCGGGATCCCGGCGCGCGTCACCAGCATCGAGTACGACCCCAACCGTTCGGCCCGCATCGCGTTGCTCGTGTACGCGGACGGGGAGAAGAGGTACATCCTCGCGCCCGACGGGCTCGCCCTGGGCGCCACGCTGGTCGCGGCCGAGAAGGCCGAGGTCGTACCCGGCAACGCGTTGCCGCTCAAGAGCATCCCGCTCGGAGCGATGGTGCACAACGTGGAGCTCAAGCCGGGGCACGGCGGGCAGATGGTGCGCTCCGCCGGCGCCGGCGCCCAGGTGATGGCCAAGGAGGGAAAGTACGTGACCCTCCGCCTCCCCTCGGGCGAGATGCGGCTGGTCCTGGCGGCCTGCTGGGCGACGGTCGGTCAGGTGGGGAACGTGGAACACTCCAACGTGTCGATCGGCAAGGCCGGGCGCACGCGCTGGTCGGGCCGTCGCCCCCACGTGCGGGGCACCGCAATGAACCCGGTGGACCACCCGCACGGCGGCGGCGAGGGCAAGACCAAGGGCGGCCGGCACCCGGTCAGCCCGTGGGGACAGCCGACCAAGGGCTACAAGACCCGGCGGAGCAAGCGCACCACCCGCTTCATCGTGAAGCGGCGGAAGTAAGGGAGGCGGGGATGGCTCGTTCAGTTCACAAGGGACCGTTCATTGACGACCACCTTCTCAAGAAGGTGAACCAGCTCAACGAGACCCGAGATCACCGGGTCGTGAAGACGTGGCCGCGCCGCTCGACCATTATCCCCGAGATGGTGGGACACACCATCGCGGTGCACAACGGGCAGAAGTTCGTTCCGGTGTTCGTCACCGAGAACATGGTCGGCCACAAGCTGGGCGAGTTCGCGCTCACGCGCACCTTCCGCGGGCACTCCGGTACGCGCAAGGAAAAGGGCGCGGCGGTCACGGGAGCGTAGCCATGCACGCCCAAGCTCGACTCCGCTTCTACAAGGGCTCCGCCCAGAAGGTGCGTCTGGTGGCCGACACCGTGCGCGGGCACGGGGTGTCAAGGGCGCTTTCGGTGCTCAAGCTCACCCACAAGCGCTGCGCGCGCGACCTCGAGAAGCTCGTTCGCTCGGCGGTGGCGAACCTCGAACAGAAGTCCCCCGGGATCGACGCCGGGAAGCTGGTCCTCAAGAGCATCCAGGTTGACCAGGGTCCGAGCCTGAAGCGTTTCCGCGCCGCTTCGATGGGGCGTGTCTTCCCGAGGCTACACAGGTACTGCCACGTGACCGTACAGGTCGCAGAGCGTGATGAGTAGGAGGCGATAAGTGGGCCAGAAGACGCATCCGTACGGTTTCCGACTGGGTTACAACAAGACCTGGCGTTCGCGCTGGTTCGCGGACGCGGACTACGCCAAGCTCCTCCATGAGGACCTGCGGCTGCGCAAGGCACTCAAGACCCGCCTCTCGCACGCCGGCGTCGCCGAGATCGACATCGAGCGCACCGCCAACAAGATCCGCGTCAACATCTTCTCGGCAAGGCCCGGGATCATCATCGGCCGCAAGGGTGCGGAGGTGGACAAGCTCGGCGCGGAGTTGCGCGCGGTCTACGGCCAGGACATCCACATCAACATCCAGGAGATCCAGCGGCCTGAGGTCGAGGCCCAGCTGATCGCCGAATCCATCGCCTCCCAGCTCGTCCGCCGCATCACCTTCCGGCGGGCGATGCGGCGTTCGATGGAGAACGCCTTGCGTTTTGGTGCTCAAGGCATCAAAATCCGCTGCTCGGGCCGCCTCAACGGGGCCGAGATCGCCCGCTCCGAGTGGTACCAGGAGGGGCGGCTGCCGCTGCACACCCTCAAGGCCGATATCGAGTACGGCTTTGCCGAGGCCTTCACCACCTACGGGGCGATCGGCGTGAAGGTGTGGGTCTACAAGGGCGAGCTGCACCGCAGCAAGGTTCACAGGCGCGCGTTGTGAGGGATGAGGTGTAGCCATGTTGATGCCGAAGAAGGTCAAGTTTCGCAAACAGCAGCGCGGGCGCCGCAGGGGCCTGGCTACCCGGGGGGGAGATCTGTCCTTTGGCGACTACGGCCTGCAGGCGCTGGAGCCGGGCTGGGTCACGGCGCGCCAGATCGAGGCGGCACGTATCGCCATGACCCGCCACGTCAAGCGCGGCGGCAAGGTCTGGATCCGTGTCTTCCCGGACAAGCCGATCACCAAGAAACCCGCGGAAACGCGCATGGGTAAGGGCAAGGGGGCGCCGGAGGAGTGGGTGTGCGTAATCAAGCCGGCGCGGATCCTCTACGAGATGGAGGGGGTCACCGAGGAGATCGCCCGTGAGGCGATGCGCCTGGCGGCCCACAAGCTGCCGATCAAGACCCGGTTCGTGATTCGGGGGCAAGTGCGATGAAAGCCAAGGAACTGCGTGAGAAGTCCATCGAGGAGCTGCGCACCTCGGAGGCCGACCTCAAGGAGCAGCTGTTCAAGCTGCGTTTCCAGCGGGCGACCGGCCAGATCCAGAACCCGTCCAAGATCCGCATGGTGCGCAGGGACATCGCGAGGGTGGAAACCATCCTGGCCGAGCGCCTCAGGGAAGTGGAGTAAGCGATGGAGAGCACACCCAAAGTCCGCAGGACCACCAAGGTCGGCACCGTGGTGTCGGACGCAATGGACAAGACCGTGGTCGTGAAGGTGGAGAGCCTGGTGATGCACAAGCTTTACCAGCGCTTCGTAAAGCGGTCGCGCAAGTTCATGGCGCACGACGAGGGGAATGCCTGCAAGGTCGGCGACAAGGTCCAGATCGTGGAGTGCCGCCCGCTCTCCAAGAGCAAGCGGTTCCGCGTCCTGCGCGTGATCGAGCGGGCTTCGTGAGGAGGCTGCCATGATCCAGATGCGCACGATGCTGACGGTGGCCGACAACTCGGGGGCCAAGAAGCTGCAGGCGATCCGCCAGCTCGGCGGCTCCAACGCCGGCCGGTACGCGGGGATCGGCGACGTGATCGTCTGCTCGGTCAAAGAAGCGGTCCCCGAATCGCAGGTCAAGAAGGGGACGGTGGTGAGGGCGGTGATCGTCCGGACCCGCCGCAGCCACCGTCGCAAGGATGGTTCGTACATCCGCTTCGACGACAACGCGGCGGTGCTCATTAACCCCCAGCGCGAGCCGATCGGGACGCGGGTGTTCGGGCCCGTGGCGCGCGAGCTGCGCGAGCGGCGCTTTATGAAGATCGTTTCGCTCGCGCCGGAAGTCCTGTAGGAGGCGGCGATGAAGAAGCCTTTGAAGATCAAGAAGGGTGACCAGGTGCAGGTCATCGCCGGCAAGGACAGGGGCAAGAAGGGCAAGGTCCTGCGGGTGGACCGCAAGGCGGGCCGAGTGGTGGTGGAGCACGTCAACATGCTCAAGCGGCACACCAAGCCGAACCCGGGCAAGGCCCAGACGGGAGGCATCGTCCAGCGCGAGGCCCCGATCGCGGTCTGCAACGTCATGGTGATCTCGGCCGACAGCGGTCGGCCGTCGAGGATTGGATACAAGGTGCTCGAGGACGGACGCAAGGTGCGGTCGGCAAAGGTCGACGGCGCGATTCTCGACCAGTAAAGAGAGGGTGCGATGGCGCGCTTGAAAACGATTTACGAGAAGGACGTGGTCCCGAAGCTCAAGAAGGAGTTCGGGATCTCAAACCCCATGGCGGTGCCGAAGGTCACCCGGGTCGTCTGCAACATCGGCCTGGGCGAAGCGCCGCGCAACTCGAAGCTGATGGACCAGGCAGTCGAGGAGCTTGCGGCGATCACGGGCCAGCGTCCGACCATCCGGAAGGCCCGCAAGTCCATTGCGCAATTCAAGTTGCGCGTCGGAATGCAGATCGGCTGTGCGGTCACGCTGCGGCGTGACCGAATGTACGAGTTCCTCGACCGCCTCGTCAACATCGCGCTGCCGCGCGTCCGCGACTTCCGCGGGCTGTCGCCCAAGGGGTTCGACGGGCGTGGCAACTTCACGATGGGGATCCGCGACCACTCGATTTTCCCCGAGATCGACTACACCAAGGTCGAAACCCCCAAAGGTATGAACGTCACCGTGGTGACCACCGCGGAGACCGACGACCAGGCCCGGTTCCTATTGCAGGAACTCGGCTTCCCGTTTGCGAAAGGTTAGGAGGTCGCTGTGGCCCGTACATCACAAATCGCCAAGTCGCTGCGGACGCCGAAGTTCCGCGTCCGGCACCGCAACCGCTGTAAGTTGTGCGGCCGTCCGCGCGCCTACATCCGCAAGTTCGAGCTGTGCCGCCTGTGTTTTCGCAAGCTGGCCCTGGAGGGCTACCTCCCGGGCGTGACCAAGGCGAGCTGGTAGGGGGTGTGCGATGACGATGACCGATCCCATCGCGGATTTCCTCACCCGCATCCGCAACGCGGTGCAGGCGGGCAAGGACCGCTGCGACATGCCGGCCTCCAAGGTCAAGCTCGAGCTGTCCAAGATCCTCCAGGAAGAGGGCTTTATCCGCACCTTCAAGGTCCTGGAGGAGGGTCCCCAGGGGACGTTGCGCCTGTACCTGCGCTACGCCTCGGACGGTGAGCCGGCGATCCATGGCCTGGAGCGGGTGTCCCGCCCTGGCCGCCGCGTCTACCGGGCCGTGAGCGGCCTCCCCGCCGTGCGGGGCGGTATCGGCGTTTCCGTCGTCTCGACCTCCAAGGGGCTCATGAGCGACGCGCGGGCGCGCGAGATGCGCCTGGGCGGCGAGGTCATGTGCTCGGTGTGGTAGGGAGGCTTCTATGTCACGCATCGGAAAGAACCCAGTCCCCATCCCGAAGGCGGTCCAGGTGACCGTCGCGGATGGGGTCGTGCAGGTCAAAGGGCCGAAGGGCTCGCTGCAGCAGCCGGTGCCGGCAGGCATCACGGTGGCCGTCGAGGGCGAGCAGGTGGTGGTGAGGCGGGACGGCGACGAGCCCAACATGCGGGCGCTGCACGGGCTCGTGCGGGCCCTGCTGGCCAACGCCATCAGCGGCGTCACCGCCGGCTTCAAGCGCGAGCTCGACATCGTCGGCGTCGGCTTCAAGGCGGAGCTCAAGAATCCGCGCGAGCTCGTGCTGTCGCTCGGCTTCTCGCACACGGTCAGCTACAAGGCGCCCGAGGGCGTTGTCATCACCTACGACGCCAAGGCCAACCGCCTGACTATCGAGGGCATTGACAAGCAGAAGGTAGGCCAGGTCGCGGCGGAGATTCGCGGCGTGCGTCCCCCCGACTCATACAAGGGCAAGGGGGTGAAGTACGCGGGCGAGGTCCTGAAGCTCAAGGCCGGGAAGACGGGAGCGTAGCCATGGCCCAGATCAAGGACAGGAAGCAGCGGCGGCACCGCATCCATCTGCGCATCCGCAAAGCGGTGGCGGGTACCCAGGAGCGGCCGCGTCTGGTGGTCTTCCGGGCGCTCGCGAACGTGTACGCGCAGCTCGTCGACGACGTGAAGGGGACCACCCTGGTGGCCGCCTCCACCACCGAGAAGGAGCTGCGCAAGGGACTCAAGCACGGCGGAAACAAGGCGGCGGGTCGCGCGGTCGGCAAGGCGATCGCCCTGCGCGCCAAGGACAAGGGGATCACCTCGGTGGTGTTCGACCGAGCCGGCTTCCACTACCACGGCGTGGTGAAGGAGCTGGCGGACGCGGCCCGTGAAGCGGGCTTGAAGTTCTAGGGGCAGACGATGAGCGAGCGCGAATCACAATTCATCGATCACGTGGTCAACATCAACCGGGTCACCAAGGTGGTGAAGGGCGGCAAGAACTTCTCCTTCTCGGCCCTGGTTGTGGTGGGCGACGGCAATGGCAAGGTCGGCTACGGCACCGGCAAGGCCCGTGAGGTGCCCCAGGCCATCCGCAAGGCCACCGAGGCGGCGCGGCGCGTGATGATCAGCGTGCGGCGCCAGGGGACCACCATTCCCCACGAGGTCATCGGCCACTTCGGGGCGGGCAGGGTCCTGCTGCGCCCGGCGTCCCCGGGCACCGGTGTGATTGCCGGCGGTGCGGTGCGTGCGATCGCTGAGGCGGCCGGAATCGCGGACGTCCTGACCAAGTCGCTCGGCACGACCAACCCCCACAACCTGGTGCGCGCCACCTTCGAGGCACTCGAGCAGCTCACGACCAAGGAGGAGGCGGCGCAGCTGCGGCGCGCCGCCGGTGCCGAGATCGTGGAGGAGGCCGAGCCCATCAGCGGTCCGCCGCCGGAGGTGGAGGTATGACGACGCGTCACAAGGCTGCCGCGGCCCGGCTGCGGATCGTCCAGGTGCGCAGCCAGATCGGCAACCAGGAGAGGGTCAAGAGGGTCCTCAAGGACGGCCTCGGTCTCGGCCGCATCGGGTCCTCGGTCGTTCTCGTGGACAACCCCTACACGCGCGGGATGATCGCCAAGGTGGCCCACATCGTGCGGTTCGAGGAGCTGGCCGCCGAGGCACACGCGGTCCGGGTCGAGGAACACGCGGCGGTAGTGGAGAAGCCGGCAAGGCCGGTGCACGTGCCTGCCCCCGCCCCCGTCCCCGTGGAAGCCCCGGTCAGGAAGCAAGAGGTGGCGCCGCCGGTGGCCCCCGAGAGATCGGCGAAGCCTGAGAAGGCTCCAAAGGCCGAGAAGGCCGCGAAGGCCGCGAAGGCCGCGAAGGCTGCCAAGCCGGAGAAGCCGGCGAAGGCGGCGGCCCCGAAGAAGAAGCCCGCAGAGCACAAGCCGAAGGCGGCGGCCAAGCCGGCGGCGAAGACCGCGAAGAAGCGCCCAGCCAAGAAGGGCGGGGAGTAGGCCATGGAGCTCCACAACCTTTCACCGAAGCCAGGCTCACGGAAGAACCGCAAGCGGGTCGGACGCGGCCCCGGGTCGGGTAACGGAAAGACCGCGGGGCGCGGCCACAAGGGCCAGCTCTCGCGCTCGGGCCACACCATGCGCCGCAACTTCGAGGGTGGCCAGATGCCGCTCGTCCGCCGGCTGCCCAAGCGGGGCTTCACGAATATCTTCCGCAAGGAGCTGGTGATCGTGAACGTGGGGCAGCTCGAGCGCTTCCCCGCGGGGTCCGAGATCACGCCCGACGTGCTGCTGGCGGAGGGGGTCGTCTCCCAGCTCCGGGACGGCGTCAAGATCCTGGGCGACGGCACGCTGTCGCGCAAGCTGAAGGTCCGCGCCCACAAGTTCTCCAAGAAGGCACAGGAGCTCATCGAGGCGGCGGGCGGCAGCTGCGAGGTGATCGAGCGATGATCGAGAGCCTGCGCAACATCTTCTCCATTCCGGACCTGCGCAAGCGGGTCATCTTCACGTTCCTGCTCCTGGCGGTCTACCGCCTGGGCTCGTTCATTCCGACCCCGGGGGTGAGCCCCGATGCGATGCAGGAGTTCACGAAGCAGGCGGAAGGCACGGTGCTGGGCTTCCTGAACCTGTTCTCGGGCGGCGCCCTGG
>Ga0102851_10002782_pt1 | contig 10674 bp, 9 predicted proteins | sample Mud3Dept3metaG_FD_79558 | JGI IMG/M metagenome (GOLD analysis project Ga0102851, IMG submission 79558) | Freshwater wetland microbial communities from Ohio, USA, analyzing the effect of biotic and abiotic controls - Mud 3 Core 4 Depth 3... | ecosystem: Environmental > Aquatic > Freshwater >...
CTCCGCACCGATCTCAGCCATGCCCGTTCAGCTCTCTCCCTGGTTCGTCTCGTCGCCGGCCGTCGCCGATGGAGGAGCCGCGGCGTCCGGGGATGCCGCGGGCACCTCCGGGGTCTGCGCCGCCGCGGGAGGCACCGGCGGCGTCTCGACGACCGGCTCGGGCTCCGGCTCGATCTCGGGGCCGGTCGCTCGCGTCACCATCGCCTCGCGACCAGCCTGTCGTCCCTCGACGAGCGCGTCGGCGATCAGCCGCGTCACGAGCGAGACCGAGCGGATCGCGTCGTCGTTGCCGGGGATCACGTAGTCGACCTCGTCCGGGTCGCAGTTGGTGTCCACGATCGCGATCACGGGCAGGCCCAGCTTGCGCGCCTCGCTGACCGCGATGTACTCCTTCTTCGTGTCGATCACGAAGACCGCATCGGGCAGGCGCTCGAGCGACTGCATCCCGCCGAGGTTGCGCTCGAGCTTGTCCCGCTCGTGACGGAGACGGATCGCCTCCTTCTTCGGCAGGTAGTCGAACGCGCCCGTCCGCTCCATCTCACGCAACTCGCGGAGGCGGATCAGACGACGCGAGACCGTCTGGAAGTTCGTGAGCATGCCGCCGAGCCACCGGGTCGTGACGTACGGCATGCCGACGCGGTCGGCGTTCTCGGAGATGACCTCCTGTGCCTGCTTCTTCGTCCCGACGAACAGGACGATCCCGCCGCGGCGGCCGAGATCGCTGGCGAACGCGTACGCCTCCTCGAGCCCCGTCAGGGTCTTCTCGAGGTCGATGATGTAGATCCCGGAGCGTTCCCCGTACAGGAACCGACCCATCTTCGGGTTCCAGCGCCTCGTCTGGTGCCCGAAATGGACCCCTGCCTCGAGGAGCTCCCGCCTGGTCACGACAGGCACGGTGCACCCTCCTTCCGGTTGTCCCTCCGCCCGGCTCGTCCCGCCGCGGCCCGGCCGACCGGCCGGGACCCCGCGGATCGGTCCCCGAACGTGTGTGCTCGGCGCTCATCGCACCGGCGGCGGGGAGTCTAGCAGCGGGGATGGGGCCCGCCTCCTCGCGGGGAGGCTCCCCCTCCCGTGGCTCAGCGTCGTCGGACCCTGACCGGCTGCTCGGGGATCTCGTCCTCGACGGCCATCAGTCGATACGCGAAGGCGGCGAGGAACGACAGGTGCACGAAGGTGCACACGAGTGCGTAGGTCCACATGGCGAGGCTCGGGTTCACGCCCAGGAGCGCGCCGCCGGGCGCCAGCGCCACGAGGATGGGCAACGTGAGGAAGATGTAACCGAGGCACATCAGCAGGTGCCGGCTCCCCGGAAGGAGGGCCGCACGCGCCCCGCGCCGGATGATGTCGTAGAAGGGTCGCTCCGGCTCCCGGACGGCGACGATCGGGGCGAACACGAACAGGAACAGCGCCGCCACGAGCGTCAGCACCGACGCCAGGAACCCGAGGCCGGCCCCGAGGAGCGGCAACACGACGCTCCCGGTCACCATCATCGCGAGGGTGAGGAGGTTCACGGCGATCGTCACCGGGATCGCGCGGAGCCCTCGGACCAGCCCTCCCGCCGCGTTCCCGCCCCCCTCGAGGAGCTGCACGATCATGCCGGCCAGCAGTGCCAGCACCACCGACCGGATGACGAGGAACACGCTCGCCGCGATGAAGCCGACGGATCCGAGCCCGTAGATCGTCACCCCGTTCAGCGCGTCGAAGTACGTGCTGACCGGCGGCAGGGCGAGCAGGTTCACCATCCGCGCCGGAGGCCCTTCCAGACCCAGCGCCACCAACGCGACCCACATCAGGAACAGGAGGAGGAAGCTCGAGAGGAGCAGGCCGGGCGAGGACCCCACCGTGACGAAGCCGCGAGCGAGCGCTCGGGGGATCGTGGGCCACGACGTGTCACCCGGCGGCCGCGACAGCCATCCGAGGAAGCGAGGGACAGCGGGCTCCGCGGCGACGCGTTCCGCGGCAGGGGTGACCGACGCCTTCGGAGGCGGAGGGCGGTAGCCGCTCGGCTTGCGGCGCTTCTTGCTCACCGATCCCCTGCCTCGTCCTCGCCGGACACGGGATCGGGATCCCCCTCCAGATCCTCCTCCTCGACGCCTCCTTCTTCCTCCGCGAACGCCGGACCCATCCGGGCTCGGAGGAACCGGAACGGCAGGTAGATCACGACGGACGCGATGACGAGCGCGAGCGCGTAGTTGCCCACGAGGCGGCCGGCGTCCGCCACGGTCGGCGACGGCACGCGCACGAGCGAACCCTCCGGGTCGTGCTCGAAGGCGACGAGGCCCGCCTCCTTGCCGCCCTTCACCGCGACGACGAGATCGCTGGAGAGCGCGATCGAGCCGATCAGCCCTTGCGAGCTCGCGCTCTGCCACACCAGATCACCGTTCTCGGGATCGAGCGCCACGAGACGGCCGTCGTTCAGTCCGACGAGCAGGTACGGGCCCGAGACCACCGGTGAGCTCCGCACGATGACCTCGTTGAGCTGGTGTTCCCACCGCCGGGTCCCGTCGGACGGGTCCAGCCCGTACACCCCGCCGGCGGCATCGGCAACGTACAGGGCCCGCGGCACGAATGCAGGCGCCGTGACCGGTGAGAACAGCGTGAGGGTGAGGCTATCCCAGAGCACCTCGCCGTCATCCCCGCCGAGCCGGCGCACGAGCCGATCCGCCGAGCCCACGACGACCGACCCGTCCCCGGCCGATGCAGCCGACGCCGCGACCGCGCCGGCCTGGGCCGTGAACCGCCACACCTCGTCGCCGCTCTGCTCGTCGAGCGCAACGAGCTGGATCCTCTGCGCGTCGCTGTCGCGCGCGACGACGTAGACGTGCCCATCCGCCACGGCGGGCGGGGCGTCGACGCGTCCTCGCGCCTCGGCGCTCCAGGCCAGCGAGCCCGTCGCGAGCTCGACCGCGTAGACGGTCCCCTCGTCGTCGGCGACGATCGCGAGATCTCCCTCGACGGTCACCCCACTGCGGCTCTGGGCCTCCAGGGGCGTCCGCCACAGCTCCTCACGGTCCGTGGCGCTCACCGCGACGAGCTCCGTCACCGCCCCCTCATTGGCCGGAGACCCGCCCGTCGCGCCGGTTCCCCCCTGTGGGGTCACCTCGTCCGCAGCGTCACCTTCGGTCGACGCAGGCCCATCTAGGAACAGCACCACCTCGCCTCGAGCTCCCACCGCAGGCATGGAGATGGGCCCGCCGTCGCGCGGAACCTCCCACGCCTCCTGGCCCGTACCGAGCTCGAGCGCGTACACGGCGCCCTCTCCGACCGCGATCGCGACCTCACCCGTGATGACCGCTCCCGAGAGCGAACCCTCGGGAGCGACGAACCGCCAGGCCTGTCGGTACGGCGGCTCGGGCCCCGAGGCGAAGGCCCCGGAATGCGCCGGATCGCCCTGGAACTGCGACCAGGTACCGCCTCGGTCCTGCTGGGCGAAGACCGGCCCCCCGAGCAGACATGCCAGCACGACCGCACCGAGCGTGGCGCGGGAGAGCGTGCGGACGAGGTTCGAGCGCAGGTGGGACATCGGTCGCGGGCGCACATCCTAGCGCCGAGGCCCCGACGGCGACCCGGCTCACGACCCGCCGGGAGCGAGATCGGGCGCGAGATGGATCAGATCCGAGACGGGCGGGGGTCCGAGCAGCGACATCGGATCGACGTAGGCGCCGTCGAGCTTCGCCCCGAGGTGGAGGTGGGGCGTCGCGCCACCGGGATGGCCCACGCCCGTGAGGCCGATCCGTTCCCCCTGCACGACGACCTGCCCCTTGCGCACCTCGATGGCGGACAGCCACGAGTACGTGCTCGTCAGGCCGCCACCGTGGTCGATCGTGACGAAGAGCTGACCGCCGATCGGTCCGGCGAACGTGACGGCTCCGCCCTGAACCGCGGCGGTCGGGGTCCCGACCGCGGTCGCGATGTCGATCCCGCGATGGCCGGCCCCGTACGGATCCTCGGGGGGATCGAAGGGACGGAGCACCGGGCCGACGACGGGCCACGTCCAGCGATCGGCGGTCGGGCTGGCCTCGGTCGCAGCCGCCGCCGACCAGGTCAGTCCCAGGACGAGGGGGAGGACGATGCACCAGCGCGTTGCCATCGCACCTCCACGTTCGGGTCGGTGCGACGGTAGCGCGCGGACGGCCGCGCTGCGGTGAAGCAGGTCACACCGACGACCCTCACTCGACCTCGACGAACTGGAGGCGCAGCTGGCCCACGGCCTTCGTGTGGATCTGGCACACCCGAGACTCGGTCACGCCGAGGATGTCGCCGATCTCGGCGAGGGTGAGCCCTTCGAAGTAGTAGAGCGTGACGACGATCTTCTCCCGCTCCGAGAGCGAGTTGATCGCGGCGGCGAGCAGGCCGCGCGTCTCCTGGCCCTCGAGGCCGGTGGTCGGGTCCACGCTCCGGTCCGCGAGCGTGTCCATGAGCGAGACGTGCTCCCCGCGGTCGGTCCCAACGGCGAGGAGCTCATCGAGCGCGAGCACCGACACGAACGAGATCTGGTTGATGACGTTGTGCAGCTCCGTGAGGGAGACGCCGAGGCGCTCGGCCACCTCTCGCTCCGACGGGGCGCGCTTGAGCATCGACTCGAGGTCGGCGTAGGCCTTCTCGATCTCCCGCGCCTTGAACCGCACGGATCTCGGGACCCAGTCCATCGCCCGGAGCTCGTCGATGATCGCGCCCTTGATCCGGGGGATGGCGTAGGTCTCGAACTTGTTGCCTCGCTCGGGCTCGAACTTGTGCAGGGCGTCGATCAGCCCGAACATCCCGTACGACACGAGGTCCGCCTGCTCGACGCTCGCCGGGAGACCGGTCGCCACGCGGCTCGCAACGTACTTCACGAGCGGTGCGTAGTGCAGGATGAGCCGCTCGCGAGCCTCCGCCGAGCCGCTGCCCTTGAACTCGCCCCACAGCGCGGCGAGCTCCTCGCCCGCCCGCTCCCCGGCATCGGAGGCGCCGGCCTGCGCGCGGGCGTGTTTCGCCGACCCCCGTGCGGCCGTCGCGATCTTCGGGCTCGGCGCCGCGGCCTTCGCGGCCGCCCGCGGCGCACGCGCCTTCTGCTTGCCAGCCTTGGCTGCACCGGGCCGCTCGGTCGCCTTCCCGCGGGGCATCAGGCCCTCGGGTGGCTCTGCCGGTAGGCCTCGAAGAGGCGGGAACGGGACACGTGGGTGTATCGCTGCGTCGTCGCGACGCTCGCGTGGCCCAGCAGCTCCTGGACGGCCCTGATGTCGGCTCCCCCCTCGAGCAGGTGCGTCGCGAACGAGTGGCGGAGCGTGTGAGGCGTCACGTGCCTGCCCGACAGCATCCGCGCCCCGTATCGTCCCACAAGGCGCCGGATGTCGCGTGTGCCGATCGGCTTGTGCCTCCGGTTGAAGAAGGCCGCCGGGGAACCCTCGGACGCCATCGACCGGCGACCCGCGACGAGGTACGCCTCGATCGCCAGGACCGCCGGGTCCGACATCGGGACCTCGCGTTCCTTCGAGCCCTTCCCCATGACCGTCACACGTCCGCGACCCAGGTCCAGCCGGTCCACGGTGAGACCGGCGACCTCGGCGACGCGCAGGCCCGAGCCGTACATGAGCTCGAGGATCGCGCGATCGCGGAGCGCCACCGCGCGCTCGAGGGGCCGGTCCCCTTCCGGCGGCGCGGGTGCCTCGACCAGCTCGGCCGCCTCGCGCGGACGCAGGACGGTCGGCAGGCGGTTCACCACCTTCGGCCGCCCGAGCATCGCGGCCGGATCGCGCTCGACCGCACCTCGAGCGGTCGCCCACCGGTAGAACGTGTGGATCGCGCCGACCCGCCGGGCGATCGAGGACCGCGCGTACCCGAGGGTCGCCTGCTGCGCGAGGAACCGGCGCAGCTCCGGATAGGTCGCGGACACGAGGGACCTGCGCTGACGACCGAGGAAGGTCGCCAGTTGCGTCACATCACGCCGGTAGGCCGCGACCGTGTGCTCGGAGAGCCGGCGCTCGAACGCGAGATGCTCGACGAAGGCCTCGATGAGCCGCTCGTCGTCGGGTCGGGGGACGTGCTCGTGCGCAGACATCGTCCTCGCAGGTCGGGAACCGGCCTCCTTGTACCAACCGGACCCTCCTGGTGCAAGCCTCAGCGGTCCCGGATGCCCCGCGCGCTCCGCCGATCACCGAGCCGGTCCCGAGGCCGCTCTCGCCGCGATGGTCGACTCGAACCGCCCACCGACGCTGCGAACGAGGCCGCGCAGCTCCAGGGCCATCAGCAGGGTGAGCGCGTCCGCGAGGCCCACGTGCAGCTCGCGGGCCACGTGCTCGGGCAGGGTCGGGCCGACGAGCGCGTCGAGCGCCGCGCGCTCCGCGAGCGAGAGGTCGGGCGGGGGTGTGAGGGCGGCGTCGAGCCCCAGGTCGCTGAGCAGGTCGTCGGGGCCCCGGATCATCCCGGCCCCGTCGCGGATCAGCGCGAGCGGCACCTCCGCGAGCGGGTTGTTGACGGCACCCGGCACCGCGTAGACCTCGCGTCCGAACTCCAGGGCGTGCTCGCCCGTGATCAACGAGCCGCTGCCGGCCGCGCCCTCGATCACGACGGTCGCCCGGCAGAGGCCCGCCACGATGCGGTTGCGGGCCGGGAACCGGAAGGGCCTCGCGGGCACCCCGGGCGGGTACTCGCTCACGACCGAGCCCCCGTGGAGGATCCGACGGAGCAGCTCCCGGCTGCCGGCCGGGTACGCCACGTCGATCCCGCATCCGAGGACCGCCACCGTGGGGGTCCCAGACCCGAGCGCTCCCTCGTGCCCGGCCGCGTCGATCCCGCGCGCCGCGCCGCTCACCACGGCGATCCCGGCGAGGCCGAGCCCCCGGGCGATGCCCCGGGCCAGCTCCCTCCCCAGATCGGTGCAGCGCCGGGCGCCGACCACCGCCACCGCCGCCGCCTGCTCCGGGAGCCCGCCACCGCGGAGGAAGACGGCGAACGGCGGGTCGTGGATCGTGAGCAGCTGCGGCGGGTACTCCGGGTCGTCGCACGTGACGAACCGCGCCCCGCACCGCGTGAGCGACGTCGCCAGCTCGGTCGGGTCGAGCGAGCCGGCGAGCCGCCGGTCCTCGTCGCTGCCGAGCTCGCCCTCCCCGACGAGCGCGAGGCACGCCTCCGCGCTGTGCCCCTCGTTCGCGACGGGCAGCAGCCGACGCGGGGTGAGGCCCGCGAGCGCCGCGAGGACGATCGCCGCCGATCGATCGGCGGTCCCGGACGCGAACCCCGCAGGCCACGTCGGCCACGGTCCTCCGGCGCGGTCAGCCGGCACGGGCCAGGGCTCCCTCGGCCACGCTCATCCGGTACGAGAGCGCCTCGGCGACGTGATCCGCGTCGACGCCGTCGTCACCCGCGAGATCCGCGATCGTGCGGGCGACCTTCAGCGCACGGTCGAACCCTCGCCCCGTGAGCCCGAGCCGATCCACCGCTTGCGCGAGCAGATCCCTCGCCCTCGGCGTGATCCGGGCCTCCCGCCGGGCGAGCGGCCCGGGGAGCTGTGCGTTGCAGGGGTAGTCGGTCCCCGCGTAGCGGCGACGCTGGCGCTCGCGGGCCTCCTCCACCCGCTCGCGCATGCGGACCGAGGGCTCGCTGGGGCCTTCGCCGAGGAGCTCCTGCTTGGACAGGCGAGGGACGGCGAGCTGGAGGTCGATCCGGTCGAGCAGCGGACCGGACAGCTTCTGTCGATAGGCCTGCACGCGGTGCTCGAGGCAATCGCAGCGCCGGCTCGGGTCGCCGGAGAACCCGCACGGGCAGGGGTTCGCGGCTCCCACCAGCGTGACGCGGGCGGGGAACTCCGCCGACCCCGTCATCCTCGACACGATGACCCGACCGTCCTCGAGGGGCTGGCGGAGTCCCTCGATCGCGTCGCGCCGGAACTCCGTCATCTCGTCGAGGAACAGGACCCCGTGATGGGCGAGCGAGACCTCGCCCGGACGCAGGAAGGTCGAGCCGCCGCCGAGGAGCGCCGCCGCCGAGACCGAGTGGTGAGGCGAGCGGAACGGCCGCTCCGCCACGAGCGCCCCGCCCTCGAGCAGCCCGGCGACCGAGTGGAGCTGCGTGACCTCGAGCGCCTCCTGGCGCGACAGCGCCGGAAGGATCGTCGCCAGCCGGCGGGCCAGCATCGTCTTGCCGGCCCCAGGAGAGCCGACCAGGAGCACGTTGTGCCCGCCGGCGGCCGCGACCTCCAGCGCTCGGCGCGCCTGCGCCTGTCCGCGGACCTCCGAGAAGTCGACGGCGTGCCGAGACCCGTCCTCCGACGGGGCGGCGTCCACCGGCGCCTGGGGTCTCCACGCGCCTCGGAAGAACCCGACCACCTCCGCGAGGGACGGCACGCCGACGACCTCGAGCCCCTCGACGAGGGCGGCCTCTGCCGCGTTCGCGGACGGGACGACCACCCCGTCGAGCCCGGCGCGGGACGCCGCCATCGCCACCGAGAGCACCCCGGGGGTCGGCACCAGCGTGCCCTTCAGCGAGAGCTCCCCCGCGAACGCGTAGCGGGGGAGCCGTCGGGCCGGCACCTGCGCCGACGCGGCGAGCACCCCGATGGCGACGGGCAGGTCCAGGCCGGGGCCCTCCTTCCGGAGGTTGCCCGGCGAGAGGTTCACGACCACGCGCCGGAGCGGCCACTCCAGCCCCGCGCTCTCGACGGCCGGACGGATGCGGTCGCGCGCATCCTGGACGGGCGCCCCCGGGAGCCCGGTCAGCGTGAGCGACGGCAGACCCCGGCCGATGTGCGCCTCGACGACGACGAGGTGCCCACGGACCCCGACGACGCTGACGCCGATGACCCGTCCGTACACGTCCGCGCGACCCTAGCGTGAGGCACCGACAGCCCTCAGTCGGGGTTCGGGTCGACCCAGGCGGTCCCGGTCTCCTCCACGTAGCCGCGCACCGCCGTGCCGAGGGTCGGGAACCGGTACGCGTCGCCGATCCGCTCGGCGAGCCCGTACACCCTCAACCCGTCCCACACCGGGTCCTTGACCTCGGCGAAGGCGAACCGGACACCCCGCGCGCCCAGATCGTCCAGCAGATCGGCGAGCGCCCGGGCAGCCGTCGCGTCCACGTCCGTGATGGGTTCCGCGGCGACCACGATCCACCTGGCCGGCGGTTCGGCCCGGCGGACCACGCGGAGCACGCGCTCGCGGAACCGCGCGGCGTTCGCGAAGAACAGGGGGGCGTCCCACCGGTACAGGACGAGCCCGGGGACCTGCAGCCCTTCCGGATGCCGCGTCACGTCGTGATACCCCTTGAGCCCGGCCACGCGCCCGAGCACGGCGTCGTGCGGCCGCCACGCGCGCTGGATGAACTGTCCGAGCGCGAGCCCGATCGCGAGGAAGATCCCCGCGATCACGCCGAGCACCGCAACGCCGAGGAAGCAGACGAGGGACAGCCAGAACTCCGTCCTCCGCGTGTGCCAGAGCCGGTGGACCCCGCGGACCTCCACGAGGCTCGTCGCGGCGACGATCACGATCGCGCCGAGCGTGGCCTGCGGAAGGTTCCGCACGAGGCCGGGGGCGAGGACGAGCAGGAGGGCGATGGCGATCGCCCCCACGAGCCCGGTCACCTGCGTCCGGGCGCCTGCCGACTCCGCGACGGGCGTCCTGGAGGCGCTGCTCGAGATCGGGAACCCCTGGAAGAGGCCCGCGCTCATGTTCGCGAGCCCGAGCGCCACCATCTCCTGGTTCGGATCAACATCGTCGCCGAGCCGCGCCGCGAACGTCCGCGACAGCACGCTCGTGTCGGCGAACGCCACGAGCGCGATCGAGAGCGCGGCCGCCGTCAACGGCCCGAGGTCGTCCACGTCGACGGTCGGCACCTCGAACGACGGCAACCCCTCGGGCAGGACGCCGACGACGGCCACCTCGTCCGCGAGATCGAACGCGACCACAGCGGCGATGCCGAGCACCACGGCCGCGAGCACCCACGGGAAGCTCAGCAACCAGCGCCGGCCGGCGACGACAACGACGACCGACGAGGCTCCGATCGCGAGCGCGGGCGGGACCGTTTCGCCGTCGAGGAGCCCGCGGACGAAGGCCGCGGCCTCCGGCACGAGCCCGTCGGCATCCACCGAGAAGCCGAACACCTTCGGGAGCTGGCTCACGATCACCGTGAGCGCGATCCCGTTCAGGTAGCCGTAGCGGATGGGCAGCGAGAGCAGGTCCGTGAGGTAGCCGAGCCTGACGACTCCGGCGAGCACGAGGATCGCACCGACGAACACGGCGAGCAGCCCGGCGAGCGCCACCGCCCGGGCGGGGTCACCCTCGGCCAGAGGCAGGATCGTGACGGCGATGATCGGCGCGAGCGAGGAATCGGGGCCGAGGACCAGGATGCGCGACGGTCCGAAGACGGCGTACGCGACGAGCGGCACCATCGTGGCGTACAGCCCGGAGATGGCGGGCAGGCCCGAGGCCTCCGCGTACCCCATCCCGACCGGGACCAGGAAGGCGGTGAGCACGAGCCCGGCGACGACGTCCGACCGCAGCCAGGAGATCCGGTAGGTCGCCAGCGTCCGCGACCCGGGGATCCACCTCGCGATCCCTCGCGCGCCTGCGGGACTCACGCTCGGAGCCCTCATCCTTCCTTGAAGGTCGCGTACCAGACGCGCTCGGCGACCTCCACCAGCTCCTCGCTGATCCGTGAGAACCGCCGGTACAGTTCCCGTCGGCCCATCACCTCGCGGAG
>Ga0102851_10002783_pt1 | contig 10672 bp, 8 predicted proteins | sample Mud3Dept3metaG_FD_79558 | JGI IMG/M metagenome (GOLD analysis project Ga0102851, IMG submission 79558) | Freshwater wetland microbial communities from Ohio, USA, analyzing the effect of biotic and abiotic controls - Mud 3 Core 4 Depth 3... | ecosystem: Environmental > Aquatic > Freshwater >...
AGGTCGAACCCCGCGTGCGTGCCGAGCTGCGACAGCATGTGATCGAAGAACGGCAGCCCGGTGTCGACGGTCGCGGTGCCCGCGCCGTCGAGCGCGAGCTCGATCCGGACGTTCGTCTCCTTCGTGACGCGCTCGACCGTGGAGGTGCGGAGCCTGGTGCTCATGCGAGGACCTCCTCGAGGGCGGACAGGAACAGGTCGACCTCCTCGGGCGTGCCGGCGGTCACCCGCAGGGCGCCCGGGATCGCCGAGGTGAAGTCGCGGACGAGCACGCCGCGGTCGAGCAGCGCCTGCCACACGGCGGCGGCGTCGCCCGGCGGGCGGAAGAGCACGAAGTTCGCATCGGAGGGGAACGCCTGGACACTGAGCCTCGGAAGTGCCGCCAGGATCCGGTCGCGCTGCTCGCGTACCGCGTCGAGGATCGCGAGCGCGTCCTCGCGGTGCCGGAGCGCGACGAGCCCGGCCGCCTGCGTGAGCGCGCTCAGGTGATAGGGCAGGCGCACGCGGCGGAGGTCCTCGACGACCTGGGGCGAGGCCAGACAGTAACCGATCCGCGCGCCGGCGAGCGCGAACGCCTTCGAGAACGTCCGCACGACCACGATGTTCGGGAAGCGGCGCACCAGCGGCGCCATCGACTCCCCGCCGAACTCGATGTACGCCTCGTCGACGATGAACAGCTCGCTCGGGACCAGCTCGGCCGCGGCGCCGATGATGTGCGGGTCCTGCGCGTTGCCGGTCGGGTTGTTCGGCGAGCAGATCATGACGACCGCCGGGTGACCCTCGTGGTGCTTGTGGACCATGTCGACGGCGCCGATCCGCCACGGCGGCTCGAGCGGTACGTGCACGACGAGGCTGTCCGTTACCCACGCGATGCGTTCGTGCATCGCGTACGTCGGCTCGAACAGCACGACCCGGCGCCCGGGTCCGCCGTAGGCCTGGAGGAGCTGCTGGAGGATCTCGTTCGAGCCGTTCGCGACCCACGTACCCTCGACGTCGTGGTCGTTCAGCCCCGCGATCGCGGTCCGGAGCTCGAGCGCCTCGCGGTCGGGGTAGCGGTTCAGCGTGAGCCCGCGCACGGCCTCGGCGAGCTCGTCGCGGAAGGCCTCGGGCAGCGGGTACGGGCACTCGTTCGTGTTCAGGCGCGCCTTCACGTCGAGCTGTGGAGCCGCGTACGGCTCGATCTCGCGCAGGCCGGGTCGGGGCTGCGGATGCGTCATGGCGCGGACCCCGGCGTGCTGGCGCGATCGGCGGCTGAACGGCCGGGCGCCGGTTCGGCGGCGCGCTCCGCGCGGATCGTCGCTGCGCGGGCGTGCCCGACGAGGCCCTCAGCGCGCGCGATCTCATCGACCTCGGGCGCGAGAGCGGCCGCCGCGGCCTGAGACATCTCGACGACGCTCGAGACCGTGACGAAGTCGGCGGCGCGCAGGCCGCTCGTGAACCGCGCGGTGCCCGAGGTCGGCAGCACGTGGTTCGACGCGACGCCGTAGTCCCCGAACGGCACCGGCGTCCAATCGCCGAGGAAGATCGCGCCGGCGCTCCGGATCTTCACGGCAACGGCGCGCGGGTCCTCGGTCACGATCTGCAGGTGCTCGGGCGCGAGGTCGTTCGCGACCTCGGCGGCGTGGTCGAGGTCGGCGACGAGCACCGCCTGCCCGTGCTCGCGCAGGGCCCGCTCGACGATCTCGCGCCGGCCCGCGCGGGCGATCTCGGCCTCGAGCGCCTTCAGGGTCGCGTGGAGCAGGTCCTCGTCGGGTGTCACGAAGACGGCCGACGCCTGAGGGTCGTGCTCGGCCTGGGCGACGAGGTCGGTCGCGAGGAACGCCGGGTCGGCGCTCGCGTCGGCGATGAGCACGAGCTCGCTCGGCCCGGCGAGCGAGTCGATGCCGATCACGCCGCTCAGCTGGCGCTTCGCCTCGGTCACGTAGAGGTTGCCCGGCCCGACCACCTTGTCGACCGCCGGCACCGAGTCCGTCCCGTACGCGAGCGCCGCGACCGCCTGGGCCCCGCCGACCTTCACCACGCGCGTCGCGCCCGCCCGGACAGCGGCGTACAGCACGGCCGCGTGCACCGAGCCGTCGTTCGACGGCGGTGTCGCGACGATGACCTCCTCGACCCCGGCGACGACCGCCGGCACGACGGTCATCGCGACGGAGGAGGGGTACACCGCGCGTCCGCCCGGTACGTAGCAGCCGGCGGCGCGGATCGGTTTCACGAGCTCACCGAAACGGATGCCCCCGCGCTCGTCCACCCACTCGGGCGGGAGCTGCCGGCGGTGTAGATCCTCGAGTCGCTCGACGAGCGCATCGATCGCGGCCTTCAGCTCGGTCGGGACGGTCTCCTCGGCGTGCTCGAACTCGGCGGGCGTGACGACGAGACCGCGTTCGCGCAGGTCGGCGCCGTCGAACCGCAGCGTCAGGTCGAAGAGGGCGGCGTCGCCCTCGTGGCGCACGCGCGCGACGATCTCGCGCACGGTCTGCTCCACGGAGGGGTCGATCTCGAGGCGTCGGGGCTCGAGCCGCTCCCTCCTGGTCCGGAGGTCGAGGAGCTCGAGCATCTAGTGCTCCTCGGCAGCCTCGTGATGGGGGTGGGCGGCACGCCCCGCGTGCCGGTCGCGGGCGAACAGGATCCAACCGCTCACGGAGACGAACGCCGCCGCGGCGATCAGCATCCCGAGGGCCAGCAGGAAGGTCTGTTCGCGGGACATGGGGGACCCAGGGTACCCGAAACCGCAGGTCAGCCGCGACCTCTGCCGTCTGGTGCCTCGGGCAGCTCGATGTGCCCGTCCTCCGCCAGCCAGCGGAGCGTGTCCATCACCGTCGCGCGGATGTCGCGGGGCTCGACGTCGAGTTCCTCGCGCGTGCGCGAGTCGTCGCATCGAGGGGCGAGCGAGGTGATCCACGCATCGGCGTAGCTGAGGGGCATCGGGCGGCGGCTGATGCGGGCGACCAGGTCGGCCCCGCTTCCGAACGCCTTCGCGAAGACCGTGGGCATCACGGACAGCTTCCGCTCTCTGCCGGTGACCTCGTCGACGATCCGGAGGAGGTCGACGAAGTCGAGGTACCAGCCAGTCGCCATGTATCGCTTCGGCCCCCGGCCGGTGCGCACGGCCGCGGCGAGGGTCCCCGCCACGTCCCGCACGTCCACGAACGGCCCGCCCCCGCGCATCCCCACGGCGCTCTTGACGGCTCCGATCATCATGTGCGTGTTCACGCCGATCTGGGGGTCGTTCGGGCCGAGAACGGTCCCGAGTTGCACGACGACCACGGGCGCGCCGGCCTCCTGGTGGCGCCGCGCGACCGCCTCGGCCGCGGCCTTCGAGGCGGCGTACGCCCCCTTCGGGCGCCCCACCGGCGAGTCCGGCGTGAGGACTTGGTCACGCTGCGGCAGCAGCGCGACGTAGCTGGACACATGGACGATCGGGTCGAGGTGTGCGTCCACGGCGGCTCCGAGGACGTGCTCGGTGCCCTGCACGTTCACCTCCTGGATGCGCCGCGACTCTCGGACGTCGAAGGAGTAGCGCCCGGCGGCGTGCAGGACGGCGTCGCAGCCGGAGACGGCACGCTCGACCGACGGCCGGTCGGTGACGTCGCCCTCGACCACTTCCGCGTCTCCCATCCCGATCGCCGCCAAGGTCTTCCCGGCACCGTCCGGATCCCGAGCCAGGACTCGCACGTCGTGGTCCTGCCCTCGGAGCGCGACCACCGTGTGGGAGCCGACGAACCCGGTGCCACCGGTCACGAGCACCTTCATCTCGATCCGCCCTCCGAGCGCGAGATGGGCATCCGCGTCACGTGCCTGCGTACTCCGGGACAGGACCCTCCTGAAGGGTCGTCCGACCCGGCTGGGATGGGACCGCGTTCGGGAGCTGGGGACCGGGATCTCCTCCGTCGCAGCGGGAGGATGAAGTTCTACCGCTCCTCGAGCGCAGCACGGCGCTTGTCGTCGGCGCGGCGCTCGGCCTCGAGGCGCTCGAGGTCCACGTCGCTGAAGTCGACGTAGGTCATCGCGTCGGCGATCGCCGTGTGGCCGGCGACCTCGCGGATCAGCGCGTGCATCTGGTGCGCGACGCGCCGGTACGTCGGATGGCCCTGGGGTGAGCTCCGCAGCTCGATGAGGTGCATCGCCTCGCGCGCACTCATCTGCATCACGAAGCGGATGCGGTAGGCCATCGCGACGGCGTACTGCGCGACGTCCTTGCCGGCGGCGTCGGCGACCCTCGCCCACGTCTGCGCCGAGTCCTCCATCACGCGGTGCCACTCGTCGGCGAGGTCGGCCTCGTCGATCTGCTCGGGCGTCGCGTATCCGTGCTCGGGCGTGAGGGTCTGCCACTCGAGCGTGAGCGGGCGGTGGCGCTGGAGGTCTCGGAAGGCTCCGTAGTCGCACAGGACGTCGAAGCGGTAGCCGGTGCGTTCGAAGGCTCGGCCGGGCTTGTGTCGGCGGTTGCCGCGCTCGCCGATGTACGCGCGGAGGACCTCGGCGCGCTCGGTCGCGCTCATCTCGCGAGCGAGCTCACGCAGGCGCTCGTCGGGGAGCTCGGTCGCGGCGTACAGGGCGGCGGCGACGATCTTCTCCTCGCCGTCGGGTTCCCAGTCGGTGAGCGTGACCTCGGGGCCGCCGGTCTGCACCTCGACGCCGGCGGTCACCTTCGCTGCGACCTCACCGACCGCGTCGCGCGTCGCCGCCTGGTAATCCGACCACGCGACGCCGCGGTCGGGCAGGTCCACGCGTTTGAGGAACGAGGGGATCAGCTTGCGGAGCTCGACGAGCATGAGATCGGCGTACTCGCGCACCTCGGCCAGCGGGTGCGCGCGCATGCGGAGCAGCATCATCTCGAACGCCTGGCCGTCGGCGTACACGCCGAGGTTCGAGCGCGTGCCCGTCGGCAGCAGCACGCGGAGCGTGTCGCACGTCTTCGCGGTGATGCTCGAGCGGTAGACGAAGTCCGAGTCGCCCTCGTCCTTGGGGAACCGCGCCTGGAACCAGTCGAACATCGGCTGGAACATCTGGCCGTACGCCTCGAACGTCCGCGTCGCGAAGTCCTGGTACTCGCTCTCGAGCGGCGTGCCCTCGATCTCGGGCGGGACGGTGAGGCGCCACCGGCCGCCGGGCCTGTCGTCGTAGCGCATGTACCGCGTGGACTGCTCGAGGTACGCGGCCAGGCGCCCCCACTCGATGGCCTTCGCGAGGAGCTGCGAGGCCTGCTCGCACGCGAGGTGCACGCCACCGAGCTGCGCGACCGAGTCGTCGCCGTACTCGAAGAACACGTTGTCGTACAGGCGCTCGGCGCGCTCGGTGCCGACGTGGCCGGTGACGGCGAAGTCCTGGACGTCCTTCGCGAACTCATCCAGGAACAACCGCCGGATCGACTTCGTCGTGCGCGAGTACCGGGCGAACAGCGCGCCCTTCACGACCTCGGGCAGGTTCGTCAGCGCGAAGACCGGTCCGTCGAGGTTCGTGAAGTACGGCGCCAGCGCCGCCCGCTCCTCGGCGGTGAACGCCTCACGCACGTACCAGAGGCTCACGCTCTCAGCGATCCCCGGTCGTCCCGGTCGGTCCCGTCGGGCCGGTCGGAGGTGGCGTCTCGGCGCCCGCGAACAACGTCACGGTCGATCCGGGCTCGACCTGCGTGCCGGCGGTCGGGTCCTGGGTAGCGACCTTGTTCCCCAGGGGACATGACGGGTTCAGGCCGACCGTCTGGTCGGAGATGACGCCGCTCAGTCCGGCCTTCTCGAGCTTGTTCAGCGCCGAGTTGAAGCTCAGGCAACGGACCTCTGGGACGGCGACCGTTCCGGGACCCGTCGAGACGAACATCGTCACCGTGGAGCCGAACTCCGCCTCCTCGCCTTCGGCGGGCTCGGTCCGGATCACGAACCCTTCCTGCACGTCAGAGCTCGCCTCGGGGACCTCGTCCACGACGAAGCCGGCCTGCTCGAGGGCCAAGCGGGCACCGGCGCTGGTCGCGCCCGCGACCGCCGGGATCTCCACCGGCCCGGGCGCCTTCACGACCGTGAGGACGACCTCGGTGCCTTCCGCGACCTCGTCCCCGGCTGCGGGATCCTGCTCGACGACCGTGCTGGGCTCCTTCTCTGGGTCCTCCACGCGGACGAGGTCCTCGGACGGGACGAGGCCGGCGTCCGTGAGCTCGGCCTGCGCGTCCTTCAGGCTCATGTCGACGACATCGGGAACGACGACGACGCCCGGAGACGGCTCCTCTCCACCTCCGCCGAGGATGTCGCTCGCGAACAGCCACAGGAGGACCGCGATCCCGGCCAGCAGCAGGCCGATCACCAGGACGGGCACCCACCAGCGTGAGCGCTCGGGCTCCACCGGCGGCATGACCTCGGTCTTCGTCGGGATGACCTGGGTCGCGGCGGGTGGCGGCATCAGTGGTGTGGCTTCCACGGGCAGGCCCCGCTGGGCCCGGTCGAGGTCGGCGCGGAACTCCTCGGCCGACTGGTAGCGGTTCGCGGGGTTCTTCGCCAGCGCACGCAGGATCACCGCGTCGAGGTCCGGGGTCACGTCGGGGTTCAGCGTGGAGGGCGGGATCGGCTGCTCGAGCACGTGCTTCGAAGCGACCGTGACCGGCGAGTCGCCGAGGAACGGGGGTCGCCCCGTGACCATCTCGTAGAGCACGCACCCGAGCGAGTACAGGTCGGACCGTCCGTCGACCGGCTGTCCCTGAGCCTGCTCCGGAGAGAGGTACGAGGCGGTGCCGAGCACTGCGGCCGTCTGCGCGATCGTCTCGGCCGTCGTGGTCATCCGCGCGATGCCGAAGTCGGTGACCTTCACCTCACCCGCCGGCGTGAGCATGATGTTGCCCGGCTTGATGTCTCGGTGGATCACGCCCTGAGCGTGCGCCGCGGAGAGCGCTCCGCAGACGGACTCGGCGATCTGGATCGCACGATCCGGCATGATCCGCCCGCCACCGGTCAGGTAGTCGGCGAGCGTCCGGCCCTCCACGAACTCCATCACGATGTACTGCACGTCGGCGTCCGCGCCCGTGTCGAAGACGCTCACGATGTTCGGATGGCTGATCCGGGCGGCCGCCTGCGCCTCGCGGCGGAAGCGCTGTACGAAGCCCTCGTCGTCGGCGAACTGCGGGGCGAGGATCTTGATCGCGACCTTGCGGTTGAGCACCGTGTCGGCACCCTCGAAGACCTTCGCCATGCCGCCGCGGCCGAGCTCGCGCTCGACCCTGTACCGGCCCCCGAGGACCACCGGCTGCTCGCTCACCCGCTCCTCCTCGTCATCGGTCCAGGGCGGCCTCGATGACCGCCTTCGCGATCGGCGCGGCGAGCGCCCCACCGGTCGCGTCGCTGCCAAGGCTACCGCCGTCGAGCACGATGACGGCGACGGCGACCTGCGCATCTTCGGCTGGCGCGAACGAGACGAACCACGCGTGCGGGGCCAGCCCCTCGCCGTGCTGCGCCGTGCCCGTCTTGCCGGCCACCGTGATCCCGGGGATCTGGGCGGCCGTCCCGGTCCCGCTCTCGACGACGTCGACCATCATCGCGGTGAGCAGCGCGGCGTTCTCGGGCGACATCGGCTGCGAGTACGCCTCGGGCTCGTACGTCTCGACCACGCGGCCGTCCGCACCCCGGACCTCGCTCACGAGGCGCGGCTGCATCTCGAGCCCTCCGTTCGCGATGGCCGCGGCGACGAGCGCCATCTGGAGCGGGTTCGCCGCCACGTTGTCCTGCCCGATCGCGGAGAGCGCGACGGCCGGCCGCCGAGTGGCGAAGTAGGAGGGGTCGGGGAAGACGCCCGTCTGAAAGGGGATATCGAAGGGGACGTCGCCGGTATCGGCCGTTGGTGCGAACCCGAAGGCCCACGCCTGCTCGGCGAGCGCCGCCGGCCCGAGCGTGAGCCCGATCTCCCCGAACACCACGTTGCACGATTGGCGGAGCGCCTCCGCGAGCGTGATCTCCGAGCCACCTGAACACGTCGCGCCCCCGAAGTTCTCGAGCGTCTCCACCGTATCCGGCAGGTCGAGCTCGCTCGGGTTGGGCCAGGTGCTGTCGGGACCGTAGCCGTTCTCGAGCGCCGCGGCGGCGGTGACGATCTTGAACGTCGAGCCCGGCGGGTACAGCTCGTCGCTCGCACGGGACAGGAGCGGCTTGTCGGGATCCGCGTTCAGCGCCGTCCACGTCGCTCGCACCAGGGCGGGATCGTGGGAGGAGAGCGGGTTCGGGTCGTACGAGGGGTTCGCCACGAGCGCGAGCACGTCTCCCGTCCTCGGGTCGATTGCGGCGACGCCCCCCGGCAGGTCGCCGAGCGCCTCCTGGGCGACATCCTGCAGGACGGGGTCGATCGTCGTCACGATCGACGCACCGCGCCTCGGCCTGCCGAGCACCATGTCGGCGAAGGTCTGCCGGAGCAGTTGGGGCGCGGTCCCGGCGAGGAAATCGTTGAACTCCTGCTCGAGCTCGCTCCGCCCGTAGACGAACGAGTAGTACCCGGTGAGGTGCGCGTACAGGGGGCCGAACGGGTACCGACGCTCGTAGCGGAGCTCGCCGGCGCTCTTGCGGCTCGCGGCCAGGACCGTACGCCCGTCGGCGGCGAGGATCGCGCCGCGGTCGACCTCGTACTCGGCGATGAGCTGCCGCTTCGCGTTCGCCGGGTTCTCGGCCAGCCGTTCCGCGGCGAACACCTGCACGTAGCTCACCTGCGCGACGAGCACGACGAACAGCACGAGCAGGGCCACGGCCAGCTGCCGGATCTGCCGCTCCATCACCCTCCACCCTTCGGTCGCACGGGAGCCGGGCCCGCCGAGACGCGCACGAGGAGCGCGAGGAGCACGAAGTTCGACACCAGGCTCGAGCCGCCGTAGGACACGAACGGCAGCGTCACGCCGGTGAGGGGGATCACCCGCGTCACGCCGCCGACGATCACGAAGGTCTGGAGCGCGACGGCGGCCGCCAGGCCGGTCGCGAGGAGCCGTCCGAACCCATCGGGGCAGGCGAGGGCGGCCTGCAGTCCCTTGCCCACCAGGACCACGTACAGGAGCAGGACGCCGACCGTGCCGAGCATCCCGAGCTCCTCGCCGATGGCGGCGAAGATGAAGTCGGTGGGCGCGAACGGGATGAGGCCGGGGGAGCCCTGCCCGAGCCCCGTGCCGACGAGCCCGCCGGTCGCCATCCCGAACTGGGCCTGGGCGAGCTGTCCGTAGCCGACGTCGAAGACCTTGGCGGGGTCGAGTGCGTGCAGCCACACGTCGACCCGCAGCTGCACGTGATCGAATGCCGCGTAGCCGAACCCCGCGCCGAGCGCGAAGAGCAGCAGTCCGAGCAGCAGGTAGGCGAGGCGACCTGTCGCGACCCAGAGCATCACGACGAAGATCCCGAAGTACAGGAGCGACGCGCCCAGATCGCGCTGGATGAACAGGACCGCGAGCGACGCGCCCCATGCGAGCAGCACCGGCATGAGGTGCTTCGCCGGCGGTAGCCGGAGCCGGCCGACACCACCGGTGGCCACGCGCAGGAGCTCGCGCTTCTGGTTCAGGTACGAGGCGAGGAAGACGACGATGAGGACCTTGCCGATCTCGGAGGGCTGGAACCCGATCGGGCCGACCTTCACCCACAGGCGGGCGCCGTTGATCGTGCGCCCGATCCCGGGGACGATCGGGAGCAGGAGCAGCACGATGCCGATCAGCCCGATCGTGTACGTGTACGCGTCGAGCTGGCGGTGATCTCGGACGAGGACCAGGGTGATGCAGAAGGCGCCGAGCCCGATCGCCACCCACGTCGCCTGCTCCGCCGCGAGGCCCCCCGACAGCCGGAAGATCGTCGCGAAGCCGAGTCCCGTGAGGACCGCGGCGGTGGGGAAGAGCGCCGGGTCCGCGCCCGGGGCGAACCGGCGGATCACGAGGGCGGCCGCGGCGAAGCCGACCGCGAAGATCGACCCGTAGAGCGCGAGCGTGATCGGGACCTGGCCCCTCTTCCCGAGTCCCGCGAGCACGTAGGCGCCGACCGCGATCACGAGCGCGAGCGCGGTGAACGCGATCTGAGCGCCCTGCCGAGGGCGGCCGCGCGGAAGGGCTGCCTGGCTCACGCGCCCCCGCCCGCCCCGGCGTCCTGTTGCCCGATCGCCGTGTCGCGTCGGATCTGCTCGACGATCTGCTGCGCCTCCTCGCGGTCGTCTGCCGTGATCCCGTCCGGCAGGTCCCGGTAGAGCGCGAACGACGTCGCGGCGTCCGCGGGGATGCTGGTCTCGACGACCACGTGGTTGAGATCGAATCCCGCGACCTGCGCGGGGATCCCTCGGTAGACGGCCACTCGGCCGTCCGAGACGCCGACGAACCACTGCGAGTCGAGGTACAGGCGCAAGCCGACGAACGCGAGGACGAGTATGCCGAGCGTCACCCCGACCCAGGTGGCGAGCTTCGGCCAGAGCGGCTTCGGCCTGCTGGGAGTGGCCAGGGGTCGCGGGGAGGGCCGGGGAGGCTCCTGCTCCGCGGACCCAGAGGTCCGCTCCGCACGACCTCCCCGGCCCACCGTGTCCGTGGACACGCTCGGTGGGCCGGGGTCGCCGCGGGTCGTCGTGGTGGCGCTCGTGTCGCCCTCGGATGGGTCGATGTCGGCGTCGGTCAGGGCGATGACGATCGCGGTGATGTTGTCGACGCCGCCGGCGTCGTTGGCCTCGCGGATGAGGCGGTCGACGGCGCGCTGCGGCTC
>Ga0102851_10002784_pt1 | contig 10670 bp, 13 predicted proteins | sample Mud3Dept3metaG_FD_79558 | JGI IMG/M metagenome (GOLD analysis project Ga0102851, IMG submission 79558) | Freshwater wetland microbial communities from Ohio, USA, analyzing the effect of biotic and abiotic controls - Mud 3 Core 4 Depth 3... | ecosystem: Environmental > Aquatic > Freshwater >...
AGCCCTGGCGACCGGGTTGAGTTTGTTCATCGGCCTGCCGTTCGGTACGCTGCTGGCCCTGGGAAAGTTCCCCGGGCGCTCGTTTTTATTAAGCCTCGTCAACACCGGCATGGGCCTGCCGCCCGTGGTCGTCGGCCTGTTCGTGGCCATGATGCTGTGGCGCTCCGGCCCGTTTGGGGATTTGCGCTTGATCTACACGCCGACCGCCATCGTTATCGCCCAGGTGATCATTTCGTTTCCTGTGGTTACCGGACTAACCGCCGCCGCCCTACAAGCCCTCGACCCGCGCCTGCGTTTGCAACTCTATGGCCTGGGCGCCTCCCTCCCACAAATGATTTGGATGCTGTGGCGCGAAGCGCGCCTGCCGCTGCTGGCCGCCTTGATGGCCGGTTTCGGCTCGGTCATCTCCGAGGTGGGCGCATCTATGATGGTAGGCGGGAATATCCGCTACCAGACGCGCGTGCTGACTACCGCCATCGTGCTCGAAACCGGCAAAGGCCAGTTTGATATTGCCATCGCGCTCGGCATCTTGCTTTTAACGATCACGTTCCTGATCAACTGGGCGCTGACCTGGATCCAGCAGCGGGGCGCGCGACGATGAATGTGTTGGTCGAACTCCGCGACCTGCTGGTCAAGCGCGGGGAGCATCCTGCTCTGCGACTCGATCATCTGGCGATCCAGGAGGGCGAGGTGCTCGGCATTGTCGGCCCGAACGGCGCCGGCAAAAGCACTTTGCTGTTAACGCTGGCGCGCCTGCTCAAGCCGGAGCAGGGAGAAATCCTGTTCGATGGCCAGCAGGCCACGGCTGAGCCTCATACGGTCTATCGTCGACGCATCGCCCTGGTGATGCAAGACCCTTTGCTGTTCGACACGTCCGTGTTCGATAACGTTGCGTCTGGCCTACGCTTTCGGGGGATAGCCAAAGACGAGATTCGGCGCAAAGTCCCGCTTTGGCTGGAACGGCTGGGTGTGGGACACCTGTCAAAACGGCGGGCAGGCCAGTTATCCGGCGGCGAAGCGCAGCGCGTCAGCCTGGCGCGGGCGCTCGTGCTGGAACCGCAGTTACTGCTGCTGGATGAACCTTTTTCCGCACTCGATCCACCTACACGCAGCCGTCTGCTGGAGGACCTGGGAATGCTGTTGGAAGAGACCGCTACCACGACTGTCTTCGTGACACACGATCTTGGCGAAGCAGCGCAACTGTCTGGGCGGATGGCAATCATTGTAGGCAACCGTTTGCGGCAGGTAGGAAGCCCGGAGGATGTTTTCGCCTCACCCGCGGACGAAGAAGTGGCACAATTTTTGAATCACAAATCGTTGGCATATCGTCGCCAAAAGTAGAAATGAATAAGAACACTATGCAATATATCATCGGCATCGACGACACCGACAACCTAGAATCACGCGGCACCGGCCATCTTGCGCGCATCATGGCGGCGGCTCTATCCCAGGATTTTCGCGTGCATGGTGTAACGCGCCACCAACTGCTCAAAGATGAGCGAGTCCCAATGACGGCAAAAAACAGTTGCGCGGGCATCATTTTCGAAGGCGATCCCTGTCCTCTTCATGAGATTGCTCTGTACGCCCGCAAAATGATGCTCGATGATTTCCAGCCTGGCAGTGACCCGGGTCTGTGCGTTGCAACCAATGTGCCATCAGAAATAATCGCCTACGGTCAACGTGTCCAACATGAATTTATCTACCAGAAAGAACCGCGCGATCTGGCTGCTGCGTACGGCCTCTATCTCGAAGGCCTTGGCGGAGACGAAGGCGGCGTAATCGGCGCTTTAGCTGCGGTGGGCTTGGCTGCGCAAGGCAACGATGGACGATACGTTCTGGTTGGTTCGATCCGTGATTTGGAAGGGTTGCAGCCTCTCTCCACCGTGCTGGCTGCCGGTGTAGCTGCCGTGCAAGCCATCGATGGTCAACCTATCTTGGATGGTCTGGTGCTGGCGGACAAACTGCGCCCGGCCCGCCGTAACAGTCAACCGATCCTGATTGTCGAACGGCAGGCTGATTCCTGGTTGCCCCTGAAACTGGATTGAGAGATGTTACGCGCCAGTCAAGTTTCTTTTCGATACCCGCAAGAAGGCCATGGCCTGCCGCCGGTCTCTCTCGAGATCGCGCCCGGCGAGCTGACCCTGGTCACTGGGCCTTCGGGTTGTGGTAAGAGCACCCTGGCGCGCTGCCTGATGGGGTTGATCCCGCACTTGTATCACGGGGAACTTTCAGGTGAAGTCTGGCTCAACAGTTATCGTACCACCGAAGCACACATGTGGCAGTTGGCAGAGAAGGCGGGTATGGTCTTTCAGAATCCCGCCGCCCAAATACTGGCTCCCAGCGTGGAAGACGAGATCATCTTTGGGCTGGAAAACCTCGGCCTGGCGCGCGCCGAAATCGAAACCCGCCTCGCAACCGTTTTGCATGATTTTGATTTAGCCTCCATGCGTGAGCGCAATCCGCAGACGCTTTCAGGCGGCGAACAGCAAAAGCTGGCCCTGGCTGCCATCATGGCTCGCCAGCCGGAAGCCTTGATTCTGGATGAACCGCTCTCCATGCTCGATACCACCGCTGCCAGCAATTTGATCGCTTACCTCGAGCGTTTCGTCGCAGAAGGAAAAGCCGTGGCGATGTTCGAACACCGGCGGGAATATCTCGATGGAGTGCACGGACTGCGACATCTTACACTGGCAGGAAAATCCAAAACCGACGATTTTCTGCAAGACAGAATGAACCTGACCTCACAGGCGAATTTCAGACTGGAAATTGATGGGCTGCGCGTTCATTTAGGAGGGCGTGCTGTCCTTCAAAATCTAAATCTGTCGCTCAGCAGCGGTCAGATCGTTGCCGTAGTCGGGCGCAACGGCGTCGGCAAGACCACTTTGCTGCGGGCTTTGTCCGGCCTGCAGAAATACAGTGGAGACGTGAACGTGATCACATCTGAAGGGGATCAACGTCCCGATTTTGGGATGGTTTTCCAGAACCCCGACTTGCAATTATTCAACGCCAGCGTGCGGGATGAAATCCTGTATCATTTGCCGGACCCGGATCTGGCTTACTACCAATGGCTGTTGGCTGCCCTGGGTCTGCAGCCTTATGAAAACACGCCGCCCTTGCTGCTCAGTGAAGGTGAGAAGAAACGCGTGTCATTGGGGTTGGCGCTGATGCGCCGTCCCGCGCATGGCTTGTTGTTGGATGAGCCTTCACTAGGACAGGATAGCGCCCATAAAACCATCTTGATGCGGATGTTGCGAGCATTGGCCGATGCCGGTCAATTGGTGATCATGACCACCCACGATCTGACGCTAGCCTCACAGGCCGACCGCCTGGTTCTACTGGGGCCCGGGAGTGAAATTGTTGCTGATGGTGAGACCGATCTGGTCTTGCAAGACCGCGCTGGCTGGAAACGTACCGGGATTGCTTTGCCCGAATGGTTCCTGCGCAACCGTGAAGCGGAGGTCGCCCGATGAGAATCAGTCAGGCGGGGCGCTCGCGACAATTGGCCCTGGTGGAAGTTTCCCCGCTACGCGATGCCGATCCGCGCACCAAGCTCTTCATCAGCGTTGCAGTCTCGCTCGTGGTGATGATGTCCTTGGAGCGCCTGGCAGTATTCCTGGGAATATATATCTTATTTTTAATGTGGGCGCATTTGCTGATTCCCGCGGCCCAACAGGTTTGGCGGCTCAAGTGGGTTTTGCTGATCCTGTTCGCTTTCGAATGGTGGCTGATCAGCCTGGATCACGCTGCGCTCATTTGTGCCCGGTTGGTTTTACTCACCGGAGTATTTGCCCTGTTTTTCTCGACGACCACCACTCGCGAACTGGGGCTGGCCTTGGAAAAGTTGCGCGTGCCATACCGGTACGCTTTCAGTTTAAGTCTGGCTTTCCAAAGCCTGGGGTTGTTGGACGACGAGTGGCGTGCTATCCGCGAAGCGCAGTCATCACGAGGTGCCGTGCCTGATATTTCCTCTTTTCGGCGGTTTGTAAGCCGGGTAGGCAACTTGGTCTCGCTGACGGTGCCAGCGATTGTGCTGACCACCAAGCGCGCCTGGGCAATCACCGAAGCAGCTTACGCCCGCGGCTTCGATTCGCCGCACCGCACTTCATACCGCACGCTGACCTTTTCCCGGCTGGATGCCCTCTTGATGGTCGGGACAGTGGTGTTGATAGCTCTCATGTATTGGAGGTGGTGATGAACCAGAATAAACGCATCCTGATCGCAGTAGCCCTCCTTCTTGCAATTGTGGGAATAGTCCTGGGAGTTGATACCCTGCAACGACAAAAGGCGGCTGCCGACATGCCCCCGGGCTCGATCCCGATATTTATAGATGGCAAGTTTGTTGCCAGCTTCGTGCCAGAAGATTTGAATCAACTAAAGAATGTGAGTTTCGTGGATGCAGAAGAGGGTAAAACCCAGGACGGCTGGCTGCTGCGGGATGTGCTTTTGCTGTACTTGGGTGAAGACAACTTACAAACCAAAACTGAAATCATGGTTTCCAGCTCCAGCCGCGAGAAGACCCAGACTTTGACCTGGGCTGAGGTCGAGGATCAGCAGAATATGGTGATTTTCGATCTCTCGGGACGCGGTACGCTCAAGCTGGTCTCCACGATCCCAGGGTTCGATATCCGCGATGCCTGGATCCAGGATGTCGATAAGATCGAGATAACAACCCCTTAACTAATTAGGTGAAATTCTATGAAACAGCGCTACTTTTCGACTTTTCAGCTCATTCTATTGGCTCTCTTTTCCGCCCTGGTCGTGGTTGCCAAGATCGCCCTGCGCACGCCGCTTCAACTGCCTGGCCATTCGGGTATTTTTTGGATGACGATAATCATCGTTGGGGCAAAGGTTGTTCCCAAAGCGGGGGCAGCTTCGATCATCGGCATCACATCCGGATTGCTGGCGAGCTTTCTGGGTTTAGGCGATTTCGGGGCCTTGAACACCTTCCTCTCTTATGCGATGGTAGGAGTGGCTTCCGATTTGATATTGTTGTTGCTTGGCGGTGATTCCGAGAATCCGGTCGTAGCTGTTATCGTCGGAATTTTTGGGCACTTGGGCAAGTTTCTCACTAAGTGGCTATTCGGGATTATATCGGGCGCGCCGATAGGATTCGTGGCACTGGGTTTGCTTCGCGCTATTGTTGGCTACATCCTTTTTGGAGCCATTGGGGGAGTATTAGGGTGGGTGACGCTCAAGGCGCTGAAGCGGGCAGGTTTCTTTGCCTATTTAGCCGAAAAACGTTGAGTTGCGCGGTTAACAATGAGAAGTACTCTGGTTTGATGACCTTCTATCAACAGATGATTCGGTAACACCGGTAGTCATGTTATACTTTCACCTAAAATTTTAATGAAGCTATCTTCATATTTTGCAGTGAGGCAATAGGTATGGCCATTCAACGTGACCCTAGTGGACGCTTGCAGATCGATTCTCCCCTCATGGGCGAATCATTGATGGACAAATCTCTGCTTGCCAGCACCGATACCGGCTCGATCCATCGCTTGATGCCCGACCTGACCGTTGTCAAAATCGGCGGGCAGAGCATCATCGACCGCGGCAGCGTGGCGTTACTTCCAATTCTTGATGAGCTTGTGGAAGCGCGAAAGACTCACAAAATTCTGATTACCACTGGCGGCGGGACTCGTGCCCGGCACGCCTACGCCATTGCCACTGACCTGGGCATGCCCACCGGTGTCCTAGCCAAGTTGGGTTCCAGTATCAGCGAACAGAATGCGCTGATGATCGCCATCCTGCTCAGCCAACGAGGCGGGATCAAGATTGGTCACGATGACCTGGCGAAACTGCCCAACTACATGATGCCCGGTATCCTGCCCGTCACGCACGCAATGCCTCCTTACGGGCTGTTCGAACGCCCGTCTATGCTGGGACGCATCCCCCCGCATCGCACGGACGTGGGAGCCTTTTTGCTGGCCGAAGTGATGGGTGCAGAACGCTGCGTTTTGATCAAGGACGAGCAAGGGCTCTACACCACCGATCCAAAGAAAGACAAAGCGGCCAAGTTCATTCCGGAAATTGAAGTCAATGAATTGCTCTCCCGCGACTTGAATGACCTGGCGGTTGAACGTACTATGCTGGAAAGTTTGCAGGCGGCCCGCAGCGTGCGTGAGGTATTTATTGTAAATGGTTTGGTACGCGGTAACATTCCGCGTGCGCTGAACGGTGAAAATATCGGCACACGCATCTACAAGGAGTAATCAAAAGACCGGTTTATGCTTAGTGCTCCCGCCGCCCTCCCTCGCGGAGCATTCCTGTGGAACGGCGGCGAAACGCCGCCTCGAGCACATTTTGACATAGACCTAAGCATCGTCAAGTTCTCTAATCGTCGTTCGATGTCTGCGCATCCGGCGCAAGCGGATATTGTGACTGTCACAGGATGGACAGCGCGCAGGTGTACCCTGGCCACTGCCGTGCTCGAGCTCCCATACATGACCACAGTCGTTGCACTGCCACCACACCCTGGCTACCCTAAACGTTCCCCCCTCGATATGTAATGCAGCCCCTTCAGTCAAGGCTTGCACGACTTTATGACGTGCCTCGCTCACGATACGCTGGAGCGTCGAACGCGAGACGCTCATTTGCTCTGCAGCATCTTCCTGGTAATGCCCCTCAAGATCGACCAAGCGCAGTGCTTCCAATTCCTCGTGCAACAACGTGATCGATTTGAGTTGATCTAACGGTACGCCCACCGGTTTGAAAATGGCGGGCTTTGGCTCATGCCATACCCGGCGGCGTTTACGCGGCCTAGGCATCTCTCCTTTTCGCACGTTTCTGGACGCTTCGCTTTTTGCGCTTGCCGCCTCCGGAACCCTCTCCGGCATTCTCGCCTGTACCGCGTGGCAACATCACCACTTCCGCGTCAACAGCCTCGGCGATTGCATCAAGCTCCGACTTGCGCACATGCACTTGGAAGAATTTCAGGTCGCTGCCCTCTACGCCAACAACCGCAAAGCGTGGGAGACCTTCACCTTTCTCTACACGATTACGCTCACGCACAAAAATCTTTGCCATAAGAAACTCCTTTCGTTTGAACATTATGGGCATATGCCCATAACTATTATATACTACTCCTAAAAATCTTGTCAATTATTCGAAATATACCTCCCCCACAATTTCGCGCACAACTGGAGCATGCCAATTTCAGTAAATCCCAGAATTACGAAGAGAAGCCCGAAAACAGGGGTGCGAGCGTACGCTCGCACCCCTGTTTTCGGGTACTTTTTCAACTTTCATGGTTTACTGAATAATGCCTCTAAAGAGGCTTGACCCAAAGGAATAGAACTGGTACAGTGAGAACATTCACAATCTAGCACAATCAAACCATCTAACACATCAACGATGGCATTTCGATTGTGAACTATCACCTCAGGAATCTTGTTTATGACTACTGGTCTTCCTAAGCAGCCTACATTCGGCAGCATTGTGCTAGGAATTGCCCTCTTCATTATCGTGTTCCTGGCTTTCTTGCGATTACCCGATGTCGTCAAATTCACCGGCGCTGCGCTCATGTACGTGCCCGCAAAGATGGGATTGATCGACATGGTCAAGCCTCAGGATGTCATTCCCCTGCCTCTGGCAGAAAACCCATCTTCGGTCACGATTCCCTCACCGGGGCAATATATTCTGTACCTAAACAATTACGACTTGCTGGTTGTCCATGACGCCATCGTCGCTGGCGATTCCAAGCCCTGGATAAAAATCCAATCAGAAGACCTTGGTAGCGAGGTAAAAATTACACTCATTGGACGTGGATTGACCTGGTACGATACCCCTTTCGCGGCCGGACGGCCAGTCGTTAGCTTCAAAATCGAAGAACCTGGCGCATACCGGGTCACACATCCCGCTCGTCCGGACACCGCATATCTCGTCCCGGACACTCTGACGGGCAAAGAATCTCGCATCACCTTCTGGGTTCTGGCAGAGCTCGCATTGATCGGTGGGGTGACTTTCTATATTATTCGCAAACGCACCGCAACCAGACGTGAACAACGCATAAAAACACGAGCTGAAAATCGTGCCCGTGTTGAAGCAACCCGGAAACGGATCGAAAAAGGAACGGAAGAAAAACAAAAGGACGAAGATCAGCCTTACTGGAAAAGGCGTTACTAAAACTGCACATAATGGCAGCCCCGCGGAAAATCGCGGGGCTGCCAAAAACCAACTCAGAGGGAGGATGAAAGTGATTGGGCGAGATGAAACCCACTACGCTTACGTGGGTTCGTGTTCAGGATTGGTACCACACCAAACACAGACAGGTTTATCAAATATCGTATTGCACTGAACAGCGTTCGAACAGCGGCTAGCCAATATTCGCGGCGGTTGGTCAGGAAGATGGTCAGCCGGGTATACAACCTGGTTCTCCAGCGCAATCTCGTGCCCGACATGCTCACAATACTTCAGCATTTTCACTTGCCAACTACGCTTTGCCATATCTGCCTCCTAACTACACTTATATTTTATGCAACTATAAAATTGTCAACCAGTGACAGGCGTCACAAAATGATATGACAAATCGCCTAATTTGGACGTCCTATCTCGCATTTATCTACTTTAACGAGGCACGAGGCGCAGGATCTGACCGTTATAACCAACAATATACACTTCACCGGAGTGATCTTGTCCAAAGGAGGAAATATTCATTCTCGCTTCATACAGGATCTGTACCTGCCAGCCTCCATCCGAGCGGATCAAACCCCAAATGGTTCCCGAGCAATAATCACCATACAGGTAGATCCCGTTCCATTCGGGCATGGCCCCGCGATAAGCGTATCCTCCCGTTACCGAGCAATGGCCGCTATCGTGGCCGTATTCGGCTACTGGCGATGTGAACGAGATGTTATTCGGGGATGTACCCTTGTAAGTATGCGTGCCCTCGAAGTAATTCCAGCCGAAGTTCAGGCCGCCAGGTGTTCCAGCAGGGACATAATCGATCTCTTCCCAAGAGTTTTGACCGACATCACCGATATATAAATCACCAGTAAAACGGTCAAAGGAAAAGCGCCAGGGGTTGCGCAAGCCATAGGCCCATATTTCGTTTCCGAACGGGTTATCTGGCGGGATAGCATATGGTTCAGCCGAGTCTACATCCAGGCGCAAGACCTTACCCAGCAAAATGTCCAGTTTTTGCGCATTGCCTTGGGGGTCGCCGCCTGAGCCGCCGTCACCCAACCCGGCATACAAGTAGCCATCCGATCCGAAGGCCAGCACGCCGCCATTGTGATTGGCAAAAGGCTGGTTCACATTAAGTAAAACAACCTCGGAGTTAGGGTCGGCAACGTTGGGATCGGCTGTAACTTTATAACGCGCAATGACCGTATTGCCGTTATTGTCCGTGTAATTGACGAAGAAGTACCCATTTTCCGGATAATGAGGATGAAACGCCAACCCGAGCAGGCCTTGCTCATTTCCCCGACTACCGATCCTGCGGTTGATATCAAGAAATGGGGTGTCCAACATATTCCCATCTTGAATAATACGAATAAGCCCGTACTTCTCGACTACGAACAGCCGGCCGGTCCCATCGCCCGGATCCTGGAGATCCACAGGGAGGGTAAATCCGGTGGCCACGGTCTCCCAAATATAAGAATCTGGGTTGGGAAATGACGTCGCGTTGGGCGGAGGAGCTGTCGGCGTGTCTGTAGGGGGCAGTGTTGTAGCGGTATCAGGTAGAGGCTGGGTTGGCGTTGGGGTAAGGGTGGCAGGTGGAAGCGTAGGAGGCAGTGGGGTCGGCGTCGGCAGGCAAGCGGCCAGGGTCAGCGATACAAGTACCAATAAAACGCGCTTCATATCCGTATCCTATTTTTGCTCGTCATCCAGGTCAACAGCTTCGGCATCCACGATTTCATCGTTGCCCTCGACCACGTCCATGTTACTGGTCAATTTTTGCATGTGCTCCTGCACCACTTCGGGTGGACAGAATTCGATGAACATGTATGCTCCCAGAGAAACAATGGCCACATCGTCCAGTGCGCTCACGCCGGGGATGACGGAGATCAGATCAAAGGGGAAGACCAAGTATGCCAGCGAAGCTACGGGCAGCAGCTTGAGGAACGGGTTGACACGGCGATCACCCATTAAGCGAACAATGAGCTTGAGACGCAACACCAGGTCGCGCAACACCCCGCCACCGGAAGAAACGACCAGATCACCACGTTTTTTGTTTGGCATGAAAAACTCCTTTTCTTGAGTTGGTAGTATTAGGACTTACGCAGTTCGCAAAAAGATACCGAAAATAAGGGGGGCGGGCTGTGGCCCGTACCCCTTATTTTCGAGCTTCTCCTATTCTACTGCGCAACTCCTAAGCATTATAAAGCACAGTCTTGCAACTTTTTGGCGTTAAACCCATCTAACGGAGGATAACACTTAAAGGAGTTTTTTACATGGAAATGATCATAGACTTCCCCGGCGGTGCGCGCGTAGACGCTCACTTTGGCCAATATACCGTTGCAACCGACCAACCGCCCCAAGGCGGCGGTGATGGTTCCGCACCCACCCCGTTTGCCCTGTTCCTGGCCTCCATGGGTACCTGCGCAGGCATTTATGTCTTGGGCTTTTGTCGCCAGCGTGGGCTACCTACCGATGGCATTCGCATTGTGCAGCGCATGCACAGCAACCCGGTTACCGGCATGGTCGGCAAGGTTGACCTGGAGATCCAG
>Ga0102851_10002785_pt1 | contig 10669 bp, 12 predicted proteins | sample Mud3Dept3metaG_FD_79558 | JGI IMG/M metagenome (GOLD analysis project Ga0102851, IMG submission 79558) | Freshwater wetland microbial communities from Ohio, USA, analyzing the effect of biotic and abiotic controls - Mud 3 Core 4 Depth 3... | ecosystem: Environmental > Aquatic > Freshwater >...
AACAGCGTCGCTTTTTAAACTAGCAAGAAGTCTGTCGTTTTCGTAGAGTTTGAGTTGTTCAATGTCCTGAGTGATGCCTATATCTTTGCGTCTTAGGCCCCTTGTAAGTTTGTAGGTGTTTCCGTTTTTAGTAAACACCACCGTAACCCTACACCAATCCGAACCTTCTCTTATCAGATACTCAAAGCTTCTACTGCCAATTGCGTCGCCAAACAAAGCAAAGTCAACAGCGTAGAGAACACTTGATTTGCCCCGTCCGACGCCTCCAACAAGACAGTTGAATCCACGCGTAAAAGGTACCGTTGACTTAATATGACTCCTGATGTTTTCTAGTTGGACGATTTCAATTTTCATTTCGCAAACTCCTCAATGATTTGCTTGACTTTTTCATCCTGCTTCCTAGTTAAGGGTTCAACAAGATTGATTGCCATATGAGCAATTTTGTTTGCGTCTTCTTTTCCATACCTTTCACTGAAAATTTGTAAAAAGTACTCAAATGCCTTGGTCTTTAGATCTTTAAATCCGCCTTCGAAGATTGACCGAGCGATTTCCTCTGAAACAGCTGTCTCTTTTAGCAGCACAATTGGGTGAACGATAAGAGCCTTTTGGGCGGCGGCTCGGACTTTTCCTAAGTCAATTTCTGTTCGACTCCCTTCTACAGCTAGAGTGCCTTTTAATATGGGGATTACAACTGCCTCTTCACAGTCAGCTTCTTTAACCATCTGAGCGGCTATCTCAGTGATTCTTGTTGTAGGCATGCCAGTGAAGTCATATTCTAGGATCACGAATCTTCTGGGAGAAGTTAATTCTATTATTTCAGGGTGGATTTGGCCTTTTTCATTGACTTTAACATGGTAAAATCCTTTAGTTATTTTTGCTTCATCGTAGCTGACGGTTTCAGTGCATCCACTGTAAGCTAGATAGCCGTCTTTGAATTTGCCCAAGAAACGTTCATGCACATGCCCCGCTGCATAATAGCAGAAGCCGCTGGGCAGTTGTTCAGGTGAAATTTCCGCTTCAATGTAAGGAGGCTTGACACCCGGTAAATCCACAGCTCCATGCAAGACAAAGATGTTGGCGATGCCAGCTTCTGGAGTTGGAACATTTTCAGACATAAACTTTGGCAGTTCTTGTTGCGTTTTGAGCCTGTTATGGAGGTTTGGGATGCCGTAAACATAGCAGCACTCTGGTTTTTTCCAACATGCACCTTGATGTCTTGGTAGATGAAAGATAAGTCCCGCGCTGTCTAGCGGATATAGTATGGTGCTGGTTATTGTGTTAGGAGCGGAATCATGTGAACCATCAACAGTCAGAACCGGGATTCCTTCATCTTTTAGTCGCTTAAAGCTGCGTATCGTGTTTTCTAGTGTTACGTTGGTTGGGCGCGCTTGGTGGAATATGTCGCCAGCAATAATCATGAAGTCGGGCTTTAACTCGATTGTTTTCTCAACGAGTTCCCTGAATGTGTTGTCAAAGTCTTGCCTTCTAACCTCTAACCCGTATTGCGCATAACCCAAATGCAAATCTGACGCGTGAACAAAACTGAAAGGTTTCAAGCTGGCAACTTCCCTTATACTTCTTTTCTTGTTGATTATTGTCTGCTTGTTTTAAAGGATTTATGCGAGTTTTGCCTTATGGATTATATGTTTTTGGGGGAAAAATATAAACCATTATTAATATTTTAAATGGAAAAGGCGCTAAATATGAAATGCCAAGTATGCCAACAAGATACCCTTCTTCCGTTTCGTTGTCCTTTCTGTGGTGGACAATATTGCAGTGTGCATCGTTTGCCAGAGAATCACAAATGTATAGAAATTAGTTCAGCTCGGGCGCAACGTCAAGAACAAGTTATGACCTCCCAAAGCCATGGCTCTTATAATTATAGCTACGTTTACGGTCAAGATCTTTACAAACGTAGAAATCCGATCAAGTTCAGCCAAAAAGAACTCAAACACATCGGAATTGCAGCTTTGCTTGTTGTGGGCATTGCCTTTTCTATCGGGTTGTATGAGAACTTTTTCGGCGGTTTTCTGTTCGAGTGGACATGGGACCTTATGGCTATTTTCGCTGCCATAATGACTGCATCTTTTCTGGTTCATGAGATAGCCCATAAAGTAATTGCACAAAAGAAAGGGATGTGGGCAGAGTTCCGTCTAACAACTTGGGGAGCGGTTTTAACACTTGTTTCAGTATTTCTACCCTTCAAAATGATTGCCCCTGGAGCCATGATGATTGGTGGTTCGGTTCCCAGCGGTGATGATATCGTAAGAATTTCACTTGCTGGACCGATTACAAATATTATTTTTTCTAGTGTGCTTCTCGGGCTAGCGTTTTCTTTACCATTAAGTGGGTTTGTTATCATGCTACTCTTCGCGGCTTACATCAACGGTATCATGGCAGCGTTCAATTTAGTTCCTTTCGGAATATTGGACGGCTACAAAATCTATAGTTTCAACAAGAAACTCTGGGCGATAGTGTTTATTCCAAGCGTAGCTCTTGCGCTTATTAATTATTGGTTACTATTTATGTAAATAGAATTCATAACCTTTTTTCAATAATAGTTTTAATAGGGTTATGCAAAATTCATTGTACCATTCATTGTCTATTATTTTGTTTGTCTGCTAGAACAACAACACTTGGAAAAATCTTGTTGTTGTTCTACCAACCCTTCCATGCACAGACGAGCAGCGTTTAGAGCCTAAAATTGCAAAATTTTTCCCCGAGAATAACACTCTTCTATGAGACAATTTAAACAGCTTTATTTTTGTGTTCTAATAATGATCGTTTCACAAGTCTGAGGATTGTATTTATGCTTTTTCCCACTTTATTGTTCCCATTTGTTTGATCCTTTAGGGAGTAGGCAAAAAATAGGAAAACGAAAATATGAAGTTCTTAGATAAGTTCGATTGTTACATGTACTTCTTCTGGTACACGGATACGCATTATTCGACGCATAACCCGTTCCTCAGAGTCGATGTCGATTAAGCGTTTGTGTATACGCATTTCCCATCGGTCCCAAGTGGCTGTGCCTTCTCCTGATGGACCTTTAAGAACTGGAACACGTAAGCGTTTAGTTGGTAAGGGTACTGGGCCGTTCATTTTTACGCCTGTCTTCTGAGCGATGCTTCTGAGTTCTCCGCATACCTCTTCTAGTTTCTCATAATCGGTGCTTGTGAGGCGTATTCGTGCTTTTCTTACCATACTTTGAAGTCAAATCCCGTTTATTGCAAACCATAGACACATTAGCCCAACATAAAAAGCTTTTGACCCCTGAGATCAAAGCGAATAACAGAAAATTAACTATCTTGAAAAAACGTCACAAAAAGAGTGTAACATCTTATATAGACTCATACAACGCCAAGTTAGAGAACTGGTCTTCTCCCTTCTAATCTTTTCTTATTGTATTAAGTTAGAATTGCCTTGTAGATTTTGATGTGAGAAATCATCTAGATTTTTCTAAATTCTTTAGTCGTTTTTCGATATCTTCAACCTGTTTGGGGGTAAACTGTTCTTCCATACAAGTTGGGCAACGGAGACCTTTAACATTATGTAGAAAAACGCCGTCCACTTCGAAGTCAAACTCTATTTCGACATACTCAACGCAACAGGAAGGACAGAGGAGAGCGTTTGCTATTATTCGCTTATCATGTGAATTTCTTTCCAAGATGCTCTGCCCATGCCTCAACTTTAGTCAAATCCGTATTATCCACCATAGTTTTCCTGAAGTATCTTATGCGTCCACCAAAAGCTTCTGAGCTCACCGCATTAATCAAGTTACATTTGGCGAGGGTGTTCTCTACAAACTTGTTTTTTGCATTTTGGTAGCTTTCAGGGGTAGGTGTACCAGCCCAGGAGGAACACACAAAAAAAGCTAATTTTTTACCGCTAAAATCATTTTTAAGAAATTCTACTGCTTTTCCGTAAACTCTCCCAAACCTAACACCACCTCCGACAATTACGTTGTTGAATTGATTTAAATCGGGCATTTTTTGTTTTTTGAGGTCTACTATTTCAACTTCTAAATTGAATTCGGAGCGTAGAACATCTGCGATTTTTCGTGCTGCCTCTCCTGTGGCGCCGCCTTTAGTTACGTAAGTGATGAGGGTTCTGTTAGGCAAGTTAGACGCTTCCGTGCATCTCTGAAGAATTCACGATTCGACTACCACAATTGTAGCAGAAAATTGAACTGAGAGAGTTTTTTGTTCCACACTTAGGGCAGACTAAAATATCTTGTGAAGAAACGTTTGCGGTATTTTTTTTCTGCAAATTTTCGCTTGCTTTCTTTAGGGCAGCATGCGTTTCTTTTGCTGCTATTTTGAAAGCTTTTTCAAGTTCGAGTCCCGTTTGGTAGAATGCATCACGTAGTTCATCTGCTGGAGAAGTTGCTTTGGCATCTTTGCCTTTTAGAGTTTTTGTACCACATTTTGGGCAGAAGTAAGCTTCTTCATCGATTTTTGAGCCGCAGTTGGAGCAGAAAACCAATATTTTCACCAGTAATTATGCTGCCGGGTTGATAGATTTAAGTCTTATCAAAATGTTAAATGGAAAGAAAAAGGAAAAGTCAGAGTTTATTCGACTAGTTTCTTTCTGGCGTCTTCGATGAGTTTTACTGTTTGTAAACGCCAGGGTTCAAACCCTTCAGGCGTGGTTGGATATATATTGTAGTGTGCGCTCAAGCCCCTCATCATTGTAACTGTTAACCGTAGTCTGTTGAGGAAGCCCACTCGTCTTAAGCCTCTGAAGACTCGTTTGGCGGTTTCAGTGATGTTTAGGTGGAAGTCGTCTCCCATGCCTGCTTTAAGGACATCGTCTTCGGTCATGAGTTTTTCGTTCATGCCATAGTTTAGGTCTTCATCACTGCAGGATAACAGAAACATCTTGAAAATATCAAGGGTGCCCTGTTTCTTTCCGTAAGTGTCTATGTATCTTTTGTTATATCCCCAAAGTGCCTCTTTTGTCGGTTCACCTTTGCCGAGGGCTTCAGCGATTTGTTGCCCAGCAAAGTAGCCGCTAAGCATTGAGGGTCCGATACCGCCTCCATGAATCGGGTTTACTAATGAAGCAGCATCGCCAACTAACATGACTCCGTTTGAAACCATGTTGTCGAATGGTCTACGGACGGGGTCAAACCATGAACCTGCAGTTAAGACCAAAGAATCGTCAAAGATTGCTTTTTTGAAGGCTGTATTGTATAACTGCTCTTTAGGGTTAGGGTAGTTGCCGCGCATGCAAATGCCTAAACCAACGTTTACACGTGCGCCGCCTTTGGGGAAAATCCAGATGTATCCGCCTGGGGATGCTTTTTGGTTAAGATAGATTTCGCAGTACCTTGTGTTTTCAGTTTCTTGTTTGAGTTGACGGATTTCTCTGTAGCATGCCTCAACATCTTGATTGGCAATTTCACGGTCTATTCCCATTTCTACAGGGAGTTGTTTACGGACCATACCGAAGTAACCAGTTGCATCAACCACAACTTTGCTATGTATCTCTGTAATTCTGCCATTTTTCATATTTTTTACTGAGATACCTGAAACAGCGCCTTTTTCTATGATTGGTGAGCGGAAGTTCATGTTGTCCTTAAGAATTGCGCCTTCGTCGGTGGCTTTCTTGAGGAGCCATTGACCGAATAACCGTCTGTTGAGAAGATAGCCGATAAAGTCTTTGTCAGCAATTGTGAAGATAGTGTTTTCGTCTGGAGAGTATATTTTTATGCCGTCTATTTTAGCTTCAAGCTCACCGCCTGTAGGTTTTTCTAGCCCTAAAAATTTTAGGTGGTGCTCGCCTAGTGCATCTCCGCAGACTTTTTCTCCGATTTCTTCGCTAGGTTTCTTTTCTATCAAACAAACCTTTAGGCCTTTCTCAGCTATAGTTTTTGCAGCAAGGCAGCCGGCTGTTCCTGCCCCAACAACTATGACGTCGTATTTTTCCATGAACTTATTCTCCTAGTTGTTACTTTACTTTGTATACTTTGTTGTATATGTAAAGCTTAATAAATTATAGAGTGAGCAAGAGCACACCGAGTGTATATCACATGAGCGCGCCTCTCACGTTAAGCGTTGAATTACGCAAGATTGTGGAAGCACGTATGAATCAAGTGCTCCATGGTGTTGAAGAAGTCTTTAATGAAATTATAGAAAAACAAAGAATTACCCCTACAGAACTCAAGAACGAATTGAAGAGTCTTCAAGAAAGCTTTAACCTATTATTCCAAAAATGGAGTCTTGAGATACTTTATACTTTACTGCTAAAAGAGACTTTGGGTTTTAGCGGTGTAAAAAAAATTTTAGGTGTAAATTCGCGAACGCTTTCAGATAAGTTCAAAATACTTCAAACCTATGGCTATGTAAATCGAAAAGTCACTGTGGGACCGCCACTTCGAGTTGATTACTCTTTGACATCTAAGGGAAAGAACACTGTATTATTAGCTTTACCGTTGCTTTACTACTCCAGTTCCACTTGAGTTTACGCCATCAGTGTTTTTTCTAATGATTTTGGGTAGGCTGGTTGATTCTTTAACAGTTTCAAAAACCATGCAAGTAAGTGTTTTGTCTAATCCCTTAATCAACCTCAATTTATCAACTACAAACTTTCCTATAGTTTCTACGTTCTCAGCACGCAATTTGACAAGTAAATCCCAGTCGCCAGTGATTATGTGAACTTCTTGAACTTCTAGGAAACGGGCGATTTCTTCTGCAACGTCCCTTTGCGATATAGGGCGATCGTTGTTTTGGGCTCCGTATGAGACTGATGCTAAAATGAAGGCGACCGTACCTAGGTTGAGTTTTTCTGGGTTTAGAATGGCGCGGTATTGTTTTATTATACCCATTTCTTCCATTCGTTTGGTTTTAGCAAATACTGTGGTTATTGGAGCGTTGATTTTTTTGGCAATTTGGTTGGCAGTCAGTTTGCTGTTTTCTTGGATAAGGGTGAGAATGGCTAAGTCCTTTTCATCAAGTTTTAGGTCCATATGTAAAAATTACAGGTTTCTGGTATAAAAAGATGTAGTATTTGTAAATTTTACATGTTTTATTATAAAAAATTTATTACCAGCAGAGTATATTGTAACAAACAAACAATCAATACTGTGGTTAAATTGATCAAACAAGAATTAATAGAAATTCCAAAACCGTTAGAACAGCTAACGGAAACTGAACTTCAAAGAAAAGCCTGCATTGGTAAAGTTATGACTTACACGCTAAAAAGCCTCTCAAATTCTTTTATAAACAAAGGGTTCCAATGGCTTTTGCCGGTTGCATTGAGCCAAAGTACCGATCCTCTCTGGCCTGATCCAGGCGCATCTATCGAAAAACGTATAGAGATTGATATTTACGGCAAACCTGTTCGAACAACCGCTAGCATGATTATACACAAACTCGTTGCATCTTCAACAGCATATCCCAAACTATTCATCTTATCTCCTAACATCAGAATTGAAAAAGCCGAACGTGCAAAGACAGGTAAACACATCTATGAATTCACACAGTTAGATTTCGAATCTCGAAACGCCAGCAGCAAAGACATTCTCGAAATGGTGGAAGACGCCATAGTCACTTTAGTTAAAGATCTAAAGAAAGATATGAAAAGCGAATTAACTACGTTATGCCGTTGTGACACCCTCAAAGTTCCCAAAACGCCGTTCATAATCTACGATCGCGTCGATTTAGAAGCCAAGTATGGTGCAGATTGGGAAACAGGAATAGCCAAGGTAACAAAGGACCCAGTTTGGGTAACTAACATCCCGAGAGAATTTTACGACTTCGAAGACTTTAAGACAGGTAAATGGGATAACTATGATTTGTTTTTGCCCCAGTTCGGTGAAGTTCTTTCAGGTGCTAGACGCGAATATGAGTACAAGAAAATCCTAAAGAAGATTGAACGCGATCAAATTAAGAAAGAAAACTATGCACTCGTCCTCAAGATGGCAAAAGAAGGCAGATTAAAACCCACTGCAGGGGGAGGTATAGGAATGGAGCGTTTAGTCGGCTGGCTTGCAGGCGTCAAACACATCGCAGAATGTCAACCGTTTCCGCGTGTACCAGGAACCGTCAACGAACTTTAAACGTGTGAATATGTTAATGAATCCTTACCTTGAAGCGCTATAACCAAAACTGTCAGCGGCTGACTTCAAAAAACTTAGCGCAATTGATAACCCAAATGTCGACGAATTCATCGCTAAAGAAAGCGACCTGTGTCACCCTGAAAAAATTTTCATTTGCAGCGACAGCACTGAAGACATAGAACATGTACGCAAACAAGCTATAGCCACAGGCGAAGAACAAGCCATCTTAACCATAAATGGACATACTGTTCACTTCGACGGTGAACTAGACCAAGGACGGGACCGCCATGCTACAAAATATCTTGTTCCCAAAGGACTTAGTTTAAGCAAAGCGTTAAACCAAATGGATCGACAAGAAGGCTTAGCCGAAGTACGAGGTCTACTTAGAGATACAATGATGGGCAAAACTATGATTGTTCGTTTTATCGCTCTTGGGCCACCAGACTCAATGTTTACAATTTTAGGTTTGCAAGCAACCGACTCTTGGTATGTTGCTCACTCCGAATCTTTACTATATCGATCCGGTTACGAACAATTCGTCAAGGCAGGTCCAAAAAGCGATTTTCTTCGGGTTGTTCATTCTGCAGGTCGATTAAACGGTGATATGGTCAGCATAGATTACGCTAACAAACGAATCTATATTGACCACATGGACAACACAATATACAGTGTTAACACGCAATACGCAGGCAACTCCGTGGGCTTTAAGAAACTAGCTTTCCGATTAGCAATCAGAAAAGCAAGTAGTGAAGGTTGGCTAGCAGAACATATGCTTCTAATGGGCGTTTTTGGTCCCGGAGGTCGCAAAACCTACTTCGCAGGAGCTTTCCCAAGTGCATGCGGCAAAACCTCAACTGCTATGCTCTCAGGAGAAACCATACTTGGCGACGATATCGCGTATATCCGTGACATCGATTCAACCGCTCGCGCAGTAAACGTTGAATCAGGAATATTCGGGATCATTCAAGACGTTAACCCCAAAGATGATGCTTTAATCTGGAAAGTTCTAACAAACCCAGGTGAAATTATTTTCTCTAACATCTTGGTTAAAGACGGGAAGCCATACTGGCTTGGCATGGGGCAAGAACTCCCTAAAGATGGCTGCAACTTCAGTGGAACGTGGTTTGAAGGAAAAAAAGACGAGGCGGGTAACGAAATTCCGGCAGCCCACAAAAACGCTCGTTATGCAGTGGCTCTCAAAGCATTGGAAAACTGTGATCCTGAACTCGATAATCCAAATGGGGTAGCACTTGACGGTGTTATGTATGGAGGACGAGATGCAAAAGCATACGTGCCTGTCCAGCAAAGCTTCAGTTGGGAGCATGGCATAATCGCTTACGGTGCATCTTTGGAGACGGAAACGACATTCGCTACAATCGGTAAAGAAGGCGTACCTGAAATTAACATGATGAGCATCCAAGATTTCATAAGCATTCCGATGGGTAAAAACGTCCAGAACAATCTTGACTTTGGAAACAAACTCACAAAACAACCCATAGTTTTCGGAGTTAACTATTTCCTCAAAGAAATTGGCAATGATAAATATCTCAACAGTCCTCAAGATAAGCATGTTTGGATAAAATGGATGGAGCTTCGAGTACATGGCGAAGTCGAGGCAGTTAAAACACCGACAGGATATATCCCAAAGTATGAAGACTTGCGAAAGCTCTTCAAACAATTGATAAACAAAAATTACTCCAAAGAAGAATACGTCAAACAATTTGCCATAAGGATTCCAGAAAACATAGCTAAAATTGACCGCGTATCAAAGTTTTACCAGGAAAATGTTACAGACACCCCACTGGAACTTTTTGGTATACTGTATATGCAACGCCAACGGTTACTGGAGGCCCAAGCTAAATATGGTGATTACATTTCCCCTGAATACTTTGAAAAAGAGGCAGGCGCCTAATCAGAAAAATGAAGGCATCTACTTATTTTCTTCCCTTTTTTGGGTGAAATTTTTAAATGAAACCTGTTTACTGATTGCTAATTCACAATTGTTAAGTAATAACTCAATCAAATTGGGAATCAAAAAGGTAGTGAAGAAATATGATGATGAAAACTATCAAGATGGACAAGAAATGTCCAGAATACTCTTTGAACATTGATAGCATTGCCGATGACGGTTCATTCAGTTGCCCCAAATGCGGTAAACCAATATCGCCTGAAGACGAATCAGAAAAAAACTACAAGATCTTAGACACTAAAGTATTTAATGATGAGCTCTCTGAACTGGTTATTTCCTGCAACAAATGCTGTAGCATCATTAAATTAAGCATGCTCCAATAAAGCTCATACAAAAAAAAATTTACAAACTTAAGTAAGCATCATCTAAATTATTTCAGAAAGACAAACCTTTATTCTCTAAACAACCATTTCCTTGTAGATGTTTATGCAGGTCGAAACGTTCATAGTAGGAATGTTGTCCACAAATTGTTATGTAGCAAGTAGCCATCAAACCAATGACGCGATCATAATTGACCCAGGTTTGGAGATGTCTGTTGAAGCTCAATCTGTCGTGGATTACATATCCAAGGCTGGATTAAAAGTTAAATTTATTGTTAACACACATGGCCATTCTGATCATGTTGAAGGCGACTTGTACTT
>Ga0102851_10002787_pt1 | contig 10669 bp, 10 predicted proteins | sample Mud3Dept3metaG_FD_79558 | JGI IMG/M metagenome (GOLD analysis project Ga0102851, IMG submission 79558) | Freshwater wetland microbial communities from Ohio, USA, analyzing the effect of biotic and abiotic controls - Mud 3 Core 4 Depth 3... | ecosystem: Environmental > Aquatic > Freshwater >...
TCTCTTTAATGGTTACATCTTCTTTACCTACCTGAAGAATTTCCTGTCCAGGTGCATGACCTACCGCTTCCGCCGAAGGTGTGTAGACACGCAGATATTCACACGGCAGTTTAAACACGCTGCCGTCATCAAAACTGATTTCAAGAATATTGGAAACCTGGTGCAGTTTGATTTCAGTAGGCCAGGTGTTACAGGGTTTTACAGTTAAGCGCATACGATTTATAAAATATAACTCAGTTACACGGGCGGGTTAGCGATGGCGTAAACCCGGTAATTTGCTGTGGCTCGACACCCATTACTTTACTCGGATGGGGGCGTTGGCATGTTTATAACACGGCATCTTCCAACAGTTCCAAATAAATAAATTCAGGCGTTTTAACGTCTGCTTGTTTCCTTTTTTCAACCAACTTAGCCGATTCAAAGAATGCTTTGGCATCAGAAATTGATGACCATTTTGAAAAATGGACGATTTTATTAGGGTTGGTATCCGACTTTAAAACATGATAGCTCTGTTCGCCGGCATTTTTTCTAATCGGCGCAGCTATATCAAAATTTTTTTCCATGCTTCATAGTCTTCGACTTCATGTATTATCAGTACGTGCTTTATTTCAAGCTAATCATTCATGTTCATTGTTGTGTCGAAAAGCCTAACTATAAAATATAACGACTCAAATCTTCGTCTTCAGCAAATTCAGTCAAGTGTTGATCAACATAGGCAGCATCAATCACGATAGTTTTTTCAACAAGGTCAGGGGCATTATAAGAAATTTCTTCCAGTAACCGCTCCAGCATCGTGTGCAAGCGTCTCGCACCTATGTTTTCAGTGGCTTCATTCACTTGCCAGCCCAGCTCAGCAATGCGCTGAATACCGTCGGCGGCAAATGTCAATGACACACCTTCTGTGGCCAGTAAAGCTTGATACTGTTCAGTTAATGAGGCATTAGGCTCAGTCAGAATTCGGACAAAGTCATCCGCGGACAGCGCGCTCAGCTCTACACGGATAGGAAAACGACCTTGTAGTTCGGGGATCAAGTCGGAAGGTTTGGCTACATGGAATGCACCCGAAGCGATAAATAAAATATGATCGGTTTTAATCGCACCGTATTTAGTGCTAACGGTACTGCCTTCAACCAGCGGTAGCAAATCACGTTGCACACCTTCACGGGATACTTCGCCGCCACCGCCGCCTAATTCGGAGCGCTTGCAGATTTTGTCTATTTCATCCAGAAACACAATACCGTTTTGTTCTACCGAGTCTACAGCGCGTAATCGAATGTCATCTTCATTAACCAGCTTGCCTGCTTCTTCTTCCTGTAAAGACTGCAAGGCCTTTTTAATGGACATTTTGCGCGACCTGGTTTTGCCAGAGCCCAAGTTTTGGAACATACCCTGTAATTGACTGGTCATTTCCTCCATGCCCGGAGGCGCCATGATTTCTACGCCCATCGGGGCAACATGTACATCAATTTCTATCTCTTTATCATCCAGATCGCCTTCACGCAATTTCTTGCGCATTTTTTGACGGGTAGTTTCTTCTGTATCAGATAGCATCCCTCCATCTGCCCTGGGCAGCAGAATGTCCAGAATTTTATCTTCAGCAGCATCATAGGCTTTAGTTTGAACCTTTTCCATTTCTGCCATGCGCGTCATTTTGACAGCAGTATCAACCAAATCACGCACTATTGATTCAACATCCCTGCCGACATAACCGACTTCGGTAAACTTGGTGGCTTCTATCTTAATAAATGGTGCGTTTGCCAAACGAGCCAGACGCCGGGCGATTTCCGTTTTACCAACACCTGTAGGCCCAATCATTAAAATATTTTTGGGAGTTATTTCATCGCGTAAAGCAGAATCAACCTGTTGACGCCGCCAACGGTTTCTTAGTGCGATAGCGACAGACCGTTTGGCACTGGCCTGGCCAACAATGTGCTTATCCAGCTCGCTTACAATTTCTTTAGGGGTCATCTGTGTCATGCGTTTACTCGTTGGGTTCTGCGTCTAGTTCTTCTATGCGTAAATTGTGGTTGGTATAAATACAGATATCTGCGGCTATATTTAAAGACCTCTCGACAATCTCGCGTGCACTCAGGTTGGTGTTTTCCAGTAACGCGCGCGCAGCCGCCTGAGCGAAAGCGCCGCCTGAGCCTATGGCCATCAAGTCAAATTCAGGCTCGATAACATCGCCTGTGCCGGAAATAATTAACGATGTTTTGGCATCGGCAATTGTCAGCAACGCTTCCAGCTTGCGTAAGGCACGGTCAGTACGCCAGTCTTTGGCCATTTCGACAGCGGCGCGGGTCAAGTTGCCGCGATGTTTTTCCAGTTTGCCTTCAAAGTGCTCAAATAACGTGAATGCATCCGCAGTTGCGCCGGCAAAACCGGCAATGACTTTATCATGATAAAGTCGGCGAACTTTACGGGCGTTGCCCTTCATGACTGTATTACCCAAAGTGACCTGGCCATCGCCACCAATCACAACTTTGTCGCCTCGGCGAACAGAAAGTATGGTTGTTCCTCTAAACACTTTAATATCCTAAAATTACAAAATACATGCTGTCAATTTTACATGGTATAAATTTAAAATGTGGGAAAAAATGCAGGAATGAATATATTGGCATACTCGATGCGTATGTTTTATTTTTTATTAGAGTATCTATCCCCGTGGTAGATGACGGGCAAAAAATAAAGCATGACAAAGACTCGGTGTAAGCCCTATCATTTTCGTTTTTTTTCAGCTTGATTCGCCGTATAAATTGCGGTACAAGGTTTAAAGCATGTCGATTCGTTGTATTTCATCTTTGAAGTTTAGTTTAGTTGCCAGTGTCATGTTAGCTGGATGTGCGCCTACCCGACAGATTGCCATTGATTATCCATCGGCCCAGGTCAATGATTCGCAGACTGCGCAAACAACCCAGTCACATCAATTTCAATCTTTGCCTGGTTTTCAGGTCATTGATGGTGATGATTATTATGTGCGTCTGATTTCGGAGTTTGATTTTAAAGGCGATAATATATTAAAGCGCGGCTGTAGTAATATGACGCCGTCTTATGAAAAAGGTGATTTGTCTTCTGCGCTAATTTTCAGCGTACGCAATGATGTACTCAAATTTAATCATGAAGCTGCTGGTTTTTTATATCAAGCAACATCAGGGAAATGTAATTTCAAATTTGATGCTAAAAAAATTACTTTGACGCCCTGGATGCGTCTGGATTCAGGCAAGGAAACTCTCGTTGACTATAGTTTTTATTCCAGTGCAAATAGCGATATGGATGTATCGGGTTTGGTCGGTGATGTGTCAACTGCCAGCAATTTAATGGCGTTAACAGGTGTGGGCATGGGGGTTGCCATTATGGGGCAGTTCGCTGGCCAATGGGCAAAAAGCAATCCACCTGCAACAACTGCTCCGAAATCAGTAAAACAAAGCTCGGAATCACATTCATTACCAGCCATTGTTACTTTTTCGGGCAAAACAGGCGTTCTTAATCAAACTGTTTTTAAAGTCTACGCGGTCTCGGAAGGTGGTATTAATATCCTTGGCTCGGATACTCAGCCACTAGGCGAGCTAAAAATTTATCCGGAAATTATTCCTTCCTTGCTGTTAAAAACAATGGCTGATGGTGTACCCGATGCGAGGGATCTATCGTTGGAAGAAATAGGCTACTTGCCAATCAAATCGGCTGCAGGCGAAATAAAATTGTTGCAACTGATTGAGCAATCAAAGCATCCTGCAAAGCCAAATTTAAAACCGAACTGGAAAAACTACGAGGAAGTCGAGAATAATTGCCGAAAATTAAAGCTGGTTATGAAAGATTTGGGCTTCAACAAGTTTGATCGTAATGCCTTTATTTATTACTTTTTGGCCAATAACAGTGATTGGAAAAATTACAATATATCCCCGCAAAAGGCGATGAGTGGGGAAATCCGTCTTAAGGACATGGAAAGTTATCGCAGTAAGGATTTTGGCAGCTGTCTGGCTGCTGATGATTATGCCGCCATGAAAGCAATGGGGTTGCCAGTCAATTTACAATCGGATTGGAAGCAGATTGGTGAGTCGAGTCAGAAAAAAGAACAGTTTTTTACACCGCTCAAATCGATTGAACGGCAGCTGATTTCTGTACTAAAAAACCCCAACAAGTCTGAAATGGAGCAACAACTGTTTCCTTTGTTAGCCACGGTCAAGAAGGGTGATGGTACTGTTTTGTTGCAAAATCATTTGGGTGATTTCGGTTTAGAGAAATTGTTGGCTCAGCCATTAGTCGAACCGGTTTCCGTTTTAGCACCTGCATCAGCCGCTATTCCGGCTGCAGCCGCTGTCACGCCAATACCTGCGCCCGTTGTACCTATGCCTGCCATTCTTCCTGGGGAGGGTGTTATTGTTAGCGCACGGCAGATGGTGCAAGTCTTTTCCGGATTGTCTATTAACGAGTTGAGTTGCACACGCATTCTCCCTGATCAACAGGGTAAGCCGTCTGCCAATGTAGGTATTTTGTTATTTACTACCAAAGAGGGCAGTCCACGCGCTAAAGGTGGCGCGATGGAATTTGAATTCTCTGGCGGCAAAATAAACCGCATTGCTTTCCAGTTGCCGACTTACAGGGATTTCGAACAGGATGTGTTGGATCATCCTGAGGTCGGTGGCTGTCGAATTGATCCGCCTTTTTTGAACAAATTACACTAAAATTGACTTCTGGGGAAATATATTCCATACTTTTTGTGCGGTTAATATAAATAAAACAATCAGGAGAAAAAATATGGCTTTAATTACGTGGACAGCTAGTCAATTTGGAACAAATGTTCCTTTTGCAGACGATGAACACAAGATTTTGTTTGACAAGCTCAACAAATTATATGATCTGGCAACGGGTGGAGCGGCTCGTTCTGCAGTAGGTGATCAACTGGATGATTTGATCGCTTATGTTGTTGGACATTTTGCCCATGAAGAAAAAGAAATGCTGGCAAAAAATTACGATGGTTATGCGCGTCACAAGGCAGAGCATGAAGCATTAACAGGTATTTGCGCTGATTTGCAAACAAAGTTTCATGCGGGTAGTGCTGATGTCACCGAAGAAGTAGGGCAAATGGTCAAAGGCTGGCTAGATAATCATATTCCAACTTTTGATATGGCTTATGCAGATGCTTTAAACAGCTGATAGTAACTTCCCATTAACAATAAAAGGCTTGTGACTTCTCTGATTCACAAGCCTTTTTTTTGCGTCTAATTAAAATCATAAAAAGGACAGCTGGTGTAGATAGGCTTCATGGGTTAAAATTTCCCAGTTTATTTGTGATAATTATTACGTAAAAGGAACAATGCCAGCTTATTTTGCGCGGCTTGATATTACGAAACGATATAACACTTACAAAAAGTTTTATAACTACTATCGAAGAGGCTGCTCCGTGAACAAAACAAAGCAACTATTCGCAGGTCTGATCTTGATGGCTTTGGCCTTAAGGACAGCGCAGGCGGATTACACTCTCAATTTAATGAAAGGGGTTACAAAGGTCAGTAATGACATTTATGACCTGCATATGCTGATTCTATGGATTTGTGTATTTATAGGCATTGGCGTGTTTGGCACGATGTTCTACTCGATTTACCATCACCGTAAATCGAAAGGACATAAAGCGGCACAATTTCATGAAAACACGACGGTCGAAATTATCTGGACGATTATTCCAACCTTGATCCTGGTTGGTATGGCCATACCGGCGACAAAAGCCATGATGGAACTGGATGATGTGCAAGACTCCGAAATGTCTATCAAGGTAACGGGCTGGCAATGGAAATGGGAATATGAATACCTTGATAAAGGCATACATTTTTTTAGCAGCCTGGATGAGGCCAGCGACAAGGCGCGTCAGATTGGCTCGGGTATCGACCCTCGCTCGGTTCCCCATTATTTGTTAAATGTTGATAAGCCATTGGTAATTCCAGTTAAAAAGAAAATTCGTTTCGTATTTACAGCGGCTGATGTAATCCATTCCTGGTGGGTGCCTGATCTGGGTTGGAAAAAAGATGCGTATCCCGGCTTTATTAATGAAGCCTGGACTTCTGTCGACAAAGCCGGTACTTATCGTGGCCAATGTACAGAGCTTTGTGGCAAGGATCATGGCTTTATGCCTATAGTGGTCGTTGCAATGGAACAGCCTGACTATGATGCATGGGTGAAAAAGACCATCGAAGAATCAAAAAAAGGCCCTGACTTAAGTGATCAAAGTCACGATGAATTGGTCTCCAAAGGGGCTGCGGTTTATGCCAAAAATTGCGTTACCTGCCATGGAGCTGAAGGTAAAGGCGTTCCGGGAGCATTTCCTGCCATCACTGCGAGCCCCGTCGTGACCGGTGATATCAAAGCCCAGACCGAACTTGTCTTGAACGGTAAAGGCGCAATGCCTGCATTTGGCAAGATGTTAAAAGCGGATGAATTGGCTCAGGTTATTACATATACCAGAAATGCCCTGGGGAACAAAGTCGGCGATGAAATACAGCCCAAAGCAATTCAGGATTTGTTGCCACAAACATCAGGAGCTTCGGCTGCCGCGGCACCCGCAGCAAAAGCAGCGCCACAGGAAAAAATAGATACCAATGTAGTACTGTCGAAAGATGAATTGGTGGCTAAGGGAAAATCTGTTTACGCCAGTAGCTGCGCTTCTTGCCACATGGAGGAAGGTCAGGGTATGCCGCCTACATTTCCTGCTTTAACCGGAAGTGCAGTGGTAAAAGGCGATATCAATGCACAGGTAGATTTAATGTTGAATGGAAAAGGCATGATGCCTGCTTTCGGAGCAATGTTAAGTGCAACTGATTTTGCTGCAGTTGTAACCTATACCCGTAATGGTTTGGGTAATTCAGTGAATGATGCCATACAGCCTTCAGCAATTCAGGCTTTGCAAGCGGCTTTGCCTGCTGCAAAGGATGATGATGGCTAAGCCATTGACTATGTTATCAATCAAATCTTTTTTATCTACTTTAGAGGTATAAACTATGTCTGCTGTAACAGCCGAACATGTTGATCATCACGATGATCATGATCACGGTCCTGCCAAGGGGCTTTTAAGATGGGTGATTACCACCAACCATAAGGATATAGGTACTTTGTATCTGGTGTTTGCACTGGCAATGTTTTTTGTTGGTGGCATCATGGCAATGATTATCCGTGCTGAATTGTTTGAGCCCGGATTACAGTTTGTTCAGCCACAATTCTTTAACTCAATGACCACCATGCACGCCCTGGTGATGGTATTTGGAGCGGTTATGCCGGCTTTTGTTGGTTTGGCTAACTGGATGATTCCAATGATGATTGGCGCCCCAGATATGGCATTGCCACGGATGAATAACATGAGTTTCTGGTTATTGGTCTCCGGCGTTTTATTGCTTGCCAGCACGTTATTTATGGAAGGTGGTTCGCCTGCTGCCGGCTGGACCTTGTATCCGCCCCTGGTTTTGCAAACAGGTAACGCCTTGCCATTTGCAGTTTTCTCAGTGCATTTGCTGGGCATTTCATCCATCATGGGTGCTATTAACATTATCGCAACGATTTTCAATATGCGTGCGCCTGGCATGACCTTAATGAAAATGCCGCTATTTGTTTGGACCTGGTTAATCACCGGATTTCTGTTAATCGCTATCATGCCGGTTTTTGCTGGTGCGGTAACCATGTTGCTGACCGACAAGTTTTTCGGCACCAGTTTTTTTGATGCTGCCGGTGGTGGTGATCCCATTCTTTATCAACATATTTTCTGGTTTTTTGGACACCCTGAAGTTTATGTAATGATTCTGCCAACTTTTGGCGTAGCTTCTACCATTATCCCTGTGTTTGCCCGTAAACCTTTATTTGGCTATAGCTCAATGGTTTATGCGACGGCTTCGATTGCATTTTTATCATTTATCGTTTGGGCTCACCACATGTTTACTGTGGGCATGCCTGTCGCTGGCGAACTTTATTTTATGTATGCAACCATGTTAATTGCGATACCTACCGGGGTTAAAGTATTTAACTGGACTGCAACCATGTGGAAAGGTTCGTTGACCTTTGAAACACCCATGCTGTTTTCAATTGCGTTTGTCGTTCTTTTTACCATGGGCGGGTTCACTGGTTTGATGATGTCTATTGCGCCGTCTGATTTTCAGTATCACGATACCTACTTTATCGTTGCCCATTTCCATTACACGCTGGTGCCTGCTTCTGTCTTTATTTTGATGGCTGCTGGTTATTACTGGTTACCTAAATGGACAGGCCACATGTATAACGAAAAGATTGGCCAATTGCATTTCTGGTTATCTGCCGTTTCAGTTAATATCCTGTTCTTTCCTCAGCATTTCTTGGGGTTAGCAGGTATGCCGCGCAGAATTCCGGATTATGCGGTGCAATTTGCTGACTGGAATATGATTTCAAGTATTGGTGGTTTTATATTTGGAGCTAGCCAATTGCTGTTCCTGTATATCGTTATTGATACCATTAGAGGCGGGACGGGCGAAAAAGTAACGGATGAAGTATGGGAAGATGCTCACAAGCATGGCCTGGAGTGGACTCTACCTTCGCCTCCTCCATACCATACGTTTACCACACCGCCCACAGTTATACCTACAGAACATATCTGAGCGGTTTAACAGATTGTTTAATGTCAGTATGACTCCTGTTTGTAAAGTGTAAATACTCTGAAATGCGCTACCTGCTTAACAGTTAGCGCATGTGGCGGGATGATGAATTTAAAAACGAAAAATATTTTGACAGCATTGATTTTGGTCTCGATTGCGGTCACTATTTATGTGTTAGCGGTCATTAAAGCAATTTCTCAATGAATAAAGATACGAGGCAAAAAAATGCCAACCTGGTTCGTACATTAGTGCTTGTTGCTTTAGGCATGTTTGGCTTTGGTTATGCGCTGGTTCCTCTTTATGATGTGATGTGTGAAGTTGTATTTAAAAAGGAGAAACCCGGTATACCTATAGCGGCTGAAGAAGTCAGCTACAAGGTCGATAAAAACAGGGAAATTACCGTGGAATTTATGACTACGGTCAATAAATCTGCGCCTATGCTGTTCCGTTCAGAAATAAAAAAACTGAAAATTCATCCGGGAGAGTATGTTACGGTGAATTTTTATGCAGAAAACAAGACTGATAAAGCAATGGTGGCTCAGGCAATTCCAAGTATTTCACCTGGGCCCGCTGCTGAATATTTTAAAAAGACCGAGTGTTTTTGTTTTACAGAGCAAACATTCAAAGCGCGAGAAGGTAAAACCATGCCGGTGCGTTTTGTTGTGAATCCTGAGATACCAGAGCAATATAAAACAATTACACTTGCCTATACATTTTTTGATAATACTGAAACATCAGTGAAATAAGAGGGGAAGTTTATGTCTACAAATGTCGCCTATTACATTCCGCATAAAGCGACTTGGCCAGTGATTGCTACTGCTGGTTTGGTTACCATGCTGGCTGGATTTGCAAATTATTTAAATGGTTCTTCGATAGGCCCGACTTTAATGGTGGTGGGTCTGGTTATATTCATTGTTATGTTGGCTGGCTGGTTTACCCTGCAGTCGGGTGAAAGTGAGTCAGGCATGTACAATACCCAGGTAGGTATTTCCTATCGTATGGGCATGATGTGGTTCATTTTTTCTGAAATCATGTTTTTTGCTGTTTTTTTCGGCACGCTTTATTATACGCGTAATTTATCAGTGCCATGGCTGGGCGGTGAAGGGACTGGTGCTGCGACTAAAGAATTGCTTTGGCCGACATTTGAAGCAACCTGGCCAACTAATGGCCCCAAAGGCCTTGGCGTCGATGCATCCGGCGCCAGAACATTTGGCGCAGAATTTGAGCCCATGGGAGCCTGGGGTTTGCCATTTTTGAATACCTTGATTTTGTTGACCAGTGGTGTCACCTGTACCTGGGCGCATCATGGCCTGCTTGCAAAAAATCGGGATCAGTTGATCAAAGGCTTGATCGCAACTGTTGCATTAGGCTTTACGTTCGTTGCATTTCAGGCCTTCGAGTATCATGAAGCCTATACTGAAATGGGCTTGACCTTGGGCTCAGGCATATACGGCTCTACTTTCTTTATGCTGACGGGTTTTCATGGTTTCCATGTTTGTATAGGGGCCATTATTCTAAGTGTTGTGCTGTTCCGAAGCACCAGGGGCCACTTCAAACCGGAAAACCACTTCGCTTTTGAAGCCGCAGCATGGTACTGGCATTTTGTTGACGTCGTATGGTTGGGTTTGTTTGTGTTTGTTTATTTGATGTAATTTACACATTAACACCCAAAAAAGCGCTGCCTAACAACAGGCAGCGCTTTTTTTTTGTCGGGTGGACCGTCTGCTTATTTACTTAATGCGTTCAGTCTGTGCCGGTTGTTGCATGTGCATTTTTATACCCAGTCCATGAGGTTTAAAAATACCCGTTGCAACGGCAATAAAAACAAAAATAAATAACAGGATTGAAAGCGCAATACGAAAAGTCAGTGCTTTAACTGTTTTTTCGGATTGTTCTTCGGTTTTACGGTTCACCAGGTGAAACAGGGCGGAGCCGAGACTGATAATTATCAGGATAAAGGCAATAATGACGACGCTTTTGATAATCATGATAGAGTTATGCTTATAGGTAAGATTTTTCTATTCTCGTTTATTAATGTGTCTGTGCCAATAGGTTAAAGAAAAAAA
>Ga0102851_10002788_pt1 | contig 10668 bp, 13 predicted proteins | sample Mud3Dept3metaG_FD_79558 | JGI IMG/M metagenome (GOLD analysis project Ga0102851, IMG submission 79558) | Freshwater wetland microbial communities from Ohio, USA, analyzing the effect of biotic and abiotic controls - Mud 3 Core 4 Depth 3... | ecosystem: Environmental > Aquatic > Freshwater >...
GGAGAAGCAGCGTGCTTACAAAAAACGCTATCAGGATAAGCGTGATACCGAGGTTAGCGATAACATCGGGGTGAGCCGCCGCCGCCAATATCGCGAGGGAGATGACTATAAAACTCAAGATCATCCCCCGTATCTTCTGGATGATCAGCTTCTTGGCGAATTTTCCTGTCCCAAGCAGAACTAACGAAATAAATATGCCGCCTAATATATCCGGCATATCTTCCGCGGTCAGTAATCTTCTAAAAAAAATCCATGCCAATATGAACTCTAACGAAAAAACACCTATGGCAATATAGCAGAAGAGATTGATCCGCTGGGACAAAGTGCGCTTCAGCTCGTTCTTGTATTCTTCCTGAAATCTTTCAGGGATTATCGTGTCTCTCATTTACTCTGTTCCACTTCCGCTTCCAATCTGTCTATAAGACTGTTTATCTCTTTTATGGTATTCGCGGGAAGCAGCTTTGAGGCATGAACTTCATTATTTAGCGCCTTTAAGGCGGAAATTATCCGTCTTACCGCCGCGACCTTCCTTCTCTCGCGGACTTCAGCCGGGTCCAATTCCTCTCTTTGCCTTATCAGGGCGGTTATGTCTTTTTTGATATCGCGGACATCCCTGCCCTTCTCAAAAACATTCTTCTTAAGCGCGGCGTAATCTTCCTCGCCGATCTCCTTCTTGTTCTTTGCCAGCCGCAGGGCGTTTACCTCCTCATAACCGGGAACAACGGCCGCTTCAGATGACTCGTTAAAATCCTTCTGCAGATACCGCGGCTCCTCTTTCTCCAAAAAATAATACGACTTCAGGAGCTTCACCGCGGTGTCTTTTCTTATCCCTATCTCCTTGGATGTATATGCCTCAAAGGTAAGATACCCCCATTCCCTGTAAAGCTTGTCTTTCCATACCGTATATAGCGCTTGTCCAAGGTCCATCCACGATGACTTGAAATTCTTTACGCTCTGCAGTACGCGATACCTTACGGAATTCTCGTCAAGCCCTTCCATCCTGTGCTCTAACTTCTCGAGCGATTTCGTCTTTAACGTGTCCATCCTTTTTCGCCCTTTCTAAAAACGGCCCTCTTCGACGCCTCAACAATATCAGCGGCTTTCAAATGATATTTCTTCAGCAGAAACTCCGGATCGCCTGATTCGCCGAATTTATCATCAACCGCGACCATCTCCGCCGGCGCGGGACAATACCTGCCCAAAATCTCGGCGACGGCGCTTCCCAATCCGCCGTTAATCTGATGTTCTTCGGCGGTCACCACGGCGCCGGTCTCCTTCGCCGCTTTTATAACCGCCTCTTTGTCCACCGGTTTTATCGTATGCGCATTAATTACCCGCGCCTCGATCCCCTCTCCTGAAAGCGATTCAGCCGCTTTAAGCGATTCCGATACCATAAGGCCGCAGGCGATTATCGCTAAATCTGACCCGTCTTTAAGGATATTCGCTTTCCCGACCACAAAAGGGTCTGATTCTTTCGTAACGGCCGGCACAGGGATACGTCCTAACCGCAGATAGACCGGCCCGCGTATTTTCGAGGCGGCATAAGTCGCCTTCTTTGCCTCGAGGGCGTCTGCCGGACATATAACGGTCATATTCGGCAGGACACGCATAGCGGCAAGATCCTCCAGCGCCTGCGCCGTGGCGCCGTCAGGGCCGGCGGTGATACCGCCGTGTGAGCCCGCTATCTTGACGTTCATGTTATTATAACATACCGTGACCCTTAATACTCCGTAGGCGTTAGTCGTGATAAACGCCGAGAAGGAACACGCAAAAGGGACAAATCCGACCTGACTTAACCCCGCGGCCGTACCTACGATATCCTGTTCGGCGATCCCCAGATTAAAGAACCTTTCCGGGAATTCTTTCTTAAAATATTCCGCGCGCGTGGAATCTTCGAGGTCGCCTGAAAGAACTACGATATCCTTATTGCTCCGGCCCAGCTCAACGAGGGCTTCGCCAAAGGCTTCTCTGGTCGATTTCATTTCAGTCACAACCGGCCCCCCGCATCTAATTCGGATAGGGCCGATTTCAATTCTTCTTTATTCGGCGCTTTTCCGTGCCATTGCGATTTGCCTTCCATAAATGAGACGCCTTTCCCTTTTACGGTATGGGCGACTATAAACGTCGGCTTGCCTTTAACGCTGCCAAACTTGTCCAAGGCAGGGATGATCTGCTTGAGATCATGCCCTTCCACTTCCATCACGTGCCATCCAAAATCCCTTAATTTATCAGCTATGGGTTCTTCATTCTTTATTTTCGCGACCGGGCCGTTTTGCTGGACGCCGTTGAAATCGAGGATGGCGCAGAGGTTGTCCAATTTATGTTGGGCCGCCGTCATCGCCGCTTCCCAGATCTGTCCTTCCTGAATCTCCCCGTCTCCCAAAAGGCAGTAAATGTCAAAATCGGATTTCCGCATCTTTGCGCCCAGCGCTATCCCGTTCGCGACAGACAATCCCTGGCCCAAGGAACCAGTGGAAAGTTCCACGCCCGGCACGCCGGTATGCACATGACCCTGAAGCCGGCTTTCCGGTTTACGAAAATCCTTAAGTTCCTCCTTGGAAAAATATCCGCAATCCGCCAGAGTGACATATAGCGCGGCGCTTGCGTGTCCTTTTGACATTATAAATCTATCCCTATTCACCCATCCGGGATCGTCCGGCCTGTGCCTCATCTTGCAATAATATAGGGCTATCAATATCTCTACACAAGATAAAGAACCGCCGGGATGGCCGCTGCCGGCTGCGGAGATCGTCGAAAGGATCTCTTTCCTGAATTGTATGGCTTTTATTTTTAACGAGTTTAAATCAGGCATTCTTATTAAGACTCAAACAGGCTCTTTGTGGCAAACTCCGGCTCGCTGGTAAGATTGACGCCTAATTTTCTCAATCCCGCCTCATCGCCCGGCGTAGGTATATGCGTAAGATGCGCCTCGCAACCCTGAAGTTCTTTTAATTTCTCCATAGCGATCTGGGCAGCGGGATTGGCCGTGGCGCTTATGCTAAGCGCGATAAGGACCTCTTCCAAGTCCATACTCACCGTCTTCGCGCTTAGGATATTCCTTTTAAGGTTATTTACCGACTCTATTATATTCGGCGGCAACAGGTGGATCTTATCCGGGATCCCGCCAAGTTTTTTTATGGAATTCAGTATAAGGCTTGACGTAGCGTGCATAAGGGGGGAATTTTTCCCTGTTACGATCGAGCCGTCTTTTAACTCCATGGCGGCTCCGCAATAGATCCCCTCATTTCCTTTTTTTCTTTCACGGGCTTCTTTCGCGGCATTCCTTGCCGGTTCAACTACGCTCCTGTTTTCCGGCTTAAGGGCAAGCTCCTCCATAATGATTTGGATCCTCTCTTGTGTCTCTTTATCCGCGAAACCCATCGAGTACTCGCAGGCATATCTAAAATGCCTTCTTATTATCTCCTGCTTCGCCGCTTCTTTTACGGCATCGTCGTCTATGATCCCGAATCCGGCCCTGTTTACCCCCATATCGGTAGGGGATTTATAAACAGCGCCTTCGCCCATTATCTTCTCCAGTATCCTCTTTAAGACCGGAAATATCTCGACGTCACGGTTATAATTTACCGCGGTCTTGCCGTACGCCTCGAGGTGGAAAGGATCGACAAGATTGAAATCTTTGATGTCCACGGTCGCCGCCTCGTACGCGACGTTTACCGGATGCTTTAGCGGAATATTCCAGATAGGGAACGTCTCAAATTTAGCGTATCCGGAATTTATCCCCCTCTTATGGTCGTGATATACTTGGGAAAGGCAGGTAGCCAGCTTCCCGCTGCCCGGCCCCGGGCCGGTAACTATTACAAGAGGATTCTTGGTCTTGATATATTCATTCGCGCCGTAACCGTCATCGCTTACTATAAGGTCGATATCGGTAGGATACCCCTTGGTAAAACGATGCGTGTAAACCTTTATGTCCCGCCTTTCCAGCTTATTCTTGAATATCTTCGCGGAAGGTTGGTTCTCAAAACGCGTTATGACGACCGCCAATATATCAATGCCCCAGTCACGCAAGTCATCTATCAGTTTTAAGGCGTCGACATCGTAGGTGATCCCGAAATCCGCCCTCACCTTTTTTCTTTCTATATCCCCGGCATAAATACAAAGCTGGATGTCCGCCCTGTCTTTCAGCTGCTGGAATAGCCGCATCTTCACATTGGGATCGAAACCGGGCAGTACCCTCGCCGCGTGATAATCAAACAGTATCTTCCCTCCGAACTCAAGATACAGCTTATTCCCGAACTTTCCGACCCGCTCGAGAATGGCGGCTGTCTGCTCCTTCAGGTATTTCTCATTGTCAAAACCCAGCTTGTTTAACATAGCGATCCCCCGCGGATTTCTTCGTAAATATAACTCATTTCACTTCCTCGTAAAAAATATCGAGAATACCGCCAAGCTAAGCAAAATCCTGTAAACTATAAATATATTAAAAGTATGCTTTTTGATGTAACCCAAAAGGTAATGGATCGCCAGAAGGCCGGTTGCCGCAGAGACGGCAAATCCCAGCAATAACGAGAAGCCGCCGTCCGCGCCGGCCATCTTGGCTATATCTCCAAGCTTTAATATGGTCGCGCCGAAGATGATCGGCGCCGAAAGAAGGAAAGAAAATTTCGCGGATGACTCCCGATCCAAGCCCATTCCCAATCCGCACGCGATAGTGGCGCCGGAACGGGACACGCCGGGAATGATGGCTGCCGCCTGCGATATACCGATCGCTACGGAATCGATCAGACCCAAAGACTGTAAATTTCTTTTTCTTCCGGCGCGCCTGTCGATTAAATAAAATACTATCGCAAAGGCGCCCAGCGCCGACGCTACAATAAGCGGGGCCCTAAATGCCGCTTCCGCCTTATCCTCCAGCAATTTTCCCACTATGGAGCCCGGGACGCTCGCTATGACGATGTACCAAAAAAGCTTGCGCTCCGGAGGGCCGGCCAATCTTCTCTCCTTGAGGCTTAAAAAGCCTTCCTTGAGGAGAACCAGCCATTCTCTCCAAAATTATACCGCGACGGCAAACAGCGTCCCGGCATGGAGCATGACATCGAAGCTTAAACTATGCTCTTCCCACCCGAACAACCACGGAATCAATATCAGATGCCCTGAGCTGCTTATCGGCAGGAACTCCCCAAGTCCCTGCACTGCACCGAGCACGATCGACTGCAGATAATTCACGGATATCCTTTTGTTTTTATATTAGATATTCTTTTCCGCCAGATCTCCGATTACAGGGATCTTGAATTGTTCTCCGGAAAAAGCCTTGAACAAGACGATCAGCCATAAGACCATTCCGATGACGTTTACGATAGCCGCCATCATCCACCCTATTACCGGGATTATCGTCAAGACGACATTTATCACGATCCATACGCCGGAAAACAATATGGACTGCATAGCGTGAAATCTGACGAACTTATTCTCTTTCTCCAAAACATAAAAAATTATCCCTGTAATAACGCCAAGAAGATAGGATAGCGCCGCCGCCAAATTGGGAGACATTCCCGTCGAACTCTTTCCTGAATCTTTCTGCTCCGTCATATTAACCTCCTTGTTTAAGAAAGGTTTCCCTTAAGACGGCCTCATCGGCCAGTAGCGCGTCTTTATTCCGGGAGATGTCCGCCTTCCTGTCGATTATCTTCGTCAGTTCCGAGACCCCGTGTTTATCGCCCATGATTATCGCGCCGACCGCCTTCCCGTCTTTTATGAGCACCTTTCTGTAAATACCCTTAGCCGAGTCGCTCTTCTTGACCTCCTCATATCCTTCGCCCTCGGGATTGACCGTACCTACGGATGTAAGGTCTATCCCCGCCACCTTTAACGTTACCTGGAATGTCGTCCCCTTATACTCGGAGGGATTTCCTGTTATATTTGAAGCGGCCGCCTTAGCCTGATCTATCGCCGCCGGTATGATCCCGTAGACAACAGAGTTAAACTCGGCGCAATCCCCGGCGGCGAATATGTCTTCGAGGTTGGTGCGCATATGTTCATCCACCGCTATACCCCTATTGACAACTATACCGCTTGCTTTAGCCGGTTCGATATTCGGCCTTATACCGGTCGAGAGGACGAAGAGGTCCGCTTCCAGCTGGCCTATTTGTCTCAAGAGAAGGCACTTCTTTGTCCCCTGCGATACAATACGGTCGCAGGTAATACCCAAGATAACCTCTATCCCTAATTTTTCTATCTGCGATTTTAAGATCCGAGCGCCTTCATCGTCTAACTGCTTCGGCAAAAGCCGCGGGGCGAATTCAACGACCGCGACCTTCAATCCCAATTCGCTCAACGAGCGCGCCGTCTCAAGCCCTAAGGGCCCGCCTCCTATGACTACGGCTTTTTTCTTTCCGCGCGCGTACGCCCTTATCCTCAAGACATCGTCTATGTTCCTGTGAGTAAAAATACCTGGGTTCTTGACGCCGTCTATAGGCGGGACAAACGGCGAACTGCCCTGCGCGAGGAGCAATTTATCGTAATCATGCTTGACCCCGTCTTCGGATATCAATTTCTTTGAGGAGACATCAATGGCGGAGATCTTGTTTTTTAAAAATACTTCTATATTTCTTTTCTTAAACCACTCATCGTTGTAAGGGAAGATCTCAGCCAGGTCGATCTTTTCAGAGAGCAAATGGTCCAAACGCGGGCGCGGATAATAATGATATTCCTCATCGGTAAATACGGATATCTTTTCTTTCGGCGCAAATTCGGATAGTGACTTCGCGGCAATGATTCCGCAGATCCCGTTTCCGATAATAGATATATTCATCCCGCCCCTTCTTACTCATTCAATCTATTATACGTCGCCGGCAATCCCACCTTTAGTGTCTTTGAATTCTTAGAAGCGTTTGAATTCAGAGAAGGAGAGGGATTCATCCCGGCCTAAGATATCTTCTCGAACATATCTTTGCCGACACCGCATTGCGGGCAGACCCAGTTATCGGGAAGGTTTTCGAAAGAGGTGCCCGGCGCGATCCCTGCGGAAGAGTCTCCCGCCGCCGGATCATATATATAGCCGCATACCGTGCAACGATACTTTGACATTTTTATGCCTTTCCGGATCCCGAATAATCTCTTGAGAAGTCACTCCATTCGGGATATCTTTTTCGCGAAATCGCTTCCGAAACCGTAACAACGTTTTAGCTCGCTGTCATCCGGCATATATTTTACGGAGATAGGCGGTTGGGCGATCTCAAGGCCCGTCTCCTTAAGGACCTTCTCTATGGAATTTACCGCGCCGCCGGCCCACCCATAAGAACCGAACGCGGCGGCTATCCTGTTTTTCGGCCTTAATCCTTTCACGAATTCAAGAAATCCCGAGACAGCCGGAAGCATATCGTTATCGTGGGTCGACGAACCGATAATAAAACCCTTGGCATCGAGCATATCGCTTACCGCTTCGGTGCGGTCGGACTGGCTGATATCGAAAAGCTTCGCGCTAACGCCCTCATCAACGATCCCCTCGGCTATCTTCCTCGCCATCTTCCCGGTCGCACCCCACATCGTCTCATAGATAACGACGGCTTTGGGCTTTGTCTCGTTCTTCGCCCACGAAAGATAGGCGTTTACGATCTTCATCGGGTCCCGCCGCCAGATGATGCCATGGCTCGGCGCTATCATCTTTATGGAGATGCCCGTCTTTAATACGTCTTCGATCTTCTTTGAGATCACGGCGGAAAGCGGCCATAGTATATTGGCGTAATATTTCTTCGCCTCATCCATAAGCGCGCACCAGTCGGTCTCGTCGTCGAACCTTTCAGACGTCGCGTAATGCTGCCCAAAGGCGTCGTTCGGAAGAAGCAGCTCTTCCTCGGCGCAATAAGTGAACATGCTGTCAGGCCAGTGGATCATCGGGGCTTCCACAAAGGTAAGCGTCCTTTTGCCTAACTTCAGCGTGTCGCCGGTCTTGACCGTCTGAAAATTCAGGTCGAGATAATAATGCCTGTAAAGACCTTCCTTGCATTTCTCCGTGCCTAAGACTTTCGCTTTCGGACAAACCTTCATCAATTCCGGCAGCGCGCCCGAGTGGTCGGTCTCCACGTGATTCGCTATGATATAATCGATCTTCTCCGTCGGAATGATCTGCCTTATCTTCTCGATAAGTTCAGAAGCAAAAGGGCCGTAGACGGCATCTACCAAGGCGACCTTATCGTCTATTATCAGATAGGCGTTGTATGTGGTGCCTCTCTTCGTCGTATAGGTATGGCCGTGAAAAGTCCTCACGTTCCAATCAACGGCCCCCACCCAATAGATACCCTTTTTTATCTCTACGGGCCTCATCTTACCTTACTCCTCGTCTCATTCCAGTAAATCTTCGAACAGCTCCTCGTGCTTTACTTCCTCTCCGAGGATATGGCATACCAGCTGATAGGTGACATGGTCCTTGCCCTGCGTCTTTCGCGCGATCTTATTGTAAACATCAATCGCCCCCGCTTCCGCGTCGGTGACCGTCTTTATAATGCCCTTGTAATCCGCGGTCTTCTTCGGCGGGTTGGGGTAAGGGGCATTGGCGTTCTTTTCCAATGTCATGGGATGCGAGATCGGGGCACCGCCGAGTTCGAGTATCCTGTTGGCTACCTCATCGGCATGCTCTAATTCGTCTTTGGCTATCTTCTCTAAGAATTCGCTCATATCCTCATACCCCTGCCCTGTGACGACCTGCGACATATACCAGTAAGCATAGAAAGCAAGCCACTCATCGGCATATGCCCTGTTGAGGTCCGCTATGATCTCTTTTACATTCAACGCCGCTATCTTTGTGCCTTCTTTTCCCATCTTTAATCCTCCTTTTATCGCTCTTTTTTAACCCGCCTCCATTACCCTTCCTTCTTTCGTCACGAACCAGCTAGCCGGGTCCGATAACAACGAATACGCCTCCTCCAGCAATTCGTAATGACGCTCCTCCTCCTTCTTTAACCTCTCGTAGAAAACTTTAGCGATACGGACGCCGGTATCCTTTAACTGCCGGTCGTAATAGTCATAACTGTCTCTTTCCTTCTTCATGGATATCTTCAGCGCCTCAAGGTTGGATGGGTCCGCCTTAAGCCTTTTCTTCTCGGCGCAAGACAACGGCCTGAAGACAAGCCTTAGCTTAGCCTTTGCGGTCTTTGAGATGGTCTTTCCGAAATCGACCCAGTCCTTATCTTCTTTCAGGCCTTTGTATATTTCTTTTATTCGTTCAATATGCTTGAGTTCTTCATCGGCGAGCGAGGCAAAAAGTCTTTTTGCGACAGTGTTCTTGGCGGACTTGCTTGACTTGAGATAGAAATTGCGGCCGTCTTGTTCCATCTTTATCGCGGCTTCTAAAATCCTGAGGTCCTTCTTTGGCATGGTCTGACCTCCTTTAGGTATTAACCTTGCGGTGGATTAACCGTATCTATAGAGAACTCCGAAACCGCCTTGAGGGTAATTCCAATCAACGTTCTGAAATTCATCGCAGATCACACGGCATGTCCCGCATTCGAGGCACCCGTCAACCGTGACCTTGGCGATGCCGCTCTCTTCGATCTTCCAACAGTCCGAAGGGCATCCGATCGAGCATTGCTTATTTACGCACTTTAAGCACTGTTTGCCGTCTTTTACCTTAATATGCGGCTCCGGGGCAAGCTTGAACCGGTTTATGAATAACTTATCTTCCACGTGCGTCATAAATCGCATCTCCTTGGGTATATTAATACCATAATTCCGGAGCTTATTCAATCAAAAAATCAGACGGGCCCCGGCGTATCGTCGGGGCCCTTAAAAAATCCACAGAGGCGTTATTTCTTCTTCGATTTCTTCTTCTTTGGTCCACAGCTTCCGCAGCTCATTTTCCCACCTCCGTTTCTTAGATTAAAAATAGCACATTTACCAAGACTAGTCAAGGCAGCTTCTTTGAAAATACAAAAGGTGCGGGGTTGACACGGCATATTTATTATGATATTTTATAGCGGATGCTAACTTCGGTATTTGCCTCTATCAATGATTTCTTCGGCGTTTTATTTAATCTTTTATATCCACAGGATTGCCTGCTCTGCGGCAGGAGAATAAACGACCTTAAGGTATCCCCCGTTTGCGGAGATTGTATCGATAAGATCAAGATCAACCCGGAAGCGTGCCGTATCGAAGGGAGAGCGGAAAATTTCGCGTTTGATTGCGCCTTTTACGCTACAGCGTACGAGGAGACCGTGAAGAGATGCATCTGCCTCTTTAAGTATGACGGAAAAGCGCAATTGGCAAATCCTCTCGGTAAATTGATGTGTGACTTCGCCGTGACAAATATAGGCGCTGATAAGATAGACATGATAGTGCCGGTACCGCTACACCACGTTAAACTGCGGGAAAGGCAATTCAACCAATCTGAACTGCTTGCGGCGCATCTTGCCAGAAAAATGAATAAAAGCGTGGTAAAAGATAAGGTAAAGAGGATTAAATATACCGCGCCGCAGACGAAACTTAATAGAGACCAACGCATCAGGAACGTAAGGGGCGCTTTTCTGGTCAGAAAGAACGCCGATTTTAAGGAAAAGACCGTGCTGTTGGTGGATGATGTGCTGACAACAGGCGCCACTCTGCATGAATGCGCGAAAGCGCTTAAAGAGGCCGGCGCCAAAAAGGTCGTCGCCTTGGCGTTGGCGCGGGGAAATTAGAGGCAATGAAGATCTTAAGAAGATACATATTAAAAGA
>Ga0102851_10002790_pt1 | contig 10664 bp, 8 predicted proteins | sample Mud3Dept3metaG_FD_79558 | JGI IMG/M metagenome (GOLD analysis project Ga0102851, IMG submission 79558) | Freshwater wetland microbial communities from Ohio, USA, analyzing the effect of biotic and abiotic controls - Mud 3 Core 4 Depth 3... | ecosystem: Environmental > Aquatic > Freshwater >...
AATATGATATCTGACACCCGGCAAGTCCTTTATTCTTCCGCCTCTTATCATAACTATAGAGTGCTCCTGAAGGTTATGTCCCACGCCGGGAATATATGCAGTGACTTCCATCGCATTTGTAAGTCTCACTCTTGCAACCTTCCTCAAAGCCGAGTTCGGTTTTTTCGGTGTAGTCGTGTAAACCCTGATGCACACTCCCCTTTTCTGGGGGCAGGACTTCAATGCAGGGCTCTTGGTCTTTGTTATTAAGCGTTTGCGACCATGCTTCACAAGTTGTGCTATCGTAGGCACTTTTCCTCCAAAAATTAAAGAATCAAATAGTTTTACATACTCTGGGAAAAAACCTTACAACTTTACCAGAGAACATTCTTCTTGTCAAGTTTTTTGTGGGCAGCACTTACAAAATTTAACTGCCAAAAAACTATTACCATTTAGGAAGTTTATACTATACCATTTCTCTCTATTTTATGTACAGGGCATTTTTGCACATTTCAAAAATAAATAAACCTGCAAAATAGCCGAAATTAGTATGTTAAATCAGTGCCTGAAGGCCCGCTGCCCTGTAAATACCATTGTTACCCTGGGATTGGCCTCATTACAGGCCTCTATTGCCTCAAAGTCCCTCTCTGACCCGCCGGGTTGAACAATTGCGGCAATGCCCTCTTTAATCCCTGCATCCACACCGTCCCTGAAGGGGAAGAAAGCATCCGATACCATAGTGGCCCCGCGAAGGCCGCCCCTTTCTTCTTTTGTTATCTCATCGATCCTGCGCAGCATAGCGATGTCCCTTTTGCCCTGGGAGGCTTCGAGTTCAAAGGTCTTGTAGGGGACCCCGTATTTCCTGAAGCAGATGGCGTCCGCATATTTTGTGTATGCCTTAAAGACTGCGATCTCTGCAACGCCCACGCGGTCCTGTTCCCCGGTCCCGATCCCGACTGTCACCCCGTCTTTCACATAAATAACAGAATTTGAAGTGATGCCCTGCTCCACATTCCAGCCGAACAGCATATCATCATAATCTTTTGCAGTAGGCTGTCTTTCGATAGAATATTCTTTGCCTTTATAGACGGCCTTTGCCGGCAGGAAATCGTCCTTTGTCCTTATCCTGTTAATCTGGGACTGCTGGACAATAAGGCCGCCGTCAGTGAGAGACTTAAAGTCAACAAACCTGAAGGAACGGTATTTTTCGAGCTGATCTATCCTGCTTATCCTTACTATCCGGAGGTTCTTCCTCTTTGCAAGGATATCGAATGCCCCTTCTTCGAAATCAGGGGCACCGACCACCTCAAGGTAATTATTATTCACTATCTCTGCGGTAGTCTTATCCATAGGCCTGTTTACCACAAGGCAGCCGCCAAAAGCAGCAATCCTGTCAGCCATGTTCGCCCTGTCATATGCCTCGCCAACAGTCTTGCCATAGGCAACGCCGCATGGGTTGTTATGCTTCATGATGGCTGCGGCAGGTCTGTCAGAGAGGTATTTCAGTATATTCAGGGCATTGTCGAGGTCAGTCAGGTTCGTTTTCCCGGGATGTTTGCCTGCCTGGAGCATATCTTGTTCTGCAATTGCGCTTACCAGCCCATTGCCAGGCTCAATAAATTTGCAGTCTCCAAGGGCCAGATTCCCATTTACCAACTCATAGAGCGCTGCCTGCTGGTCAGGATTTTCTCCGTAACGGAGCCCTTTTTCAATAAGCTCCCCTGTTTTTTCATCAGGTATTTTCCAGGCCCTTTTCCGGTACATCAGGGTCTGCTCTCCAAACCGTATCGACATTTCATCAGGGAAATTGTCATCCATTATGGTCTTGTACATCTTCTTCAGATCTGCCATGGCTTTGCCTCCTTTATATCCTTTTTGCAATTATTCATCCGGGAAACTGCAGAAATGCTTACTGGAAACACGGGCAAGGTAATCATACCAAAATATGCAAGAAGAGGGAAGAGAAACGCTTTCAATTCCCTGGAGGCCCGCTCACAGCTTGAATATTTTTCTGTTATCCCCTCTCATTCCTCCCAATGACTCACGTTATGCGCATTCTTCTCAAATGCCTGATTACGCAATGCATAACGTCGTAGACCTGTCCCCCAGACCTTCTTCCATACGGGCAAGGAGCGGAGACTGCTGGTTTAATTTGCTGTAGGCCCAAGGATATGCAGAATTATTGTAAAATATAGATTCCGAAAATGGAATATGCAGTACCATACATATTGTTTACAGGAGACACACATGAAAAGGATCGCTAATTTTCTCTTTGAGGCGGGTATGCTCAAGCGTACGCCAAGGACAGGCTTCCAGTTCCTCGGCTCTGGTTCTGAATCTGTGGCTGAACACATCTTCAGGACCGTGTATATAGGATATACGCTCGGGCATCTGGCAAAAGATGTTGATACGGACAAGATGATTAAGATGTGCCTGTTCCATGACCTCCCTGAGGCACGCACCGGGGGTCTAAATTATGTCAACAAAAAATATGTGAAGGCAGATGAAACAAAGGCCGTCAATGACCTAGCTGATACCCTGCCCTTTGGGGAGGAGATCAAAGAACTCATCCTTGAATTCATCGAAGGAGAAAGTCCGGAGGCCCAGCTGGCGCACGATGCAGACCAGCTTGAGCTGATCCTCGCCCTGAAGGAGCATAAGGACCTGGGCAACAAGTACGCGGATGAATGGCTGGATTTTGCGATCAAGAGATTGAAGACCGATGTCGCACGTAAATTATCTGCAACTGTCCTCGAAACAGACTCATCCCTCTGGTGGTTTTCAGATAAAAGTGACTGGTGGATCAAGGGGAACAAAGAATAGCAAAAGAAGTGAACAGCGTCCGTCTACAGGAGGTACGCCGCTGTTTTGGCAACAGCAGTTCCTGGCAGAGTCCTTACCAAATTGAGTATCGCAGCCATCGTCACTGCAGCTTTCGGAGATAATACCGTTGTTGATACAGACGTTGCGATCGTGTTTGCGGTGTCGTGAAACCAGTTGATAAAGTCAAAAACCGTTGCCAGGACTATGACAGAGGCGAGGAGAAAAAAGGTATCATGCATATTTGAGTACTATTGCTTCTAAAACATTGGCCACATCTTCACACTTGTCAGATGCATCTTCGAGGTGCTCGTAGATCTCCTTCCATTTTATGATCAGGATAGGGTCTGTAACCTCATCAAACAATTTACCGAGTGCGTCCCTGAAATCCCTGTCTACCATGTTTTCAAGCCTGTTTATCTCAATACAGTAATCCTGAACATGGTTGTAATTCTTCTCCTTGAGTTTATGTATCGCCTTATGCATGGCCTCAGTGGTCGCAAGAATGTCCTTTGACATCTTAACGGCTTCTTCCGTAGACTTCTTGATTTTAAATACCGAAAGCCTGTCCACCGCTGCCCATATGAGATCGACAACGTCGTCAAGGCTTGAAGCCAGAGAGTGTAGATCTTCCCGGTCGATCGGGGTAATGAAGGTCTTATTGAGCTTCTTCATTATCTCGTGAGTGAGGATATCGCCCTCCTGTTCCACCTCATATATCTCTTTTGTCCTTACCTCAATATTGTCGAAGTTTTCCATGAGGGCAACGAGGAGGGAGGCGGCCTTCGTTACATTCAAGGCAGCCCTGTCAAAAATCTCAAAAAAATCTATTTCTTTTGGAAAAAGTTTCATAATTTTGGTATCGATAGGATATAAGAAACTGGCGATGATGTCAAATGTTTGAAATAATTTTTAGAATACCTTATACATATAACCGGCCGCTTTCGCAGCGTATTCTTTATCTTCAGGCGAGCGGTAGAGAATGTATTGCAAAGACCTTGACCGCCGTGCAACAAATCCATGAATGGGATCAATAACTGGACTTAGTCCCTTATTCTGCGAGCTTTATTATATCGTCCGCTGTAATCTCACTATGAATTTTTACTGATCCCACGGTTTCGGGAAGAACAAAATGCATCTTTCCTGATATTGTTTTCTTATCGATCTGCATCTTATTAACGAGGTCGTCCATTTCGATTTCATCCGGCATTTCCGAAGGCAACTCAAAGGAATCGATAAGGGCCTTTATTCTTGCAACTGCCTTGCTGTCAATAATGCCTAACTGGTGAGAGAGCTTAGCCTCCATATACATCCCGATAGCTACAGCCTCTCCATGCAGATACTTTTTATAGCTGGTAATCGTCTCTATGGCATGGCCGATCGTATGACCGTAATTCAAGACAGCCCTAAGACCGGATTCGCGCTCGTCCTTTGAGACAACCTCGCCCTTTATTTCACAGGAACGCCTAATGATGTATGTCAGCGCCGTTGAATCAAGTTTAATTATTTTGTCCCTGGTCGTCTCCAGATATGTAAAAAACTCTTCATCCCATATTACACCGTATTTTATGACCTCACCAAGTCCGGAAAGAAATTCCCTGCGCGGCAATGTGTCCAGGGTAGCAGTGTCGATCCATACAAGCCTGGGCTGCCAGAAGGCCCCGATCATATTCTTTCCGAGGGGGTGATTAACACCTGTTTTGCCCCCCACTGAACTGTCCACTTGTGCAAGCAGCGTTGTCGGGACCTGGATGAAGTCAATCCCTCTCATATACGTGGAGGCTGCAAAACCTGTTATATCACCGATTACACCTCCTCCGAGAGCAATGAGCGCTGATTTCCTGTCCAGCTTTGCCTTTAACATGGCCTCGTAAATCTTTTCCGTATCTGCCAGGCTCTTGTATTCTTCCCCATCCGGAATAAGCACTTCTGTCAGATCATTGCCCGAAGCTCTTATAGCCGCTGAAACCTCTTTGCCGTAAAACCCATAAACAGTAGGGTTGCTGATCAGCGCCATTTTGCTGCTGAAGTCGAATGTCCTGAGTATCTTGCCGACGTCCTTCAGCAGCCCTCTGCCGATTATTATGTCATAGCTTCGGGTCCCGAGTTCAACCCTTATTTTCTCCATTTCACAATCTCCATAATCTCCTCTGCTATCAGCAAGGGGGATTTGCCGTCCGTCTCGATCATAATACCTGCCTTTTCATAAAAAGGTCTTCTGTAAGCAAGCAGTTCATTGATTTTTTTCATTGGATTTTCTACCTTCAGCAATGGTCTGTCCTGACTGCTCCCTGTACGCTCCAATATCGTCTCAGCGCTCGCATTGAGGCAGAAAATGGTCCCTTTTTCTTTCAGTGCCTGCATATTTTCATCTCTTAAAACAGCGCCGCCGCCTGTTGAAATTATAAGGTTGTCCTCATGTGAAAGTTTTCTTATCATGTCGGTCTCGATATCTCTGAAATGCTGCTCGCCAAAAGTCTTGAAAATATCGTTGATCGTCATCCCCTGGGCAGACTCTATCTCTTCATCAACGTCGACGAGCTTCATATGGAGCATCCGTGCAAGCGCCTTTCCAATTGTTGTCTTGCCTGTGCCCATAAAACCTGTAAGGACTATATTTCTCATAACTAATCGGCCCCTTGAAAACTATTGAGAGTCTGTCCATAAATGTATAGAAAAATCAGAAGACTGTCAAGCCCGCAAGTGAGAGGCGCGCCTGCATGTCCGGTAGGCAGGTAGGTAATCTTCCTGTAAGGGCGCCCAACTATGGCCACCCGTAGGGGCAACCACAGGGTTGCCCTTGCGTGAAATGGAAAGAAAACGTCAAAATACCGAGTTTATTAACAAACACTATCTGTAACTAGGACAGACCCGAATGCTTTTGGGATCATTGCAACCTCAGCAAGGCAATCTTTTTTTTCGGACTTTTGCCACAGCCCCGTCCTTAATAGATATAATTCAGACTGAATTACTTTTTCTGCCCTGTAATAAGCTCGGTGTGAACCTCTACCCCCCGTTCCTTCAGCGCCTTATCCAAAAATTCCTGGCTCTTCTCTTTTTTCATGATTTCCAGGACCTTATCCCTGATCTGGTCCCTGACCTCTGCAAGAGTCTTGAGGCCCGCGCCTTTCTTTTCCTCTAACCTGATGATGTAGTATCCGTATGGGGTTTCAATAAGATCGCTCAGCTCACCTGGCTTGAGGGAGAATGCCACGTCCTCAAAGGGTTGCGGCATCCTGCCCCTCGGAAAGAAGCCGAGCTCTTCTCCCTTTGACTTCGAGGCTGCATCATCAGAAAACTCAGACGCAAGCTTTCCGAAGTCCTCTCCCTCCTTTATCCTTTTCAATAGCCCCGCTGCCTTCTCCCTTGCCGCTTTCCTGTCATTGTCCGTTGCACCCCTTTTGACCGCCACAAGTATATGCCTCACCTTTACAGTCTCCGGAAATCTGAATTCCTCTTCATGCTTCTGATAATAAAGTTTAATGTCATCGTCTGTGACTTCAATCTTCTTGCTCAGCTCATTCAAAATCTCTGCGGCAGGGATCTCATTTGCAGAATTCTCTATCTGCATTCTTATTCCTTCCCCCTTGTCCAGGCCTTTGACCCTTGCCAGGTCGGCCAGAGTAATAACCTGCGCCATCCTTATCAGCAGGGTCGCCCTGGCCTGCGGATTTTCCGCAAGAAATTTTTGCTTTTCAGGGGGGTAGGCAGATATAAAAAAGTCAAAATCCCTTGCAGTTATTATTTTGTCACCGATCTTCGCCAACACATCGTCAGCCCCCGCAAAGACAGTACCCTGAAATACCGTACAGAGCAAAAACAGATATACAACAATTCTTTTCACCAATATCCTCCTGATCTCGAAATTTCTTTTACATGGCAAAGGGGAAGAACAAGCAGCGCTGTTTGCCGAAAGCTTTAAGTCAATGTTCTGTAAGGGCAGTCAGCCACAAAGTTTTTCCGTGGCTGACTGCCCTTCTGGCGCGCTTCTGTTTATTTGATTATTGCGGCGTGGTTACACTAATCCAATACGTTGCCTTGCCTGCCGGATACCTGGGATCACTATTATCGTTATGCACAACCACATAATAAGTGGTACCAGGATTAGCAGTAATATTCACTACCTGCCCCTCACTGGACTTCTTGAACCTGGCCCACGTCCAGGGAGGATAGTTAACATTATGCTGCGCAGAGTACCTCGACGGGTCCTCTTCATACCATTCCTTGGCATTTTCATAGTATGTATCCATATTCGCCGTAGTTCCCTCTTCCACGAGCACTTGACAGATCGCAATCTGGTCCTGAGAAGACACCATTACGTTTGCATTCGGCCCTGTCGGAACAGTAAACTTGTAATACTTGCTGGTCCCCGGACCTATTGAGTCTTTATAATCATTGGACCCTTTATTCACAGGGACATTACACGGGTTCGTTATATCTCCGCAGAATCCTCCCCCCGAACCAGTGGTAGCACACGACGGGGGGCTACTCTGGGCAGATTGATTGCCTGCAGTATCTACGGCAGAAACAGTGTAGCAGTATTGAGTGGAAGCGCTGAGCCCGGTGTCGGACGTCGAAGTGCCGGTGACATTCTTGATAAAAGTCCCTGCCCTATACATTTTATATCCCGCGATACCTCCGGTATCTGTCGATGCAACCCATGAAAGATTTATCGAGCTTGTGCCCGCTGCCGTTGCTGTAACCCGTAAGGGCACAGTTGGAGGTGTGGTGTCTCCCGGCGCCTGGGTAGTAGCACAGGCCTGGATGCTCCGGGCAGATTCATTGCCTGCAGTGTCTATGGCAGAAACAGTGTAGCAGTAATAGCTGGAAGGACTAAGCCCTGTGTCGGATGTCGAAGTGCTGGTGGCATTCTTAATAAAAGCCGCTCCCCTATATATTTTATATCCGCTTAAGCCACTCCCCCCGGTGTCCGTTGACACGCTCCATGAAAGATCTATCTGGCTTGAACTCGCTGCCTTTGCCGTAAGCCCTGTGGGCACACTGGGGGGTGTGGTGTCTGCCTGGGTAGTAGTGCACGATTGGCCGCTCTGGGCAGATTCATTGCCTGCATCATCAACTGCAGAAACAGTATAGCAGTAGCTGGTGGAAGGACTAAGCCTGGTGTCGGATGTCGAAGTGCCGAAGACGCTCCTTAAAAGAGCCCCTCCCCTGTATAATTTATATCCGTTCAGGCCGGTCCCCCCGGTATCCAACGATTTGGCCCATGAAAGATCTATCTGGCTTGAGCTGGCTGCTCTTGCTGTAAGCCCTGTGGGCGCACTAGGGGGTGTGGTGTCTGCCTGGGTAGTAGCGCACGACTGGCTGCTCTGAGCGGATTCATTGCCTTCGGCATCAACAGCAGAAACAGTATAGCAGTAATTGGTTAAGGGACTAAGCCTGATGTCGGACATCGAAGTGCCGGTGACGCTCTTTAAAAGGTCCCCTCCCCTATATAATTTATATCCTTTGACACCGCTGGTATCCGTCGATGCGCTCCATGTAAGATTTATCTGGCTTGATCCAGCTGCTGTTGCTGTAAGCCCTGTCGGCACACTCGGGGGTGTGGTGTCTGCCTGGGTAGTAGCACACGCCTGGATGCTCATGGCAGATTCATTGTCCAGAAGGTCAACAGCAGTGACCTTATAGCAGTAATTGGTGGAAGCACCAAGACCGCTGTCTGAAGTAGAAGTGCCGGTGACGCTCTTAAGAAGGGTCCCCCTCTTATATATGTTATAGCCTTTGACACCGACCCCGGTGTCCGTTGATACGCTCCATGAAAGATTTATCTGGCTTGAGCTCGCTGGCGTTGCCGTAAACCCTGAGGGCACACTCGGGGGGGTGGCGTCTGCCTGGGTAGTAGCACACACTTCGCTGCTCCGAGCAGACACATAATCTCCCGCGTCAACAGCAGCGACTGTGTAGCAGTATGGGCTAGATGGGGCCAGATCTGTGTTGTCCCATGACGTTGTCCTCTGCCCGCTGACGTACTTATAAGGGGAAGGGTCGCCAACTCTATTCCTGTATATATTGTACCCGGCCACACCGACCCCGGCATCCGTAGATCCACTCCACGAAAGGCTTATCCGGCTTGAGCTCACTGCAGTTGCCGTAAGCCCTGTGGGTACACTGGGGGGAGCGGTGTCTGCCTGGGGGACGGCACACGACTCGCTGCTCTTAGGAGATTCATTGCCTGCATCGTCAGTAGCGGTGACCATGTAGCAATATGTGCGGGTAGAGAGGAGTCCTTTGTCGTACCATATCATCGGTGTCGTAGCCGACTTGATAATCATCGCATAAAAAGCCCCATCTCTATATATCCTGTATCTGGTCACCGACTCATCAGGGTCCGTCGTCCATGTAAGCTCTATCTTATCCAGGGTCACCGGGACCGCGTTCAGGTCCGTAGGCTGATTCAGAGGGATAGTCTCCATTGATACGCATTTAAAGGCCTTGAAATCAACAGCGTCGAGGTTGTCCCCGACATTAATCGTGATCATATAAGGTACTGCCGGACTGTACTGATAGCAACGAGGGTTGCCGGGAATAATCGACATCTTATATTTTCCGCTTTCATTATCATAAAGGGGCAATGTATACCGGCCCGATTCGTCCGTAGTATTAAATTTTGCAATTCCATTGGGTCCCTTCGCTATGAACACAGTAAAGCCGCCGGCAGCAGCGCCGTCCGCGAACGTGACAAGGCCGCTAATCGTGGACGTGACAACGGGCGCAGCAGAGGAGACGTAGTTCGGGTCCTCGACATAGCCGCTAATCGTGGACGCAACGTCAGCGACGGCTGCCGTGCATAATAGCACAGTTAAGGCAATCGCGGTTATCATTGCCTGTACAGGTCTGAATTTTCTCAATTTACGCATATACATAAGTACGCCTCCTTGCTACGTAATTATTAAAAAAAGTTAATAAATCAAGCATCTTATATATAATATCATAGCATTGAAAATAACTCAATGCATGCGACCACTCAGAACCGACGGCCTGCAGGCAAATACATAATTAGAACAATCAAAAATATGAGCAGACTTAAGATAATTGCGCCAGCATCAAAATAACTGAAATTGCATACATAAAGATGTGACTGCAATCACATTACCAGGGACAGAGCATTCTCTTGGTTGAACATCAGGAAATTCTTCTTCAATTACCCGGTCTGAAGGAATACGGGTGAGGTCATTTAATAAAAAAAGGGAGGCATTCCTGCCTCCCTTTAGGTTGCTGCTGTTTAGTAGCAGTTGCACCCCTGCTACTGATAAACTCTACGGTGTCGACATGTTTTCTACAGAATTTTTGTACCACATCGGGACCGTTACCATGTAATCCTGAGTAGCGTTCGAGCCGATTGCGAGGCCGAGTATCGGCCACCCGTTCGACCTCTGCGCGCCAAAACGAGTGAAGTGAGTTGTCGTCTGGTCGGCAAGATTAATGCGGAACCAGCCAAAGTTAAACTGAGGGTCAACATCCTGGGCAAGTACGGTAGTAAGCAGCAACGGCGCAACAGGATCCTGTCTGCTAAGCCTGATTATATTGACCTCGTACGGGAGATTATTACCTTCAGTAGGCGGACATGGTGAAAATTCGCACACCCTTGTTCTAGTCTGTTCCTCGTCGTCCCATGAGGTAAACGTGGCGGAGGTGTCATCGAATATGTCGTTGGCCGGGCCGCACAGCTGCGAGAGTTTCTTGGTCGGCGATGTCAGGATATAATCCGTCGCGCCGCCATCCAGAAGGCGATATACCTGAAACAGGTCCGACTTTGTAAGTATGTAGTTGATATTGTCGATATCTCTCGGATTAGAGCCGTTCGTGCCGTCGCCAAGCTCCGGTTGTTTGCTTGCTATTGCGCCGGT
>Ga0102851_10002793_pt1 | contig 10662 bp, 8 predicted proteins | sample Mud3Dept3metaG_FD_79558 | JGI IMG/M metagenome (GOLD analysis project Ga0102851, IMG submission 79558) | Freshwater wetland microbial communities from Ohio, USA, analyzing the effect of biotic and abiotic controls - Mud 3 Core 4 Depth 3... | ecosystem: Environmental > Aquatic > Freshwater >...
CAGGAGTATTCCCTCCTGACCCCAACAGCGCTCGCGGTGGAACTGCCTGTGGAAACCTATTGGGTCGCCTTTAAGAAAGGTTTAACTGAAGTCCTTGTCCATGCTTCGGTAGCCGCCGCGAACATCAAGGTGATCGGAATCTCGGCCCAGGGCGAAACCCTCATTCCTACAGACAAGGAAGGCCAGCCGCTGATGAACGCAATCGTTTGGCTGGATAACAGGGCACAGGAAGAGGCGAGCATTCTGGCCGAGCACTTCACCAATCGAAAGGCTTATCATATTACTGGACAGGTTGAGATTGTGCCCACTTGGCCGGCCTCCAAGATTTTCTGGTTAAAGCGCAATGCACCAAACGTTTACAGCCGAACCTCCAAATACCTGCTGATTGAGGACTATTTTATCCACCGAATGACTGGAAAATATGTCTGTGAAGGCTCACTCATTTGTTCAACAGTTTACTGGGATATCATCAAGAAGGTCTGGTGGAAGGATATGCTTGAGTTCCTCGGTATAGAGGAAGGCCAATTGCCGGAGATCCAAGAGTCGGCTGAACCCGTGGGGTCGCTCCTTCCCAAAATCGCGGCCGAGCTTGGACTCTCTCCTGAAACGCTGGTGGCTACGGGAGCTCTCGACCAAGCTTGTGGAGCGGTGGGTGTTGGCAATATTGCACCCGGAATCATCTCCGAAAATACCGGAGCGGCTCTTGCCATTTGCGCCACTCTTGAGCGCCCCCTGTTTGATCCGAAAGGACGAATGCCGTGCCATTATCAAGCCCTACCTGATACTTATATGACCCATACGTTCACCACAGGGGGGATGGTGTTGCGGTGGTTTAGAGATGGATTCTGCCAGCCGGAGATGAATGTGGGTTCTCTGTGTGGCATTGATAGCTACGATCTTCTGTGCCGTGAAGTGGAGGGTATTCCTCCCGGCTGCGATGGGTTGGTGATGCTTCCGCACCTTCAGGGTGCCATGGCTCCCGAATCGAACCCGAAGGCGAAAGGCGTTTTCTACGGTTTTACTCTTCACCATAGCAAACCCCATTTCGCTCGAGCTATTATGGAAGCCATCGCCTTTGCCATCCGACGCAACTTGGATGTTCTCGAAGATCTTAACATCAATGCTTCGGAAATACGTTCCCTCGGTGGTGGCTCGCGTAGCCTTACCTGGTCGCAGATCAAAGCCGACGTCACTAAGCGCCCTGTTTATACCATGATGAATGAAGAAGCTGCCTGTTTGGGCGCTGCTATCTTAGCGGGTGTGGCTGCCCGCATCTACCCTAATTTGAAAGAAGCCGTGTCAAGAATGGTCTCCCTGAAAAGCCGGGTGGATCCTAATCCAGCGAATGAGGAGGTCTATGACCGAGCCTATGAGCGTTATAGAGGGCTGTACGAATCTCTGCTTGGCCTATTTGCGAAAGAATAACCCTTAAGTCTGGCAAGTCCAGATCCAGGGTTAGTAGATCACATACACGAAATAGCCCGTTTGCTTTGAGAAACGAACTATCTCGTGCTTCTACTTAAGGAGCCAGAAAGATCCACCCATGTTTACCTGTAACATGAAGATGCATCAATCGTTTCATCGGTTCTTTCGAAGGAATCTCAAACCCGGTTTGCGTATTGGTTGTTTTCTTCTCTATTGTTAGTAGATCTTGTGGGGGTGAAAAATGGAGAAATTACTCTTGAGAGTCAATCTAACAGATGGGTCATGCAAGGAAGAGCAGATACCACCAGAGGTTCTGAGAAATTTCATTGGGGGAAAAGGGCTTGCTGCTTACTATGCTTACAAGGAGTTGAAACCTGGCATAGATCCGCTAGGCATTGAGAACAAGATCATGTTTTTTATCGGACCGCTCACAAGCGTTTATAATGTGTACTCCAGGCATGTCATTGCAGCAAAGTCTCCCCAAACAAATACCTTTTCTGATAGTTATGCCGGGGGGTGGTTTGGAGCTGAACTGGCCAGGACGGGATACATGGGTATCATCATCGAAGGGAAAGCAGCTAACCTGGTTTACTTAAAAATAGACGGGAAGAAGATTTCTATTGAAGATGCGGGAGACTTTGTGGGCAAGACTCCGTATGAAGTGGATGCAGCCTTCAAGGACTTTCGTGTTGCTGCCATCGGACCTGCTGGAGAAAGATTGGTCAGGTTTGCATGCGTGATCAATGATGCCTACAAGAAGGGAAGGACGGGTGTTGCCGGCAGGGGGGGAATCGGGGCTGTCATGGGTTCCAAGAATCTTAAGGCTGTCGTTGTGAGGGAGCAATGGAGACCGGACGAATTTATTCCTAAGAGTCATCAGGCCGAAGTCGAAGAACTCCGCAGGACATTTATTGAATACCTGAAAACCGAGGTGGTCCCCGGGATAGGGTTGGGGGGGAACCTTCCGGCGATGCAGTTGACCGCCGATGCAAAAGTCCTTCCTGTCCGAAATTTTCGAGAAGGATATATCGAGGGCTATGAGAAAGTTGCTGAACAGGCTTTCCGAGAAGTGACGATCGGGAAAAGCACTTGCTATCTTTGCCCAATCGCATGTGGCGTGCACATCAAAGCAAAATCAGGACCCTTTGCTGGTTTGGATCTAGATAGAATCGAATACGAAACCGTTGCGTTAAATGGACCCAATTGCAAGCAGCTGGATATTGGCACCATCTCCAAGGTGGCCCAACTTTGCAACGAATATGGGATGGACACGATTTCGGTGGGCAATATAACCGGCTTTGTGATGGAGTGCTCTGAAAGGGGCCTGATCGACTATCGACTCGACTACGGTGATTCCGAGGGGCAAGTAAAGCTCGTCGACCTGATCGGTCAGAGAAAAGGTATTGGAGACATTCTAGCCGAGGGATTGATGAGTGCGGCAGAGAAACTTAACCTCCAAACGTACGCTGTGCAGGTCAAGGGGATGGAGATTCCTGGATATGACGTTCGTGGTCCAGTGGGTATGGCTTTGGCCTACGCAACGGCGGACCGTGGGGGCGATCACTTAAGAGCCTGGACAATCGTTGCAGAGGCGAATGAGCCGTTCACCATCGTCGGCAAGGCAAAGTTGAATAAAGACCTCCAGGATCGCAATAGCGCCTTATGGTGCTTGATAGGGTGCGATAACATACCGGCCAACACGACCGGTGATCCAGCTAAGTTTGTGGACCTTTCAATAGCGGGATTGAATAGCCTCGACTGGAAAATGGATAAGGAAACATTCCTGGAAACGGGAGAGCGCATCTATAACGTCACCAGGTTGTTTAATGTGAGGGAAGGATTCTCCAGAAGGGATGACCAACTGCCCCCACGGTTCGAGGAACCGAGAGAAGACACGGGTTGGAAAATAGCTCGCACCGACTTCAACAAGATGCTCGATGAATACTATGCGATCAGGGGATGGGACGGGGAAGGAAAGCCAAAGGCAGAGACCTTGAAGAGATTGGGAATAGACAAATGGTGAAAATTAAATTATACGGCATCGCCCAAGAGATCGCCGGAAAAGGGGAGCTGGACGTAAACTTCGAAGGACCCATAAGCCTGAAAACGCTGATTAAAGGGATATCAAAAGATGACAGGGACACTTTATCCAAGGAAGTACAGGTCATACTTGTCAACGGAAGAAGTTGCATCTTCATGGAGGGATTGGATACCCAGATCAAGGATGGAGATCTTGTTGAGGTTCTGCCGCTTCTGAAGGGAGGCTGACGTTGGTCGGCGAAGCATTGGAAGAATGTATGATACCAAAGAGCAGTCTAGTCATTTTCTGTGCCGCATTTAGAAATGGATATAGATTGTTCTTGTAGCCGCAACCTTTAGGTTGCGGCATTTGCGTAGGCTAAAGCTCTGGACTGTTGGGTTTGCGAATGGGTGGTATTTTGAAGAGGCCCTCATTGATACCAACAGGAGTTTCTCAGTAAAACAGAAACGTCATAGACAGAGAAAGGAGGGTCAATCAAAATGACAGTGATGCAGCGTTTTCTAAGATCGTTTGCTTTCAACTGGGGTGTATCCACCATTGAATTTGGTTCGGGTAAGAGTGGTGAGGTGGGCAATATTGCAAAAGGGATGGGTGCAAAGCGTGTATTGGTTGTCACTGACAAAGGTGTTGTGCAGTCAGGTATCCTCAAGAGGATCGAAGAGCCGCTGAAGGCAGCGGGGTTGGAGTACACGGTTTACGATGAGGTGGAGCCGAATCCCCTGGACACGATCGTTGAAAAAGGGGCAAAGCTGGCAAGAGAGAAGAAACCGGATGTCATCATAGGACTCGGGGGAGGAAGCCCCATCGACTCGGCTAAAGGGATTTCCATTTTAGCAACGAATCCGGGCAGCATTCGAGACTACGAAGTCCATGGTATCCAAGATTTCGGGAAGATCAAGAAAAACCCAACCCCACTAATGACAATTCCAACAACTTCTGGGACGGGAAGCGAGGGTAATTTCTGGGCGATTATAACTCACACGGAAAAATGGAACAAGATGGCCATAGGCGGCCCCGCACCATATCCTGGAGGGCCTTGTGTCGCCGCCAAGGTTGCCGTCGATGATCCCCTCCTAACAGTCACACTACCAGCTAGGCAAACAGCCACCACAGGTGTGGATGCGTTCAGCCATTGTTATGAAGCTTACACGGCAAATGTTTCGAACCCAATTTCTGATGCTCTGTCAGAGTACAGCATGAAATTGATAGCGGAATATCTCCCTATTGCATACGCGAACGGCAATGATGTTGAGGCCAGGGAAATGATGATGCTTGCCTCCTGTTTAGGTGGGATTGGTTTTGCGAACAGCGACTGTGCGGGGGTTCACTGCCTTGCTGAGGCGCTGGGTGGAGTTTACGGGAATCCCCCGAAACCTGTGATTCCTCATGGGCTATGTTGTTCACTCTTTATGCCGTGGATGATGGAATTCAACTGTATGACGGACCCTGTCAAGCATGCCAATGTGGCCCGGTTCCTGGGGGAAAATGTGGAAGGGCTACCGATGGTGGAAGCTGCCCGCAGGTCCGTCGACGCCATGAAGAGGCTGATCAAGACGGTCGAACTTCCTACCAGCCTGAAGGAGTTAGGAGTGAAACAGGAAGATTTGAAGGCGATAGCCGAAAGAGCCAGTTGGAATGTTTCTGTGGGATCGAATCCGAGGGTGGTTAACCAGGAGGTTTTCCTGGATATGTTGAAGAAAGCCTATCAGGGCTGGTAAAGACCAACCCTGATATTCAGATCAAATTTCGGGGGCCAGGCGGGGATAGCGTCTCCCGCATCACATTCGAAATATTCATTCCCGTCTGGAATATGCAACAGGATGTGTCCCCTGGAGACGAAGAAAACTTCATGGGAGTATGGTTTGTCTGTTGGCCATCCCCTGCATCTGCAAATGGAGCCGAATAAGTATCTCGAAGGGGATGATCTGGATGCACGGACTCGGAATCAGAGGGTGGTTCCTTTGGGACAGGTGGGCGGCTGGACGGAAGAACAGGCAAACGATAACTGAAATGAGGTCTCCAGGGACACTCATCCCCCCAGATAGGCCTTCCTCACGTGTTCGTTTTTTACGAGTTCTCTAGACTCACCCTGCAATGCCATCCTGCCTGTCTCGAGAACATACCCGGTATCGGCAAGCCCAAGTGCCAGGGAAGCGTTCTGCTCTACCAGAAGAACGGTGAGCCCTCCATTCTTGATATCATCTATGATTCTGGTGATTTCGACAACCATCAGCGGGGCCAGACCCAGAGAAGGCTCATCCATCAGAATGACTTTTGGCTTTGCCATCAGGGCACGTCCCATGGCGAGCATCTGCTGTTCCCCTCCGCTCAGGGTCTTTGCGATTTGACTCTGTCTGTCCTTCAGTATGGGGAAATGGTGGAAAACCTCTTCAAGGACCCTTTCTAATTCCTTCTTGTCCTTTTGCAGATAGGCTCCGACCAGGAGATTGTGCCTCACCGTCATGAGGCCGAAAAGCCTCCTTCCCTCCGGCACATGAGCAATGCCCAGTTCAACGATTTTGTGGGCCGACATGCCATCGATCCTTTGACCTCCGAACCGGATCTCCCCCGCGGTCAGCCGTTTCAAACCCGATATAGCCTTCAGAATGGTGGTTTTCCCAGCACCATTGGCCCCAATAAGGGTGCTGATCATTCCGGCTTCGGCTCCAAGGGAAACGCCCTTAACAGCCTCAACCTTGTCGTAGTGCACCCTTATATTCCTGACGTCGAGCAACATAATCTTCGCCTCCCAGATAGGCTTCGTGCACGTCCCTGTTTTCCTTTATTTCAGAAGGAGTTCCCTCGGCGATCTTCTTTCCGAAGTTGAGAACAGTGATCTTGTGGCACAGGCCCATGACCACTTTCATATCATGCTCAATCAATATAATCGTTATCCCTTTCTCGTGAATCTTGCTGATAAGACCCATCATTTCCGCGGTTTCCTCTGTGTTCATGCCCGTTGTCGGCTCATCGAGCATGAGCAGCTCTGGCTCACCCGCCAGGGCGATACTGATCCCGAGTGCTCTCTGATGGCCATGGGGCAGGTTCACAGCGAGCTCATCCTTGTATTTGGCGAGCCCCATAAACTCCAAAATGTGCATGGCCTTTCTCTCATTTTCCCTCTCGTTTTTAACAGTTGTGGACGAGTTGAATAGCGCTCCCCAGAAACTGTACTTCGAATGGAGGTGACATCCGACCATCACATTTTTCAAGACACTGAAGTTCTTAAACAGGGTGATGGCCTGAAAGGTTCGGATGATTCCCATTCTCGCTGTCGCATGGGGCCTGAAGAGGGTAATGTCCTTGCCTTTGAACACCATCCTGCCTTTTGTCGGAATATAGATCCCGCTAATCACATTGAAAAGGGTCGTCTTCCCGGCACCATTGGGGCCGATCAATCCTCGAATCTCTCCCTGGTCGATGGTAAGATCCAGATTGCCAACCGCCTGTAGACCTCCAAAATACATGCTTACGTCATCTATCTCAAGTAGTGGCATCCTTGCTACCCCCCTCTTCATTCTTGCGAAGCCGCTCCGCCAGTGCGCGGATCCTTCTGGGTATGCTCTCCAGGCCTCCGGGCATAAAGAGGACCGTCAAGATCAGGACAACGCCAAAAAGGATGACCCGATAGTATCCCGCCGGACGAAGCGCCTCGTCGACTGCAGTCAACACGGTGGCGCCCAGGACAGGTCCAGCAACCGTAGCCAATCCTCCGACAATGATGTGAACCAGAGCGAATTCCGACACCCAGATATCGAAAGACTTGGGATTGATGAAGGTATGGTAATGAGCATAAAGGGCACCGGTCATCGCAGCGAAGGTGCAGGCGACCGTGAATGCAAGTACTTTGTATCTCAACACATTAATCCCGACATGCTGGGCCAGGATTTCGGCTTCGTGAATAGACCAGAAGATCGTGCCCGTCCGAGATTGATTTATGCGATAAACGAGAAAAACAACCATCATGGCAAACACAACTGCCAGGTAGTAGTAAGCGACCCTGGACGAAAAGTCGATATGGAGACCCAGGAAGGAGAGTTTGGGTGGAAGGATCTCGAGCAGTCCATCCCACCCTCCGAAGAACCGCCTGAACATGGCGAATATCCTTTTGATCACTTCGCCGACCGCCCAACTTGCCATGAAAAAGTAAACGGCCCGGGTCCTCATCAGGGGGAGGCTTATCAAAGAGGCGACAATGCCTGCCAGCAACGCCCCAATCCAGAAGTTGATCCACACTGGCCACCCCAGTCTCAGAAACAGGAGGGCAGTGGTATAGGCTCCGATGCCCATGAAACCCGCATGGGCAAAAGAAACGAAACCAAGGGTCCAAATCAGCCACATGCTGGTAGCCAGGGCGACATTAAAAGACATCTGGATGCCAATATGCATCATGTATTTATTCTGCTGCATAATGAAGGGCATCAACAAAACCAGCGCTACGACAATCCCCCAGATGACCGCACCGATTCGATTCTTCTCGTTCATCTTAATCTTCCCATTCCTGGCCAAACAACCCTGCCGGTTTGAATACGAGTATGATAAAAACCGCGGCAAACCCCATGATATAGGCAATCTCGGCGGTCGCTAGAGTCGTAAGGAAGCTGTCAATGAATCCGATGAGGAATGCTCCGATGAGGGCACCGAGAATGCTTCCCAACCCTCCCATGATGACGATCATGAAGGCCTTCATCGTAGCCATGAATCCCATGGTGGGGATGATCGACATCAATGTTCCCATCATGCATCCAGCCACTGCGGACAGGGCGCTGCCAAGGCCGAAGCCAATCCAGTGGATACGACGGGTATTGATTCCCTGAAGGGAGGCCGTGTCAGGGTCTTGGGAAACGGCTCGCATGGCCATCCCTGTCTTGGTCTTCTGCAGGAAGATCCATAGCCCCAAGACCAGCAGCGCAGAAACGACGGAGATGATGATTCTTTCATACGCAAGGAATGCCCCGAATATCCTGGTCCCACCGGCAATAAACTTGGGGATCCCTCTGACAACTGTGCCGAACGTGAGGAGGCCGCCGCTGGATATGATAAAGATGAGCCCCATCGACACAGCCAGGGAATACAACATGCTCTTCCCATGGAGGGGCCGGAAAAGGAGCAGCTGGACTACCACGCCAAAGGAGAAGATAATGACGGAACTCGCGAGGACTCCCAACCAGTAAGGCCACCCTAGGAATTTGAACCAGTAGAAGAGGCAATACGCTCCGAGCATGTAGAACTCCCCATGAGCGTACTGGATGATCCGCATGATCCCGAAGATGAGGGTCAGCCCGATTGCTATCAAGGCATACAAGAAACCAATCGTGATTCCGGTAACGGCTATTTGTGCAAAAAGACCCGTCATGTGCTTCACCTTCCTCAGTCCGTGGATGACTTACCTGTCACTCGCTCGGAGTGGTTCTGACGATACTGAACGACTGCGAAACGATGTCGCCGGCACCTGCCACGAGCCCGATCGCCTTGGCACGTGCCGGCGACGTTCCACGATAAGAGGGTCCTTGAAAAAAACGAAGGACCGCTATATTTTCAATACCCGGGCGGCAATTCTGGGAACCTGACGTCGGCCAGTCTTGCTTTCCCCTTCTCGATCAGGGTCGTATAGCAGTCGTATACACCCTGCCGATTGGCGCCGTACTGGCCCTTCCCTTTCCACATGGCCGTTCCAACATAGGTGTCCTTGAGCACGACCTTTTCCAGGGCATTGGCCACGGCCGTGGTATCCTCGAATGTACCCGCATCCTCGAAGGCCTTAGCCAGTGAATACACCCACCAGGATAAATTTCCAGCATAGGCATTGAAAGAACCAAAGTGTTTTGTGAATCTCTCTACCAATGCCTTTTGATATGGCGTGACGCCTGATTCGAGGGTTACCGGCAGGACAACACCATCGGCGTATTCCTTGGCCACCTCGAGTATCGTCTTCGTCTCGGAAGCGCCAGGCGAAACGATGGGCCCTTTGTAGCCCATCTCCCGGGCCGCCTTCACGATGCTGGCAGTTATTCCGGGAGGAGTCGGGCTGGTGACGATGAAATCCGGTTTCTTTGTGAGTACTTTGGTCACAATGGGATAGAAGTCGGTGTCTTCCCAGTTGAAGTACTCTTTTCCCAGGTCTTCCACATTGTAGTACTTCATCAGACGCTGGTACGAGAAGTAGCAGTCATACCCATCCTTGTCATCGGGTCCGATGAAAGCAGCGGTTTTCAGCCCCTTATAGTAGCTCTTCATCCACGGCATATAGGCGAAGCCCTGTTCGTAGTCGGACATCTCCGCTCTGTAATGATAGAAATATTTTGGCCCTTCCAGTTCGATGTAACCCCAGCAGGCGACGATGGAGAGCACCTTGTTGGGCTCGGTGACCTCAAGCATCCCGATGGTGCTGGCTGCGGCCTGGCTATACACGTACTTGACCTTATCCTGTTCAACCAGTCGGGTTGTTGCCGCCCTGGAATCCTTCACCTCGCCCTTGGTGTCATAGGTGATGATCTTCAATTTGTAATAGTCCTTCCCGATTTTAACCCCACCTTTGGCGTTGATGACATCGGCGCCGTCTTCCCAAGCCTGCGTCGTCGATATGCCCCAATAAGCCACAGGTCCCGACAGCGGAGACGCGCCTCCGATCTTGATCACCTTTTCATCCGCGGCTCTCGCCCCGAGCGCGAACGATCCCACGAACACCATTGCCAACAAAACGATCAATGTCTTTTTCATAAATCCCCTCCTTCTTTGTGAGATGTCAATTCCTTCCAGAAAGAGATCTACCCCTTCTCATCCCTCCTTTCTAAACAAGTTCCACCTCTCTATAAATCATATTTGTCTTTTATGAACGATCTATAAAGATTTGTCAAGGGATTTCTCTGCTGCTGGAGTTCCCTGAGTTCTTCTATCTGACTGAAGTCAAAACAGAGCTGAAAGTCATCAAGGCTAATCTGTTTAATCCCTCGCAAAGCGGTCTTATCCGGGTAGAGTAAATTGAAGATCCCATCCGCAATCGCATAACTGAGAGGATACCATGATCCCAAAACTTGTCTTGACAGGGGCAGTTAGCTCTTGTATCATTTGTGCAAAAATCAATTTTTATGAACCTAGAGTCTTCAAGACAGACCTTCCGAGTTCAGAGTTCCAAAGGGATCGAATCATCTCCATTATCCAAAAAAGGAGGAGTGAGAGTATGAACACGGTCGAAA
>Ga0102851_10002794_pt1 | contig 10662 bp, 5 predicted proteins | sample Mud3Dept3metaG_FD_79558 | JGI IMG/M metagenome (GOLD analysis project Ga0102851, IMG submission 79558) | Freshwater wetland microbial communities from Ohio, USA, analyzing the effect of biotic and abiotic controls - Mud 3 Core 4 Depth 3... | ecosystem: Environmental > Aquatic > Freshwater >...
GGGACAACACCGTTGATGGTCGGCAAGGACCTCTACGACGCCGACGCGGTCTTCATCAAGGAGGCGCTCGAGCTGCCCGAGCCGCTCAGTACGGTCTCGCCCTTCGTGCTGGACTACGAGACCCAGACCCGGATCTTTACCGGTCAAGCGTCCGATGCGAAAGCACGCGTCCTCGCAGCTTTCCGATCGCTCAAGACAAAGGACTTCATCCTCCTGGGCGGCCCGGCCAGCCTGTTCGAGGGCGGCCTCCTGGGCATCAATGTTCTGTCGCTCATGACCGCGCTCAATGCCAGGGTCCTGATGATCGAGCCCTGGGCGGGAGAGCTGACCGCCGACACCCTGCTCGGCATGCGGAAGTTCATGGGAAAGCGTTTTCTCGGCGGGGTGATCAACAAGGTTGCTCCCGCGGCTGCGGGCCATGTGAACGGGACGGTCCGACCCTTCCTCGAAAAAGCGGGCGTCAAGATCTTCGGCGCATTTCCCCGGGACAAGTTCCTGGGCTCCATCAGCGTCCGGCAGATCACCGACCTTCTGCATGGAAAGGTGCTCTGCTGCGAGAACGGGCTCGATGAGTTTATCGAGAACTTTTCCATTGGCGCCATGGATGTGGACAGCGCACTCAGCTATTTTCGCAGGACGCCGAACAAAGCGGTCATCACCGGTGCACATCGCTCGGACATCCAGCTTGCGGCGCTCGAGACCTCGACGCGATGCATCATCCTGACCGGAGGCCTGTCCACGAACGATGTGGTCATCGGCAAAGCCCAGATGAAAGGTGTACCCATCATCTCCGTGGCGGACGACACGTTTACCACCGTCGACAGGATCGAGACGACCATCGGCAGGACCAGGATCCGCGAGAAGGCCAAGCTTGACCGCGCGAAGGAGCTCATGGACATCGAATTCGACCTGCAGCGGTTCCTGAAGGCCGCGGCGCGCCGCTCGTAATATTTGGAAACCGGGGCAAGGCTCCTTGGCTCCCTCATCCGACCCGCTCTGCAGCAAAGGACCTTTATGGACAGAACAGCGATCAGACAACTCCTCCACGACCATCGCTCCTGCTTCGCGTCCGGCGTCACGAAGGACCTTTCCTTCCGCCGGGAGCAGCTCCGGGTCCTCAAGAAAGCGCTCCTTGCCTGCGAGCGCCCGCTCTTCGATGCGCTGAAGGAAGACCTGGGCAAGCCCGCCTTCGAGGCCTATGGCGGGGAGACGGCCATCGTGGTGAGCGAGATCGACCACGCCGTGAGGCGCCTCCGGACCTGGTCGAGGCCGAAACGCGTCCGGACGCCGCTTTCGTATTTTCCGGCGACGTGCGCCATCCATCCCGAACCCTTCGGCGTGGCGCTCATCATCGGTCCCTTTAACTTTCCGGTCCAGCTCATGCTGTCGCCCTTGGTCGGCGCCATCGCGGCCGGCAACTGCGCCGTGCTCAAGCCGGCCGACAGCACGCCCCGCACCTCGGCCATCCTCGCGAAGCTTGTCCGGGAAAACTTCGACCCGGCCTATGTGTCCCTCATCGAAGGCGGCGCAGAGACAGCGCAGGCGCTGCTCGCCGAGCGGTTCGATCACATCTTCTTCACCGGCGGTCCCGCGACCGGGAAGCTCGTCATGGCGGCTGCGGCAAGGCATCTCACCCCGGTGACGCTGGAGCTCGGCGGCAAGAACCCCTGCATCGTGGACGCCGACACCCACCTGGACATCGCGGCGAGGAGGATCGTGTGGGGCAAGTTCTTCAACGCAGGCCAGAGCTGCGTGGCCGTAGACTATCTCCTCGTGGACCGGCGCGTGAAGCATGAGTTGCTGTCACGGATCATCGCCTGCCTCGAGGTGTTCTACGGCAAAGACCCGTCCCGGAGCCCGGATTTCGCCCGCATCGTGAACGAGGCGCACTTCGACCGCCTCCTGGCCCTGCTCGGACAGGGCGACGTCCTCACCGGCGGCGCATCGGACCGGGCGTCGCGATACATCGCGCCCACGGTGATCGACGGCATCACGGGCAGCGAACCCATCATGGAAGACGAGATCTTCGGGCCCCTCCTCCCGGTCATCACGTACGATGATCTCTCCGGGGCGATCGACTTCGTGAATGCCAGACCGAAGCCACTCGCGCTCTATGTCTTCTCCCGCGACAAGGCCCGCCAGGAGAGGGTCCTCCGCGAGACCTCGTCAGGCGGCGGCTGCATCAACGATACGGTCATCCACGAGACCGTCACCGGGCTGCCCTTCGGCGGCGTGGGCGACAGCGGCATGGGCAAGTACCACGGCAAGGCGAGCTTCGACACCTTCTCCCATGACCGAAGCATCGTCAGAAATAATTTCCTCCTCGACATCTTCCTGCGCTACCCGCCCTACCGCGACCACCTCAAATGGCTGAAAAGATTGTTCTGATCTTTTGACCGCCACGCGACAAGACACGGTGTCTGCTATACTTTTCACGTAGGGAACAGCCGATCGTCCAGGTCAATGCGGTCCACGTACGTATCGCCGCTGACCGCGTTATCCTCTCCGGCCAGGCAGTGACCGTCATGAGAGGAGCTCTTCTGTTATAATTCAGGAAGCATTTCGAGCGGCTGGCTGCAGAGCGCCATGAAGAAAGACCTTCATCAAAAAACGACAGAAGGCGGGAAATCCTCCGTAAAGCGCACGAACTCCGGGGCGGGCTCCCAGACAACTTTTGCTTTTGCAGCGAACCTTTTGGACGGACAGTACCGGGTCCTGTTCGACACCATGTCTCAGGGCGTCATCTTCCGCGATGGGGAAGGCAGGATCATCTCGGCCAACCCTGCCGCTGAGCGGATACTGGGCAGAACCCTGACAGACATGCTCGGCAAGACCAGCGCTGAAGTGCACACCGAGGCACTGGGCGAGGACGGCACCCGTCTTCCGGCGGGAGCGTTCCCGGCCGACGTCGCCCTGAGGACCGGTCAGCCCATCACCGGTTTTGTCATGGCCACGCTGAATCCCCGGGAGAACGAATACCGCTGGATCAGCGTCAACGCCATGCCCATCTTCCGCCCCGGCGAAAGCAAGCCCTACCTGGTGTATATCCTCTTCGACGACATCACCGAACGAAGGCGCAGCGACCAGCAGCTCCGGAAGGCGCACGACCAGATGGAGCAGGAGGTGCAGGAGCGCACGAGGGAGCTTGCGGGGACCAACGAGGAGCTCTCTGCCCAGATCGCCGTCCGCAAAAAGGCCGAGGGGGACCTCCGGGAGAGCGAGGAGAAGTTCCGGCGGCTTGCCGAGAGCGCCGCGGACCTGATCTACCTCTACCGCCTCGTTCCCGAGCGGAAATTCGAGTATGTGAGCCCCTCGTCAACCGCGATCACCGGATACACGCCCGAAGAGCACTATGCGAACCCCGATCTGGGTTTCCAGCTCGTCCACGCCGACGACCGGGACAAGCTGGGGGCCGCGACCGCGGGAACCGTTGATCCGGGCAGGCCGCTCGTCCTCCGCTGGGTCCGGAAGGACGGCAGGGTGATCTGGACCGAGCAGCGGATCATCCCCATCACGGACGAGACCGGCAGAACCGTTGCCGTACAGGGGAGCGCACGGGACATCACCGAGAGCATCGCCGTCGCGGAGCGGCTGAAGGAAAGCGAAAAATTCCTCCAGACCATCATCGACACCGAGCCGGAGTGCGTCAAGATGCTGGCAAAGGACGGCACGCTGATGATGATGAACCGGGCGGGACTGGACATGATCCAGGCGGAGTCGTTCGAACAGATCCGGGGCAAATCGGTATACGGCCTGATCCTGCCTGATTACCGGCGCCGGTTCGCCGAGCTTACGGAGAACGCCTTCGCCGGCAAGAGCGGGACCTTCGCGTTCGAAGCGGTCGGGCTCAAGGGCCGGCCGATCTGGCTGGAGACCCATGCCGTTCCGCTCCGTGACGAGAAGAATGCGATCATCGCGGCCCTCGGCATTACCCGTGACATCACCGAGCGAAAGACGGCGGAGGAGTCCCTGAAGCGGTCGGAGGCTCTCTATCACGACCTGGTGGAAACCTCGCAAGACCTGATCTGGCAGAGCGACGCGCAGGGCCGGTATGTGTATCTCAATCCCGCGTGGGAAGCGGTCTTCGGCTACAGGGTGGACGAAATGCTCGGCAAGCGCTTTGCCGATTTCCAGACGCCGGACCGGGCAAAGCAGGACAGCAGCGAGTTCGCGCGGCTCCTGAAGGGGAGCCAGACAAAGGGCTACGAGACCGTCCATATCGGCAGGGATGGGCGGGAGATCCACCTCCTCTTCAACGCGAAGGCCGTGCGCGACAGCGCCGGGACGATCACGGGTACCCGGGGAACGGCCTACGACATAACGGAGCGGAAGCGGATCGAGGATGCCGTCCGGGAGCGCGAATACTGGGTCAGGGAATCCCAGCGGGTGGCGCGACTGGGCTCCTATGTCCTGGACATTGCGACGGGCAGGTGGACGAGTTCGGAGATCCTGGACGACATCTTCGGCATCGACAAGGCCTACGAGCGGTCGGTAAGCGGGTGGGGCGACCTCATCCATCCCGAGGACCGGGAAAGGATGATGCAGTATTTCGCGGGCATCGTCGCCCGGCGAACGCGGTTCGAGGCCGACTACCGGATCATCCGGAAGAAGAACGGCGACGAGCGCTGGGTATCCGGCCTGGGTGAGCTGGTCCTGGATGAAAAAGGGGTCCCGGTCAAGATGCTCGGGACGATCCAGGATGTTACCGATCGAAAGCTGACCGAGCGCTCGCTGCATGCCGGCGAGCAGCGGTACAAGCAGCTCCTCGAATCGGTCACCAGCTATATCTATACCGTAACGGTGGAGAACGGCAGGGCCGTTTCCACCGTGCATGGCCCCGGCTGCGTCGCCGTAACGGGATACGCCTCCGCCGAATACGCCGCGGACCCGGTCCTCTGGTACCGTATGGTCCACGACCAGGACAAGGAACTGGTCCTGAAACAGGCGCAGGACCTGCTCGCCGGCGGGCATCCGGGACCTCTGGAGCACCGCGTACGGCACAAGAACGGGTCCTTCGTCTGGGTCCGGAGCGCCGTCGTCCCCCGCACCGACGAACAGGGACGCCTCACCGCCTATGACGGCCTGATCACGGACATCACCGCGCAAAAGCGCGCCGAGGAATTCTCGCGGAACATCCTCGAGACCGTCGACGAGGGCTTCCTGGTCATCGACCGGGACTATACGATCCTCTCGGTGAACAAGGCCTATTCCCGGCAGTTGGGGACGGCCCCCCAGGAGATCATCGGCAGGAAGTGCTACGAAGTGTCGCACAAGTTGTCCCGCCCCTGCTACGAACAGGGAGTCGAATGCTCCGTGCTCAGCGTCTTTGAGACCGAGTCGCCGCACACCGTCATGCATACCCATCAGGATGCGGAGGGAAACAACCTGTTCGTCGAGACCAAGGCGTTCCCGCTCCGGGACGAAGGCGGCCGGGTCGTCGCCGCGATCGAGATCGTCAACGACATCACGGACAAGAAGAAGCTCGAGGACCAGCTGCGCCATTCCCAGAAGATGGAGGCCGTGGGGCTCCTGGCCGGCGGCATCTCCCATGACTTCAATAATATTTTGACGGCCATCATCGGCTATGGGAACCTCCTGAAAATAAAGATCCCTGCCGCAGACCCCCTCTCTGCCTACGTGGAGCAGATCCTCGGCTCCGCGGCGCGGGCGGCCAACCTCACCCAGAGCCTGCTCGCCTTCAGCCGGAAGCAGATCATCAACCCGCGCCCCATGGACCTCAACGATTCGATCCGCCGGTTCGAACGGCTCCTTCACCGGCTCATCGGCGAGGACGTGGAGCTCCGCACCGACCTTGCCCCCGGCGAAATGACCGTTCTTGCCGATTCCAGCCAGATAGAGCAGGTACTGATGAACCTCGCCACCAACGCCCGGGACGCCATGCCGCAGGGCGGCACCCTCACCGTCGCGACGGGGCCCGCCGTGATCGACGAGGAGTTCCGGAAAAAGCACGGCTTCGGCACTCCCGGGACCTACGTGTGCGTAACGGTGCGGGACACGGGTACCGGCATGGACTGCAAGATGCTTGAGCGCATCTTCGATCCCTTCTTCACCACCAAGGAGCTCGGCCGGGGCACCGGTCTGGGCCTTGCCATCGTGTACGGGATCATGAAGCAGAACAGCGGCTACATCCTCGTGGAGAGCGAGCCGGGCAAGGGCGCCTGCTTCCTGCTGTACTTTCCGTTCATCGCCGCGGCGGCGAAAGCGGCCACGGCCGCTCAGCCTGCGCGAGCAGATGAAGGGCACGAGACCATCCTGATCGCCGAGGACGATGTCACGATCCGCCAATTGACGAAAACCGTGCTCGGCGAGTTCGGCTATCGCGTCATCGAGGCCGTTGACGGCGAGGAGGCGGCATCAAAGTTCCGGGAGAACCGTGACGATATCAAGCTCGTGATCCTGGACGTCGTCATGCCGAAGAAGAACGGCAGGGAGGCCCGCGACCTGATCGCATCCCTCGATCCGGCCGTTAAGGTCCTGTTTCTCAGCGGCTACAGTGCCGATGTCCTCCGCAAGAAGGGCATCGACGCCAGTACCGAAAACTTCATCCTGAAGCCTGTCTCGCCCATGGACCTCCTGCGCGCCGTGCGCAGCATCCTCGACAGCAGCGACGGCAGGCTCGCCGCTCCCCGCTGACCAGGGCGCGGCAGTTTCGGAGTTGACACGGATTTCCCGCCGTGCTAGTGTTCCCCATGCTCGTTTACCTGAACGGCCACTTTGTCCCGCGGGACGAGGCGCGTGTCTCGGTGTACGACCACGGCTATCTCTACGGCGACGGCGTCTACGAGACCATGCGGGCCTACGGCGGAAAGATCTTCCTGCTCGACCGGCACCTTTCCCGCCTGAGGAAGTCCGCCGACGCCATATCGCTTCAGCTCCCCCTGCCGCCCGCGAATATCGGCGACGCGCTCATTGAGTCCCTCACCGTGAACAAGCTTCGCGAGGCGTATATACGGATCCAGATCAGCCGCGGGACCGGCGAGATCGGTCTCGATCCGGCGCTCTGCCCCGCGCCTACCATGGTCATTCTGGTCAAGCCGTTCCAGGACTATCCGGTGGAGCTGTACGCGAACGGCGTAGAGGTGGCCGTCGTCAAGATTCGCCGGAACCATCCCCTCGCGCAGGACCCCGCCATCAAGAGCACGAACTTCCTGAACAACATCCTTGCAAAGGTCGAGTCCCTGAAGGCCGGCGCCTACGAAGGCATCATGCTCAACTGGAAGGGATACGTGGCCGAGGGGACCATCAGCAACATCTTCACGGTGAAGAAGGGCGTGCTGCACACGCCCCACCTCGATACGGGCATCCTCGAGGGCATCACGCGCGACCTGGTCCTGTACCTGGCGAAAAAGAACAAGGTCCGGGTGCAGGAGTCGATGATGCGTCCGGGCGATCTCTCCCGGGCCGACGAGTGTTTCATCACCAACACCACCATCGAGGTCATGCCGGTGACCTCCGTCGACGGAAACAGGGTGGGCCCGGGAATGCCGGGGCCGGTCACCCGGACGCTCCACAACGCCTACCGGAACGAGGTGCAGCGCCATGTTTGAGGATGCCAGCCAGCTCGCCCAGCTCATCGACCACACGCTCGTCAGGCCTGATGCGACGCTGGACGACCTCGCCGCTGCCTGTGCCGAAGCGAAGCAATACCGGTTCGCGGCGCTCATCGTGAACGGCTGGCACGTGGCGCGCGCCAAAGCCGCGCTTGCCGGAACGGGCGTGAAGGTCGGCGCAGTGGTGGGCTTTCCTCACGGCGCCTGCACCACGACGGTCAAGATCGTGGAGGCCATGGAGGCCATGAAGAACGGCGCCGAGGAGCTCGATATCGTCGTGAACCTGGGCATGGTGAAGTCCGGCAAGCTGGACCTGCTCGAGATCGACATCAAGAACGTTATCGCCATGACCAAGGGCGTGGTGCACAAGGTCATCATCGAGAGCGGCGCCCTGACACAGTCCGAGGCCGCCGACGTGTGCCGGATCGCCGTCCGCGCCGGAACGGAGTTCATCAAGACCTCGACCGGGTACGGCCCCCGCGGCGCGACTGTTGACGACGTCCTTGCCATCCGCGCGGTCATCGGCTCCACCTGCAGGGTGAAGGCCTCGGGAGGCATCAAGGACCTGGAGGCCGTAAAGGCCATGGTCGCGGCCGGGGCAGAACGCATCGGCACGAGCGCCGGGCCTGCCATCATGGAAGAGTTCCGGTAGAGCAGAGCGCCCCCGCACCCCGGACTGCTGCATCCCGCCGGGTCAGTCACCGCTGTCCTGAGGGTACCGAATGAGTGACCCGTGTTGTCATGTCTCGGTGAGCAAGCGGATGAGGGCCGCGAACAAGAGATCGTTGGGTCCTGACCGCAAGGACCGGTACGACCGGCTCGCCGCAAGAATGGCTTCCCGCTCGTGACGCTCTTGGACGAGTGGAAGGACGGCAAGGACAAGACCAAAGGCGTCATCCCGGCAAAGGGATACGGCATCCAGTCGCAGCATCATTGCACGGATTGACACGAGGACAAGGTCCCGTCGCCACCCGCAAAGAAAGCGTAACAGAATCGTCTGTCCGGGGGGAGGAAACACTTCCCACACGTCCGGTAATATGCTCCCGGTCGGCCCTGAAACATCGGGTTTGTTGTTAGTATTACGAACAGTGCATTCCTTCATCAATACCTATGCGTCTTCATCTCTGGCACCGAATTATGCTCCTCCTGATCACGCCCACCCTGGCGGCGTCTGCCATCGTTTTTTTCGAATTCCAGAACCTGAGAACGATCTACAACAAGATCTCGGTCATCGAGATCATCGATGACATCAACCTGACCATCCTGGAGCTCAGACGGTACGAAAAGAACATCCTGCTGTTCAACGAGGAGCAGAATGTCAGGCTTTTTCATGATCATTTTGCCGCTCTTCGGAAGGGCATCCAGCGGATGGAGAACGAGATCGTCTCGGATATCAGCAAGGTCCAGTACCGGACCCTCCAGGAGAACATCGAGAACTATGACCGGCATGTCAGCACGCTCATCGCTTCTGTCCAGGAGGAACAGCGGATCATCGAGGCCATCCGGCCGCTGGGGCGGGCCATCGAGAAGAAGACCCCGGACGTCAAACTGGCGCTCGACCTGAGGCGGTACGAAAAGAACTATATCATTTACAAGGAAGCGGCGGCGGTCCATAACGTGTACGGCCTCGCGAACAAGCTCCTTGACCAGTACCCCGTGCTGAACAGTCCCGTCGCAAGCTACCTCGATGCGTTCCGCAAGATGGTCGGCAACGAGCAGGTCAAGGAAGCCGCCAGTGACAGCATCCGGCATTATGGCAGGGAGATCCAGCGGACCGCCGCGGAGCTGTCGAAGAAAAAAAGGGCCGACATCAACGAGATCATTGCAAAGGCCAAAAAGGCGTTCATTGCCTCGTTCCTCCTGCTGGTCGGCGCGACGGCGGCCGCGGGGTACCTCATTTCCACACGGATCCTCAAGACCGTCCGGAACGTGAGCAACGCCGTCAAGAGCATGTCCAAGGGCGACTTCACCTATATCCTCGACGCATCGGCGCCCAAGGAGATCGTCGCATTCAACCGGGACTTCAACTGCACGGTCAGAAAGCTGGAAGAGGCAAAGGTGGAGCTCGAGCTCACCATGGAAAAGCTGGAGGATACCAACCGGGCGCTCGTCGAGCGACAGGAAGAGCTCCTCGAACGGCGCAAGCTTACGGCGATGCGCCTGCTCGCGTCCGAGATCGCCCATGAGGTCAGTAATCCGCTGTCCTCGGTCATCATTTATCTCGGCATGCTCCAGGAATCGTTGCCCGCGGGGGACCCGAAGAAAGCCGACCTATCGTTCATGCTGAACGAGTCCATGCGCTGCCAGGCGCTGCTGCGGGAGCTGGTGGACTTCGCGCGGAAGGAACCGCTGCACCTGAAGGAGGCGGCCCCTGCAAAGATCATCGAGGACGCGCTCGAAAGCACGCGCAAGCAGAACAACGGGAAACAGGTCTTGGTCCAGGTGTCCCTGGAAGGTCTGCCGGAACGGGCTGTGCTCGATCCGGTCCTTATGTACCAGGTGTTCTTCAACCTGTTCATGAACGCATATCAACATGCGTCCGACGGCGACTCCATCGAGGTGCACGGGAGCACCCTCGACGGGGCAATGCACATCCGGGTGCGCGACACCGGCGCCGGGATCCCCGAGGACATCCTTCCCTCCATTTTCGATCCCTTCTTCTCGACGCGCAAGGAGACGGGGGGCAGCGGTCTGGGCCTGGCAATCACCAAGAAGATCATCGAACGGCACCGGGGCACGATCCAGGTCGCGAGCACGGTGGGCGAAGGAACGGTCTTCCAGATCGTCCTTCCCCTGCAGCAGGCGGGATGATCATGGTCAAGACACTGGTCATCGACGACGACATCGGGGTATGCAGAGCACTTGCCGCGTTCCTCACGACGGAAGGCCACGAGGTGACGACCGGCCACCGGGGAGACACGGCCTTTGCACGCATCGCCGAGAAGGAATTCGACATCGTGATCACCGACCTGCGGCTTCCCGACGCGAGCGGTCTCGACATCCTCACCTGCGCGAAGAACAAGAACGCCTCCACCCAGGTCATCGTCATCACCGGGTTCGCGACGATCGAGACGGCCGTCGAGGCCATCAA